>Ga0126378_10004001_pt1 | contig 11181 bp, 14 predicted proteins | sample PanSoiMetPlot_23_FD_92587 | JGI IMG/M metagenome (GOLD analysis project Ga0126378, IMG submission 92587) | Tropical forest soil microbial communities from Panama - MetaG Plot_23 | ecosystem: Environmental > Terrestrial > Soil > Tropical forest > Bulk soil | place: Panama | collected 2016-02-17
GATGGTGGTCTGCTCGACCTTGGTGTTGGTGTTGTTGATCGCGTACTGCTTGCGGGTGAGGTAGCCGGGCAGCTCGGTCAGCGCGACCGTGACCGCGCTCTCCCCGGCGTCGGTTACCGCGGTGGGGCACCCGGCCCACACCGGCTGCCCGGCGTAGAAGGCCCACAGCCGCCAGGTCCACAGCTGCATGATCGCGGCCCGGGGCAGCGGGGAGTCCGGCGTGATGGGCAGCACGACCTCCCCGGAGCCGAACCCGTTCAGCGCCCAGGTGCAGGTGAAGCTGGCGACCCGGACGGGGCCGACCGGCGTGTAGGGCGGCACCGAGGCATCCACCCAGAAGGCCCACTGCCCGGCCGTGGGGCCAGCGGTGATCGCATCGAGGAACGTCGCCCGGATGGCGACCTCGGCCTTCTTGCTCACGATGCCTCCCGAGGCTGAATATCCGGGGCCGAAGCCGCCGAAGGCGACCAGGGTGATCTTCTTGGCCGCGACCCCCCCGGTCCCGGTGACCAGCGCGATCCAGGCCCCGGACCCGGCCAGCGCGGCCTTCTTGGCCGCCAGGGCCCCGGTCCCGGTGACCGGCGCGGCGTAGGCCCCCGAGCCCGCCAGGGCGGCCTTCTTGGCCGCGACCGCCCCGGTGCCGGTGACCTGCGGGGGACCGGCCACCGTCCCGGCCCCGGCCAGCTGGGCCTTCTTGGCCGCGACCCCGCCCGAGCCGAAGACCCCCGGCAGGAGCGCAGACCCCGACCCGGCCAGCGCGGCCTTCTTGGCGGCCAGGGCCCCGGAGCCGCTGACGGTGAACTGCCCGGCCCCGGCCAGCTGGGCCTTCTTGGCCGCGAGGGCTCCGGTGCCGGTGGTGGTGAACTGCCCGGCCCCGGCCAGGGCCGCCTTCTTGGCCGCGACCGCGCCCGTGCCGGTGACCCGGAACTGACCGGACCCCGCCAGGGCGATCTTCTTGGCCGCGACCGCGCCGGTCCCGGTGATGAGGAACTGCCCGGACCCGGCCAGGGTGATCTTCTTGGCCGCGACGCCGCCCGTGCCGGTGGCCGGCGTGTAGGACCGGGGGTAGCCGCGTCCGTACGCCCGAGCCACGTCGCAACCTCCCCCGGGCTACTCGGTCGATGTGTAGGTGAACGAGGACACCGAGACCTGGCCCCCGGCCGTCAGCGCGACCGAGGACAGCACCAGGTCGGCCGCCGAGGTCCCCACCGACCCGTCGAAGACCGCCGTCGTGCCGTCGCTCTTGAGAGCCCGGAACCAGGCCGCCGTCCCGGTCGTGGCGACGGTCCCGGCCGTGATCGCGTTGGCGGTGGCCTGGCCCCCGGCCGCCCCGGCCGGGGCGAAGGCGGTAGCCGAGAAGGTCAGGGTGACCAGGAGCGTGCCGGTCGCCGCCGCGTTGGCGTTGGCGGGCTGGGTCCCCGACCGGACCTGTATGGTGCCGCCGTTGCACAGGGCGCAGACGGCGTCGGTCGCGGCCTTGGCCGCCGCGTCTGAGATGAACGGGTTGTTAGCCATCAGGGCCTCCAGGGGTCATGACCACGCCGACTGCCAGGTGAGTTTCACGCTCCCGGTGCCGGTGGTGTAGAGCGACCAGGAGGGGGCCGACAGGCCCGGGATGGTCATGGGCACCGACCCCGGCTGCACGTATGAGGCCCGGGTCGCGCCCCCTGGCGCGGTGGCGACCAGGGTCAGGGTGTTGACCGTCACGATCTCGCCCGCGGCCAGGGTCTTGAGCGTGATCGAGTTCACGCCGTCGGACAGCTGCGGGGTGGTCAGCGGGCCGGTGTAGGTGGCGATGACCGGGGCGGCGGCGGTGCCCTGGTTGGGTAGCTGGGCCTCGTTGCTGACGCTCTGGCTCGGGTACTGCCAGCCGTAGCTCTTGGCATAGACCCGGCCGGTCGCGGCGGCCGGCGCGGTCAGGGTCACGGCGTTGATTACCGAGGAGTAGAGCAGCGGGTCGGGCGCCGTGAGGGTGACCTGCCAGGTGAAGCCGTAGCGGCTCAGCCAGGCGATCGACAGGGCGTTGGTGTCGGCGCGGACCTGGGCGGTCAGGGCGGTGTAGGTCGAGCCGGTCTCGTTGATGACCCCGATCACCAGGGCCGCGGCCACGCGGGAGGAGGCCAGCTGCGCCAGCTGGCGGGCCAGGGCCAGGACCGGCACGCGGGCCCCGGCGACCGTCCCGCTCAGCGTGACCTCCCGCTGGCTGATGGTCTTGGCCCCCGGCAGCACGCCATCGGTCAGGGCCAGGGCCAGGTCGTTGCCGTCGAGGGCGGGCGTGTCGTCCCACCCGTTGACGTCGGTGATGTAGGTGGCGGCCCCGTTGCCCATGTCGCCCTGGTTCCAGTTGGTCCCGGCCCACTGCACCGGGATCAGGCTGCCGGGGTCGTTGCCGGTCGTCATCACGCCCTCCCGGTGGCCTGGGCCCACGCCAGCGACCGGGAGACCTGGGCGGCGACCTCGGTCTCGCTCTGGTGCTGCGCGGGGTAGACGTTGACCACGACCGGCTGCAGCCGCCCCGGGGCCGAGCCCGGCCCGTTCAGGGGACTCCACATCTCGGGGACGGCCGGGGCGTTTTCCCCGAAGCGGTACAGCTGCCCGGAGTGCTGCCCGAACCCGGTCACGGGCTCGTTGAGGATGCCGCCCGCCGCGTACCCGTGACCGTGCCCGAGGACCGCCCCGATCGAGGAGCCGTAGCGCGAGATCGCGTAGGCGACGGCGGCGTAGATGTTGGCCAGGGGGTTCCAGATGCCCAGGCTGCGGTAGGGGCCGGCGTAGGCGTTGAATGTCGGGTCGATGACCTGCATGAGCCCTTTTGACGGAATTCCGGCCTTTGCGTTGGAATCCCACAAATTGATAGCTCTGGGGTTTCCGCCCGATTCTGTGGCCATTTGCGCCATGAAGGTGCCGAACAGCTGCGGGATGCCGAAGTGGGCCAGGACCGAGCGCATCAGCCCGGCCCACTGCCCGGTCCCGCTGGAGGACCCCCCGCCGAACAGGCCCGACAGGCCCGGGATCTTGGTCAGCAGGTGCCCGATGGCGCCGCCCAGGTTCCCGATGGCCGCCAGGGCCTTGCCCGGCAGCTTGGCGATGGCGACGACGCCCTTGGCGACCAGGCCCCCGAGCGCGGCCGGCAGGGACCCGAAGATCTTCTTGGCCACGGTGAGGGGGTTCTGCTTGACCAGGCCGCCCACGAAGCCCTCGGTGACCGACTCCCCCAGGCCCTCCATGACCTTGCTCGGGGACTTGATCCCGAAAAACGACTTCACGGCGTTGACCACCGGGTCCACGATGTGGGCCTTGACCCAGCCGCCGATGCCGGTCAGGACCGAGCCCATCCCGGACAGCAGGTTGGAGATCGCGGACTTCCCGGCGCTCAGGAACCCCGAGGCCATGCCGGTCAGGGTGGAGACCATCGACCGGGCCGCCGAGGAGACCACCCCGCGCACGGCATTGAAGCCGTTGCTGATGATCGAGCGCACGGAGCCGATCACCGAATTGACGATGTTGCGGATGGCGGCGAACTGGCTGGAGACCACGCCCCGGATGGCGTTGAGGGTCCCGGTCACGAAGGCCTTGAGCCAGTTCCAGACCGAGACCGTGACCGACCTGATCGTGTTCCAGTTCTTGATGATCAGCAGCGTCGCCACGCCGATGGGCCCCGCGATGATGGCGACCAGGAGGGGCCAGTAATGGTGCAGCCAGTCCCAGACGTCGTGGAACACTCCGAGCACCACGTCGCGGAAGGTCTGGCAGTGCTTCCAGACGTAGATCAGGGCCAGCGCGACCCCGGCCAGGGCGATCACGATGAGCCCGAGGGGGTTGGCGTCGAGGGCCGCGTTGAGCACCCACTGGACGGCGGCCCACAGCTTGGTCGCGGCGTAGATCGCCAGGACGCCGTCCACGATGAACGGCAGCGCCGGGGCGATCAGCTTGAGGGCGTCGGCGAACAGCTGCACCAGGGGCATCAGCATCTCAAGCGCCCCGGCCAGGACCGGCCCCAGGGCCTTGGCCAGGTCCACGACCTCGGGGACCAGGGCGATAGCGGCCTTGGCTAGCTCCTCCAGCACGGGCTGCAGCCCGGTCAGCAGGACCCCGACGATCTTCATGACCTCGGCGCGGAACTGCGGCGAGACGGCCATCAGCAGCGCGAAGGCCCCGCCGAACAGCTTGAGCGGCAGCGGCAGCTTGCCGATCAGCGGGCCCAGCTTCTCGAGCGGGCCGAGCAGCTGGCCGAACATCGGGCCGATGACGGGCAGTTCCTTGAGCAGCCCGGCCCCGGTGAACACGGCGGCCCCGGCCCCGGCCGCGGCCAGGGCAGGCCCGATCTTGACGATCATGTCCGCGAAGGTCTTGACCTTGGCCGGGTCGAGCTTGTCGACGAAGTTGCCCAGCCGGGTGGCCAGGCCGCCGAGCGGGGCGGCGAGCTTGGCCGCGACCTGGCCGAGGGCGTCCAGCAGGGGCCGCAGCTTGCCGCCCGGGGCGACGGCCCCGGAGATGGCCCCGGCGAGACGGGCGAACCCGGCGAAGGCCGGGCGCAGGGCCTTGACCAGCTGGTCACCGATGCTGATGGTCAGTTCCTCGGCCTGCAGCTTCATGAACCGCAGGGCCCCGGCCGGGGTGGACAGCTGCGCGGCGAAGGCCCCGGAGACCCCCTTGCCGGCCTCCATCACGGCGTTGAGGGTGGCTTGCTGCTTCTGGGCCAGGGTCAGGTTCTTGACCAGCACGCCGTGCGCGTCGGCGTACTTCTGGAGCGCGGCCTTGGAGTCGATGTAGATGCCCGCCCGCTTGAGCGACGCGGAGTTGCCGGTGGCGACGGCCTTGGTCAGCGCGGTCTCGACGGTGGAGTAGGACCGGCCGGTCAGCACGGCCTCGTTCTGGGCGACCTGGGCCAGCTTGGTCGCGCTGGCCAGGCCCAGGTGCGAGCGCACCAGGTCGCCCACGGTCTTCTGGGCGTCCTCGGTCGAGATGCCCAGCCGGTTCAGGCTCCCGATGGTGTCCTGCATGGACTGATAGCTGACGTGGTTGGCGCGGGCCATAGCCTCCAGCGAGGCGTTCATGGCCTCGACCTTGGAGGCCGCGCGGAAGGCCTCGACCCCGAAGGCGACCGCCGCGGTGGTCGCCAGCCCGATGCCGGTGGCAACGGACTTGCCAACGGTCCCGGCGACCTCGCGCAGCTTCCCCGCGCCCGAGGACAGATGGCTGCTGATGGCCTCCCCGGCGGACTTGCCCGCCGAGGTCGCGGCCTCCCGGACCTGCCGGGTCAGGGGCGCGGTGTCGGCATAGACCGGGACGGTCAGCTTGCCGTACTCGCTAGCCACGCTTCACCACCACCCCGGCCATCCCGGTCAACTCCTGCACCCAGCCCTGGCGGAACTGCTCGGACTTCCAGCCCTCGGCCGCGGGCCCGGGGCGGCGCCGGGGCGCGGGCCGGGGGAGCGGCCGGGGCCGCGCTGACTTCCCGCCGCCCAGCTGGGACACCAGCCACGTGAGGTCGGCTATCTGGTCCGACAGCAGGGCCAGCAGCTCAGCCTCGGTCGACCAGTCCTCGCCCGGCCTGCGCGCCCACGGGGGGAGCCGGTGCAGCAGCACCCAGACGCGGCGCAGCGACACGCCCGGGTCGAGGACATCCACGCCGTAGGCCGCGAGCATGGCGGCCTCTACGTCGGGGTCGAACCGCGCTGCGCAGGCGCTGGCAAGTTTGGGAGGCTCTCGACCCCTGCGGCCTCACCGACCGCGGTGAACAGCAGGTTGAGATCGCCCACGGTCATCCCGGCCGCGACCAGCCTGCGGTAGGCGTCCTCGCCCAGCAGCCCGGTCAGGGCGGCCTCCAGTTCCCCGGCCGCGATCTGCGCCTGGGCGGCCAGGGGCCAGGAGGTCGCCGGGGGAATCTCGTAGTCCTCCCCCTTGTAGGTGAACCCGAACGGCACGGCCTCGTTCTGGGCCGCAGCTGCCGCAGCTGCCGCCGAGAGGTCGAACCGCCCGTTAGTGGCGGCCCCGGTCATGTCGCGTTCGGGCCGTAGATGACGGTGCAGAGGGTGCCGTTGTCATCCAGCATCGTCAGGGTGCAGTCCAGCGGGACCGCCGCCCCCCGCGTGATCGGCATGTTGCCCGCGGCGGTCAGCTGCGCCCGGGTCGCGGAGATGCGCAGGATGTTGGTCCCGTCCTTGACGTCGATGCCCACGGCGTAGAGCTTCCCGGCGTCGGCGCTCTTGACCGGCATGGTCAGGGTCCCGGTGGCCAGCGTGCCCGGCGCGGCGTTGAAGTACAGGCTGAGGGTCTGCTGGTTCAGCTGCCAGAGCACCATCTGCAGGGTGATCTCGCGGCTGGTGATGACCGACCGGATCGGGGCCATGCTCTGCCAGGGGATGATGTCCTGCTTGTTGGTGTTCTGGCCGATCACCGGCCCGGCGTCGCTGGCGTAGCCCAGGACCTGCCAGGCGGCGGGCCAGGCGGTCACGGTGTCAGTCGGCCCGGCCGTGCCGACCGGCGCCAGGTAGAGCCCGGGACCGTCCGGCGTGCCGATCACGACCGAGGTCGCGTCCAGCGCATAGGTCGAGACCAGGGGCTCGACCGAGGGGTCCTTCTCGGCGGTGGCGTTGGTCATGGTGGTGCTTCCCTCCACATCGGCCGGGCGGCACGGGCCGCGCCCATCGGGAGCGCGGGACCGCCCGGGGCGTTACAACGGGTGCGCCCGGACCTCGTAGCGGCCGACGTACCGGGGGCCTCCTCCGGGGTCGGGCAGCCAGAACGGCCCCTCGACCGGCTGCACGTAGGCCACCCAGCCATCGGGCCAGGGGACATCGGGCAGGCCGACCATCAGCTGCCGGACCTGCTCGGCGGCGTCCCGGGCCTCCTGCTTGGTCTTGGCGCGGGCATCGACCTGGATGGAGTAGGCGACCAGCCACAGGGGCCACAGGCTGGTCGCGGAGTAACAGAACGAGGTCACCCCGGGGACGGCCTTGACGTTGGCCCAGACCCAGGCCTCCAGGTCCGGCTGGATCACCACCGGGGCGGTCATGCGCCACCCCGCGCCCTGGCCACGGCCGGGCCGATCATCGGCTCGGCCGCCATGTCCCTGGTCCCGTACTCCACGAAATGGGCATAGGGCACGTCGTTGACCACCAGGCGCGAGCCCTTGCGGTCGCCCTCGGCCACCCGCCACCCGGCCGCCAGCCGCCCGGTCCTGACCGGGGTCCGGGCCTGGGCGTCGGCGCACAGCTGCTCGGCTATCCGGCCGATGCCCGGGTCGGCGGCCTCGTAGGCGGCCCCGGGGTTGGTCACGGTGAAGGTCGCGGCCTCCATCAGGCCCCCCCGTAGACCGAGGAGTCCTGCGCGACGGCGACCCAGCAGTCCAGCGCCCCGGTCCCGGTGGGATCGCGCACCGGCCGCACCTGGGACAGGGCGTAGCGCTCCCCGTCAACCTCGGCCACCATGCCCTCGGCGGGCGCGGCCTCCGGTGGCAGGTACAGGACCCCGATGGGCTGCGCGTTGGGAGCGAACGGCCCGAAGCCGCCGCCGCCCGCCATCAGGAGGTCGGAGCGGCCCGGCTGGCGCTGCAGGCTCCCGGTCCCGGCCCAGACTTGCGCGGTCGGGTCGAGGGCCCAGCCGTGCGTGTCGCTGCCAGCCGGGGGGGAGTACAGGGCCACCGGGTCGGCCCCGAGCATGAGCATCAGGCGACCTCCCACACGTCGGCCGGGACCCCGGCCCACGGGCTGCCCGGAGCCGAGGGCAGCGCCGGGGCGGCCTGGTCGAGTTCCACGCTGCCGCCCGAGCCCATCAGGCTCCGGTGCCAGGCGGCGCGGGACATCGCCAGGCCGAAGTCACCCCCCGGCAGGGGCGGGCTGTAGGACACCGACTGAGCGCCGGTCGAGACCTGGGCCACGCTGGCCGCGGGCGGCAGGCTCGCGGCGTAGGCCTCCCACTGCAGGGCCGCGGTCAGGTGCGGGTCGTAGCTCCACGTCGCGTCCGCGATGGCCTGGGCGGTCGCCACCGGGAGCCCCCCGGTCGTCGGGGGGTCCAGCGGCGGGGCCCAGGCCATCCAGGAGGTATCGGGCGGCGGCGTGGTCACGGGTTCCACCCGAACGTCGCGTGAACCAGGTAGAGGCACAGCAGGACCAGCACGGCGAGGGTCGCCAGCTGCACCAGCCGGGCCTCCATCTAGGCCCCGTACTTCCAGCCACCGGACAGCACGCCGGTCCCGTGCGGCGTGGTGACCGACACGTCCTGCGTGCTGTTCGCCGTCCCGGCCGGGCTGGTGGCGTTGACCGTCGTGTCGCTGACCACCGAGACGGCGGTCGCGGCGACCGTGCCGATCTTCACGCCGGTCGCCCCGGTCAGGCCCCGGCCGGTGATCACGAAGGCGGTCGCGCCCGTCGACGGGCCGGTCGCCGGGGCCAGCGACCAGACATCGGGAACCTCGCCCGAACGGTCGAACACCCAGGCCCACGGGCGGCCGGGCACCGGAGCGTGCCCGGTATCGGTCTGATGACTGGCGATGCCCTGCGCATCAGAGACGAAGTCGCCCCGCGCGCACCCGGCGACAGCGCACGTCCAGACCATCAGCGTTGGGTTCGGCATGGCTTAGGCCTTCTTGGCCCGCGCGCCGCCCTCGGGCTCGGCCTCGGCCGCGGTCGGCGCGACGCCGGACGCGGCGTGCGTGTCCACCTTGGCGAAGGCGTGCGCCCCGGCCGGGACTACCGCGGTCACCGGGTTGATGATCACGAAGCCGAACCTGGCCCAGACCTTCATCGGCGTGACGTTGTCCTGGAACCCCGAGACCTGCACCACGCCCGAGGCGTCGGCGATCACGGCGGACGGGTCGATCAGGTACCGGATGTCCTGCCGGACCCCGAGCACGGCGTAGTCCCAGTCGCCGGTCAGGAAGTCAGCCGGGGCCGCGCCGGTCTTGCCCTGGAACGGGGTGTAGACGGTCGGCACGCCCCAGATGGTCGGCACGGTGTAGTCCTGGATGATCGTGTCGCCCAGGATCAGCTCGTTGGTCGTCGCGCGCAGGCCCCGGAACAGCGACCGGACCGCCAGGTCGGCCGCGTGGCCGTCCGGCTGCAGGCCCTGGCCCTCGACCGCGGCCATCGCCTTGTTGACTGAGTCGATGGCGTCGATCCCGGCGTTGACCCCGGTCGCGGCGGCCATCAGCCCGCCCGCGGGGAAGCTCGCCGGGGCGGCCACGCCGTAGATCACCGCGCCGTCCAGCGCCAGGGCGATGGCCTGCGCCAGCAGCGGGCGGCAGTAGCCCCACAGGTCGATCGAGGTGTCCTCGATCATCTTGTCCGGGATGGCGATGACCGCCGCGACCTCCTCGGCGGTCAGCGTGGCGGGCTGCAGCCCGACGTTGGTGTAGGGCTTGCGGCCGGTGGCCGCGGTCACCCACGACGCGGTGGGCAGGGTCTTGGGGACGGGCATCTGGGTTACCCCGGTGCCCATCGGGATGCGGTTGCACAGCGTCAGGGCCGCCGACTGCTGGGTGGCCTCTTGCAGGATGGTCGTCGCCATCGCGGGCGGGATGACGCCAGAAAAGTCTCCGAGAGCCATGAGAGGTTGCGCCTTCCGGTGCGTGCCTGAGTGGTCGCACCGCTTTGCGCGCTACCGCGCCCTGGCCGCGTCCCGCTGCACCAGGGCCCCGGCCTCCGCGTCCCGCTTCGTGAGGCGCCCGGATTCGGTTACCGGCTGCCCGCCGCGTCCCGCTGCACGGGCATCGAGGCCAGGCTACCCTGGCCCCGACCGGAGGAGGAAGCCATGGCGTATGTCCCCGTGCAGGTCTGGGTCCCCGACACCACCGAGGGCCCGGTGACCGAGAGCGTCGATCTCAAGGCCTGTGACACCTGTCACGCGCTGGTGGTCGAGGCCATGATGGACGCCCACGTGGCCGAGGCGCACCCGACGCTTGAGGTGAACCCGCTCTAGCGGCCGGGGCGGCTAGCGGCCCATCTTGCGCAGCGTGTCGCGTATGAAGTCGCCGCCGCCCGGGTCGCCGGCCGACCTCGGCCCGGAGGGCACCCGGCCCCCCGGGGGGGTTAGCTGCGCGGCCAGCTTCTCGACCAGCTGGCCGAGGGCCTTGGAGTCCACGTCGCCCGTCTCGCTGACGAACCGCGACAGGTCGAGCAGTTCCAGGGCGGCGGCCGGGTCCGCGAGCTTGCCCGCTGCCAGCGCGCGGAACTCGGCCGCCGCGACCTTGAGCCCGGCCGCCCTGACGGCCTCGGCGCGGCCCTCGTCGCGCGCCTTGGCGATGGCCTTCTCCTGCTCGGTCATGCTCTGCTGGCGCAGCTCGGCCAGCGCTTGCTGGGTCTCCCGGTGCTGGCGGCGCTCGGCCTCCAGCGCGGCCCTGACCTCATCGGCGGTGTCGGCCGGCGGGGCGGGCGGGGCCGGGGCCGGGGGCGCGGGCGGGGCCGGGGCCGGGGGCGGGGCCCCGGTGGGCCGGGGCAGGCTGGCGTCGGGCAGGGGCGGGACGGGGGGAGCGGGCGGGGCGGCGGGCGCGGGCTGGGTCATCGGGGCATCCTTCACGCGGGCTCGGGCTGCGGCGCGGGCTCGGGGGCCGGGGCCGGGACGGCGGGCGCGGGCGGCGGCGTGACGGTGGCCATGTCACGCCAGGCCGCGATGTCGGCCGGGGTCGCGCCGAGCTTGGCCCACAGGACTTCCTTGGGCACGCCGATCGTAGCCAGCTTGGTCAGCGCGTCGGCCAGCTGGGCCTGGGAGCGGGTCTCCGGGTCGGCCCACTCGACCTGGCCCTCGACGTTGACCGCGCCCGGGTCCCCGACGCAGCCGAGGGCCACGCGCATGACCGACTCCCAGGCCTCCCCGATGTGCAGCATCCGGCGCCGCACCTTGGCGACCAGCCCGGCCTCGCTGGCCTTGATCGCGTCGGCGGACAGGTTGACCATCTTGGTGTGCCCGAAGTAGTAGCTGGGGGTCTGGGTGATCGAGGCCAGGGTCTCCACGTCGGCCTGCACGGCGTCGAGGTAGCCGGTCAGCGCGTCGCCGGGGAACGCGCCGAACTTGCCGCCCGGGTCCTCGTTGATCAGCAGCCGGTTCGCGCCGATGTCCCAGGGCTTGACCACGACCTCGGAGGAGACCGGCGCGCCCGTGTCGTCGGTGGTGGTGATGACCTGGCGGGCCAGCTTGACCCCGGTCGCCCATATCTGCCGGAACGCGCCGAAGTCGCTGGCC
>Ga0126378_10004002_pt1 | contig 11181 bp, 7 predicted proteins | sample PanSoiMetPlot_23_FD_92587 | JGI IMG/M metagenome (GOLD analysis project Ga0126378, IMG submission 92587) | Tropical forest soil microbial communities from Panama - MetaG Plot_23 | ecosystem: Environmental > Terrestrial > Soil > Tropical forest > Bulk soil | place: Panama | collected 2016-02-17
CTTCAATTCACGGGAATATTCTTGTCGGGGCACCAGCATCGTTCTCCTCCGTTCAATCTAGCTGGCCCCTTAGCTTCCTGTCTCAGTTTTTGGGTGCACTCCAGGGCGACCACTCCCCCTATGCCGATCGATATTTGACACGGCTCGCCAGTGCACGGGATTACGATCATTGCCAAATTTTCTGAAGGGGGCAGCGGAAAGTGTGGGGAGAGAGACTTGTCCGTGGTCTTGCGAGCGGACGGAGAGTTTCCTCAGTCGGCGTTGCGGCGCGATCAGGCGGGGGCGGAGGACGCGCCGGCCTTCGGGCCAGCGTTTTTCCTTTACACTCAAGGGAGTCGACCCGTTTGAAACGGCCGACAGCAGATTCAACCTGCCGGACGCACTTAACGGACGGAGCCCAATCGCGTGAGCATGAGCAGGATAGCCATTTATACGGCTATGGCGCTTTCGGCCATTCTGGCTATGCGATCTTCGCCGACGGGCACAACGACACCGCCGGCCGCCATGGTGGCGGGTAGTGAGGCCTGTTCCTTTTGTCATCAGGAAATTTACCAATCCTACGAAAAGACGGTGATGGCTCGCGCCAGCGGTGCGGCGGGGGACGGGCTGATCACGGGCGAGTTTGACGACAAAACCTCCGGCGTGCGCTATCGGGTGTATACGCAGGAGGGACGCGTCTGGATGAGTTACGAGCGCGCTGGAGGGCTGAAGGGACAAAAGGAGCTTTTGTTTTTCGTTGGATCGGGGAAGAAGGGCCGGACATATTTGTTTTCCGATGAGGGATACCTGTTCGAGGCTCCGATCAACTGGTATTCGCAGGAGCGGCGATGGAATATGACTCCCGCGTACATCGATGCGCCCGAGATTCCGATGAATCTGCCTTCCTACTCGAGTTGCCTGAACTGCCATACCAGCGGGTTGCAGCCGCGCGTTCCGGGAACGCGGAACAAGTTTGCGGGAAAGCCATTTCTGCATAGCGGAATCACCTGTGAGCGCTGCCATGGCGAGGGCGAGGCTCACCTAGCCGATGGCAAGGGCAGCATTGTGAATCCGGCCAAGCTGACAGCCGAGCGGCGGGATTCGGTCTGCATGGAGTGCCACTTTGAAGGGACCGTGGCGGTGACGCAGCCGGGGAGGCGAGTGTATCAGTTCCGTCCCGGCGATACGCTGTCGGATTACGTTCACTACTTTGTCCTCATCAAGACTCAGACGGAAGAGAGCAAGGCCTTGAGCCAGTTCGAGGCGCTTTCGATGAGTCTATGCAAGGAGAAATCGGGAGAAAAGATGTGGTGCGGGAGTTGCCATGATCCGCATATGGAGCCGAGCGAAGCTGAGAAGGTGACCTATTACCGCGGGAAGTGTCTGAACTGCCATGGCAGGGCGTTTGGGGAGAAGCATCACCCGGACAAACCGGACTGCCGGCAATGTCATATGCCGGATCTACCCAGCAGGGATGTGGCGCACACACAGTCGACGGATCATCGCATTTTACGAAATCCGCGCGCGCCGCAATTAACGACGAGAATGGCGAATCTGAGCTTGAAGATTTTTCCCGTGGACCAAGCTGCGCGAGTGACGACGAGGGATCTGGCGCTTGCCTGGTTTGAGCTGGCGCAGCGTGGAGTGGAAGGGGCAGAGCACAAGGCGGAGGAGTATTTGTCGAAGGCGCTGCAGGAGTCTCCGAATGATCCGCAGTTGCTGTCGTCGTTGGGTTTCATGGAGCAGAAGCGCGGGCATGAAAAGGAAGCGCGCGAGTTATACGAAAAGAGCCTGCAGCTGAGGCCGCGGTCGAACACGGTGGCGACCAATCTGGGAGTCCTGGAGGCAAAGCGAGGAGATCTGCGGGATGCAGTGATGTTGTGGCAGCGAGCGTTTGCGCGAGTGCCCTACCGCAGCGTGATCGGGATGGACCTGGCCATGGCGTTCTGTGCGGCGGGACAGAGGGAGCAAGCGCGGCAGTATGTGCAACGCGTGCTCGAGTTTAATCCGGATGATGGCCAGGCGCGGAAGATGATGGCGAATCTTGACGGGAAGTCGGGGCGGTGCGGGCCGTAGCGCCGCTTTCTGCGGACGGCCACAGTGCAGGTAGGGATGCTTCGACCGCGCTTGTTCGTTGCGCTTTTCGCGCAAAAAACGATCCTTGCTCAGGACGACAAAGCTTCTCAGGTCCGCTGCCATTCTCCAACTATCTATTTGGCGCGGTAGACTGTTTTGCCGGCGACCATGGTCCAGAGGACTTTGGTGTCACGCATTTCCTCGGGGCTTACGGTCAGAACGTCGCGATCCAACAGAACTAAGTCGGCCCGCTTGCCGGAGGCGATCACGCCGATTGAATCTAGGTTGAGTGCCTTTGCGGAGTTGCGCGTGTAGGCGTAAAACATGGCTTCGCGAGGCATCGCCTGGCTGGGGTCGAGAACGCCTTCGTCTCCTTTTCTGGTTTCCGCTTTGTAAATTGCCTGAAAGATATTTGCGGTTGAAACGGGCCAATCGCTGGCGCCGGAGATGATGCCTCCGTTGTCGAGGATGGAGCGGGCGGGATATTGCCACTTGTAGATTTCGGGATCGACGTAAGGCTTGAGGATTTCGATGGTGTCATTGGAGGCCTCGGCCCAGTAAAGCTGCAACGCGCTGATGACGCCGAGTTCGCGGAAGCGGGGAAAATCTTCGGGGCGGACGAACTGTTCGTGGGTGAGCGTGTCCGGGAGGTGAGAGTCTCCATTGGCGGCACGGGCTGCGGCGATGCCGTCGAGCGCGGCTTTGACCGCTCCATCACCGATCGCGTGCACGTGGATGATGAGTCCCGCCTTGTCGGCGGCGATGCATAGCCGGTTGAAGGTTTCCTGATTGAAGAGGAGTTCGCCGTTGCGTCCAGTGTTTTTGTAGGGCTTCGTGAGGTGCGCGGTTTGTGATGGGTATTCAGCGACGCCGTCGGCGAAGATTTTGATTCCGGTGACGTGCAGGTGCGGGATGTTTCCGTAGGTCGCTTGTTGTTGGTGGACAAAGGCAAGCTCGGCAACCGGATCTTGGGCGAGGATCCTGGGGAAAGCGTCGACTTCGGAGTTGAGCTCGCCCCGGTCGGCGAGCATCTTGTAGGCGCGCAGAGAATTTTCAGGAGCGCTCGGTTCGAGCCACGCGGTGATCCCCAGGCTGTAGTTGTAGTCGAGAGCAGCGCGCCCCGCGGCCAGGATTTCGGCGTCGGTGGGTTGGGGCATCAGGCGGTCGACCTTTTCCTGGCCCGCGTCGACCAGGAACCCATTGGGCTCGAAACTGCTTTTGTCGAAGCCGAAATAACTGCGCTGGTCGGCATTGAGCGACTTCAGATAATCGGGGGTGATTCCGGCGCGCTGGAGCATGGCGCGATTCGCCCAGGCGGTATGGCCGTCCATGCCGCGGAAGATGAGGGCCTGCTTCTCGTAGAGTCCGGTGCTGAAGTCCTGGTTGAGCGTGTCGGTGTGCGACCAGAATTTCAAAGGCAGGCCGAGGATTTCGAGGATGTCTCCGTGTATGCCGCGCTTGGCCTTTTGCGCCTCGGCGACGAAGGATTGGAGTTCGGGGAAAGTGTCGACTTTTTCGGTGGCGTCGGCGTTCGTGAGATTGAAGCCTCCGTCGATGGAGTGACTGTGAGAGTCGATGAATCCGGGGAAGAGAGATTTTCCTTCGAGATCGGTGTGCGTGGCGTTGGGAGCGTCTTTCTCGACTTCGGGGAGGTTGCCGACGGCCAGGATTTTTCCGTCGCGGATGGCGACAGCTTCGGCGTAGGGATTCTGCGGGTCGGCGGTGAAAATTTTCGCGTGGTAGAGGATTTGGTCTTGCGCGAAGAGCGTAGTTGCGAAGAAGAGGATTCCAAGGGCTCGTCCCATATGGCACCTTTTTCGATTCGGTTGTGACAGAAGGGAAATAATATACACGCATGTGGGGCTAAAGCCCCCGTTTACGCAGTGACGCGGCACTCAAGGCGCCGCCCTTGCAGGGTAGCGCTGCGGGCGTTCTTCTATCGTTCGCGCTGCGTTCACTCTTGCCGGGACCGTGGTGCGGGTAGGGATGCTTCGACTGCGCCGCGAATGTCGCTTCGCTCGGTCGCGGCTTCGCTCAGCATGACATTGACCCGGGAGAGATGGTCAATGCCTTGCCGGGCCCACTGATGGTGGGCAGTTGGCACTGGAGTTCGTGCGGCGCGCGCCCAGCGCAGCGATTGGGGCACAATCTCGGCAATCACCTCCTGGCAGTAGCCTGCAACCCCTTCTGCCTGCAATTCCCGCTGTGAGTACGACAAACTGGCCACCACCACGCTGTGCCCCTCATGCAAGTGGCGCAGCATGTTGAAGGCGCGGATTTTCCCACCTTCATTTCGGGATAGGGAAAGCGGTGGCATAAGAAAGTATTCTCATGATCGTTGACTGCCAGGTCGGAAGGCGGAACCGGTGGTTCGCGCGGTCGCAATCACGGCTTTGTGTACCTCGGAATCGACCTATCTTCTGGCGTACTCCGAAGTGTGGCTCTTCTCGGTAAGCACTCAACCAATCGCGGCTCTCAGGGGCGATTCTTCATCCCTTAGTTGAACCGGCTTAGCTTCAATGCGGAGCAAGCGCTCCGGACAGATCCACGCCAGCAATGGACTTGTCATGAATGTCGTGACCAGCGCCATGAGCACCATCATCGAGAATAAGGCAGGCGAGATAACCTTGATTTCCCGCCCGATGTTCAAGATCACGAGTTCCATCAATCCCCGCGTGTTCATGAGCACGCCTAAAGCTGTGGCCTCCCTGACCGAGCTGCCGGTGATTCGCGCGGCGAGGGTAGAACCGCCGAGTTTGCCTACTATAGCCACGACAAGAATCATGCTGCAGTAAAAGACCATGCCGGGACCGCGGACCAGACTGATGCTGGTTCTGAGACCCGTCAGGGCAAAAAATGTCGGAAGAAGAACCACCACTGGAATGAACTCGAACTTATCGGTCAAGTAGCGGACAAAGCCGGGATCCTTAGGCATTATGGCGCCCAGCAGAAAAGCTCCAAACAGCAAGTGAATACCAAGCCACTCCGTCGCCAGTGCGGAACCAAGCACCAGCAAGACGACGAGAGCAAGCATACTGTCGCTCAGTTGGCCAGAGCGATCAAATGCGGCCGCAAAATGCCGCAGCAGGCGTTTGACGCCGAACACCATAACCAGCACAAAGACCAGTGAACCCAGTAGCGTAAGCCACGGAGGAGTGTTGGACCCATGTGCCCGCACTAGGGCGATGATATAGGCGAGCACCGCCCAGCCAGTGACGTCGTCCACTGCGGCACACGAAATAGCGACGGTACCAAGCCTAGTATCAATCATATGACTCTCGCTCAAAATGCGGGCGAGAACAGGGAATGCGGTGATGCTCATGGCCGCCCCCATGAAGAGGGCAAAGTTGCTGAACGAAACACTGCTGTCGGACAGCCGCGGATACAGAAACAAAGCCAAGAATGCCGCCAGCACAAAAGGTGCCGTGATGCTGATATGGCTGACCAGCACTGCCGCGTGTCCCTGAGCTTTGAGTTCCTTTGGGTTGATGCCAAGGCCAACTAGAAACATGAACAGAACCAGACCGATCTGGCTCACCGCATCGAGATAACCAAGGCTGGAAGTGGGAAACAGGACCGTCAGGGCGTGTGGGGCCAGCAAACCAAACAGCGATGGACCAAGCACGATTCCAGCAACCATCTCCCCCATCACCTGTGGCTGCCGGATCCTACGGAACACCGCCCCTACTGCTCTGGCGACGCAGATAATGACCGCCATCTGAATTATTAGTCTGCTGATTGCCGGCATTACAGACCGCCCTCGGCCGAAATCCGGCGGACTGCTCTAAAGGTGACAGGGGCGCAAGACGGGCAGCCGTCAAACTGCAACTCCCCACTGATCGTTAGCCGTTTAATCCCCAAGTCAACGGTGCCTTTCAAGGAGAACGATTGCGGCTCCCTGCAACCACTCGCTCTGGCCGGAGCTTGCAGGGCGGGGGCGGATATTGCGACGCCCTGAATGCGTCCCATCGCGGGTTGTCTCATCAGTGGGTGTAGGTCCATGGAGAGAACCTGGCCGGACTGAGCTATTGTCAAAACACTCGTAGTGAATACGGCCTCAGACCCACAAACGCTGATGGTCGACTGGGGAGCTTGGGGGAAAAAATCCCATGTGCCATCCACCGACACTGGTGCCGTCAGGTTTCTTCCCAGGTGCAGAACACCCACCAACAAGAGGAGGGGAACGCCCACGAAGAAGACGTATGCCGCCAAAAATCGTCGGCTTGGGAACATGGAGGTCGCTATCTAGCCTGCGCTCCGCTTACGGCCGAAGCCTGCCTTGGCAACCGATTACCCATTCATGCCGCAGCGCTGCAAAAAGCATTTGCGGTTAGGTCACCCAACAGCTTGTGCCACACGTGGTTCGGATTCTGCTCCACCTCGTTGACCATGGACCGCATACGAGCCAGTACCGGCGGTTCTTGTTCTTCGTAAACGTCCCCCTGGAGCAGTTTCAGTACATCCAGGCGGTACCGGGGATCCAGGATGAACGCCGTGAACAGCACGTTAAGACGGTAGTAGACAGAGATGAAGTTATACCAGTTCTTCGTACCGCGACGGATGGCGCTTTCGAAATTGTGGAATGCCTCGCGCTTGAAATTGCCGGTCTCTAATGCCCGAATGATGTCGGCGCTGGCAAAGCGCGAGCTATTGAGCGCTATGCTAACCCCGGTAGAGAAGATGGGGTCTACGAAACGCCCAGCATCGCCCACAAGGACCAGACGGTCACCCGCGAGCTGCTGCATGGCGTAACTGTAGTCACCCTCCTCCTTCAAGGGGCGGAGTTGCTGCGCCGCTTTTAAAGCGGTAAACAGTTCCGGACGACTTGATATGCAGTCCCAGAAGAACTGCTCGCGCGATTCGCGTCGAGCAGCGAAATGCCGCTTCTGGGTGACGACACCAATGCTGGTAATACTCGCCGTAATGGGTATCTGCCAGATCCAGCTGTTGGTTATAGGGAGGAAGTGCACGAAGATGTAGTTGTCGAGGTTGCCCTTGAACGCCATGGTTGAACGGTTGTAGCCCTCAAACCATGTGTGGATAGCGTACTGATCGAAGACCGGGTCCTTGATGCGCCACTTCATCTGGTTGCCCAGCAAGGTCTTTCTTCCACTGGCATCAACCACGATGTCAACCTTGGTGCTGCATTCCTTGCGTCCGATAGAATACTTAATGGCGGCGCCGTCCTCGCAGAATTCCACCCCACTTACCGATATTCCCTCAAACACCTTGGCGCCGAATCCATGAGCGTGCTGCAGCAGCAGATTGTCAAACTTTCCGCGGTCAACGTGATAGGTGTAAGTTTGCTCTACGCCGACCTGTTCCCGCTCAGCGAACCGTATGTCGACCTTGCAATCAGCAGCGAGACCTTCCCAGTCGTGTTCGTAAGCACGGGAGTTCGCAGCAGCCGTCCACACCGCACCGTACTTGTGAGGAAACTTATTTTCTTCCATCTGGGGCAGGAAATTAAGATCTTTGAACACCCGCGTCGAGGACGGCACCAATGATTCGCCCACATGAGGCCGGGGAAACAGTTGACCCTCGAAAACCGCGCAGCTGATACCTGCCTTGGCAAGATAGGCAGCCATGGTCGAACCCGCTGGGCCACCGCCGATTATCCCTACTTGGAAATCCGAATCGCCCATTGAACTCTCCTCGTTATGGCCCCCTGTAATTGTGGGGTGGACTAGTGCATACCGATTACAAAAATTGATCGCGCAGGGCGCGGCACAGCTTATCTGCGATCACTTTCTGTCCCTTCGCGTTGGAGTGCCAGTTCCACTCGGCGACCGTTACACTCCGAATGTTCTGGTTGTTGAACCAATCGTGGAAATCTATAGTGGTGAAACCAGCAGCCGCAGCCAGCCGGAAATATTGCCCCCTAGCGTACTCCATGCTTTGCCGCTGGGCAACACAAATCCCTGGCAAAAAGTGAGCACCTGTGCTGATAGTGCCGCAACCCAAACTAACCGCGCTCTCTACCATTTGGCGGAAGCAATCACTCCGGCCACAGGCAGCTGCCAGGGAGGATGCAGCAAGAAGGACGCGATTCATCTGCAGTCGAATGCCTGAAGAATCTAGCGGAATGACACGGGGTGGTAAATAAGGCCGAGGGACGATCGTCTTAGCCGACGAAGCCATCGGGTATGGCGTTTGCACCATGCGGGGTAGCAGACGCCGCTCTTCCACGATAGCGCTGCGGGCGTCCCTGCGTCGTTCGGGGCTGCGTTCATTCTTGCGGGGACCGGGGGAGCGGGTAGGGATGCTTCTGGGCCGCGACTGTCGCTGCGCTTGGTCGCAGCTTCGCTCTGCATGACAGAGATGGCTTCATGGCCGTGCACGCGGCTCTTTCCGGGCGCAACTCGTAGTTGGGGAAGGCTGGCTTCGCTGGCGGGACGGACGAATGCGTTCGCCCCTACACGCGCAAAAAAGCGGCCCGGGGGAGGAATCCGGGCCGTGTACGGTTGCTCGGTGTTGCAGGGTTAGAACGTGAGTTGCGCTCGAATCTGGAGGGCGCGGGGAGAAGCGTCTGCTCCAAGGAACGAGCCGAAGATGCTGGTGGGCGTCGAGACAGTGCGGATGGTGTATCCGAACTGCGGATTGCCCAGATCGGCGACTGGTTGATCAAAGTTGGGGTGGTTGAGGATGTTAAAGGCCTGAGCGCCGATCTGGAATTCCGCTCCCTCCCACTTGGGGATGCGGAAGCTCTTCATGACAGTGAGATCGGTGTCGAAGTAGCTCGGGCCATAGATCTGGTTGCGGCGCTCATTTCCGAATGTACCCATTCCGCCGGGAATGATCGGTGAAGTGAATTGCGCCGACGTCATACAGGCCGGAGTCACTTTGAAATTGTTGAAGACGTTCGAGGAACTGCACGTGAGCGATCCGACTGAGGTATTGGCGAAAATATTCAAGCCCAAGGCGGGAGCAGGACCGTAGTTGTAGGAGCCGAGAGCAGTAGTAGAAGTTCCGTCAAAGGCAGTAAAGGGATAACCGCTGTGCGCGAACAGCGTACCGGAGACGACCCAATCGGCGAGAACGTCGAGCGCCTTGTTCTGCAGTCTCGGCGTATGCCAGACATAACTGATGGTCCCGTATTTGCGGGAGTCGTAGTCGGCGTTGCCGTAGTTGTACTGCCGCAAGTTGTAGGGATTCTGCGGAGCCAGAATGCTGGTGTCGGTATCAAGACTGAAGGGGAGGAATCCTCCGTTCGAAATGTCATCAAGCGCGTGACTCCAGGTGAATGAGGCCTGCAACTGGAAGCTCTGCGACATGTTGCGGGTGAAGGATGCCGTCACCCCGTTGTAGTTCGAGATGCCATTGTTGCCGGCCTCGGTGACCGTGGAAAAGCGAGGGTCGGGCACGGTGGATGGCAGTCCCACAAAGGAGGTGACGCCCAGAGTCCCAGCGCAAGCTGCATTGCAGTAGGCATTGAGTCCAGGATTTTGGACAGCCAGATCGGAACCGTGATTTCCGACATAGTTCAACGAAAACGACATCTTGCTTCCGAGGGGCTGCTGAACTTCGAGGTTCCATTCCTGATATCTGGGGTAGCGGATATTGCGTGCCGCACTGGTGAAGGTCGGCGGAGTGAACGCGGGAACAGTTGCGGAGATCTGCGCCAGGTTGAGTCCGGAATTGAAGCCGGAGACGAAGGCTGCATTGGAGGCCACAGCCAGGGAGGAAGCGTTGCCGGCAACTCCGGGAGCAAACGGACCGCTGGTCACAAAAGTGTTTCGCAGCGGAGAGTTGCTGTCGAAGGAACTGGCGATGATGCCGGGGAAGATATCAGCAAAGAGTCCGACGCCACCGCGAATGACCGTTCCCCTATGACCGAGGGGTTGCCAGGCGAACCCGACGCGCGGCTCCCAGGCGACGTTTTGCAACGACGAGAATGCCTGGTGACGGCCACTGGCGATGACCTGGTTATAGGGCTGAGCGGGATTGTGGCTGACATCGAGGAACGAGTCCGTCAGGGTCGCGAAGCAATTCGTCTGGCAAACGGGATTGGAGTTATGCTCGGCACGCAGCGACAGCGATAGTTTCAAGTTGGAGAGAATCGACCATTCATCCTGGGCATAGAGGCCAAGGCTATAGAGAGCAATGGGCTGAGTTGCACGAGTGGCAAAAGCCTGCGAAAAGGAATCGGCCGTGCCATTGTAGAAACTCGACTCGGTGGCGAATTGAGCAAGAGGGATGGTGGCGCTGAAGCCGCCGGGGGAGTAGTCGGTGATGTCGTTACGACGGAAATCCGCGCCGAACTTCAGGTTATGTCTGCCTTTTTGCCAGGCATAGTCGTCAGAGACCTGATACTGAGTGACGTTGCGTCCTTGCGGCCACGATGAATAGAAGGTCGCGCCCGGCGTAGGATCGCCGGGAGATGTGAATTGATTGCCGGCGAAGAACAGATCGTAAGGCATCAGCTTGACAGCCGCGGCCAGGTTGGGCGGAGCGAAGACGGCGCCATACCAGGATCCAGCCAGAATAAACTGGTTTACCGCGTTGGCGCCGACCTGATGCGTCTCCTGGAACTGACCTTCGTATTGAGGCTGAATGCTCTGCGCGTTGAGAACGCGGCTGAGCGGGTCGGTAATGCTGGCCTGAAGACCGTGATCGGTGCGGAAATGAATGAACGCGCGATCGCGGTTTCCGATGTTCTGATCGACGCGCGTCGTCAGCAGCCATTCGGTGGTGAGATTGGAGATATTGGATTGGAACTTCAGAGCGCACGGAGCGCCACCAGCGAGCGTGACGGAGCCGTCGCATCCGCCACCGGGCAGGCTGTTGGTGGCGTGCGCCGCTCCGGGAGCGGAGTTATACAGGTTGAAGATGCTGTTGTAGAAGGGAATCTCGGCGGCGTTGCCGTTGCTGGCAAGATTGCCAAGAGTGGCCGCCTGAAATTGCGGACTTGGAATATTGACCGGTTGTGAGGTCGGGATTAGCAGGCGCAGGCCTTCCGTGTCGACAAAGAAGAATGTCTTGTCCTTGACGATGGGGCCGCCTAGCGAAGCCGCCCACTGATTCGCATTATCGAAAGCGCGAGGAGTCCCGCTATTGTTGGCAAACCAGTCGTTGGCGTTGAGCACGCGGCCATTCCAGAAATACTCGGCGTTTCCGTGGAACTTA
>Ga0126378_10004003_pt1 | contig 11181 bp, 9 predicted proteins | sample PanSoiMetPlot_23_FD_92587 | JGI IMG/M metagenome (GOLD analysis project Ga0126378, IMG submission 92587) | Tropical forest soil microbial communities from Panama - MetaG Plot_23 | ecosystem: Environmental > Terrestrial > Soil > Tropical forest > Bulk soil | place: Panama | collected 2016-02-17
ATCGGCAATGCAATAAAATTCACGCCCGCGGGCGGTCGCGTGACGGTATCGGGTGAGACCGGTACCGGCGTGCTGCGTGTCCGTATTCGGGACACCGGGATCGGAATCGGCGCCGAAGACATTCCGCGGGTTCAGCAGCCGTTCTACCGCGTCAACTCGGTCCTCGATGCCCAACACCAAGGGGCCGGTCTAGGTTTGCCGTTTGCCAAATCGGCTCTCGAGCTGCATGGCGGAACACTCGAGATCGAGAGCGAGCTCGGGTCCGGGACCACAGTCACCATTACCTTGCCCCTCCTCCCTCTCGCGGTTGAGACTGCCGCATAATCGCCTCGGACGTTGGGGTGGGACAAACGATTTGGTTAACCGCTAAAGCAGTGCCGGCAACGATGGCCGAGACCGCCAAAACGAGGTTGAAACCGCCGAGATAAGTGGCCTGGCCGCCGATCAGGGAGCCAAGCGAAATCCCGAGAAAGAGGGCGCTATTGTTCCAAGCCAGGACGCTCGCGCGGGCGTTTGGAAAATACTGTGCGAGCCGCATTTGCTGAGCCGGAAAGAAGAGCTGGGCGAATAAAGAAAGAAGCCCAAAGGCACCACCGACGGGCGCACCAGCATCGAGCAGGAGACGCAGCAGGAAAAAGCCGCAGCAAAGACCGCTCAGCCCGATCGCACTCGTCAGTTCGGCCCCGAGCCGATCCGTCAGCCGGCCGCCGAGCAGGACGCCGCAAATGGCCCCACATCCATAAAAAACCATGACGCCAGAGAGCGCCCCGGTCGAGTAGCCAAATGACGTGAGCCCGGCGCCGAGATAGGTATATGTGGCATAGACCGCGGTGCTCCAAACCACCGTCGGGGCGAGTCGCGGGACAACCGCCGGTAAACTCAATCGCCCCGGCGTCACGGCGGGGTTCGCGGCAGCGCCAAAGCCTTCCCAGACACGCTGGTTCGCCCAAACAAGCAGCAGGCTCAGCGCTGCGATACCGGCAAAAACAATCCGCCAGCCCAGCGCAGCGCCAATCAGGGCGCCTGCCGATGCGCCCACGGAAAGCGACATCAGCAAGCCGGAGACGGCGATTGATAGCCACGTGGCGCGCCGATCAGGCGGCGCCCTGCCGCCTATCAGCGCGTAGACGGCGGGGGACACGCCAGACGTAGCTGCCCCCGCACATAATCTCGCCGCGATCAGCCAGCATAGACTTCCTGCCATCGCCGCAAGGATGTTGGCGCCGGCAAATGCGAAGAGGCACCAGATCAGCATTCGCTCGCGCCCAGCCCTGTCGGCGCCGTGGCCGAGCATTGGAGCGCTCAGCATATAGCTAAGTGCAAAGGAAGTGACGCTGAGCCCGGCGAGGGCAGCTGAACATCCGTAATCAGCCGCGATCAGCGGCAGCAGCGGTGAAACCACGAACAGGTCACTGCCGATCACGAACATCGTCAGCCAGCCTACCGTCAGTTCGTCTGGCGGTCTGCGCGTCGGGAGGTGTTTGCGTTTCGGTCTGGTCATCTATTTCCAGGATCTCGGTCGATCAGCGATACTGAGAACTCCGGATAAATGAGCGATTAATGCGTTATGACCCGAACACGCCGAAGTTGACTTTGGGCTCGACGCTGCGGCGCTGATCGAGGCTGCTCAGCAACTCGCACGCATCTCAGAGCACCGCTGGTCGAGCTGGAGCACTGTACTGTCGGCGATTTGCGTGCCGTCTTATGGATGGCGCGAGGTTGGCGTCAATATCGTGAGGGTGCTCGATGTCGTCTGCGCCACGCAGCTCAATGACCACCTGTTCATGCGCGGGCTGGGGGCGCTTCTGCGAGCCGATATGTCCTGGCAGCATCTCGAACTCGGCGATGCGGCGGTGATCCAGTTTTATATCGCTCTCGATGCGTCGTTTCAGATGGTATTGCGGCTCCTACGCGAGCGAGGTGTGGCGAACCCCAGCGCGCTGGACGCTGGGGCCTTAATCGACGAGGTGTTCAACTCAGCGATTGATACCGGTAGCTATTTCGAGGACTTTTACAGAGATCGGGTCAAGACCATGCACCCATCGAGCCGGTTCGGGGTGTTCCCATTCCCGCCGCTTCAAGCTGACGACTACTTGTTCCTGTGTCACGGGATGGTGGAGGTCTATCATTGGCCCATCACCAAGCAGAAGCTCAAGCCAGCATCAGGTGAGGCCTCCTACGCTAACGAGGACGTAGCCGCTCTATCTCCGGCACGCTGAACAGCGCCCGTTCGCATCGGGGAACGTCACAATCCAGACGAGTAGCCGTCCCGATCCTCGACCCACCTGCCCGCAACCCCCCGCTCCTGTCGGCACCCTAAGCGACACCCTTCGTAAGACTTGTCCCCGATATTGACCGAACGCAGTCGGGGTCGAGCGGTATCAGGGCTCGACCTCACCCTCCCAATGCTCGATCGCAACTGGAGAACCATCGTGGGTCGACGCGGCATAAGCCGCTGTCCATGTCCCGGGGGCCAAGATAAGGCTGATAGTTTGATGGGGCTGCCCGCTACGCGAAGCGACCAGCGCGCCGCAGCCCGTCACGTCGAGCCGATCGGCTACGACAAAAATTTCACCGTCGCTCGACTGATCGGTTTTGATGCACCAGTAATCTACGCTGTGGCGGCCGGCCCCTCGATCAGGGCGATTTCTGCGGTAGATTAGCTCGGACATGAGGGAATGCTGTGCGAGAGTGGTTGACAGGTCGAAAAAATAGCGCCCCAGGAGTTGCGCGGTCGGTTTTCAATCAGCGTCGCATCCGTACCCTAGGGGCGTTAACTAATAGTTAATTGTTTCCTCCTCTCCGCGATAAATCCATAGTGCTGGACGAGGCGGAGGACCGGCTATTGCGGACCGGAGGCGTCGACGGCGTTCAAGCCTTTCGGCTTTCTGCCCGCAACGAGATAGGGAGAACACAAATGAAATTGCAATTCCAAGCTCATCAGTTGGTCCTCGCTCTCGTGCTGGTATGCGGCCTGCCGCCGCCTTCGGCACAGGCGCAGTTCTTCCAACAGGCCTCAAACTGATCGGCACAGGGGCCTTGGGCGCTGCGAGCCAAGGCTCCTCCACGTCGCTCTCCGGCGACGGGGACACCACGGTCATCGGCGCGCTCGATGACCACGGCAGTGTCGGCGCCGCGTGGGCGTACGTGCGGGGTGGAGTGTGGAGTCAACAGGCGAAGCTGGTCGCCGCCGCCACCGGCACCGGCGTTTGCAACACTCCCTGTCCGCCGGGAGAGCAAGGCTGTTCTGTTGCACTTTCCGGTGACGGGAGTACCCCCATCGTGGGCAGCTTTCACGACGAAATTGGCCTAGCGGTGGCGTTCGTATTCACTCGCTCGAGCGGAGTGTGGACCCAGCAAGCCGAACTTGCCGCTACAGGCCAAGGCGAATTCGTCACATCCCTAGGCTGGTCTGTCGCACTCTCTGGAGACGGGAGCACGGCGATTGTGGGCAACCCTAACGTACGTATTTCTTCATCGGGGGTTTTTTACGCGGCGGCGCGTGGGTGTTTACGCGACCAAACGGGGTTTGGAGCCAGCAAGCGGAGCTAGTCGAGACAAATGTTCCACCAGACGGATTACAAGGCTATTCTGTATCTCTTTCCAGGGACGGGAATACGGCGATCGTCGGCGCGCCTAATGCCGGGCCTTTTGGCGAGCTTGTGAATGGCTTTCCGGTATTTGAGCAGTCTCCAGCACCCGGCGCGGCGTTGGTGTACACGCGGTCAGGCGGGGTGTGGATCCAGCAGGGCTCTAAACTGGCCGGCACAGGGGCCGTAGGCCAGTCGGCGCAAGGCTCTTCGGCCTCGCTCTCCGAGGATGGGAGCACCGCGATCATCGGTGGGGCTGATGACAATGGTGGTGCCGGCGCTGCGTGGGTGTTTGCTCCGTTCGCAGCGACGCCTGGGGCGGCAAGTTGCTTCGGCCAGAGCGTCTCGATGCTGGCCCGAGAGTTCGAGGATCTCGGGGAGGAGCGCCGACAGCATCGATTTTTCCGAGCGGAGGCGGCGTCATCTAGCTAGGCCGTCGGGAAATGCGCACGCGCCGCGCCTCAATGGCGCCGTAATCGCGCTCGACAGCGACAAACCCGACGCGATCGCTCGCGAGCAAGCGTCTCTGTACGTGCGCCGCGACGATGACGGGCGGATGAACGTGGTGTAGATAAGATAGATGTGGCCGCGGTGATAGATCCCCGGCATTTGCCGGTGTTGCCGATGCGTATCTCCCCGAATACGGAAAATTGCGTCCCTCAATGCCCTTTGGGCCGCTTTGGGCGCGCCATAAATTGATGTCGAGTGTGCAAAAAATGCACGCCGTATCAGTAGTTTATGCTTTGCTCGGGTTTGCTAAGTAAGAAGGTACCAAAAGGTTGTTTAAGCTAATGAGCGATTAATCCGGCCCGCTGGCTGGTCATAACTCAAAGTTTACAGATCGCCTCTAGGCTCTGAGCTCGGTGCCGCCGAGCTTTGCAGCACCCACAGCCCTGAAGTCCCGGCGACAAACGGAGAACATTGCAGTGAACAATCCGGTAGAGCCGTCAGTCCCGAGGCGGAACCTGCCGCAGCCGGAGACGGTCGAGGATTTCCCCAATATGATGGCCGCGCTGCTGGACAAACATCAGCCGTCATGCATGCCATTCTTTCGTCGACTGGCGACAATGCCGGCCGCAATGGTGAGTGATCCGCTGCTCCTTGGCCAAATACACCTCATCTATCAGTCAGCCATGCACGCGACTCGGGCTGCGGTATATTATCTGCCTCACCTCGACAGTCCAGCACTGCGAAAACGCAAGCTGCAGATATTCATCGACGATGACGGACTGCCGGGTGGCGACACCCATCACTACCAGCTGACCAGAGCCTTCCTCAGCATTGGTGCAAAATGCCTGCTCGACGAGGAGGAGTTCGGGGAACCAAGTCAACTCTGCCATTATCTCGAAGCCGAGACGGCGCACTTTGTGCAGCTCGCGCCAAAGCTCTATTCGAGATCGCTCGGCCCCTGGTGCGCCATCGAGATCTTGTCGGTTGATTGGATGCAGGCCCTGGCTGAGGCCCTGTCCGTGCATTTTCCGCATTTCAAGCGAGAGCCGTATTTCGCGGATTGCTTTTCGCAACAGGTCGAGGAGCGGCACGCCGCGGAGGCGCTGGAAATTACCCAGATGATTCTGAGAGCGCGCCCGGAGTTGCTGCACGAAACGCTGCGCGACGCCGAGATGATGGCTGAAGCGCTGGATGGGGTGTGGACCCACTTGGACAGGATTGTGCGTGATGCGGAAGCGCAGCGTGCGCCGAGGATCGCGATTGCGGCCGAACGCCATCGGGCCCGGATTGCCGAGCGGCGGACGGGCGAACGCACACTATCGGCCCCTCTGGCCATTACCGAAATCAACCGCATCCGCTGACGCCGAGCCGTCTACAGCCGAGCGATCACCTGTTCGTGGAACCGGCGCATCTCGGCCATGGAAGTCTCGGTATCACGGCGCTCGAAATCGATATCAACGGCCGCGACGCCGAGATCTCGCAGTGCGGTCAAATCCCGCACGAGGTCCGCGGTGCTGCCCGAGAATAACCGCCGCTCGCCGTCCGATGCTTTATCAGACACCGTCTCGCCGTAGCGCTTGACGCGATAGGTCAGCGCGACGCTCGCCGGGTCGCGCCCTGCCTCCGCCGTCAACTGGTGCAATCGCGCGATCCTCGCGCGATAGCGCGGCATCGTGTCGAGCGGGTGTTTGTTGTTGCTGCCGATCGGGTACCAGGCGTCGCCGAACCGGGCGGCGCGCCGCAGGGACGGCCGGCTTTCGCCGCCGACCCAGATCGGCGGATGCGGCTTCTGGACCGGCTTGGGCTCGAAGTAGATCCCGTCGAACTTGACCCAGGTGCCGTCGAGCGCCGGCGCCGCCTCGGTCCATAGCGTCCGCAGCGCCATTAGATATTCGTCGGTCACCCGCCCGCGCGCGCTAAACGGCGTCGGCACGATCGCATCGAACTCGCTCCGAAGCCAGCCGGCGCCGATCCCGACTACCAGCCTTCCGCCCGATAAAATATCGATTGTCGAAAGCATTTTGGCGGCGAGTACAGCGGGCCGGTGCGGTACGACCATCACTGCCAAGACCAGCCGGATCCGGCTTGTCTGCGCAGCGATAAAAGCCGCGGCACTCAGCTGCTCATGGCGCCGTTCCGGGTCCTCGCCGAAAAATTCGCCGCTCTCCGAATATGGATAACCTGGCACCCCCAGGTTTGGCAGCACGACATGATCTGTCAGTGTCAGATAGTCGTAGCCTAGCGCTTCGCCCTGGCGGGCAATCCGGATGAGGGTCTCGGGCGACGACAGCGGGCCACTGATCGGCAGGTTGAACCCTATCTTCATCTCGCACTCCGGGTGCGGCTCCCGGCGCTACAATAGCCGAGAGCCGCGCCGGCCCGCCATATCGCGCCCGGGACTATTTTCCGGCCCCGGCGAGGTCATAAGCCTCCCAATCGTGCACCGCCCAGTCATGATTGTGCACGAGGCCCTCGTCATACCCCTTGCGCTGTCGGGCCGGAGCCTCGCTTTCGCGGAACTGGGCGATCTCGGTGCTGCCGGCGAGCGCCGTTGTAGAGGAATTGCCGCCCGAGATCGCCATCGCGACCGCGTCGAAATAGCCAACGCCGACCTCGCGCTGATGCCGGGTCGCGGTGTACCCCTCGGCCTCGGCGGCGAACTCCGCCTGTTGCAGTTCCGAATAGGCGGCCATGCCGCGCTCGCGGTACTCGCGCGCGAGCTTGAACATCGAGAGATTGAGGCTGTGAAAGCCGGCTAGTGTGACGAATTGGAAGCGGTAGCCCATCTGCGCGATATCGCGTTGAAAGCCCTCAATATTCTCCGGAGCCAGCGCCTTGCGCCAATTGAAGCTCGGCGAGCAGTTGTACGCCAATAGTTTGCCCGGAAATTCGCGGTGGATCGCGTCGGCGAAGCGCTCCGCCTCGGCGAGGTCGGGCTCACTCGTCTCCCACCACAAGAGGTCGGCATAGGGCGCATAGGCGAGGCTGCGGGCAATCGCGTATTCCAAACCCACTCCAGGGCGGATGCGATAGAAGCCCTCGGGCGTCCGCTCGCCGCTGATAAAGGGACGGTCGCGCTCGTCGATGTCGCTGGTCAAGAGATGCGCCGAATAAGCATCGGTGCGGCAGAAGAGAACCGTCGGCACATCCTCGACATCGGCGGCGAGCCGTGCGGCGTTTAACGTGCGGATATGCTGGCTAACCGGTACGAGCACCTTGCCGCCGAGATGGCCGCATTTCTTTTCGGATGCCAATTGATCCTCGAAGTGCACGCCCGCAGCGCCGGCCTCGATCATTGCCTTCATCAGTTCATAAGCGTTGAGCGCGCCGCCGAACCCGGCTTCCGCATCGGCGACAATCGGCGCCATCCAGTAGGCGCAGTCGTCACCTTCGGAGTGCGCTATCTGGTCGGCCCGGCGCAGCGCATTGTTGATGCGGCGCACCACGCTGGGGACTGAATCCACCGGGTAGAGCGACTGGTCCGGGTACATCTCCCCCGCTGTGTTCGCGTCGGCAGCGACTTGCCAGCCCGAGAGATAGATTGCCTTGAGGCCGGCCTTGACCTGTTGCACTGCCTGATTGCCGGTTAGCGCGCCGAGCGTTGCGACGAAGGGCTCGGTCTTAAAAAGGTGCCATAGCCGATTGGCGCCCATTTCTGCGAGCGTGTGGCGAACTCTAAACGACCCCGCGAGCCGTTCGACGTCTGCCCGCCGGAAATCTCGCCGGATACCGGCAAAGCGATCGGGATCTTTCGAGGTAGGAGTGAAAGGCATCTTGCTTCCCTGGTTGCGTTGGGTGTTGTAAATAATTGACAATTGGCGCTGTAAATCGAGCGCGATTGCATTGAAACGCTTGGAATTCTGTAGGCAGGTTCACAGGCGGCAATGCAAATTTGTAAAGTCTGTAAAGATGGCGCGAATTAGAATTGGCAGGACAGTGCGCAGGCTGCGCATCGAGCGGGAGCTGTCGCAGCAGTCGTTGGCGAGCCGGCTCGGCATTTCGGCGAGCTATCTCAATTTGATCGAGCACGATCAGCGCGCGATCAGCGGTTCGCTTTTGATAAAACTCGCCGAGGTGCTGCAGCTCGATCTTGCGACACTGTCGGGGGCCGAAGAGCGCAAGCTCGAAGTCGGTCTGCAAGAGGTCTTTTCCGATCCGCTGCTCGGCGCCGACTCAGTCCCCGAGCCGGAGATTGCTGCGCTCGCGGGCTCCAGCCCAAATGCCGCGCGCGCGGTGCTCGCGCTGTATCGCGCCTGGCGCGTCGCGCGCGAGGATGCCGGAGGGCTCGCGCTTCCATCGGGGCGCCGCATTTTGTTGCCGAACGAGGAGGCCCGCGATTTTTTCGATGACCGAGCGAACCATTTCCCATCGCTCGAGGCCGCTGCCGATGCCATCGGCGTAGAACTCGGCGCCACTCCTGCCGAGATGAACCACGCGATTGCCGAGAGGCTGCGTCAAGCACACGGCCTGACCGTAACCGTGCAGCCCCTGGAGGGTGCACTCCGTCGGTTCGATCCGGCGGCTCGTCATCTCGCGCTCGCCGAGGCGCTGCCGCGCGAGAGCCGGGGCTTTCAGATGGCCTTCCAACTCGCGCTGCTCGAAGCGCGCGAGGCGGTGGAAACCGTCTTGGCGAACGCCGCACCATCCTCGCCCGAAGCGGCAATGCTGATGCGTATCGGGCTGTTCAATTACGTGGCGGGAGCGATGCTGATGCCCTATGCCGCCTTTCTGGCCGCCTCGCGGGCTCTGCGCCATGACGTCGAAGGGATCGCCGCGCGCTTCGGTGTTTCCTACGAGCAGGCCTGCCATCGCCTGTCGACGCTGCAGCGCTGCAGCGCGCGCGGCGTGCCGTTCTTCTTTCTGCGTGTCGATCCCGCGGGCAATGTATCGAAGCGTTTCTCCGCGGCGGGCTTTCCGTTCGTGCGCTATGGCGGCTCGTGTCCGCGCTGGGTCGTGCACACTGCGTTCACCCTGCCGGGCCGCGTTCAGGTGCAGGTCGCCGAATTGCCCGACGGCGCGGCTTACCTCTGCTTCGCGCGCACCGTCGTGCGCCGGACCGCCCGTTGGGGCGAGCCGCCGCCGGTTTATGTCGTCGCCATGGGGTGCAGCCTCGCGCACGCTCAGGAGGTGGCCTACGCCGACGGACTCGACCTCGAACGCGCCAGGGTCGGGATTGGCCTTTCTTGCCGGCTTTGTGACCGATCCGATTGCCGCAGCCGCGCCTTTCCACCGCTCGAGCACCGCCTTGCCCTCGACCCGTTGACCGCGAGCGCCACACCCTATCGCTTCGAGACGCGCGAAAGGGCATAGTGGCCGCGATGTGGCAGAGCGGACGGATAGAGCAGGACCTCGTCCTCCTCGGCGGCGGCCATGCGCATGTCCATGTGCTGAAGCGCTTCGGCATGCGCCCGATGCCGCGTGTGCGCTTGACGCTCGTCTCGCGCGATGTCGAGACGCCCTATTCCGGCATGCTTCCCGGCTACGTGGCGGGACACTACACGTTCGAGGAGTGCCACATCGATCTGGGGCGGCTCGCGCGTTTTGCCGGCGCAAGGCTGATCCGCGACGAGGCGGTTGGCCTCGATCGCGCAGGGCAGAATGTGCTGTGCCGCGCGCACCCGCCGATCCGTTACGACATCCTGTCGATCGATATCGGCGCGACGCCGCGCGCGGATGTGCCCGGGGCCGCTGAGAATACGATAGCCGTCAAACCGATCGATCGTTTCGCTGAACGCTGGGAGGCTCTGCTCGCCCGTGCGCACGAAATGCCAAGACTGCGACTCGCCCTGGTCGGCGGCGGCGCGGCCGGCGTCGAGCTTGCGCTATCGGCGCAGCGCCGGCTTGGCCCGGTCGTCGGCGAGGGACTAGAGATAACGCTCGTTACGCGCGAGGTCCTGCTTCCGTCGCACAATGCCCGCGTCCGCCGCCGCTTCGAAGGAATTCTCGCGGACCGCGGGATCGAAGCGCTGACCGCGCGTGAGATCATTCGGGTCGAACCCGGCGCCTTGATCTGCGCCGATGGAACGCGCATCGCATTTGACGAAGCCTTCTGGGTCACCGAAGCAGGCGCAGCCCCCTGGTTGCCGGACACCGGGGTGCCGCTCACCTCCGACGGTTTCATCGAGGTCGACAACAGGCTGCGCTCGACCGGCGATCCGAGGATCTTCGCAGCTGGCGATGTAGCGGCGATGCTCGGGCACCCGCGCGAGAAGGCCGGCGTATATGCGGTTCGCCACGGCCCGCCCCTTGCTGCGAATTTGCGCCGGGCGCTCGCCGGAAGGCGCCTGCGGCGTGCCGTTCCGCAACGGCGCGCGCTGGCGCTGATCGGCACCGGCGACGAGCATGCGGTCGTCTCACGCGGGCCTTTCGCCGCCTATGGTCCCCGATGGTGGCAGCTGAAAGACTGGATCGATCGGCGCTGGATGCGGCGCTACACCGAACTGCCCGAAATGGGCGCCGAGGCGGATGAGGAACCCATGCGCTGCGGCGGCTGCGCTGCGAAAGTCCCGGCCGCCGTGCTCGACCAGGTCATGCAACGGCTCCAGCCGGCCACCAATGGCACCGTCATGATCGGGCTCGATAGCCCCGACGATGCGGCCTTGGTGGCATTTCCCGGCGCGCCGCCGCTGCTGCAGACCGTGGATTTCTTCCGCGCAATGGTCGACGACCCCTACGTTTTTGGCCGCATTGCGGCGACCCATGCGCTCGGCGACATCTATGCGATGGGCGGAAATCCCGAAAGCGCATTGGCGATTGCGGCGCTGCCGCCGGCGCGCCCGGCGATCGTCGAGCACGACCTCTTCCATATGCTGCGCGGCGGGCTCGATGTGCTCGAGCCGGCGGGGGCCGTGCTCGTCGGTGGGCACACAGCCGAGGGTGCCGAGCCCGCTCTCGGCTTTGCGATCACAGGTCGCCCACGCCCGGGAAAGCTCTTGCGCAAGGCCGGGTTGCGGCCCGGCGACCGGCTCGTTCTGACAAAGCCTCTCGGCACCGGCGTCATCTTGGCGGCCGCAGCGCGCGGGCTGGTCTCATCGCGCTTCGTTGAGGAGGCGATCGGGATCATGCTGCAATCGGCGGCTTCCGCCAGCTCTTGCCTGCTGAATTGCAGAGCGACCGCCTGTACGGACGTAACCGGGTTTGG
>Ga0126378_10004004_pt1 | contig 11180 bp, 10 predicted proteins | sample PanSoiMetPlot_23_FD_92587 | JGI IMG/M metagenome (GOLD analysis project Ga0126378, IMG submission 92587) | Tropical forest soil microbial communities from Panama - MetaG Plot_23 | ecosystem: Environmental > Terrestrial > Soil > Tropical forest > Bulk soil | place: Panama | collected 2016-02-17
GACTTCGGCGGGGACTTCGGCGGGGACTTCGGCGGGGACTTCGGCGGGGACTTCGGCGGGGACTTCGGCGGGGACTTCGGCGGGGACTTTGGCGGGGACTTCAGCGGCGGCGACTTCACCGACTTCAGCGGTGACTTCAGCAGCTTCGACAACTCTGACAACGTCAACGAGAGCAACAACGTTGACGAGAGCAACAGCGTCGACGAGAGCAACAGCGTCGACGAAAACAGCACCAACCTCGACAACAACAGCGAATCTCAGTCGTCGGACTCCGAACAGGCCTCTGACCAGACGCCGGACAACGGCGACAAAACGGACAACCCTCCTCAGGACCAGCAGACCGACCCGGAGAAGCAGGCTGACCCGGAGAAGCAGGCCGAGGCTGACAAGCCCCCACCGGACGATAACGCCAAGAATGAGGAATCGAAGAACCAGGACAGCAAGCAGACCCTCGACACTTCGGGGGGGAAGTACTTCGAGAACTCGCCGAGGGAGAGCCGGCAGTACATCGAGAACTCGCCGCAGTACCAGAAAGCCGAACGCGCCGGGACAATGCTCGTGTTCGGGGTTGCCCTGGGCATCGGGGCCTACAGTGCCTTCATGGCCGGTGGCGTAGTAGGGGTAGTCGGCGCCGTTGTGCTCGGGGGCCTCGCGGCCTGGGCGCTCTGGCAGGCCGCAGGAGGCTACTTCGGCTTCTGACGCGCGGCAGACCCGGGATAGGGGGAGGTCCGGTCAGGACCTCCCCCTACCATGCCTGCTGAGCTGGCTTACAAAGTGCACGGTGACACGGTCCGCTCCGGAGTGTCGCGGCCCCGCCCCGCGGCTCAGCGGACCGGACGCTCAGTGGTCGTGGTGTCCAACAAGCCCAGCTCGTGAGCGCGCACCACGGCGTGGACTCGATCGCGCAGGTTGAGCTTGGTCAACACGTGCCCGACGTGGGTCCGGACGGTGGTCTCGCCGATGAACAGCTCGCCCGCGATCTCCCGGTTGGACAGCCCGCGGGCCATGCACCGCAGCACTTCGCGCTCCCGCTCCGTCAGCAGCCCGAGATCCGGGAGCTCGCGCACGAGCGTGAGCCGCCGGCGCGCGAACGCCTGCATCACCCGGCGGGTCACCGACGAGCCGAGGTACGCCTCGCCCGCCGCTACTGCGCGGACGGCCGCCACCAGCTCCTCCGGAGAGGCTGACTTCACGATGAAGCCGCTGACACCGATAGCCAGCGCCTCGTCGATGTACTCGTCGAGGTCGAACGCGGTGACGATCAGCACTCCCACCCGACGCGGCGGGGGCAGCGCGACCAGCGCGCGCGCGGCGTCCAGGCCGTCGCGGCCGGCCATCTTGATGTCCATGAGCGCCACGTCGAATTCGAGCTGGTGCGCCGCGCTCACCCCCTCGGCGCCGTCGCCGGCCACGCCAACCACCTCGATGTCCGGCTGCGCCTCCAGGATCATGCGGAGGCCGGCGCGGGCCAGGCCGTGGTCGTCAACGATGAAGACCCGGATCATCGGGCCTCCGGCTCCACGGGCAGGCGCGCCCTCACCGAGAACCGGTCGGCCGACCGGCCCACCGACAGCTGACCGCCCAGCGCCCGCACCCGCTCCCGCATTCCCCTCAGTCCGCGCCCCCCGCCGTCCTGCGTCCGATCGGAGCGTGGTGGCAGGCCCTCGCTGACGATCTCCAGATCGACGTGGCTTCGGGAGTAGCCGACCGACACCCGTGTTCGGCCGTTCCTCGCGTGCTTGAGCGCGTTCGTCAGTGACTCCTGCACGACGCGGTAGGCGCACAGCTCCGTGTCGGCGGTCAGCGGTCGGGCGTCACCGCTGACAACCAGGTCGACCGACAGGCCTGCCGTCCGCGAACTCTCGATCAAGTCCTCCAGCAGGTGGAGGCCCGGACGCGGCAAGGTGATTGCCCCCTCGGGCTCCGGGTCGACCCGGTCGAGGAACTCGCGCGTCTCCGCCCATGCCTCGGCGCTGATCGTCTCGATCGAGACCAGGCAGGCCCTGACGCGTTCGGGCGCCGTGTCGATGATGCTCCGGGCGGCGCCCGCCTCGATCGCGATCAGGCTCAGGCTGTGCGCCAGGGCATCGTGCAGCTCTCCCGCCATGCGTCGGCGCTCCACGGCGGCCGCCTGGCGCGCTCGCTGCTCGTGCTCGCGCTCGATCCGGGCCGCCTGGGCCGCCCGACGGCGTCGGAACCGGGCGATCTGCCCCAGGACCCACGCCGCGGCGAACTCCGCGAGGACGAGCATGAGCTGGTGCGGCGGAGTGCCCCGGTCGAGGACACCGGCTGCCAGCACCCCGACGGGCGTCATCACCGCCAGCAGGATGGCCAGTCTCTGATGGGACTGCGCCGCAACCGTGTACATCGCCACCAGCACGCCGGCCGCCCCGAAGTCGGTCACGGGGCCTCCCGTGGCCAGTTGGACGATGGCCGCAGCGCCCGTGAGGAGCAGGACGGCGAACGGGTGGCCACGTCGCGACGCGATGGGGATGGTCTGGGCCAGCGTCAGGACGAAACTCATGGGCGACATTCGGTTCCCACCGCAGCAGTGCTCGAAGACGGCGAGCTGAGTCTCGGCAAGCGTCATCAGCCCGCAGGCAAGGCCCCAGTCAACGAGTTGAGGAGTTGTGCCGCGCCGTGGCCCCTCGGCCGGTCCCGACGCGGCAACGGGGGTGCGATCCCTCCCCGTGCCGGCGATACCGAGATCTTGGATCGCTGGGCCCGATCCACCCATCTCTCGATTCGAGTCTAGGCCCGCCCCCCACATCCTGATGGCCATGATCTCGCGTGGCGCCCGTTGCCGGCTTGGTGGTGGCCGCGTTCCCTTCGACCAGCCCTGCTCCGCCCCATCACCAGCTCGAGGAGCTCCGTCAGCCGGTTTAACGGCTCGCGGCTGGGCACGAAGATTGTCGGCCCGATCAGGACCAGGACGGCCGCGCCCGGTGGTGCGGGCTGGTGCGGGCCGGCTCCCGCGCCCGATCGGCGCGAACACGTCCCAGCGCGTCGACTTCCGTCGCCAGCACCCCGGCCGGGGCCGTTGGGTCGCCTCCGCCGCCGGCGCGGGCCAACACAGGGCTCGGTTCGTAGAGAATGTGAGCCGCCCGCGAGATGCCCGACCCAACTGACGTCCAGCCGTATCCCCACGGTGAGGACCTCGTTGACGTGGCGCGAGACGATCCCCGCGGGCTCAAGATCCTGGACATGGTCGAGGTGGGCGGCACCTGGGTGGTGGCCGCCGGGAACAGCGGTCAGGCCGAGCCGGCGCCCGCGAAGCCAGTCCCGGAGCCAGGTGGCCTGCTGACACGGCGGGGGTGGGCAATGGCCGGTGGTCTGACGCTGCTGGTGGTGGCGCTCGCCGCGCTGGTCCCGGTGCCCATGACGGCGCAGCCGCGGAGTGGAAGCCCTCAGGCTCCGGCCGCGGTCGTGCCGAGTAGGCCGGCCAGCCCCGAGGCCACCGCGGTGCCGAGCCCGTCCGAGACCCCGCCTGGCGCGCTCCCGAGTCCCCAGGCGGTGGTGCCTGCGAGCCCGCCGACCCCGGCCCGAACGCCGGTGCCGACGCCGACGCGCTCGGGCCCCACTCCGACGCCGACGCCGACAGACCAGCCCACTCCGACGCCGACGCCCACACCTGACTTCACCCTTGCGGTGACTCCTGACACGCAGTCTGTTCCCGTGGGCGGCAGCACCACCTACGCAATCTCCGCCGCCGCTGTCGGCGGCTTCAGCGGCAGCATCGGCCTGAGCGTGACCGACCTGCCGCCCGGCGTCACCGCCAGCTTCGACGTCACCTCCGTCGATCCCGGCTCCAGCGCGACCCTCTCCGTCCTGGTCGACGCGACGGCTGCGCCTGGCACGTACGCCCTCACGGTCGCCGGCGCCAGCGGCAGCCTCACCCACAGTCAGACGGTCACGCTCACCGTTACATGACGCGCCGCTCCGGGCCGACTCAACGGACGGAGTGAATGGGGCTCTTTGAGTCAATAGCCGATTGCCTGGCGCAGCAGCAGGACACTGCTGCGGCCGAGGATCGAAGCGCTGTTGATGATGAGGATTTCGTTCATCGCGCTCGGCTTCCCGTAGACGGCGCGTGCCCGAACGTCCTCAAGCGGATAGGCATACGTCTCGATGCGGCGCAGCGCGGTATCGAGGTCCGGAACGACCTTCTGGGCGCCGACGACCCAGATCCTGTGAGCAGCGCCTCCGGCGTACGCCGGAATCTGCCCTCCGAGGCCGACGCGGCCACGAGCGAGCCGGTCTCGGTCACCGCCGCGACACTGCCGACCACCACCTGCGGCGTCGCCATCAGCGACCGGATCTCGTCCATCCGGGTAGCGCGGTCCATGCTCCTGACGAGCGGCTTGATCGCGTGGTAGCGCCCAGAGGTGTTGATGTCATCGTCGATGCCGGACAGGCGCAGCGTCTCGCTGGCCGAGGTGAAGACGGTGCTGCCCTGCTGCAGCAGGTCACGGATACGGGCACGGGCCGCGCCTGCGTCGTCGAGGATCTCGACGGCAAAGCCGTGGCGGGCCAGGGCGTCCGCCGCGCGGGTCAACTGCTGGTGCCGCGCGGGCAGCGCGAACCTTTCGTCCGGCACCAGTGGACTGGCGGCGGTGGCGTCGACGGTCATCGTTGGCATCTCCTGGAATGACCCCGGGCTTCCTGTCACGGGGGAGGGCTGGGTTCGTCACCTGGATGACGGACTCCGACAGGAGAATGTGACCGATGCACAGGTCCTCGCTCGCGCGGCGCTGGAACTCGGCGGGGAAGAAGCGGTCGTCGCGAGCGGCTAGAACCCGGGTCCGTTACAGTCGAAGGATGCGGTTCGGGGCGCGGGCTCTAAGATCACGACCGCCGTCTCGCGCGACCGCAGCGCGGCATACCTGTCCAGATTCTTGGCGTAGTGGGCCCAACGTTCCCAGAGGCGGCGTCGTTCGTCCCCGACGGCAGCCCGGGCGCGGACGCTGCGGCGTCCGTCGATCAGCTCGACGGTGGCATCCGGATGGGCCTGGAGGTTCAGCCACCACGCAGGCTCAGGGTCGCCCCAGCCGTTCATAGCCATCGTCACAAGGTCGCCACTGTCCTCGAAGTAGCCGAGGATGGCGACGCGCTCGGTGCCCGTACGTCGCCCCACCGTCCGCAGTCGCAGCATCCCCCACTGGTCGCTGGTCGCCCTGCGCAGACCGAATCGGCCCGGGGTGACGCGGTAAAGCGCTCGGTGGACAGCCCAGGCGGTCAGGACGAACCAGCGTGGCGGGACACGTGGGGCTCGCGGGGGATCCATAGCCACGGAGTCATTCTTGCACGGCGACCTGGGTGTGATTGACTAACTACCAGGGCCCTCCCCCACGGGGGAGGGCCCTGTCCTACTAGCCGGTGCCGTCGTCACCGCCGCGGCGCGCCAGCTCCGGTACGAAGCGGGCCGCATCGACGGTGCCCCAGCCGCTGGCGAGGTCGAAGCCGGGGCCGGCGGTGAAGCCGACCACCGTAGTGTCATGCTCCTGCGGCGTCCCGCAATTGGCGTCGCAGAACGTGAACGAGTTGTTGCCGCTGGTCACGTCCACGATGCCCGGGGCGTGGTCTGCGCCCATCTCGTACAGGCGCTGGTTGAGGAAGCCCAGCCGCCGGCCAGCCATCTGGTCCGCCAGGGCGACGATCCCGGCGAACAGCGGGCTCGCCTCGCTGGTCCCGCCGACGAGGTGGAACCGGGGGTTTGGCGCCGTCGGGTTGGGCCCGTTCGGGTTCGGATAGCTGCTGAACGTGATGACCGCGCCGTCGACGGCGGCGCTCATGCTGATGTCCGGCGTGCCCCGCATGTCGCCGACAACCCCGCGCACGTCGTGCTGGAAGCCGGGCCGGCGGAACACCGCGGAGACCCCGCCGCCGCCAGCGCCGAAGCGGTCGTTCCAGACCAGGTCCGGCGACGTGCGGTTGCCGTTGGCGTCCAGGTGGAGCTGGGTGCCGCCCATCGACGTGACCAGCGGGTCAGCGGACGGCCAGGAGTTGACGCGGAACGGGAAGCAGCAGGACGTGTCCGCCAGCAGGTCGGTCGCCCCCTGGTCACCGGAGGAGGCCAGGACCGTCACCCGGTGCGCGCGGGCGTTAAAGAATGCTCCGCGCAGGTCAGTGATGGAGTCGGCGTTCGGGAAGGTCTCCTCGGTCGCGCCGAAGCTCTGCGAGATGACGTCGCCAATCCCGTGGTCGATCACGAAGTTCTCAGCCCGGACGATCTCCGGGAAGCCCTGCACGCCCTCGGTCTCCGAGGTCGGGGTCTCGACCAGGACGATATTGGCGGCCGGGGCGATGACGTGTGCCCACTCCACGTCCAGCGTGGTCTCGCCCGCCCAACCCAGGCGGTCGGCCACGCCGAACGGGTCCTGCGGGAACGGCGGCACGGCGCCGGCGGGCTGGATGACCTGGAACGACGGCGGGTCGGGCAGGCCGAACACCTGGTCGAACGTCCTCAGGTCGTCCTGGATCGTGGGCGAGCCGAAGGAGTCGACGATGACGATCGTCCGGCCGCGGCCGTCGATCCCGCTGGCGAACAGCGGGACCAGGTCGTACGCCTTCTGCATCTGGAACGGCTGGTAGCACGCGATGTGGAACCTGGCCTCGCACGTGGCGGTGGTGGGCGGGGTCAGCAAGTCGGCGAACACGTGGCCGGAGATGGCCGGCGTGGGGTGCGCCGCAACCGCCGTCTGGAGCGCCGGTGCCGGCGCTGCGACCGCGATCGCGAGCGTGCTCACGGCGCCGGCCATGATCGTACGAAGACGCCGGAGGACCTGCATACGCTACCTCTCTCCCTGGCAGGGCCCGACGGGGAATCCGTGTGTCGGACGGGCCTCCCCTGTGCTCCCGCCCGCTCCCTCTTCGGGGGCGAAGCCTAGCGGCGGCCGGCGGACGCGTCAATCAGGCGAGTCGCCGCCGCGTCATTGAGCGTCGCGGCGCCGACACCAGCGCGGTGCGGCAGTGACGCGCACGGCTCCTGGCACGATCGGGGGACGCGCCAGACCCCTGCCTGACCCGGGCGTACGTTATCTGGAACGTGACGCCGGCAGTCGCGTGTCGCTCGCGGGCAGCGTCGATCATCACCTCGCTGCGGTCGATACCCGTGACCGTCCCGCCCGGCGCCACCCGGACGGCCATGTCGGCCGCGTCGGCGCCGAACCCGCAGCCCACGTCAAGCGCGGATGCACCGGGCATCAGGCGCAGCTCGTCGAGCACCTCCGTCTTGCAGGCGCGAATCCCGGGCAGTGCCCTGGCGGCCTCCATGAAGCGGATTGCGAAGCGCGGATCCGCAGCGCTGTCCACGCTGCTGAACTGGCTGACGTGGCTGGTCTCTGGCACCTGCCGCACCTCCCCAGGACATGGACGACCTTGCTGCCTGCCATTTCGCGCACTGCGCGCGATCGGGGTGGATCGGCTCGGACGCTGCGCCGCGGCGTCAGTTCGCTGCCCCAGACGGCGAGCGCGATGACGACAGGCGACCTCCGCGTCGGTCCGGCCGCCGGCCAGGACGCAGGCCGCCGCCCACACGGCCCGGCGAGATCCGCGGCCGGGATCAGGCTGCGGGCATACAGACGATCAGCAGCGGCTCGAGCTGCATCACGTAGTAGATTCCGTCGATTACGGTCGAGGTGTCGGCCCCAAAGTTCTGGGTAGCCCAGTCCTGGGCAGCCCTGGCCCTGGTCGCGTTCGTCGAATAGAGCAGGCCGGGGACGCTGCCGATGAACGCGCTGCACCCGTCGAGCGTCGCCGTGCTCGAGGTCGGGCGACAGCGGCCGGTCAGGGAGGTGGCCATCCCATCGGCTCTCAGCGCGACGGTCAGCGAGATGTCGTAGTCGGCAGTTCGCCCGTCCCGGCAGAGCCTCGACGGCCGAGGAGCGATCGAAGCGCCTGCCGCCTCACACGAGTACCCCGCCTTCGTCAGCGTCCGCTCGATGCCGAGACCGGTCACTCCTTTGAAGACCCCGTCGCTCGCTCTGGGCACATCGTCCGCAGGGGCCACGACAGGAGAGCCGGGATAGCCCGTCAGCCGGGCCGTGACGACCCCGCCGACCGTACCGACGACGAGCCCGTACGTCACGAGCGACAGCACGACGAGTGCGCTGGAGAGCGTCCTCCGCCCGATGGTGGGTGCTCCCGGACCTGCGGCCGCGCCTGGCTCCATCACCGGGATCCCCCGTGCACGCTCAGCCTGAGATAGCCGTGGAACGTGACGGTACAGTCACTGCCAGGAAGGCAATCGAGCAGCGAAGAGCCGGCCTGGTCGCCCCTGCCCTCCACCTCGTACCCGTACCCGTTGATCGTGGCCAACGCGTACACCCGCGCCCGCGCCTGCCGAAGCGTCCATGATCGGGCAGCCGAGGCTGTCGCAGGATCGTGGCCAAACGGCAGCGCCGCGAACCACGACAGGAGATCGAGCGCCCGCTGACTGGGGCCGAGAGCCTGGTCGAAGCGGGCTTCGACACTGTAGCTGGAGACGGCGTCGCCTGCGCTCACCAGGTGCACGCGGTACGCGCCCCCACCGGCGGACAGATCGCAGGTTGGAAAGTCATTGCAGACGAAGCCACGCGCACGCAGTGGCTTCACGACATCGTCGACCACCACCGACCCGAAGCATCGCTCGGCGCCCCCGCTCGGGCAGGTCCGGGGAGCGACGGGCAGCGCGATCAGCTGGCTGACCAACCAGAAGCTGGCCACCCCGGACGCGATGAGCGCCACGATGCCGGTCACCGTGCCGGTCAGCAGCGCCCGTTTCATGCGGCACCGCTCCGCACAAACGTAGCCCACCGGCTCAGGAAGTCCGAGCCGCTCATCCCGAGTTCGGCCTGGCAGATGCTGTCGAATGCCGGCTGTGTGACCAGGGGGCTGCCGGCGGTCTCCGCCTCGTGAACCGCTCGAGAGTAGAAGTCGACGGCGACGTCCCGGCCCTTCAGCTGCTGAATGAAGGTGAACACCATGGCGCTGAGGTCGTAGTTGAAGGCGACGGTTGGGTCGTCCCCGACCTGGAACGTTCCGCTTGGTGGTAGATTCCCGTCGAACCTGCCCTGCCGCACGCCGGTTGCTACGTAGTTCCGAACGGCAGCAGCCCGGCTCGGTGAGGCCAGGGTCTCCACATACCGTGCGAACCCCTCGACCGCCCAGGTCGGAGAGGTCACCACCGTGCCGCGATCCCTGGCATAGACTGCCATCTGGCGCGCCGTCACGGCGTGTGTCAGCTCGTGGCGAATGACGAGTCGGGGATCGTCGTCGAACTCGCCGATACGGGCCAGGTTGACGACCACGCGGGTGCCGACATATTGACCGCTGTAGACGACACCCGTCGTACGCACGCCCGTCTCGGGATGCTCGAAGCCCTCCCTCCTGGCGAGCTCCGGGGAGACCTCGTACCAGGCCGCCATGGCGGTTGGATCCCGTGTCAGGAACAGCACGTACTTCGGGAAGCGTGGCCGCGGCCCCCACAGGCTCTCTATCTGGCTCACCTGATCCTGGGCCGCTGCGACGTACTGCTCGAGGTCAGCCACCGTGCTGTCGCCGGCCAGCTGTACATCGCCCACGCTCACGACCCTCAGCGGGGTGAGGTCCCAGGGCGCATCGGCGTAGCCCGACGCGGTGGCGCCTCGCGTGCGCGCCTCGGCATAGGTGAGCGCCACGATGTTGACAATCACCCACTTGCCGCCCGGGCGGGCGACGTCATACACAAAGCTCTCTCCGGGCGCTACCCTGGGCGGCCCAGCATCGCCCTGGAGCTGTATCACCTCGATCACCGGCGACAGCTCGTACGTGCCCGGCCCCCTCGCGGCACCGGTGACGGAGAGGACCCGGTCGAGGATGAAGCGGACGTCGACCGGGGCGAGCTGGCGCAGGCTGGCGAACAACATCTTCTCGTGCTGCACCAGCCGCGCGTTGGCCGGATCCAGGTCGGCCAGGAAGGCGCCCTGGTCCCCGTGCAGCAGCGCCTGGGCGCGGCGGTCCAGGACTGGCTGGAGAGCGGACGGCTGCGGCCAGCTGTCCTGCGAGGTCTGGCTCACGATGTGCGGGCCCTTCCGGCTGCAGCCCGTGGCCACAGCTGCCCAGGCGACGATGACCGCCAGGCTGGCGACAGCAGCCCGCGAAGGCCACGATGGCATAACCGATCCTCCAGCTCCCAGTCCTGTCCCACTGGCCCCGAGCTCGCGGCCGACCATAGTGTAGCCGCCGGCGGGTTCGTGTCAGACTTCGTGCCCGAAGACGATGGAGGCACCTCCCGAGCCCGCCAGGGTAGTGAAGTACGCCTCGCCCCGGGCTCGAGCCGCCTGGGCGATCATTGTGGTCGCCGGCGCAACCGCGATCACGATCGTGGACGGTGCCCTTGTGATCCAGGCTTTCCTCGGCCTGTTCGTTTCGGTCGCGGCTGCGGCGCCCGTGGCTGCGGCGCTGATCCTCCTGTCGCCTGTCGTGCAAGCGATCCTCGTGCCCACTGCGCTCGCCGCCTGGACGGTGCGCTGCCGCCGGAACCTCGGCGTCCTTCCTGAGCTGCGCCTGCGGTGGTCGCCCGGCTGGGGCGCCTGCGGTTGGTTCATCCCGATCGCAAACCTCTTCGTCCCGCTGCTCTGCCTGCGCGAGACGTGGTCCGCGAGCGCCGGCCGGCGGGCACCGTTCGTGCTGCTGCCGTGGTGGGCCCTGTGGGTCGTGAGCGCGATCCCGGTCGTCTGGTTGATGGTTGGCCTCAACGATCGTCTGCCCGCGTCTGCGGCCGTCGCAGTCACAGCGCTCTACGTCGCAGCGGTCGTCTGCTCGGGCGTGGGGGCCATCGTCGTCGTGCTGCGGCTCACACTTCTGCAGGAGCGGAGGCTGCGACCGCTCCGGGAAGGCTCCGACCCGGCCCCGACGTGGAGTCGCGCGCCGAGACCGGCACGTGGGATCGCGATCGTGGCGATCATTGCGATAGTCCTTGCCACGGTGGGGGGCGCCGTGATGCTGGCGGCCAACACCATCTCGCTGGCGCTCGGATCCGTCAGCCTGATCTTCGGTCCAACCGAATTGGCGGTGGCATGGGTGGCGGGCCTGGCGATCTACGTGCTGTTCGGACAGCTGATCGGGGCGATTGCGACCGCGTTGTGGGCACGCGTCGCATATCGCAACCTTGCGTCGCTGGGCACCGCCAGGCTGGGCTGGTCACCCGGATGGGCGGCCGC
>Ga0126378_10004005_pt1 | contig 11177 bp, 12 predicted proteins | sample PanSoiMetPlot_23_FD_92587 | JGI IMG/M metagenome (GOLD analysis project Ga0126378, IMG submission 92587) | Tropical forest soil microbial communities from Panama - MetaG Plot_23 | ecosystem: Environmental > Terrestrial > Soil > Tropical forest > Bulk soil | place: Panama | collected 2016-02-17
GCATGGCAGCGGTCTCGCCCCAATGTGACGCGAGCAGTACCGCGACGGTCCCCTTGGCGGCATCGAGGATGAGCGTCAGCGCGGCAAGCCATTTGCTGCCAGCGCGCAACACGTTGGTCGCGCCGATATTGCCTGAGCCGATCTTCCTAAGGTCCCCTAGGCCAAATAGCTTGGCGAGGATCAGGCCGAACGGGATCGAGCCAAGCAGATAGCCGAAGACAAGGGCAGAGACATAGACAAGGGCGCTACTCCAATCGACAGGAGGAGTCATCGAGCACCCCTTGGTGACGCGCCGCTACGGTTATCTCAATCAGCGTAGTTGTAGACGGGGCGTCCGGCAACGAGCGTGAGCACAGCGCGCCCCTCTAGCCGCGCCCCGTCGAAGGGCGTGTTCTTGGACTTGGAGCACAGGCGCTCGGGCTCGATGATCCAAGGCGTATCAAGCTCGATGAGCACGAGGTCGGCCGGAGCGCCTTTGGCAAGGCGTCCGCTATTGAGCTTAAGCAGCCTGGCCGGATTGGCGGTGAGCGCACGCAAGAGGCGCGGCAGCTCGACCTCACCGTTGTGATAGAGCCGGAGCGCTGCACCGAGTAGTGTCTCGAGCCCGACCGCTCCGTCGGCAGCTTCGGCAAAGGGTCTGCGTTTCCCCTCCGCGCCTCTTGGGTCGTGGGCCGACACGATCACATCGACATCGCCGCTCGCCACGCCCTCGACCATGGCGCGGCGGTCAGCCTCAGACCTGAGCGGGGGCTTCATTTTGAAGAAGGTGCGATAGGGGCCAATGTCGTTCTCGTTCAAAGTGAGGTGGTTGATCGAGACACCGCAGGTCACGGGTAGCCCCATAAGCTTTGCAGTGCGGATGATATCGAGGGACGTTCGGCAGGAGATCTGCGCCGCGTGATAGCGCCCTCCGGTCAGCTCGACCAAACGGATGTCGCGCTCGAGCATGATGGTCTCGGCGGCGGTGGGCACCCCGCGAAGTCCTAGCCTCGTCGCCACCTCGCCCTCGTTCATCACCCCATCCTGGCCGAGCGACGGGTCTTCCAGGTGGTGGACGATCAAAGCGCCGAAGTCCTTGGCGTAGGCAAGCACGTTGCGCATGACCCTGGCGTTGGCGACGCTCGTCTTCCCGTTGCCGAAAGCGATCGCGCCGGCGTCGCGCAACAGGCCGATCTCGGTCATCTCCTGCCCGAGCAGGCCTTTGGTCATTGCGGCCATAGGGTGGACGTTGACCAGCGCCGTATCCCGCGCGCGCCGCAGGATGAAATCGACGAGCGCCACATCGTCTATGACAGGCTCGGTGTTCGGCATGCACACGATGGTCGTGACGCCGCCGGCGGCGGCAGCGCGGCTCGCCGTGGCAAGGGTCTCGCGATGCTCGAGTCCCGGCTCGCCGGCAGAGACCATCATGTCAATGATCCCAGGGGCGAGCACGCGCCCGCCACAGTCGACGACCTTGGCGTCGCGAAGGGAGCCTGCCGCGATGTGGCGGCCGAGATCGGCAATACGATCCTCGACGATCAGGAGGCCGCCAAGCTGATCGAGACCCGAAGCGGGATCGATCAGGCGCGCATTAACAAGCGCAATCGGGCGGGCGGTAGAGCGTTGGTTTGTGGTGGGTGCGTTCATGGCCGTCATTGGTTCGGCAGATGGCGGGCCAAGGCCTGAAGCACCGCCATGCGCACCGCGACACCCATCTCGACCTGCTCGCGGACAACGCTCTGCGGGTCGTCGGCGACATTCGAGTCGATCTCGACCCCTCGGTTCATCGGGCCAGGATGCATCACGAGGGCATCTGGCTTGGCGCGGGCGAGCTTTTCGTAATCGAGGCCGAAGAAGTGGAAATATTCGCGCTGGCCTGGCACGAGGCTGGAAGCCATGCGCTCTCGCTGAAGCCTGAGCATCATAACGATGTCGGCGTCGACCAGTCCCTCCCACATCGAAGTGTAGACTTCGACCCCGAGCCGCTCGATGCCCGAGGCGAGCAAGGTGGAGGGAGCAACGACGCGAACGCGGGCGCCGAGCGCATTCAGAAGCAGAATGTTGGAGCGCGCCACCCGCGAGTGGAGGATGTCGCCGCAGATCGCAACGACCAGTCCTTCGATATGTCCTTTGTGGCGGCGGATGGTAAGCGCATCAAGCAGAGCTTGCGTCGGATGCTCATGGCTGCCGTCGCCGGCATTGATCACAGAGCAGTCGACCTTCTGAGATAGGAGCTGGACCGCGCCCGCCGCATGGTGGCGCACCACCAGGATATCGGGGCGCATAGCGTTGAGCGTCACCGCCGTGTCGATCAGGGTTTCGCCCTTTTGCACCGACGAGTTCGAGACCGACATGTTCATTACGTCGGCGCCAAGCCTCTTGCCGGCAAGCTCGAAGGAACTCTGCGTCCTGGTTGAGGCCTCAAAGAACAAGTTGATTAGCGTGCGGCCGCGCAGATCGTCGCGCTTCTTGTCGATCTGGCGGCTAAGCTTGGTGGCCTCCTCGGAAAGGTCGAGCAATCCCGTTATCTCGGCGGGCGAAAGGCCTTCGATTCCAAGGAGATGGCGGTGTGGAAAGGAGAAGTTTGAGGCTTCGGCCGCAATGCTCATTAAAGGGCACTGTATAAGCCGGCTTTGCTGGAGCGGCAAGCTCGCGAACCGAACTAAGGTAAGCTTGCCCTAACGCAGCTTTGGCAGGCTAAGGCGATGAGCGAGCGGCCGGTTCCAGACGACGAGGCCTTCAATCAAAGTCCGCCTTTTGTCGACGTGAATCTATTCACGTCTGACATCGCGCTGCGGGAGGCTGTGCGTCGAGAAGGGGCTGCGTGGGCCTATCAAGACCTAACAGCGTTTGGCGCCCTCGCAGGAAGCGCCGCTTCGCTTGAGCTTGGCAGGCTCGCTAACGAACATCCGCCTGAGCTCGAAAGCTTCGATCCGCAGGGGCGCCGAATCGACCGGGTCGAGTTCCACCCGGCCTACCATCAGCTTATGGAGATCAGCACCGCGCAAGGCTTGCATTGCTCGACTTGGGAGCATCTTGCTGCCGGCGTGAGCCCAAGGCCTGGCGCCCATGTGGCGCGCTGCGCAGGCAGTTACATGGCGGCGCAGATGGAGGCTGGCCATTGCTGCCCCATCACCATGACCCATGCAGCGGTCGCCTCCTTCCGCCATGCCCCAGACCTTGCGCAAGATCTTCTCCCTAAGATTTTTGCCCGCGCTTACGATCCGAGCACGGTGCCGATCGAGGAGAAGGCTGCCATCACGCTCGGCATGGGCATGACCGAGCGCCAGGGCGGCACCGACGTCCGCGCCAACACGACGCGTGCAGAGACTCTCGATGGTGCAGGTCCTGGCAAGGTCTACGCCATTACCGGCCACAAATGGTTTCTTTCTGCACCGATGTCCGATGCCTTCCTCGTTCTTGCTCAGGCGAAGGGAGGCCTTTCTTGTTTCCTACTGCCACGGCTTACATCAGACGGCAGTCTCAACGGGCTCAAGCTGCAGCGCCTCAAGGACAAGCTCGGCAATCGCTCTAATGCCTCCGCCGAAGTCGAGTTCGACCGCGCTCAAGGCGTCCTGGTCGGCAAGGAGGGCAGAGGCATCCCGACCATCATCGACATGGTCACTCTGACGCGGCTCGATTGCGCCGTTTCTTCTGCCGGCCTGATGCGTCAAGCCATTGCCCGCGCAATTCAACATGCACGCCATCGCAGCGTGTTTCAGAAGCGGCTGATCGATCAGCCCCTCATGGCGCAAGTCCTTGCCGACATGGCGCTCGATGTGGAGGCGGCGACGGCGCTTGCCTTCAGGCTAGCCCGCGCCTTCGATGACGACAGCGAAGGCGATGCCGCGTATCGCAGACTGATGACGCCGGTCACCAAATACTGGGTGTGCAAAGCAGCACCCGCGCTCGCTTATGAGGCAATGGAGTGCCTCGGCGGCAACGGCTATGTGGAGGATGGCGGCTTCCCGCGGCTTTATCGCGAAGTGCCGGTGAACGCGATCTGGGAAGGTTCCGGCAATGTCATGTGCCTCGATGTGTTGCGCGTCATCGAGCGCGAGCCGGAGACCTTGAGCAAAGTTATAATGCAGTTCGGGGCGGTCGCTTCAGCCGAACCTCGGCTGAAACAGGCTGTCACCAGGATCGAGGCCCTGGCTCAAGATGTCGGGCGAGATCAAAGCGTCGCTCGCACCCTGGTCGAGCTGCTTGCGCTCGCTGCCGCAGCTGCGCTTCTCGCCCGCTACGCGCCGCGGCATGTGAGCGATGCCTTCCTAGCTACGCGCCTCGGGGGCTCGTGGCGGAATACATACGGTGCCGGACTCGCGAGTGCTAATACAAGCGCCATACTTGACCGTGCGGCGCCGCAACTTTCATGAAAACTTGGAGTTGAAGTTTTGTCACACCTGCGGTGACTGAGCCGCCGCGAATCTTGGGCTATGCTGCCAACGGAAGGCATAACAATCCAGGGAGAACTTGCGATTGCCCTAGGTCTCACGGCGGCATTGGTGTTCGCGGGCGGCGTTGCATGGAAGGCCGATGCGACGACCTTGAGCTCGACGTCGGTCACCTTGCCTCACGCCGCAAAGGACTACTCCGGCCTGCTATGGATGGGGCAGACACGGCCCGCCGGGATTCCACTGGTGGTGCGGCCCCCGCCGCTTTTTGGTGCGCGCGCTGCTAGGGTGATGAACGGCGCTGACAAACGCCGCTTCACAAAATTTATCGAGGCCGCCGAGCTTGGCGGCCTCGAACTTTTGCGCTCGCGCGATCCGGTCTTCACGCTTGTCAGCGCGGGGAATTTCAATACCTTGCATGTAGTGATTCGTTCGAGTTGGCGATCAGACATGATGGCAAGGGCAAGAGGCTGCCCTTGAAGAGGCTGCGCCATGATGAGCTTACCTTTTCTTCTGTTTGCCTGCGGACTCGGTGCGGCTTGGCTCAGGCAGCGCGGAGCGGCTATGGGCTTTTGGTTCGCGGGTCTTGTGGTGCTACTCGTGCTATTCCGGGTGCATATGAGCGATGTGCTGAATATCGCCTTGTGAGTTAGGGGGGACGTTTGCCTGGCGACCTGTCAAGGCTGCTCAACGCCTTGGGGCTGATCCTTGTCGACACGGTGCTTGCGCTCGCCTTTGTCGATCAGCTTTGGTTTCGCGATCTGCCTTGTCCCCTCTGCATTCTGCAACGGGCTGCATTTTTCGCCGCCGGTTTCGGGCTCGCGCTCAACATCGTCTTTGGCCCGCGCCCGAGCCACTATGGCGCGACCATCCTCGGAGCGGCCACTGGCGCTGCCATCTCGATGCGCCAGATCCTTCTGTATATCGTCCCAGGTTCAGGCGCCTACGGCAACGACATCTTCGGCCTGCATCTCTACACCTGGGCGTTCATCGCCTTCGTCCTGATGATTATCGGCAGCGCCATCCTATTGTTGGACGACCGGCAATTCGCCCGTACCGAGCCCTGGTCGACTCATCTCAACGTACTGCCGCTTACGGCCTTCATGGTGTTTATCGTGCTTGTGGTCGGCAACGTGATCTCGACACTCTTGATTTGTGGCGGAGGACTCTGCCCTGACTCACCTTCGGGGTACCTCATCCTCAACGATAGCTTGAGCCTAACCCAGCTGAGCCAAGCGTTTTAGCCGGTCGAGCGCGCCCTGCAGGATATAGGCCGCGGCCATCCGGTCGATCACTTCGGCGCGGCGCTTGCGCGATGCATCGGCCTCAATCAGGTGGCGCTCGACCGCCGCGGTCGAAAGCCGCTCGTCCCAAAAGGCGAGGGGAAGATCGACGCGGCTGGCGAGGTTGCGGGCGAAGGCCCGGGTCGATTGCGCCCGTGGCCCTTCCGAGCCGTCGAGATTAATGGGAAGGCCGATCACGATCGCGCCGACGCCGTTCGCATCTATCGCCGTGCCAATCAATTTCGCATCCTCCGTGAATTTCGTGCAGCGGATCGTTTCGTAAGGTGTAGCGATCGAGCGGGTTACATCGGACAGGGCCATGCCGATGGTCTTGGTGCCAACGTCGAGGCCGAGCAGCCGAGCTTCGGGCTGAAGCAGCCTGGGCAGGTCTTCAATTGTCACAATAGATGCTACAGTCACGGGCGGGGCATCAGCGAGAGAAGCGCATGAAGATAACGTGGTTCGGCCATTCCTGCTTCCGCATCGAGACGGGCAGATCGAACATCCTGATCGATCCATTCCTCACCGGCAACGCCACTTTCGAGGACGCCGACATACCCTTGCACAACGTCACCAAGGGCGTGACGCACGTGGCGCTTACTCACGGGCACGAGGATCATACCGGCGACACGGTGCGCATCTGCAAGGAGACCAACGCCCAGCTTCTCGCCGTGCATGAGCTTGCCACCTATTTGGCCGGCCGGGGTGTCGAGAAGGTCGATCCGGGCAATACCGGCGGCACGCTCTATCACGACGACTTCGAGCTCACCTTCGTGCCGGCCTGGCATTCCGCCTCCAATATCGTCGATGGCCGCCCCGTCTATCTCGGCGCCTGCTGCGGGCTCGTTCTCGCGGCAGGGGAGGGCAAGACCGTGTACCACATGGGCGACACCGCGATTTTCTCTGACATGGCGCTGATCAACGAGCTCTACCGCCCCGAGATCGGCTTCGTGCCGATCGGTGACCGCTACACTATGGGCGCTAAGACTGCGGCGCTCGCTTGCAAGCGCTTTTTTCAATTCGAGGTGATCGTGCCTTGCCATTACGGCACGTTTCCCGTGCTCGATCAGACGCCTGACAAGTTCCTTGCCGAGATGGACAGCAACGTGGTGGTGGTGCCCAAGGTAGGCGTCCCCTTCGAGGTTTGAACGCGCATTGCCGCTTATGCGGCCCGGTGCTAGAGGAACGCCGGTAGGGCGCAGCCCGCAAATTCGCCGACCCTGTCATGTCAGTCGATCGCGCCACAGTCCGCCGCATTGCCCGCCTCGCCCGCATCGCCATCACCGACGATGAGGCGAGGCGGCTCGAGCAAGAGCTTTCCGGCATCCTCGACTGGGTGGCTCAGCTTAACGAGATCGACACGAGTGCGGTCGAGCCCATGACGCGCGTTGCTGCCATGAAGATAAAGATGCGCAAGGACGAGGTGACCGACGGCTTCTGCGCCGACGACATCCTCAAGAACGCGCCTAAGGTCGACGACCACTATTTCGTCGTGCCCAAAATTGTCGAATAGGAGGGCCGCGATGCGATGCACCGCACTTCTCATGATTACGATTTGGCTGCTCGGTACGAGCGCGCTGGCGGCGCAGAGCCTGCCTGACGGCACCTTCGCCTCCTCCAAGGACGGCTGCGCCAAGCTCAAGACCAAAACGACTGCCGAGCTCGGCGAGGATCTCGATTTCACGGTGGTAACCAAGACCGGCCTCACCGGCTATCAGCAGCGCTGCGATTTCATCAATGTCACGCCGCACAACGCGACAAGCTGGCTCGCGACCGCCTATTGCGAAGAGCAGGGGAATGCCTATCCCGATCTCTTCGCCATCGCGCAGAAAGATGATGGTAGCCTCAGCGTGACGCGGCTTGCTACCGAGCCTGAAAGCTATGACGGCGAGGACGATTCGGAGCGTGCCGACCAGAACCCAGCTGGCGCTGATGCCGAAAAGAATCCCGTCACTAGCGGCAATCAATCCTCCGCCCAAGGTCAGTCAGAGGACGATCTCAATCGCTATGTGCGCTGCGACAGCGTGAAGCAGTAGACGTTGACCGAGCTCACAGACCTGACGATCGCCGAAGCGCGCGAGGGGCTTGCCAAGAAATCCTTCTCGGCGAGCGAGCTTGCCCACGCTCATATCGAGGCGATCGATGCCGCCAACGAGGCGCTTAACGTCTACGTGCTGACAACTCCCGAACGCGCGCTCGACAGGGCAAAGGCGAGCGAAGAGCGGCTCAAGAGAGACGAGGGTGGCGCGCTGGAAGGCATCCCTCTCGGTATCAAAGATCTATTCTGCACCAAGGGCGTACGCACCACGGCCTGCTCGCACATTCTCGACGGCTTCACGCCCACCTATGAATCTACGGTGACCGCCAATCTATGGGCAGCCGGCGCGGTCATGCTGGGCAAGCTGAATAACGACGAGTTCGCCATGGGCTCCTCGAACGAGACAAGTTTCTACGGTCCCGTGATTAATCCGTGGCAGCGCAAAGGCTCGAACGCTAAGCTCGTGCCCGGCGGCTCCTCCGGCGGGTCGTCGGCTGCGGTCGCGGCGCGGCTCTGCATGGGCGCCACCGCAACCGACACCGGCGGATCGATCCGCCAACCCGCCGCAGTCACCGGCACGGTCGGCATCAAGCCGACTTACGGCCGCTGTTCGCGCTGGGGCATCGTCGCCTTTGCTTCGTCGCTTGATCAGGCAGGGCCGATCGCACGCACCGTGCGTGATGCTGCCATTCTGCTCAAGGTCATGGCGAGCCACGATCCCAAGGACACGACCAGTGTCGATCTCCCGGTGCCGGACTACGAAGCTGCAATGATGAAGGGGGTAAAGGGCCTCACAATCGGCATCCCCAAGGAATATCGCGTGCCAGGCATGGCGCCGGAGATCGAGGCCCTGTGGCATAAGGGCGTCGGCTGGCTTAAGGACGCCGGCGCGAAAATCAAAGAGGTGAGCCTACCGCACACCAAATACGCGCTGCCCTCTTATTATATAGTCGCACCAGCCGAGGCGTCCTCGAACCTCGCCCGCTACGACGGCGTGCGGTACGGCTTGCGCGAGCCTGGCTCCGACGTGATTTCGATGTATGAGAATACGCGCGCCTCGGGTTTCGGCCAGGAGGTCAAGCGCCGCATCCTGATCGGGACCTACGTGTTATCGGCCGGCTATTACGACGCCTATTATTTGAAGGCGCAGAAGGTGAGGACATTGATCAAGCGCGACTTCGATCAGGCGTTCGAGAGCGTCGATGCCATCCTCACGCCGACCACGCCTGGGCCTGCCTTTGCGCTCGGCGAGAAGTCGGGCGACCCCGTCGAGATGTATTTGAACGACATCTTCACGGTGACGGTAAATATGGCTGGTCTTCCGGGCATGAGCGTGCCGGCGGGACTCTCGTCTGAAGGCATGCCGCTCGGGCTTCAGCTCATCGGCAGGCCGTTCGATGAGGAGACCCTGTTCCGCGCCGGGCGCGTCATCGAGGAAGCGGCAGGTCCTCTCGCCAAGCCGCAAGACTGGTGGAGCGAGGCGGCATGAACGCGCACCCAGCGAAACGCCGGCTAGTGCCCTCGGCAAGCCCCTATGAGCCAATTGTCGGCTTTAGCCGCGCGGTGCGTGTCGGCAACTTTGTTGCGGTCGCTGGGACAACCGCGGGCTCGGGCGGCAAACCGGTCGCCATCGGCGATCCCGCGGCGCAGACCCGAGCCATCATCGAAGTGATCGAGAAGGCTCTGGCGGATGCGGGAGCAAGCCTCAAGGACGTGGTGCGCACGCGCATCTATCTCACCGACATATTACATTGGGAGGCGGTGGGCCGCTTGCACGGCGAGTTTTTTGCCGACATTCGCCCAGCCAACAGCATGTTCCAGGTGACTGCCTTCGTCAGGCCGGAATGGCTGGTCGAGATCGAGGCCGATGCGGTCATTCCCGAAGCTTCGGGTTAAAGGACTCACATTATGGCGCCGCGCAAGGCTAAGGACTGCAAGAACATGGAGGAGGTGAGGACCGAGATCGACCGCATCGATGCGGGCCTGGTCGACCTCATTGGCGAGCGCTTCACCTATGTCGATCGCGCCTGGCAGCTCAAGCTTTCTCCGGCCGAAGCGCGCGTGCCTTGGCGCATCCAGCAGGTGATCGACAAGGTGCGCGCGCGTGCTCAAGAGCGGGGATTGCCGCCCGAGCTCGCCGAGGCGCTATGGCGCCAGATGATCGGCTGGTTCATCCAGTATGAGGAAGAGAAGCTCCGCCAGCAGCTCGAATCTGAGAAGTAGCCGTAAGCTCCCCTCTCCCCACGGGGAGAGGGCAGGTGAGGGGGATGGAGAGCCGGACTAGCCTTGCACGTCACCTGCGAAGCCGTTCAACCCGCGCCGAGCGAAAGATGTGGTCGCGGCTTCGAGATCGCCAGCTTCTTGGCCTGAAATTCAAGCGACAAGTTCCAATCGTCACTTTGTCGTGGACTTTATAAGTGCCGATGCGAAGCTAATTCTGGAGATAGACGGTGGTCAGCACGGTCAGCGCGCTGAAGCGGACAAGCACCGAACGGCAGTGCTCGAATTCCTGGGCTATTTAGTGCTCAGATTTTGGAATAATGAGTGCTTACAAATATTGATGGTGTGCTGGAGCTAATAGCCTTTACGGTTCAACCGCAGGCTCTTGAACCCCCTCACCCGGCGCGCCGAGGCGCGCCGACCTCTCCCCATAGGGGAGAGGATTGTTGATCGTAAGGCCAGCATGGATCAAAAGGCCGAAAAATCGAATCTCATCGAAGGCGCCACGGGAGAGTGGGAGGTGGTGATTGGCATGGAAGTGCATGCCCAGGTCACCTCCAACGCCAAGCTGTTCTCCGGCGCTTCGACCGAGTTCGGCGGCGAGCCAAACTCGCATGTGAGCCTGGTCGATGCCGCCATGCCCGGAATGCTTCCAGTCATTAACGAGGGCTGCATTGCGCAGGCGATTCGCACCGGACTCGGGCTGAAGGCGAAGATCAATCTCAATTCGATTTTCGATCGGAAGAACTATTTTTATCCAGACCTGCCGCAGGGCTATCAGATCAGCCAATACAAGAATCCGCTCGTCGGCGAGGGCGAGGTCGTCGTCGATCTCCTCGGCGGCGAGCGTGTGATCGTCGGCATCGAGCGGCTTCATCTCGAGCAGGATGCTGGCAAGAGCCTGCACGACCAGCACCCGCAATTCTCCTATGTCGATCTCAACCGCTCAGGCGTGTCCCTGATGGAGATCGTGTCGAAGCCCGACCTGCGTTCCTCTGAGCAGGCCAAGGCGTTCCTCACCAAGCTCAGATCCATCATGCGCTATCTCGACACCTGCGACGGCAATATGGAGCAGGGATCGCTCCGCGCCGACGTCAACGTGTCGGTGCGGCGCCCCAGCGAACAATTAGGCACGCGCTGCGAGATCAAGAACGTCAATTCGATCCGCTTCATCGGCCAGGCCATCGAGCACGAGGCGCGGCGGCAGATCGAGATCATCGAGGAAGGCGGTACCGTCGTTCAGGAGACGCGGCTGTTCGA
>Ga0126378_10004006_pt1 | contig 11177 bp, 7 predicted proteins | sample PanSoiMetPlot_23_FD_92587 | JGI IMG/M metagenome (GOLD analysis project Ga0126378, IMG submission 92587) | Tropical forest soil microbial communities from Panama - MetaG Plot_23 | ecosystem: Environmental > Terrestrial > Soil > Tropical forest > Bulk soil | place: Panama | collected 2016-02-17
AAGCCTTCGCCCGCGAATGTCTGGGCTTCCTGAATGCTAAAAGTTCCTCCGTCGAGTGTGAGGCCGCTGGAGTTTGTAAGCCAGAGCGCTCGCAATGGACGCGGTTGACGTGGACTCCAAAGCGTGACCTTCTCAGCGTCGACTCTCGCCTGCAGAATCGGCACCAATGCGGATTGATTTTTGTGTATGGTGACTGGCTGCTTGATACGGTACTCGAACAGATCGCCAATGTCTTGAGTCGCGGCGGTGCTTATCTGTTGCTCGATCGAGGAAATCATTGTGGAATCCGTTTTGAATACGCCACCTCCGAAGCCTGATCCAGTGCCGACCGGTCCACCTGTCGCCTCCACAGTTACGCTCTGCGTACTCCCGTGGATCGCTGGTGGTCTTTGTAACTTCGCATAATTCTCCAATCGATCATTGTTACTTGTGAGGCGGTCCGCTTTGCCCGCAAGTCCCATTTGCTCGTACATCGTCAGTCCCGCGCCGGGCACATAAAGCGTGGCGTCATGAGTTTGCGGATTCAGCATGGCGGTCGTTGGCAAGCCAACTGTCGGTCTACGGATGTAGTACGGCTGGGATATGTTTTCGATAAAGCTCTGCGGAGCACCGGCGATCAACGCTAGCTCGACGTTGTCCCAATCTTCGCCGACAGTGTTATCTACAACAGCCCAGCCCTGCAGCAGCGGCTTCTGCTTTGCATCGGACGGAAGCACGATGCGATAGGTGCTTTTCCAAACTGGGACTTCGCTGATGTAGCTGACCATCAGTTCGCGCTCTCCCGTTCCTTCAGCGGAGATCGCCATCTTGCGTAAGTCGGCAGCACGAGTGGAGGCGATGAGCGAGAGATACCTTCCGACTTCTTCGTTCACGTCGTGTTCGAGCAGATGAACACTGGTTGCCGGAGTGAGCCGGAAGCTCCGCAGTTCGCCGGAATCAGTTATCACGGAAAGCTCAGTGTAAGGCGCGATTTGCTTCGAGCTCTCTTTCTCATCATCGCTTGTGGTCGAGTTAACGGTTTCGACGCTTAGTAATCGCCCAACGGCGTTCGCACTAGCGTTGCGAATCTCGACTCTTGCTCCGCGCAAAGCATCGAGAAACTCGGCCGTTGTAGTCTTTTGCCCAATGGGAATCTGCAGCGTATTCAGCCGCTGGTCGAAGGGCGCGGTCGAGTTATAGCTCACGTCGGCGATGCGTCCACCGTTGAGGTCGATGGCAGTGAGCGACTTCAGAACATCGTTCAGTTGCGCCGTAGTGAAGGCGATGGTGACGGTCTGATTTCCACGGACACGGCCATCGTGTTGGAAGTAACCAACGCCGTTCTTGTACAGCGCCACATGTCGAACCGGCAGCCGGTCGGTTACTGTCGTACCCGGAGTCGCAATCACCGGATTGCCTGTTGCCACCGATATTGCCTCAGTTCGAGCGTGAGCGACACGCTGGGCAACGACGGTTCCCATATTCGAAGCTAAGAATCCTAGGAGCAGAACGAGGCGATAGTTCATAAGGACCTCCAAATCGAGTTAATCCGCCGGCAGGGGGAGAAAAGTTACGCAGCCTTAAGGGTATAGACACGCGAGTTGCTGGTTCTTGCGGGGAAGAAGCATTCATCATTCAGCCAATGGACGACCTTCGGGGAACCTCCAATCGGCTGAACTGCTATCAACTCCGACCACAGTCTTCCGAGCACAAAGGCATCAGAGGCTGAATGCTGAGTGCCGAGTGCTGACTGCCGTCTTTCTTCCAAATTCCGTATTTTCTGCTAGATACAGCCGTCTTCCGTTGAAGTAGCCTTAATCCCCGTTCACTGATTTGTAACCCCCGTTCAGCGTTTCTTGGTTGGGAGGACGCGAACGCTGCCTTTAGGATCATGCTGTTGTTGTGTAACTCACCGCAGTTCTGTAGTGATCAGCAGTAAAAATCTGGCGCCGCCCCCACAGCGCAGTTTTCGCGGCGAGGAGCACATGGATGCCGAAAGCCATTAAGTATGTTGAGAAGGCACTAACAGTTGCCGCCGACGGTGCATGGCAAGTTTTCGACAGACTCAACAGCATTAAGCCCAACCCTTCTTTCACACCTAAGTGGTCGGATAAACCCCTACTTAAGTCCTATGAAAAGCAGAAGCCGCCGCTAGGATGGCCGCGGACCACCGACTCTTTGTGTCCGAAATGTGTTCCTGAGATCCGTCAGCAGATCGTGGACGGCAAACTGCCGCACGAGATCCTGCTGAACGAAAAGGCCGGCGAGATCAAGGCGCAGATCATCGAGCGCGACGGCAAGATCCTCATGGTAAAGGATTGCCCGAAACACGGGCACTTCGAAGATGTAATGGCTATCGATCCCGTGTTCTTCAAGCATCTCGAAGAAGTTTTCCCGGGACGCGATATTCGCGCTCACAACGACAACAAGCTCCACAATCACGGGACATCGACGATTAAACATGGCCGCGGATCGGTGCTCACGATCGACCTTACCAACCGCTGCAACATGATGTGCGATCCGTGCTTCATGGACGCTAACCAGGTTGGATTCGTGCACGAACTGACCTGGGATGAGATCAAAACGATGCTCGATAACGCGATCTCGATTAAGCCGCGCCGTCAGATGTCGGTCCAGTTCTCTGGCGGTGAGCCCACACTCTCGCCTTACTTCCTTGATGCTGTCGCTTATTCGCGCAAGGTTGGCTACAACTCAGTGCAGGCCGCCAGCAACGGAATTGAGTTCGCCAAGAGCGAAGAATTCTGCCGCCAGGCCGCGGAAGCCGGACTTCGCTACGTTTATCTTCAGTTCGACGGAATTGGAAACGCCGCGAATTCGCACCGTAAGGTCGGCAATCTCTTCGATGTAAAGCTCAAGGCCATTCACAACCTGCACAACGCCGGCGTTGAAATCGTTCCTGTAACGACCATCGTCAACGGCATTAACAACGAGCAGGTTGGCCGCATTATCCAGTTCGCCCTCGACAATCCCAAGACGATCAGCTTCCTTAGCTTTCAGCCGGTTTCGTTCACCGGACGTGACGAGGAGGTCACCGATGAGCGCCGCATGGCGCAGCGTTACACGCTGTCGCACCTGGCGCACGATGTGAAGGACCAAGTTGGGCTAGGCGAGCCTGCCCGAGACTGGTTCCCGATTTCATTCATGAGCACCTTCTCGGATTGGGCCGATCTGGTGCATGGTCCGAACGCTGATTGGGGACAGCTCTCCTGCGGATGCCATCCCAATTGCGGAATCGGTACCGCAATGATGATCGACAAGGAGACCAAGGAAGCGGTTCCAGTGCCGGCATTCCTGAAGATGGAACGCTTCGCAAAGGACGTTGCCAGAATCAACGACGCTGGCCGCGGGCGCTTCCTATCCGTCGTCGGCATGGCGCTGGCATTGATGCGCAACTATGATCCGTTCAAGGCTCCCACTCACTTCGAGATGAAGGATCTGCTCCAGAAGTTCGACAAATCCTTCGGCGCAACCAAGAATGCGGACAAGAAGTACGGCAGCGTGAAGGGCACGCGAACGCTGGAAGACATCGAGAAGCGCCGCAAAGACCGTTGGAACTTCCTGTTTGTTGCCGGAATGTGGTTCCAGGATCTCTTCAACTACGACTTTCGCCGCACCGAACAGTGCATCATCCCTTACGCCACTCAGGAAGGCGAGATCTCCTTCTGCGCCTACAACACTGGCGTGGGCTGGCGAAACATCATCGAGAAGATGCACATGACCGCAACGCTCACCAAGTGGTATGACGAGCACGGACGTCACGAGATCTTCGCTGGCGGTAAGAACGTCGGCCTCGAAGATACTTCGCACAAGCTGAAGCTGGTCCAGGAGCACGTGAACGCCGCTGCAAATTCAACCCTTGACGATCTAGGCATCGCGAAGAACTCACGTGAGGAAAAGATTCGGGCACGCGATGCAAAGCTGAAGCAAGAGGCCGAGAACGCCCGCATGATGGCGCTGTATCGCAAGGAAATCCTGAAAGAGCAGCCGCCAGACGGTGGATTTATTCCAGTATCAAGCCTGATTGCACCGGCTCCAAAGAAGGTCGCGCACGAAGTTACCGAAACCGAAGAGCCCGTACTTGGAGATTAATTTCTAAAGCAAGTTTCTTCCTCTGATGTAGTCCTCACTTCAGGCCGCCGAAAGGCGGCCTTTTTGTTACGTGTGCTGATGCCAGTGGTTTTCACTCGCCTTCGCGCTGTTCGTGCGGTGCGTGATGCGGTAAGGCCTGTGGCATCTCGGAGACGTTCCATGCCCACGAGGCAAGCAGTGCGGCTCCCTGGTTGATCTCGTCTGGAATCACTTTGTCGAACGTGTCTGCCTGGCTGTGATGTGCCTGGCCGTAATGATCTGGTTTTTGCAGGCAGAAGTAGGCCGGCACGCCTTTGTTGAGGAATTCCACGTGATCCGAAGATCCGTAGTAGCGGGTATCCAACGCATCCAGCCCGAAGACTTCCTGGAGTGGCTGATAGATCTCCTGCATTAACGGAACGGTTTCATACTGATTCTCAAGGACAATGGTGAACACCCTTGCGGTTCCCAGGTCGTGGATGAGCGCCGCATCCATTTTGGGAATCTCCGCCTCATGGTTTTTCACAAACAGTTCGGCGCCGGTGCCGCCCTCCTCCTCGCCGGTGAAAAGAATGAAGGTAATCGTCCGCTTCGGCTTCCACCCGAGCGCCCTGAGTGTTCTCGCGGCTTCGAGTGTGGCCATTGCGCCTGTGCCATTGTCGATTGCGCCCTGGCCGAGGTCCCAGGAGTCTAGGTGTCCGCCGATGATGACGCGCTCTTCGGGATGTTCGCTACCTTTGATCTCTGCGACCGTGATCGAAGTCTTTGCCGGACCCGGACTGAACGTGCCTGCCAGGTTAATCTTCATCGTCACCGGTCCCCCGAGCTGCAGCAGCCGGTAAATAAGGTCGTAATCCTCGTGCGAGAGAAAAGCCGTGGGCACACGCGAAGGCTGATAACGGCTGAAAGCGGTCATGTTGAACAGCGAATCGCGCTTGCCGCTGTCCATCAAGACAACTGCGACACCGGCATCGGCCGCCGCTTGCATCATTTGCTGACGTTCGCGAAAACGAGCACGAGCTTCCGAATTGGGAACGCCGCGACGCGGAGGGATCACAGCGTCGTAGGCGTTGTTGGGAACAGCGCTCTCCGAACGAAGTTCCGCGGGTGGGCGCGTCATGATGATTGCGCCCTTTAACTTGCCTTTCTGCTTCTCCAGTTCAGAGGAGTTATCCAGGTTTAGAAAGATTACATTCCCGTTAACTGGGCCCTCAGTAGCTTTACTCCATCCGGCAGAGCGGATCTCAATTGACCGTTTGAAAGGAGCGGTGATTTCACCGGCATCTTCCCCCCGCGTCCATGCATGCGGAATCTCGGTAGTCTCGAGATGCGCATCAATGCCGTAGTCCCTGAAGCGCTGAAGAGTCCAATCGCTGGCGCGGTTCATCTGTGGTGACCCGGTCAGTCGCGCTCCAATCTCCGTGGTCAGATATTCAAGATTTTTCATCAACTCAGAGTGTGCATTCACTTCGGCAGCAATTTTCTGATCCGCTTGCTCCATTGCAGCGCGATATGCGCGCTTCTCATCGTGGGTGCGCGTTGGTGTTGGTGTGCTGAAAGGACCCTGGGCGGTGAGTGTAAGAGCAAATCCGATTGCAATTAGTAGAAAGGAGAAGGAAATTAGCCGCTTGCGCGGGGGGAATAGGTTCATCAGTTCTCCGGATAGGAATGGTATGAGAATGATTAGGTTAGCAGATGAGGCGCAGGGAATAAGCAACAGGGGATACGAGACTTTGCGGTTTAGCAAACCTAAAGTGATGGCACACGCGGTCGACAGGCTTGCGTTTCTGCTTTACAACGCTTTACGACCGGGGCTCGAATTATTCTTAAGAATGATTTTTGTTCCATGCGTAATCCTCATCGGCGATTGATACGATCCTGCCTGTTGCTTGCTGCCTGCTGTTCATTGGTGGTTCAAAGCACCTGCGCCCAAGGCAATTACGAGATTCAGGTGTACGGCTCCGACACCGTGGCGCCTCGTACGACGATGATCGAGCTCCACAGCAACTACACAATTTCAGGGACAAAGCCCGCGCCGGGCAGCAACTTTGCCGAGGATGGTACTGAGCCCACCGAGCACGCTTTACATGAGACTGTAGAGGTCACGCAGGGATTCACAGACTGGTTTGAGACTGGCTTCTACATCTTTACCAGCGCGCATAGCGGATTTGGCTGGGAATGGGTGGGAGATCACATTCGTCCCCGGGTTCGTGTTCCAGAAAAGTGGCATTGGCCTGTCGGAGTGAGCTTGTCAAATGAGATCGGATACCAACGTCCTCGCTTCTCGCCGGACACGTGGACTTGGGAGATTCGCCCCATCATCGACAAGCAACTCGGTCCGTGGTACCTGTCGTTCAACCCGACTCTCGACCGATCGTGGCATGGACCGAGCGTGAGTAAAGGCGTTGAGTTCTCTCCCAACTTCAAGATCGGCTATGACGTCACCAAGAAGATCGCCGCAGGACTTGAGTACTACGGCAATTACGGAAACCTCACTGGCTTTGATCCCTTCCGTGAACAGCAGCAGGATTTCTTTCCATCGATCGACCTCAATGTCTCGCCGAAATGGGAGTTTAACTTTGGAGTCGGAATCGGTGTGACGCGATCAACCGATCATCTGATCGTGAAGGGTATCGTCGGACGCCGATTCTCGTTCGGCAGATCGCGCAAGTAAGGCGGTGAAACTGGCTGTTATCCCAACTTCCACAGGCGCTTTCGAGTTACCCGTGGACCGTATCTCGAGTCCACTGCGAACAGGAAACCAGAGCTGGGTATGCTGCACGGTTAGGACACGAGCTTGCCCGATTCTAAGGAACTGCTAACAAAGAGCTTGCGTACACGTCTTCTTGATGACGATAAACATGAGGAGACGATCACCATGACGACACGAATGGTTCGCCACTTCGCCATTTCTGTCTTGGCAATCGCGCTTAGCGCGGTGGGATGGGCACAAGATCAGGGTACCGACAACGGCCGCGAGTTTCACTGGACAGGCAAACTATCGCCAGATCAGGTAGTCATGATCAAGGACATCAACGGCGATATCGACGCGACTGGTTCGTCAAATAGCAATCAGGTGGAAGTAAGTGCTGTTAAGAGCGGCGAGGGAGCACAGGATATCAAGATCCAGGTCGTGAAGCTCAATGACGGAGTGATGATCTGCGCCCTGTATCCTGGGTTCTTTAGTTCCGATAACTGCGAGTCTAACTCCCATTTTGGCAACAGCCACAATAACGCTAAAGTCGACTTCACCATTCACATGCCGCAGAATCTCCGCTTTGTGGGTAAGAACGTGAATGGCGGAGTACGCGCAATGTCCATGGGGCGCTACGTCGAAGCCGACAGCGTGAACGGTGGGATTGACATCTCCACAGAAAGCTGGGCCTCAGCCAAGAGCGTGAACGGATCGATTCAAGCAAGAATTGGCCGGGCAGAATGGTCAGGCGATCTGGAGTTTAAAACCGTGAACGGTAGTATCAAGCTGGAACTGCCCACGAATTTAAGTACGGACATCGATTTCAAGAGCGTCAACGGCCATCTGGAATCCGACTTCCCGCTGACTATGCAGGGCAGCATCGGAAAACACTCGGTTCACGGCACCATTGGCAGCGGTGGACGCACACTGGATCTCAAAACAGTCAACGGCAGCGGAGAACTTCGCAAAGAAGCGATTTGAACCAGCTTTTAGGCTTTGCGGCGGAAGCCAGCGGGCGTGATCTCAGTCACGTGCTTCCGATACTGAAACTTATCGATCCCGAGGCGGCGAATTCGAAATTCCAGCGTTGAGGCTGGGATCCCCAGCCTCTCGGCAGCTCCGCCTGAACCTGAGATGCGCCCCTGTGAAGCGCGCAGTGCGGTCTCGATCGCATCGCGCTCGTGGGTGCGCAGGCGCTGCTCGATTCCGAGATCGTTGCCGCTGACTGGAAGAAGAGTCGGATCAATGCGCAGAGTGCCGTCTCGAGAGAGAATGACCGCTCGCTCGACAACATTTTCCAGTTCGCGCACATTTCCAGGCCAAGCGTGAGATTGCATCCGCTGCGAGGTTCCATTCTCAATTCGCGAGATCTTTCGGCCAAACCGCTTGGCATACTTGTCAGCAAAATGACCTACTAGCAGCGGAACATCGTCGGTTCGATCGCGCAGAGCTGGAACATGTACTGGAAAGACGTTGAGCCGGTAGTAAAGGTCACTGCGGAATTTTCCTTCCGCGACCTGTTGTTCCAGACTGCGATTCGTTGCAGCTACGATCCTGACGTCCACCTGAACCGTCTGTGTTCCTCCCAGTCGTTCAAACTCTCGCTCCTGAAGAACTCGCAAGAGCATGATCTGGGTTTCTGGGGGCATCTCGCCGACCTCATCGAGGAACAACGTTCCGCCGTGCGCCTGCTCGAAGCGTCCCTTGCGGCGCTCTGCGGCTCCGGTAAACGCGCCACGTTCGTGACCGAATAGTTCAGACGCAAGAAGAGTCTCGGGAATGGCGGAGCAATTCACTTTAATCAGTGGCCCATTTGCGCGAGATGAACGACGATGGATCGCTCGTGCCACCAATTCCTTACCGGTGCCGGTTTCGCCAGTAATCAGGACCGTAGCATCGGTTTCAGCAACTTGCTCGATCGCGCTCAGCACTCGCTTTAGCGCAAGTGTGTTACCGATGAGTTCGTGGGCCCAGGGCGCCTGTCCCAAAGCGGAACGAAGCGCAGCGTTCTCGGCCTCTAGCCTGTCGCGCAATTTGCGAATCTCTTCGTTGGCAATGGCGTTGCTTACCGCGACGGCAAGCGCGCGAGAGACATCCGTGAGAATGTTAAGTTCATCGCCGCTGAACCCAACTGGTGCTTGCCGTGAAAACACTGCAACCCCAATGAGACTCGTGCGCACAAGAAGAGGTACGGCGCAGTAGGCCCGTACTCCGCCGGCTGCCAGAGCAAACTCATGCTCAAACCAGCCGTCTTTCAGAAAAATGTCGTCACAAGAATAGGGAATTCCTGCCTGGCAATTGCGATGCATCTCCGAAAGCATCGGAACCAGCGGCTTCGACGGCAGATCTCTCGGCGTGGGTCTCTCTTGCCGTTGCATGAAATCAGCCATCGATTCGCCTTCGCGATGAGGCTCGCCGACAACGTGCATCGCGTAGAGATCATGATTCCCATCATGGAACGAAACAATCCCCAATCCTCCAAACGGAACGGAGGGTAGCAGAACGTCAGAAACAGCCTCGAGTACGCCTTGCAGGTGCCGCTCACTGCTGACGAGTTCCCATGCGCGGAGTGCAAGACCCTGACGACGACTCGGATCCGAGAACACCTCTACTCTGACAGCGTGAGCAGGCATTGGCAGGACTCTATCACGAAATTCACAAGCCTGTCTTCGATTTAACGAATTCGCAAGCAAATCACAAATTGTTGTGACCGGTTGGGACGAAATGTATGGATTCCGTCTATCAACTGCAGTATTACCAAGCACATCCATTCGGTCGCGAAATTGCGAAGAGGCTGACTGAGAGGGAAGTGGTTCACAGTATCGCAACAAAAATCGATTGGATGTCGATTCTGTTGCCCAATTTTCGACGTATCTATGGAAAAACAAAATTCGTCAGCTTGGAAAGCCGACTACCAGCGACGGCTTTAGATAACCGATGAATATTTCAGAGTTGCAGCGTACCCGTTTGTCGTGCCGCACCGTTTTACTGTCAGGTGTGGAACTGATTTGGCTGCCCTGCGTATTTTTACAAGAAACGACATTAACCTCTGGCTAGAATCATCAGTCGAATAGCCTAAATGCTCCGCTTATCTCTCAGGAGAGATGCACATGACGCTGAGCCGTTTTGCTACTAAGAACGCCTTTCGCAATCGTCGCAGAAGCTTTATTACAGCGATCAGCATCGCCTTCTCGCTTCTGCTGTTGACACTTCTGATGAGTGTGTATCGCGGTTTTTACATCGATCAGGGACCGCCAGAGTCGGCTCTGAGGCTAATCACGCGACACAAAGTGTCACTGGTGTTCTTTCTTCCTTCCTATTATCGAGAGAAGGTTCGCAATATACCGGGCGTGGTGCATGTGACTCCGTGGAATTGGTTTGGAGGGATCTATAAGGACACGAAACCCGAGAATACCTTTGCCCAATTCGGGGTCGACCCGAGCGAAATCTTCGATGTAGTGAAGGAAAACCGAGTCTCTCCCGACCAGCTTGAGGCGTTCAAACACGATCGTGCCGGAGCCGCTGTAAACCGTGCACTTGCCGACAAGCACGGATGGAAACTCGGCGACAAGGTGATCGTTCAAGGAACGATATACCCGATCAACCTCGAGCTTACGATTCGTGCGATCTACGACACTGACAATGCCTTCGACACCATGTTGTTCAGCACGGAGTACATCGACCAGGCGTTGCCCCGCGTCAAAGGACGCACAGGAACTCTGTATACGCTAGTGGATTCGCCCGAACATGTAACGAGCGTCTCGAAAGCGATCGACGACATGTTTGCAAACTCTCCGCAACCGACCAAGACCGAGACAGAGAAAGGGTTTACCTTAAGCTTCGTTGCCCAACTTGGGAATGTGAAGTTGTTCATTCTCAGTATCTGTGGCGCAGTCGTATTTGCGATCTTGCTGGTTTCGGCGAACACAATGGCGATGACCATCCGGGAGCGGACACGCGAAGTCGCCGTGCTGAAGACGCTTGGATTCACCCGCGCGACCATCCTCTCCCTGTACGTTGGCGAAGCAATGACCATCTCCTTTCTCGGCGGTTTGATTGGCGCGACAGGAGCGACCCTGCTCATGATTGCCGCCTCGAAGATGCCGAATGGAACATTCTTTACCGGGTTCAAGGTCAATTCTCCTACATACCTGGTGGCGTTGGCAGTCGCCGCGTTCGTAGGTTTCGTGAGTGCGTTCTTCCCTTCATTCCAGGCGTCGCGGCGCAACATCGTCGACGGGCTGCGGCATATCGGATAGGAGACGAGAATGGCTATTCCTATCACTTACAACGTTCGCAACCTTCGTCTCCGCCTTGGCGCCACGATGATGACCGCTTTGGGAATCGCTCTCACGGTCGCAGTAGCGGTATTCATCATGGCATTGCTGGCTGGCTTGAAGAAGGCGTTCGTCAG
>Ga0126378_10004007_pt1 | contig 11175 bp, 10 predicted proteins | sample PanSoiMetPlot_23_FD_92587 | JGI IMG/M metagenome (GOLD analysis project Ga0126378, IMG submission 92587) | Tropical forest soil microbial communities from Panama - MetaG Plot_23 | ecosystem: Environmental > Terrestrial > Soil > Tropical forest > Bulk soil | place: Panama | collected 2016-02-17
AAAGATCCGCACCCTGCCGCGAATGGGCGAGAAGCATGAAGCGAAGCTGCTAAAGGCGATCGAGGATTATCGCCGCATCGGTGGTCGATTCCTGATTGACGCTGCTGAACTCGAATGTGAGAAACTGACTGCCTACATTAAGCAATTCAAGGGCATCGACAAGATCACTCCCGCCGGGTCGCTGCGCCGCGGACGCGAAACGGTTGGCGACCTCGACATCCTGGTCACTGGCGAGGCGTGCTGCAGCGAAGAAGGTCGTCAGCAAGCGATTGCATATATCGCGAAATATCCGCCGATCATGGATGTCATTGCTAGCGGCGATAACAAGATCAGCTTCCATCTCCGCGGTGGGATGCAGGTCGACGTGCGGCTTCTTCCGCCGGAATCGTTCGGCGCTGCCATGCAGTACTTCACGGGGTCTAAGGCGCACAACGTTGCCCTGCGCCAGCGAGCGCTCAAGATGGGATATACGCTCAATGAATACAGCCTCGCCACGCTTGAAGGAGAAAAACCGGTCGCCGGCCGCACCGAAGAAGAAATCTATAGCAAGCTCAAGCTCGACTATATTGCGCCGGAGATGCGTGAGAATCTCGGAGAAATCGATCTCGCACAGAGCCATTCCCTGCCCCAGCTGATCACGCAAGAAGATCTACAGGGCGACGTTCACATGCACACCGTTGAAACCGACGGCAAGAATACGATCGGAGAGATGGTCGAGGCTGCCAAGGGGCATGGCTACAAATACATGGCCATCACGGATCACTCGAAGAACCTGGCTTTCGCGAACGGCCTCGACGACAAGCGTGCCATTGAACACATTCAGCGCATCCGCGAGGCGGCTAAGAAATTCGATGGCATCACCGTCTTCGCTGGAATTGAAGTCGACATCCTGGCAGACGGCGACCTCGACCTCTCCGACGATGTACTCGCCCAGATGGACGTCGTCATCGCCAGTGTGCACTCGGTATTCAATCAGGAACCGGCAAAGATGACTGATCGTCTGCTCAAGGCGATTGGGAACCCAAACACCTCAATCATCGGGCACCCGACGGGCCGCATCCAGCTTCGCCGCGACGGATATCAGTTCGACATGCACGCGGTGCTCACCGCCGCGGCAAAGCACAAGGTGGCGATGGAGTTGAACGCCTACCCCGACCGCCTCGATCTGAACGACGTTCATTTACGGCAGGCGAAGCAGCATGGAGTAAAGATCGTGATTAATACCGACGCGCATCACACCTCGCACATGGAAAAAATCCGCTTCGGGGTGCTGCAGGCTCGGCGCGCATGGCTGACAATGGACGACGTTCTGAACACGCTGCCGCCTCAGAAGTTCGCCAAAGCCATGAAACATGCGTGGTAAGTTGTTAAGTTACAACGCTCTTACGATTTCCACAGATTTTATTTCCTAGATGTTCACTTAACCTTTACCCTCGATTTTCAGACTCCCATACTGAGCTCGAAAACTCAGCAAAGGAGCCTAATCTTGAATTCACACGAGCCCACCGAACCAGAGACCGCAATCGAAATCAACTCGCAGGCGTGGACCTATGCCCAAAAAACGGGTGAACTCCACCAGGACGGGCAGCATGTGGCAACCGGCTATTCCGGAGCCGGAGAGGGAAAGAATAACCCCGAGATGCAATCCGTCCGAAACGTCGGTCCTATTCCGGAGGGAGATTAGACAATTGCCGGACCACCAGTAAACACGCCCGAACATGGTCCCTACGTCTTGCGGCTGACTCCGAAGGACGAAACAGAAACCTTCGGCCGCAGTGGCTTTCTTATGCATGGCGACTCAAAGGGTGCTCCCGGTACTGCGTCTCATGGGTGCGTCATCATGCCTCGAACAGTGCGGGAGCAGGTCTGGGATAGCGGAGATCGCGATTTGCAGGTAGTCGCCGAGATTCCAACGACGGTCGCGGAGGAGAAGTAGAAAGGCTAGTCGTACGCGCGTGGTCGCAGGGGCGTAGAATCAGCCAAGCACGGAGAACTTATGTCTGAACCTGCCCCAACGCCTCCGCCTCAGGCTCCTTCTGGCGCAACGCCTTCCACATCGCCCGCGCAGCCGGATGCGCCCACAGCTCCGGCAGGTCCGACGATCAACATTGGCGAAGAGTATGGCACGGCGAAGAAGAACCTTCCGCCGGCCAAGATCGTTCTGATTGCTGTCGGAGCGGTGCTGGTGGTTGTTCTGATCGCGTCCTTTCTCAAGCGCGCCAAGCCGCAGGGGGCTGGCTCTCTGGACAATGTGGTTGCAGTGGAGATTCCCGGCCAGAACTCAACTATGGCTGCTTTGACCTTCACGCTGCATAACGGGAGTGAGAAGGCCCTCTACGTCCGCGAGATTCAAAGCTCGATGAAAGCTCCCAGTGGCGATGCCAAGGCGGATGCGGTCTCGGCCGTAGACTTCGACCGCTACTTTCAGGCCTTTCCTGACCTGAAGAATGGCGCCCAACCCGCGCTCGCACCCGAAACGAGGCTCGAGCCGGGGCAGAGTGTGAAGCGAACCATCATCGTCGCTTACGAGAAACCGCTAAGTGACTTCAACCAGCGGCAGTCCATCAGCGTCGTTGTCTGGCCGTATAACGAGACTGTGCCGATTGTGCTGACGAAGTAAACCGCTTGCGCAAATGCCGTCGGATAGGTTTCCATAGCGGGATGAGACTTTTGCGCCTTCTTTCACTTCTTCTGCCCGTTGTCCTCCTACTTCCAGTCGTGGCGGGTTATGCCGCTCCAGCGTCGGCCCAAGGCAAGTACCTTTTCTTCGTCGGCACATACACGCAAGACGGAAGCAAGAGCAAGGGCATCTACGCCTACCGCTACGACGCGGCCAGTCGTGAGATCACCGATCTGGGCCTCGCCGCCGAAACCACGAATCCGTCGTTTGTCGCTCTGAGTCCGAATGGCAAGTATCTCTACGCAGTTAACGAACTGCAGAACTACAAAGGTCCCAACAGTGGAGGTGTGAGCGCATTCTCGGTTGATTCTTCGACTGGCAAGCTGACATTCCTCAACGAAGTTCCATCGCGTGGCGCCGACCCCTGTTACATCACGGTCGATAAGACCGGCAAATGGGTGCTGGTCGCGAACTACACGGGCGGAAGCGTGGCCGTCTTTCCTGTACTCGCTGATGGCAAAATCGGCGAAGCCAAAACTTTTGTCCAGCATACTGGCCACGGCGCCGACCCCAAACGCCAGGAAGGCCCGCACGCCCACTCCATCAATCTCTCGCCCGACAACCGCTTCGCCTACATCGATGATCTTGGGCTCGATCAATTGCTTGTCTACAAGTTCGACGGCGCCAAAGGGACGCTGACACCGAATGATCCGCCGTATGTGAAACTTGATCCGGCGTCCGGCCCACGGCACTTCGCTCTGGCACCATCGGGGAAGTTTGCCTACGTTGTCAGCGAGATGAAGGGCACCGTTACTGTCTTCTCGATTGACTCCCGCACGGGCACGCCGCACACGTTGCAGACCGTTTCGACGCTGCCTGAGGGGTTCAAAGGAGACATCGAAGACGCGGAAATTGCGGTCCATCCGTCCGGGAAGTTTTTGTACGCCTCAAACCGCGGCGATGGCAATAGCATCGCGGTATTCGCGATCGATGGTTCCAGAGGCACGCTGACACCGGTCGAGTACGCATCTACACAGGGCAAGACGCCCCGCAGCTTTGAGATCGATCCGACGGGGACGCTGCTATTCGCGGAGAATCAGCAGTCCAACAACATCGTCATTTTCAAGATCGACCAACAAACCGGCAAACTCACTCCCACCGGGAAGGTCTTGGATCTACCCTCGCCGGTTGATGTTAAGTTTTTGGCCACTGAGTAAGACAGTGAGGCTATGGAGGCGCGATTGGGCTGGCGGCGGCCTGCATTGTGGTGCTATCGCTCCGCTAGTGAGTGCGATGGGATTTGTCATCAACTGGCGATTGGCATTGGCTGAGTCGATGCTTAATTGTCACAAGACAGTCGCGCTACACCAGATCGGATGAAGCTTTTTCTCGCGGTGCTACTTGCTTTCCCTCTGTTCCATTCTTCGCATGCGCCCGCTGTCTTCCGAACGCGGATCGACACAACTGCCGGAAGCTTCGTCATCGAGACACACCGCGATTGGTCACCGAAAGGTGCCGACCGCTTTTACGAACTGGTCCGCGAGCATTATTACGACAACTCGCGCTTCTTCCGAGTTGTTCCCGGGCGTTGGGTTCAGTTTGGTATCGCCGGCGATCCCAAGCTTGCGCAAGCTTGGCGTCATAAAACCATTCCGGACGATACCCTCAAGGTCCACAACAAACCGGGTTATATCGCGTTTTCCAACACCGGCCCGCGAACACGCTCCACGCAGGTTTACATAAACCTCCGCGACAACTCGGCTGTCAACGATTCCGAGCCCGCGTTTGCGCCGTTCGGCAAGGTTGTTGAAGGCTGGGATGTTGTGGAAAAGCTCTACGGCGGTTACGGAGAAAACTCCGGCAGTGGGATGCGTGCCGGACATCAGGACAAACTATTCGAAGGCGGCAACGCCTATATGGACAAAGAATTTCCTAAACTAGACCACCTCATTCGCGCGGCGATTATTCGCTGAGGTGGTTTAGCGACACTGCTCAACGGGTAAAACCGAAGCTGCCGCAGGAACTGGCACTTCAAGCCGGAACGCGCTAGATTTTGCGAAAAGGGAAAAGAATTGCCAGAAGCAGAGGGCATCCGGAGTTCACCTCTACTTTTTCTGAATGCCCTTTCTCCTCACCAGATGCGTATTCGCATCCGGCTTGATCTCGTCGTACTTCAGGCAGGAGATTGAGCCATCCACCTCAAGCACCGATAGCGCGACCTGATCGACGCTGTTGATCCCGTGTTCGCGCAGCGCTCGGTGCAGTTCGTCCATGCTGACGTGCTCTTTGGCCATGTGCGTTTCGATCACCTTGCCATCGTGGACCAAAAGAGACGGTTGGCCCTGGATCATGCGCCGAAAGCGCCGATTGGTTCCGGAGACTTCTGCAACGAAGTAGTTGAGAACGAGCAATGTGCAGGCCGCAATCGCGCCACCCGCCAGAGATGTATCGGGGCCGGTCATCGCGTTTTGTACGGAATTGGAAAGAAGAAGCAGCAGGGTGAGGTCGAACGGGGTCATTTGTCCGACCTCACGCTTGCCGCTGAGACGTACGCCGATCAGGACCAGCAGGTAGATCACGCCCGTGCGCAGCACGATCTGCAACAGCACGTGCGCGCCGGGAAAGAACATGCTGCTCAATTGCCGCTACCCGATACTCCTCCCGCTGTTACCGGTACGGGAGCATTCTTGGGGGTGCTCAGGTATCCCGTAGCCTTGTTCTTGTCGACGGTCCAGATCACGAGCTCAAATAACAGATGTTCGCGACCGGAGTAGAACTGAATCGGCTCTGAGATATTGCGATCTTTCTTTTCCAGCGTCTTGTCGTCCGAAGTGACGTTCAAGGTGAATTTGCCCTTCTTCGGATCGGACTTCTTGAGCTGCAGGCTGACGGTCGAGACCGGCTGCGGCTTCGCGCCCTTCAGCAGGGTGAATTCGTAGTAGTTGCGGTCGCCCTTGTGCTTGAGCACTTCAAGATCAGAGCGAGTCGTGGCGATGAGTCCACTCTGGACTCCCAGGTCGCCCACGGTACTCTGCAGCTTAGCCTTGGTGGCTTCGAGGTCGGCTTTCGTGGAAGCCACGTCGGTCTTAACCCCACCGACATCAGTCTTGACGCCTGCGATATCGCCGGTAACGGCGGTGATCGACGCTTTCTGCTGCTCTGCGAGGCGCTGTTCGGCCGCCTTTTGCTCAGCCTGCAGTTCCTTGGTTCGCTGCGCCAGTTCTTTCTTGGTCATACCGGCCTGCCGGGCCAGAGTCTCTTCCTGAGCCTCTGACGTTTGCATCCGGTTTTGCAGCTCCTTGACCTCTGCTTGACTGCTAGCAAGGTCACCATTCAGTTTTTGGATCGCCAGATGATTCGTGTACTGCGCGTATCCGGCCACTGCTACCACCGCGATCGCCAGTAGTATCAGAATCCACTTGCCCGCATTCGATTGATTTTCCATTGGTACCTGTCCGCCTTCATCGGCCATACACTCTCCTCCTCGGAGTACAGAAAAATGAAATTGCAGGGATGACTAGATGGCTAATTGTTCAGCACAGAAATCAGTACTGTCAAATACTGTCTAGGATGCAAAGATGCCCCTTCGTGTCTTATCGGCGCAACTGTATTGCTTCTTGCAGCAGGGGCTCCGGATTCCGCCGAACCGAGACCGCCGCCGGACCCAACTGCTTCTCTAACCTGGACGTCGTCTCTACTGCCAATTCCGGGAGCGGCGATTTGGATGACGTCTTGGCCATCGCTTGGGCTTTCAGGAGACATGCATAAGCCAGCCGTTCCGAGAATCCCGACTCATCGAGGAACCGCCCGTATGCAAACCAATCCAGTGCGCTCGCTGAATTGTCTCCATTTGACGCATCCAGTTGCAATGTCTTTTGATACAACGCCAGCGCCTCATCCAGTTTGCCAGCCTTCGCCTGCAGCTCCGCCTCGTTTACGGCCGCCACGCTCTCCAGCTTCGGCAGCTTTGTTTGCGCAGCAAGCGCTCCTGCCATATGGTATGACTTCAAAGCCAGATCGGTTTGAGAGGAACGCATCTGGCAATCCGCCATGCGCAAAACGATCCCAATTAGTAGCTCTGGGGCAGGCTTCTTTCGGCCGTCCGAGCGGCTGATCTGCTCCAGAAATCCCCGATAGTGCGCCGCCGCCTCCAGTGGCTTGCCTTCGCGATCCAGTTCGTTCGCCAAATACAACTGCGCCAGCGTCTGGTTTGGATCGATCTTCAGCGCCTGGTTCCAATCCTCGAGTGCCCGATCAGGATGATCAAACCGCAGCGACAGAATCCCGTGATTGACCAGCAGATTCGGATCATTCGGGCTGTATTTCAGGGACACCTCGGCAAGAGAAAGAGCCTCATCGAACCGCTTCTGCTCAACCAGGAATTTCAGCAAGGCCTGCTTGGGATCAGGATCCGAAGGACTGATTTGCATCGCTCGCCGCCAAGCTGATTCGGCCTGCTCAGAATTTCCGCTTTCCAGTTCCTTATGAGCCAGACGCATCTGCAATTGACTGTCGAACGCGTCGAGAACCGCCGCCCGCTGCAGCGAAGGCATATCCTCACTGCGGAGCGCAAGATAATGGTGCACCTGGTCAACGGTTCCCCAAACCAACAACAACACTGCAGCACTCACCTGCAAGCGCCGCGCACCAGGCGTGTCTCCTGCCAACCAGCGCACGCTCGACGCTACCGACCCACCTGCACCCGTAATCGCCTTTTCGACCTTCTCTTTGGAATTCAGCAGAAGAGACGCAATCCGTCCATCGCGTAACTTCCAGATCGCTCCGTCGAGAATGAAATGGTGAATATTCACCAGAGCTCCGAAGATCAGGAAGCTCGTGGTCAAGTCGAAATGGAATGCCCGGCTCGCCAGCCACGGCCCGGGGATGAACAACGCAATTCCTCCGGCCACGAGGACGGCGAAATACGCCACAGGCCGCCAGTTCCGCTGTGTCTTTTCGCCTTCGCTAACCGCTTCGCGCCGGGCGTAGTAACTTGTGATCCAGAGATACTGCGCCGAGTGCATCACCGCCAGTACGCCGTTGCTGTAACGGCTTTGGGGTATATCGAGATGCTTAAACAGAGAGATTGCCGCAGGAAGCAGAAACCACAAGAACTGTGACGAGAACAAGGTGAAAGACGGAAGCAAGGGCTTCAATCCGGTTTGTCGGGCAAGGCGAAAGAGTCCAAACAGAGAAAACAACACGAAAGCAGCAAGAAGGATGATCTGCTCCCAGCGGCTTACGATGGCGGGGATTCCAATCGACACGAAGAGAGGATCGGTCGAGGGTCCAGTATGGAACCCAAGAAACAGGACCAGATAGGAAACGATGAATGCTCCGTACAGGGCACTGCGCGTCCGCTTATCCGGCTTCGCGCCGGCGCGCCGCGCAAACATCATGAACAGGCCGTAGTTCTGCCCGCTGTAGTGCCAAGGACTCCACGTCAAGTAGATGGTGAAGATCCACGGTAAGAGCGACACCCAGTAGTGCGACACGACAAGTGTCAGCACAACCAACACAGTCGTATGCACTGTGAAGATGCGGTACTTTTCAAAATCCTCCGCGCGATGATAGGCGCGGTAAATCGTCGCCATGTAGTGCGGGTAATTGCAGAAGATGGCAAGCCCATAGAAGAGGATGGACCAGGTGCGCGCGCTCGAAGCCAGCACGGCATAAGCGATCAGCAAAAGTGGGAGTGACCACGCACCGCAACCCACGATCAAGTCGAGCCACGGATTGTAGATCCAGAGTGTGCCCGGCTGTTTTGAGTGGCCTGATTTTTCCATGGTTTTCTAACAGGGTGCCCGGCCACAACTTCGCGCTGGAGCGGCGGAGTCCACCGCTGCACACGAACGACAATTTGTGTGGCTTAATGGAAATTATAGGTGGGACATGCTCAACGTCAGATACACCAACGGGTTCTGCCGCGGTAACGAAAGTAACGGTTCTAGTTGACCCATGGATACCTGTACGGCGCTATTCGAACCGCCAGCGCGTGGATTTCGTCTGGAAGTACTTCTCCCATAGTGCGAAGACGACCTTGGGACGCACTGCGAACACGGGCTCCTTCATCGAGAGCATGTCATCCTTCATCTTCGAAAGATCCCAGTCGTATTTGCGTTCGTAAGCAGGAATCATTTTGCGTCGGGCGGCTACGTCGGAGATCTCGGCAACACCTTCTACAATGACGGCTTCGTGAGCATGCTCGGTGGAGACGACACAGTGCGGATTCTGCGCCAGGTTTTGCGCCTTGCGCGACTTGTTGCCGGTGCTAAAGAGAAAGCGGCCGTCTTGCCACATGCCCCAGACCACCATCACATGCGGGGAACCGTCGGGCCTGACGGTCGTGATCCAGTAGTTGTGCGATTTTTTCAGGCGCTGCTCGGCCCAGGACCAGGCTAGCAGTCCTTTGGTTCCCTCGGGGAAGCCGTAGCCCGGAGCTTGTGGGCGACTGGATTTGGGAGTCTTCGGAGTTTTCGTGGTCGGCATGAGGAATCCGCAAGAATACTAACGTAGTGCGTCGGAAATCGTGAGCCTTGAGTGTTGCGCCCTGACCCGCGATAACCGTGCAACAGCCAACGGCTTTCACCACAGGAGACACGGGGAATCACAGGGTAACCAGCGCTTTAACACCACAATTACGGTTGGCTAGATGCTTGTCGCTGGTTTACAGATTCTTTTTCGTCCACTGATCGACTCGATCAAGCGCCTGCTGCAGGTTGTCCAGCGAATTCGCGACGCTGAAGCGGAGATATCCTTCGCCGAACTCACCAAACGATGTGCCTGAGAGCGCTGCGACTCCGGCCTGCTCAAGTAAGGCATCCGCCAGCGGCTTCGACTTCCATCCAGTCTTGGTGATATTCGGAAACACGTAGAACGCGCCTTTGGGCATGCGGCACGAGAAGCCTTTGATCTTGTTCAGACCAGCGACAACCATGTCCCGACGGCGCTGAAACTCGTCGCGCATATGATCAACCGATTTCTGATCGCCTTTGATCGCCTCGATACCAGCGACTTGGGTGAAGCTTGCCGTGCAGGAATTTGAGTTCGTCATCAGGCGGGTCATGTGGCTGGCGAGGTCCGCGCGCATCACGCCGTAGCCCATGCGCCATCCAGTCATGGCGTAGGTCTTGGAGAATCCATCCAGGAGAATGGTGCGCTCCTGCATGCCCGGCACGGACATAATCGAGAAATGTTCGGCGCCGTCGAACAGAAGGCGGCTGTAGATTTCGTCCGAGAGCACCATGATGTTGCGGTCGCCAATCACCTTTGCCACCTGCTCGATATCCCGCCGGCTCAAGACGCCCCCGGTCGGATTCTGCGGCGAGTTCAAGATGATCAGTTTGGTGCGATCGCTGATCAAGGCCGTCAGTTCATTCACATCGAGCGAGAAATCGCACTCTTCTCGAAGGCGGATCGGGACTGCCCGGCCGCCGACGTATCGAATCATGGACTCGTAAATCGGGAACCCGGGATTCGGATAGATGACTTCGTCGCCCTCATCGATCAGCGATAGAATGGTGAAAAAAATGATTGGCTTTCCGCCGGGGACGACCACCACCTCGTCGCTGGTGACCTTAACCCCTCGCGTTCGACTAACGTACTCGGCCAGCGCCTGGCGCAGGTCGGGCAGACCTGCCGATGGACCATAATGCGTCCAGCCTTTGCGCAGTGCGTCAACGCCGGCCTCAACGACGTTCGCCGGCGTGTCGAAATCCGGCTCCCCAATCTCGAGGTGAATGATGCTTTTTCCCTGACGCTCGAGCGCTCGAGCCTTGTTCAGAACTTCAAAAGCCGTTTCGGTACCGAGGCGGGACATGCGTCGAGCTAGCTGTAGCTCGTATTGCGTGGCTCTCTCCATGGCGCGAAAACTCCTAAAAGACGCAAACGGGTTATTATACGCCCGCAATTGGCGGGTGCCGCCCCGTACCAGGCGAGTACACTCAGCCTTTCGAGGAGGAGCGTTCGTGGACTCTTACCTGAGAGAACTCTATGGCCATCAGGAATGGGCCGACGCGGAACACTGGCGTGCTTTCGAATCGCACCCTGCGGCACTGGCAGATAAGGCGATTCGCGAGAGGCTGCTTCACATCCACCTAGTGCAGCACGCGTTCTTGTGGCTGCTCGGGACACGAAATCAGCAGTTCGAGGTAAAGAAGATCGAAGATTTCGCGAACCTGCCAGATTTGAAGAAATATGGCCGCGCAGGGCTCACGCAAATGAATGCCTTTCTGAACGGCCTAGACCCGCAGCGCGCCGAAATGATTGAAGTACCGTGGTTCAAGCCGCCGGCGAAACTCACTGTTCGCCAAGCGTTGATGCAGGCGGCCATGCACAGTCACTACCACCGCGGGCAGAATGCAACACGATTACGAGAACTCGGAGGGGTTCCTCCGACCACGGACTTCATTATTTGGCTACACAAGGGACAGCCTGGAGCTCAGTGGAGTGACGGATAGGAAGAGGGCTTGCTTCGCTTGCTGCCCGGACGAATGCGTCCGGGCCTACACGTTTCTACTCTGAGACGCTGTGCTCTTCGTTTTGGGAACGAAGAA
>Ga0126378_10004008_pt1 | contig 11172 bp, 10 predicted proteins | sample PanSoiMetPlot_23_FD_92587 | JGI IMG/M metagenome (GOLD analysis project Ga0126378, IMG submission 92587) | Tropical forest soil microbial communities from Panama - MetaG Plot_23 | ecosystem: Environmental > Terrestrial > Soil > Tropical forest > Bulk soil | place: Panama | collected 2016-02-17
ATACCAGGGCCAGCACACACGCGGCCAGGACCCAATACCATCGTCGCGGCTTGCGCTGAGTTTCTTCGCCCGTTGCAGAGCCTGTACCGTCGTCGGCCAACGAAACCGGAGCCTGGACCGGAGAGTCTCTGCTTGTCGGCGGACCAGCAGGCGCAGTGTCGGCCACCGGCGCAACAAACTTGTAGCCCCGCTTCGCCAGCGTCTCGATGTAGCGTGGCGAGTCCGCATCGTCGTTCAACGCCTGGCGCAGCTTGCGGATGGCTGAGTTGAGCCCAACGTCAAAATCCACGAAGGTGTCGGAGGGCCACAATTTCTGGTGCAAATCTTCACGCGATACGAGCCTGCCTGCGTTAGCAACTAGCTCCACTAGTACGCGGCAGGGCTGCTCTTGCAGCTTGATTCGCACGCCGTTCTTCCGAAGTTCTCCTTCCCGCTCGGAGAGCTCGAAAGATCCGAATCGAAAGACCCGGTCGCGTGAGACAGACGGCTCGGTGGGCACATGCACCCCGCTGGTGCAGGTATGGTAACCCGACTCGAGGCTTGCTGCCAGTGTTTCCCGAGACAAAGAGCAAGACCCTTCCCATCCGGCACCTGTTTTGGGCCACTTCACTTTCGAGACAGCTCGCGGCCGAGAGTGACGTCTGCTAGCGCGCCACATCATCCATGGATGGTCAGTCATGCCGAAACGATCCACATGGACGCATAGTCGGCAACTCGTCGAAGTTATCTTTTCTCGGCCACTGTAGCGACGCTTGGGATCGCGGGCAATGCCTCTCTAGTCCGGCCGTCGCGCCGGCCAGCAGGTTACTTCAGCCCATTTTGGTCGCGAGTAACGGGGTAGTGTTGACCGCACTGGCTCAAGTCACACCGTCGGCTATTCGGAAGCTAGTGCAGTCCCCTTGGGACTTCTGTGACGCTCGCAAGAAACTCTCAACTGATACGTCTTTCGCGTCACCATCCCACCATGCCTCAGGAGGCAAATCCTTGATCTGTGCACTCCGGTGGCGGCCTCAATCTCGCGTTCTGAAAAGTCCGCATTTAACCGCCGCAGCGTTGTCTCGCCGAGATGGATCTCACAGGAATTTACGCAACGAAGCGGCGAGGTTCGTCGTTTCGCTCGAATGAGCTAGCGTTTCTACGCCTTTCCGACTGCCGTCTAGCACCTCGCCGGATCTCATTCTCCTCGCCTGAGAGGTGCATGCAAGCCCTTCGACTGGCGAAGCATCGCCAAGCGTAGCGCGCACGTCTCGGGTGTTCAAAAAACCCGATCCGAGCCCTGCCCGTAAGTGCTTGATTCTACGTAGCCGATGGATGGCAAGAAACGCCGTTCAACAACCAAATGGTTTTTGAACACGGTTGCGAGTACAAATCGTCACTCCAGGAGGCTTCGTCGATTAGTAGCTAGTTTCAGACAAGTGGACGCACTTCATATTCTCGTCAACGACAGTGCATTTGGTGCCGGCTGGCAGAATCTGCAACGATTTCAGGAACTCGATCACCGAGTCCTGATCGTAGGCACCTAGACTTTGGAACGCCATTCTCGATCCCAGCGCCTCACCAGCATGCGCCAGAGTCGCCTCCCGCATGGTTGTGTACAGTCCGTGATGTCCGAAAGAATGCTGGTTGGCAATCCCCCACAGCTTGCGGGTAATGAACTGACAATTGCCCGCGAAGAATCCCATGGAACCCGCGGATCGGTTCATGTTTAGCGGCTCACAGTTGGGATCACCTGGGCCACTGGTGATGTCGTGCACCTTCAAATCGGTGAAGGCGGGAATCTGGATGACTCCGTCCTCGTGGGGGCGGAGACGCGGACTCGGCAGACTAGGATCGGTCAGGTCTACAAAGAGAGTCTGCGTTTGTCCCACTTGGAGGTTGCCCGCAGGGTTGTAAGGATTCGGCTCCGAATAGATCCAACCCTGCTTGTCCAGCGGCAGGTTGGGAAGGTGGCAATGGGTGCAACCAATCTCATCGAATTTCTTTGCTCCGTTCCTGATCGCATTGCGGATTTGCGGATCGCTCGGGATCACGCGGCCTGGTACAGGCAACGTGACTTGAAAGATGGTCGCGGCGGTTATATCGGCACGTGTCAATTCATTCACAAATCCGTCGCCGTCCGGATCCGCACCTACTCCGAAACGCTCTTCAGACTGGATGCCGTGGTGGTGGTTGAATGCATTGTTGGTGAATTGACGAACGGATATGACGTTGCTGGCCTGATGGTAGGGACGGATGACGAGATCCGGCGGTGTCGTACCGGAAGTAGCGGTTGCAGGAGGTGGTAAACCCACGACTTTTGAAGTGTCCCACGTGCCGTCGAGATTGTGCTTGATCATCCCAAAGGACACGCCCTTGGCCACTAGGGCTTGGGCGGCCCCTGGAGGCGTACTGTTCCGGATAGATTGAAGGTCCGCAGTCATCTGTCGGGCAACCATCTCCAAATAGCCGGAACCGAACATGCCAATGGTCTTTCTCGAATCAGCGATCGTTTGCAGAGAGACAGGTTTTCCCACCTCGTCGACTCCGCCACGAGTGGGCACCGGATCGAACGAATCGAAAGTGGCGAAGTCAAAACGCTGCCCTAAGACGAAAACATTTCCTACAATGTCACCGCCTCCGCCAATGTCGGGCTTGTTGTGGCAGCCTGAGCAGGAGTTCGTGTCGGGTCCCGAGATACGATTGAAGTTGCGCGGGAAAAGCAGTGGACTTGTGAGATCGGAAATGGGATTTCCCGTGCCTTTCGTCATGGGACGACCTGCGCCTTCCTGGCTAGTCCACATGGCGGTGAATAGAGTTTTTCCGAACGCCGCCAACTGAGCCGCAGTCAACTGAAACTCCTGACCATCCTGCAAATGGACCGGAACGGCTACCTCCTGTCCGATATTGCCGGCAGCGACGGCGTATGAGGCGACAGCTACAGCGGCAATCGCTGCAACTACCAATATGACCAATTTACGACGAACCATATTCTGTCCTCTCTCCCAGCGACTCGTTTAATCAACTGCCCGAGGCAAATTGCTGTCCGGACAACTCGTCTCTCTCAGAGCGGATTCGACGAATGTTGCTGCGGAAGCGGACAACGTCACTTTGTTCTCTTACCGTGTCTACCGTCCGATCAGCTAGCCTGTTTGCGGTCTTTCGTTGATAGCGCCACCCGGAAAACCGAGCTGCTCCGTCGGATCATTTGGAGCAGCCCGGCTAGTTTCTTGTGGCCTATCATCCTCTCTACGGGATGACGAATACCGCAACGGCCACCGGCCTTCCCTTCAGCCCATCGGAGGAAGTGCCCAGGCCAGGTGCACCCAAAGATGGGTCTTGCGGCGTCAGAACCTGCCGAGCACGGATGTGACCGTCCGAGCTCAGACTTCCATGGGCAAAAATGGGCAGGTGAATTTCTGATCCGCTCGAGGGCACCATTCCAACGTGTCCCGAAAATATCCCTCGCCACTGTGTGGCAATGATCGAATCATAACGACCGAGAACACCTTCTGGGTCCGCGAGTGGGGTTGTGGTGTCCGCAGGGGTGCAGTGCCCGGGATTCAAGCAATTCATCGGATTGTCAAAATAGACAAACCAGACAGTGTACGGATTCCCCGGCGTGAGGTTCTCGGCCATAATATGTGTACGGACGCCGCCAGCTGAGATGCAGAGCTTGGCATTTCCCGTGACCCCCGAGTTGTTCACTGTGACAAGTTTCGCACTCAGAACTATACCTCCGTCACAGCCGTTATCGTCATCAGCGCGTGACAGGCTTGGATGCAAAAGCAACAAGCCCAAAACCGCGGTTGTGATCAGCAGATAGGTAGCATTCTTCATTGGACTTTCCTCCTAAGTGTTATTCCGCCGAGAAACGACAGGAAGGGTGGCGATGGATCCTGAAGTCGCAAACGGAATCACGATCGGCGATCCCTTTCCCAGCCTGCATACGCAGTTTTCTCCGCTCATTAAATGAAGCCGGGAGCCAGCGACAAGGCTCGAGCAACCACCGAGTACCTCCGCGCGATAGGCTAGTCCGCTGCGCTCCCACGTCTTAGCGCTAAGTGAGGTTGCTGCCCAACCGCCATTCAGCCTTAGGTCTCGCTGGCCGGTCAATGAAGAGCGCCTGAATACGGTCTCAATTTTGTATAGAGCCGTAAGTCACGAGCTCATTGATGGTTATTACCTAGGCGCCCCTGTTGTTGCGATATAATGCGGCTTCTGAAATCGGGTCTGAATGCTCAATGAACGACACGCGACCGACGATTTGGAGCTCGACCTCTCGCGCTACCAGCTTCGGCGCGACGGGCGAGTTGTCCGGATTGAAAAAATCCCCATGGAGCTATTCATCTTCCTGGTCGAAAACAAGGACAATCTGGTCAGCCGGGAGGCCATTGTTGAGCGGCTGTGGGGCCAGGACGTTTTCCTCGATACTGAGCAGGGGATAAACACCGCCGTGCGGAAGGTGCGGCAGGCGCTGCACGACGATCCCGAGCGGCCCCGATTCTTACAGACTGTGGTTGGCAAGGGTTATCGCTTTGTCGGTCCCATCAGGGTTATCGGTAATGGGAATTCGGCCGCGGCTGCTCCCGAACCAATCCTCCCTCCGGTTGTTGCGCCGCTACCCCCGGAAGAGAGCCGTGACGAAATCCCATCCTGGTGGAAATCGAAAACCCTGCTGGGATCTTTGCTGGCACTGTCGTTGGTCGTACTGGGAATTGGGTACTTGTTAGAAGTGCGTTCCCGATCCCCGCGGCCAGCGATTCATTCAATCGCCGTCCTTCCGCTGCAAAACCTGTCAGGCGATCCGGGACAGGAATACTTTGCCGACGGGACGACCGAAGAATTGATCACCATGCTCGCCAAGGAAACTGACCTGAGGGTGATCTCACGAACCTCGGCGATGCGGATGAAAGGAGTGCAAAAACCTGTTCAGGAAATTGGGAATGATCTCGGCGTGGATGCGCTCGTCGAGGGCTCGGTCGCTCGTTCAGACCGGACAATTCGAATTACCGCTCAGTTGATTGATGTTCGCTCGGACCGGCATCTATGGGCAGAGGAATATGATGGTCCACCCGACGAGGTATTCCAGTTGCAACAGAAAGTGGCGCGCGACATCGCCACGAAGGTATCGGCGAAGATCGCTCCGCGGCAGGAAGCCCACCCTCGACGCCCCAATCCCGTCAACCCGGAAGCACACGACCGCTACCTAAAAGCCCGATTCTACGCTGCACAGGGAACTCCTGAAAGCTTGACGAAAAGCATTGAGCTCTACCAGCAAGCTATTGGACTTCAGGCTGATTACCCGGCCGCCTACTCCGGGCTGGCGAGTTCATATTGCAATCTAGCAAGTGGGTGGGACGATCCTCATGTATATTTTCCCCGCGCCCGGGAAGCGGCCCTGAGGGCCCTGAGTTTGGACACCTCCGCACCAGGAGCTCGAACCGAGCTTGCCTGGGTCAAGCACGCTTACGACTGGGACACTAGTGGAGCAGAGGCGGAATTTCAGACAGCACTAAAGCTCAATGGATTCGATGCCAAGACCCACTCTGCTTATGCAAATTTCCTTGCGGACACAGGCCGCTACGACGAAAGCTTGGCGGAGGCCCGGCTGGCCGAAGATTTGGATCCGCTGTCGCTGAATTCGAGCTTATCGGTTGAAAGGGCTCTGATGAGAGGACGACGATTCGAAGAATTTCTTAAGCAGGCCGAACGAAGCAGGAAACTGGATCCAAACTCGGTACCTACAACTTACCATTCTGTCATCGTCTACGAGAACTTGGGCCGGTTCGAGGATGCGATCCATGAGCTTGAAACCCATGACAATTGGGAAGATCCGCCGGGGTTAGCCATCATTAACGCCAATCAGCTGCGAACTGGGCTGCGAGAAGCAGGACCTAAGGGTTATTGGCGCGCGGCACTACGGATTTTGTTGAAGGAATTCTCCGACGATCATCGCAATATAGCTCATTATTACTTCATGTTAGGTGACAAGGAAGCCGGTTTACGCGAGTTGGATTTGTCGGTCCAGCAGCACGATCCAGGCATACGTTTTGATATTAAGAACAGTCCTTGGTGGGACCCGGTACGAAACGATCCCCGCTTCCAGGATCTATTGCGGAAGGTGGGTTATTAAGACATGAGCAAGAAACGCCGGGTCCACGAGAAGGGGCAAAAGAGGAACCATTCTCCCTTTGCCGGAATGCAGAGATGCTACTCTGAGATTCGGTCTATTTCCCTTGCTAGCCAAGCGCAGGCTTCGACTTGGCGGGTGGGAACTCACGTTTCCTTTGCTTGACCCGCCGTCCCAACGAACGTCGACAAGACAGTTTCCAGTATCAAGTCTAGAGTAACAACAACCCAAGATCCTTAGACTCGGACTGGGAATATAGATCCTGTCCCTGCTTGATTTAATACCGACGCTGGCTCGATCCGGAACGTGTTTCGCTCGGGGTCCCAAGTTCTCGAAAACACCAATCACATAAGTAATCCCGGCCGCGGAGACGCCACAGAAACCACATGGCTGAGAAGTCGGCTTCTCGTTGATGTGACGCCGGCAGAGCCGCGTTACCGGAGTCTCATGGAATTGCGCCCGAGTCACGGGCTTAAACCAAAAGTTGTTCCGGGCAGGACTCGGGTTGGGAAAGCTAGCTCTGTCTTTGTGCACGAAAACGGCGCTAGCGAATCCTGACAGCTGACACTTCCTGACGGCGTTTCGACAAAGTCTCTTACGCGAGAACTCTTCGAGGACTTTTCTGCTTAAGACTGTCAGATCCATCAGCCGGGGGCCGAATCTGCGCGCCCTACCCCTGTTCGACGATCCCGAACGACTGTAACCCCCTTTGTAACCCCCTCTCGTTCTTCCGTATCGCTACGGATTGCTTCGTATTCGCGTGCGCTTCCGCTAAGTGCTTGATTGTATTAATAAGGAGAAAATCGTATCAATGTAGAGAACTGCGTAATTTTTATCGGTTTCTAACTCTTAATCAGTAGGTTGAAGGTTCGATTCCTTCCGCGCTCACCACCTTTAAAATCAATAACTTAGATAAAACTCCCTGCCAACTCTGCCGCTCCCTTCACTGATCTCCACAATCCCTTTTCTAGTATTTTCAACGCCTTACATCCGCAGTTGGAACAACTGATGCGTAGTCAGTCGTGCGATTCAGATAGGCGATGAGTTACTTGTAATTCAACAACATGCGCGTCCGCCCGAAGCTCTGTGGCTAAAGTGTGGCTGTGTTTTGCTCTCATATCCTTTATTTAGATGTTCCGAATGATCCGGTTGCGGACGACGAAAACCTACCTGCGTTTAATGGCATTTCATCCCCATCGAGTCATACACATTCGCGAAGAGCTACAGGTTTCTAAACAACTACGCTCCGCGCTCACTGACCAGGTGGGGGAAAACGTAAGCTCTTCGGAGATCCCGCAGGATCAAGGGGCAGTGTGAAGACGTGGTGTTCAATGCCTCTTTCGATGCCTGTGCCTGAGGGCTCGATTCGGGGTTAAAGTAACAAGCGAAGGCGAATCTTCGTCCTGCCACGACAGGAGATGATCCAATGCAATTCGAAGGATTCTGTTTCGGTTCTATACGTATCGACGGAGTCAGCTATGACTACGACGTCGTGATCGACCGCGGCGCCGTACGGAAGCGAAAGAAGAAGGCCTCGAAGAAGTTCCGTGAGGCTTTCGGGCACACTCCGTTGTCGCTCGAGGAGGCGATACCGTGGAAGTGCCGTCGCCTACTAATCGGCACCGGCACAGGCGCGTTGCCAGTGATGAAGGAAGTGAAAGCAGAAGCCAAGCGTCGCAAGATTAAATTAATGATTCTGCCGACAGCCGAAGCGATCGAAAAGCTCAAGCAACAGACTGACGAAACGAACGCCATCCTCCACGTGACCTGTTGAGCAGGTTGCGATGACGCAGCGAAGCTTCATATTGCGACAGATTGGCTGGCATTTAAGGCTTCGGTTTTGCAATCCAATATTGAGGGCCCGGGCCAGATCTGGCGGCCCGGTCGCCAGGATTAGCGAGTTGACATCGGTCCAACGAGAGACACCCACACCCTATGCATTGGGTAAGCCCAGCCTTTAACCGTTCAAGTTCGGCGATTCGCTCGTTAATGCGCTTAGTCCAAGTTCCTGACAGCTTGGCCCAATCCGAGCGTTCCGGAACATGGTGGCCCGGCAGCTTGGACAACTCCGTCCCAATTTCCTCTAAGGACAGCCCGATCTTCTGGGCGAACACAATGAATGCAACACGGCGGAGAACTGCACGGGGATAGCGCCGATGCCCTCTCCCTGACCGCTCAGACCTAATAAGTCCTTTTTCTTCATAGAAGCGAAGCGCCGAGGAAGCCACTCCACTCCGGCGCGAGATTTCCGCGATCGGAAGCAAATCGCCCATTTATCCCTAGTGCATCATCCTTAACAAATTTTTGAATCTCAAGTTAACTTTAATTTGCATCTTGAGACATGTCAATTGAATGACGCGCAGTTAAAAGGAGCCTCCATGGCAAATGAGTCGGAAGAAATGGGCAAAGGGCAGGAATTAACCGATTGGAAAAGCATCCGAGTAGCGGTTACGGGAGGAACATCTGGGCTTGGTTTGGCTCTGGTTCACATGCTGCTCGACGGGGGGGCAAGAGTGGCCTTCATAGCCCGCAACCGAGACAGGGTGGAACGCCTGGTGAGCGAAAGAGCAGACGCTCGCGGGATCACAGGAGATGTGTCGCAAAAGGGCGATATCTATTCGATCGCAATCCAAATACTGGGAGAGCTCGGAGGATTGGACGTTCTCATCAACAATGCTTCGAGCCTTGGTCCGATTCCCCTCGCACCTCTCGCAGACACGAACTGTGAAGATTTTGAACTCGCACTCCAAACCAATGTTCTGGGGCCGTTTCGATTGACAAAAGCGTTGCTGGGAGCCTTGGCAGCATCCGCCCGCGAGGGAGGCCGCCCCCTGGTTGTGAACGTATCCAGCGATGCTGCCATCAACCCTTATCCCAACTGGGGCGCATATGGAGCGAGTAAAGCGGCGCTCCATCATCTGAGTGCAATCTGGAATGCAGAACTGGCGTCGCAAGGAATCCAGGTCATTTCCTGGGATCCGGGCGATATGGACACTCCATTACATGCAGTTGCGGTGCCAGACGCCGACTCAACTGCGCTCATGCGCCCGGAGGATGCGGCCCGAGAGCTGATCTCGAAGATCGCACACCATATGTTGCCCGTAAGAGAGGCCAGTCAATGATCCCTGCCAGTGTTCCAAACCAGCGACCACCAGACGCAAGACTCCTGGTAGTAGATTCAGGGGGCAAAATCCGAGACATGCTCAGATCCAGTTTCCCGACCCTACTCCGCTCGGGCGACATCGTTGTCGCAAACGACGCTGCAACGTTACCGGCTAGCATTTCTGGAGTTCATAAACGCACGGGCCGGTCTATCGAGGTGAGGTTGGCCGGCAGTGAGTCGGTATTCCACGAAGATGTACGGCAGTTCTCAGCTGTTGTCTTTGGCGAAGGAAATTACCGCACACCCACCGAGCGTCGGCCCAGCCCACCTGAACTTCGTCCTGGCGATACGCTTCAACTCGGACCTCTGACAGCAACTATTCTTCAATTACTCGACCATCCGCGATTTGTAATGATCCATTTTGAAGACGCTAATGGGAGCATTTGGGAAAGTTTGGCTCGACATGGCCGCCCCATTCAGTACGCTCACATTCCAACTCCTCTCGCTGTTTGGGACACGTGGACACCGATAGCAGGTCCGCCGGTTGCATTTGAGCCACCGTCGGCAGGCTTCGCCTTGGACTGGCGCACCCTGGACGCCATTCACCGGCTCGGGGTCCACTTTGCCACCATTACACACGCGGCCGGAATCTCGTCGACGGGAGACGCGGAACTGGATGCACGTCTTCCGTTCGACGAACCTTATCGAATAGCCGAATCCGCTGCGCGATTGATCCGGCTCGCCCGGGCAGTCGGCGGACGCCTGATCGCCATCGGCACAACGGTGGTGAGGGCCTTGGAACATGCAGTTTCCATTCATGGATCGCTGCGGGAAACGACGGGCGTGGCGACCAATAGAATTAGCGCCGCCACGGAGTTGCGTCTAGTCGATGCAATCCTATCCGGCACGCATGAACCGGGGACCAGCCACCATCAACTGCTCAGCGCATTTGTGGATCAACGAATTCTGACCAAAATGGACCAAATCTTGGAGCAGCATGCCTATCGAACCCACGAGTTTGGGGATTCTGTCTTCGTGGAGAAATCAAGAGATCGCGCAGCATGGATGAAGCCCGTTGAATTTGTGACGGGATATCATCATGATGACGTGTTAACGAAAGCCATTTCGGTGTAAGCTGGCGCAGTCTCAGTCGGAAAAGCTGTTACCCTATCGGTCGTTTTGGAATTTCTGGCTTGGGTGCTATCGCCTTTACATTGTCACTGAGGGCATTTACATGCGACTAGGCGACACCATCGACGACTGCTCACGTAGCAAGAGGACCACGGACCACGCCATTGTGGCAATGACGGGCGACGATGTGGCAAAGGGGGTTTGCCGCATCTGCAATTCGGAACACAAGTACCGCCACAACAAGACCGGCAAGAAGGAAATGACGGCAGAACAGGCGTTTCAAAAGGTGCTGGCTAGTGTGACGGGACAGATGGGCGAACCATCAGCCGAAGCGGCTAAGAAGACAAGGAAATAAGAAAAGCTAAATTCGAGGCCTCTGGATCGCTTCATCCGCACCCTCTGTGCCTAACGAAAATGTCGTTTGTTCTAGCAGCAAGCATCTTTCCTAAATATGCGTGCTTAGATTCCCACAGTTGCTGCGGTCCTCATAGCGAGCAGCTGAGGACTGGAACGCTGTTCGGCATGATATCGAAACCGGAATCGGCAGCAGAGAAGTCGAGTTTCGGGCTGTTCAGGTGGCTCGTCGTTCATAGCGGTGGTGTAGCCCGCCCACTTGCGGCACCGCCACAACGTGTCCCACTTTCGGCGGTTGAATTGGTCGCGGCTCGGGCGAGTCCTTCCCCAATGAAATGTGCGTCCTCGTTCCGTTATAGTACCGGAAATAACCGGCGAGAGTTCGACGCAGGGAGGCTTCATGGAACACGATGACATGGTCCAGACACTCACGTCGAATGGAACCAATCGCCCGCTCGACATATGCCCTCTGCCA
>Ga0126378_10004009_pt1 | contig 11172 bp, 11 predicted proteins | sample PanSoiMetPlot_23_FD_92587 | JGI IMG/M metagenome (GOLD analysis project Ga0126378, IMG submission 92587) | Tropical forest soil microbial communities from Panama - MetaG Plot_23 | ecosystem: Environmental > Terrestrial > Soil > Tropical forest > Bulk soil | place: Panama | collected 2016-02-17
AGGCACATGTGCGGGCCGGCCGCGAACGTGAGGTGCTGCTGGAATGGGCGGTGGATGTCGAAGCGATCCGGCTCAGCCCAGCGGCTCTCGTCGCGGTTAGCCGAGGCCAGGCACAGCGTCACGAACGCGCCCTTCGGCACCGGCACGCCGCCGATCTCGGCATCGCGCGTGGCCAGCCTCGAGATGTACACGACAGGGACGTCCAGCCGTAGCGACTCCTCGATGGCCCCGGGCACGAGCGTCCGGTCCACCAGGACGTCGCGCAGCTGGTCTGAGTGGGTGAGAAGCCGGAGCAGGAGCGCGGGGATGGCGCGAGAGGTGGTCTCCACGCCGGCCGGGAGCAGCAGCCGCAGGAACGAGTAGATCGCCTCGTCGCTGAGATGCTGGCCGTCGATTTCTGCGGCGACCAGGTCGCTGATCACGTCCCGCAGCGGGGAATGGCGCCGGTCGCTCACGATGCCCGCGAAATAGTCACGGAGCGCGCCCGAGGCGGCGAAGCCCGTCTCCAGGTCGCCGGCGATGCCGATCAGCTCCATCGACCAGCGTTGGAACTGTGCGTGGTCGTCGGGCGGCAGGCCGAGCATGCGCGCCGTGACGCGGATCGGGAACTCGTTGCAGAAGTCGCCGACGAGCTCGGCCCGCTCGTTGAGTTGGAAGCGGTCGATCAGGTTCTCGCAGACGGGCCCGACCACGTCGCCAGTCCACGCGGTTAGGGCTCGTTGGTGAAAGGCGGGGGCCACCAGGTCCCGGTGGATCTTGTGCTCGGGGTCGTCCATGCTCAGGATGGTCCGGCCCATGACCAGGTCGATGCCCTGTTCGTAGCCGCGGGACGAGAAGGTCTGAGGGTTGCGGAGGACGCGGGCGCAGTCCTCGAACCGGTATAGGGTGACGCCGTCGCCCGTCCCCGGCGCCAGGGACTGGGGCCACACGGGCCTGCTCCTCCGCCGCTCCGTGAAGAGGCGGTGCTGGCTCTCGCCCAGGTCGGGCGCGTCCCTCTCGGTCGCCACCTCACTCGCTCTTAACCGCGCTACCGGACGACTGCTTCCGGCAACGCGGCGCACTGGGAGCGGGTCCTGGGCTGGTTGGATGCGTACCTAACGCTGGACATGGAAAACAGTCGGCCCGCGAAGGCAAAAAACTCGCTTCGTCTGCCCTGCGTGGGAACGATGCGCCACGTCTCTCGCTCGGCGTCTGCCCGATTGGGACGAGCGTTCCCACGATGGACCGCGCAGTGCCTACTCGTCGCTGAACGCTCAAAGCGTGGGTCATACTTTGCGAACCTGAGGGCGTCCAGTGCTTCGGGTGTGGAGCCGAAGTGCCGGACATCGACGGGGCCACGCATCGCTACATGCTCTCAGCTCCGGGTTGCTGGGCGCTGTATGAACGGCTCCAGGCAGGTGGCTACCCGATGAGCCAGTTCAGCGTTGACGGCTACGCTGTCCAGCATCCGGGGAACCCAGGGCCGCAGGCCTCCCAGTCCGTCTGCGGACACCTGATGAACCTCTGCCGCGTACTCGAGCGTCATGGCAATCCCGCTGATGGTCCTGTATTCCTCGCGTCGATTACCCACCGGGCGTATCCGTGGCTTGCACCACCGCCCCCCCAATATCCGATTACCGTGGTTGAGCTCGTAGGTGTTGTCGACCGAGAGCGCTTCAAGGTGATCGAGCGTGAATACGCGGAAGGTGTCTGGCAAGTATGGCGCGACCACCACGCCATGATCCGGCGCTTGGTGGATGACGCGAACGCTCTCCCCTCCCGCACTCGATCCTGACCCCACTGCCTGATCGAATCCCCCAGTCTGAGGTCACCCGAGAACGGATGCCTGTGAGCCTCTTCGACCTGCCGCGAACCCGCTACTGCGAGGGCACCTGTCCCTTTCGCCTTCTCCGATCGTCAATTCGGTAATGGGGCTGTTTCAGCCGTGATGTACGTTCTGGTCTTGGGCGCCTGGCCCGTAGCTGGCCGCTCGGCGGCTACGTCGAGATCCGGCCGCTGATGTCTCCCGCCGGCCGGATCTACGGCTATCGTCCGGATGCACAGGAGGCAGAGGACGCGGGATGAAGTTTGCGATGGTCATCGTCGAGGCCGAGGACGAGCGCCGGGAGATGACCCAGGCGGAGGCCGAGTTCAACACTCTCGTTCGCTGGTGGGCGGACCTGCACTCGCGGGTGAACGTGGTGGCCAGCGGCAAACTGGCCCCGAAGGGGACGGCGCGGACCGTCTCCTGGCGTGATCAGGTGCCGATCGTCACCGACGGGCCCTTCGTCGAAGCCAAGGAGAGCGTCGCCGGGATCTTGATCGTCGATCTCGGCACCGAGGCCGAAGCTCTCGAGCTCGCGAAGTCCTGGCCGGCGAAGGCAGGTTTCAAGATCGAGGTGCGGGCGCTCCGTAGCTCAGTCAGTGAGTGAGGCGTCTCAGGCTCTAGCGCAGTACGTCCGCGTCGAGGCCGGTCACCTGGTTGCGAGCCTCACCAGGCAGTTCGGCAACTTCGACGTCGCCGAGGAGGCGGTGCAGGACGCGATCGTCGAGGCGGTCAGGCGCTGGCCCGATGCGGGCGTGCCACGTGAACCCGGTGCCTGGCTGCGGGTAACGGCGAGGCGCAAGGCCACGGACCGCCTTCGCCGTGAGGCACGTCTCGCGGGCCGGCTCGCGGTCCTGGCGGAGTTTGCAAAGGTTGATGCGGAAGCCGAATCCCCGTTGGCCGATGACCGCCTCGTCCTCATGTTCATGTGCTGCCATCCATCGCTTTCGCGCGAGGCTCAGGTAGCGCTGACTCTCAGGTGTCTGCTCGGTCTAACCATGGCCCAGCTGGCCAAGGCGTTTCTCACGAGCGAGGCGACGATGACCAAGCGGATCGTGCGCGCCAAGCGAAAGATCGTGGAGGCACGGGTTCCGTTCGCCGTCCCCGCCGTCGCCGAGGCGAAGTCGCGCCTCGGCGAGGTGCTCACGTCGATCTACGTGATGTTCAACGAGGGCTACCTGTCGGCTGGGCCTGACCCGAGCGACCGGGAAGACCTCGCGGACGACGCCGAGTGGCTTGCGCGGCTCGTCCACGAGCTCATGCCCGCGGAGCCCGAGGTCATCGGGCTGCTGGCGCTGATCCGGCTGCACCAGGCACGGCGGCGAGCGCGTTTCAACGCGGAGGGCATCGTCCTCCTGCGCAACCAGGACCGCGAGCTGTGGGACAGACCGACGATCGAGTCAGCATTGGAGCTGCTCAACTCGGCCCTGCGCATGCGTCAACCGGGCCTGTACCAGCTGCAGGCGGCCATCGCCGGCTGCCATGCAATGGCGCGAAGCTGGGAGGCTACCGACTGGTCGCTGATTGTGACCCTCTACGACCGGCTAGTCGAGATCAGCGAGTCGCCTGTCGCGCAGCTCAACCGCGCGATCGCTCTGCGTCACCGCGACGGCCCGGCAGCCGCCATCGCCGCCATCGACCCTCTCGCCGGGCGGCTTGACTCGTATCACCTTTACCACGCCGCACGGGCAGAGTTCCTGCGAGAGCTCGGCCGGCCCCGGGAAGCCGCCGAGGCGGACCATCGAGCTGCTGCACTGACTGCCAATCCCGCGGAGCACAAACTTCTACTCAGCCGGATCGCGGGCTATGAGGAGGTCTAGATGTCGAGCCGATCGGCGCAGATGGCCGCGGCGGCACGTGCCGCACACCTCGAGGTGGACCGGCCCGCCTTCCTCTTCGAGGACACGATGGCCAGACGACTGCTGGGCGAACAGGCCGAGGAGCTGCTGTCGTACCACCACAAGAGCGGCTCGCAGCACCCCGTCCTGCTCGGGACCCGGCTGGCGGTAACGACACGCGCCCGTTTCGCGGAAGACCGTCTGGCCGCAGCCGTGAGCTCCGGAGTCTCTCAATACGTGATCCTTGGCGCTGGCCTTGACAGCTTCGCCGTCCGCTCAACCCTCGGCCCCGGGCTCGCCATCTTCGAGGTCGACGAGCCGCAGACCTCCGCTTGGAAGGGCGACGTCCTGTGCGCGGCCGGCCTCGCAATCCCTGCGAATCTGCACCTGGTCGCGGGCGACCTGGGCAGAGATCCGTTGATCGACCTCCTTCATGACGCTGGCCTTGACCTGGACGCCCCGGCGTTCGTCAGCTGGTTGGGCGTGACGATGTACCTGCCGATCAGGGCGATCGAGTCGACCCTCAGGGCGCTGGCGGGACTGGCCCCGGGATCGGAGATCGTCTTCGACCATGTGCTTCCGACGAACGAGCGCGATGCCGCCGGTGCGCAGTACGCCGAGTTCGCCGAGTCGGTCGGAGCGGCCAACGGGGAGCCTTGGCTTACTGCTCCTGGGCTCGTGGAGGCGAGACGCCTCGTCGCCTCCGCCGGCTTGGAGATCGTGGGGCAGCCGCTGCTGGAGCAGTGGGTCGACTCAGCTCTCTGGAACCGGACCGACGAGCTCAGGCCGTCGCTGGTCTGGGCGATGGCTCACGCGCGAGTGCCGCACTGAGAGGCTGTCCTTTTCGCGAGCCGTCGCGCGTCATCTGAGTGACCGGTCCTCGACCGAGCACCAGATCAGGAGGATGGATGATGGCAGCGGCGATTGCCTTGGCGGCACCGGTGAAGGCCAAGCCTGAGGTTCTATTCAAGGCGCTGACGGAGAAGCAAGGCCTCGCGTCCTTCTGGACGAACGACTGCGAGGCAGAGCCCGTAGTCGGGTCGATTGGACGCTTCGGCTTTCCCAGCGGCTCCAAGGTGGATGTCCGCTTCGACGAGCTGGATCCGCACCGGCGGGTTGCGTGGACGATGCTCACCGACACGCTCCACGGGCGGAGATGGACCGGGACGAAGGTGACCTGGGAGCTCACGCCAGTCGACGGTGGCTTCACGGAGGTGCTGTTCAGACATACCGGCTGGCCGGCGGACCTCGATGAAGGCGACTGGCACACTTCGTTCGCCAGTCTGACCTTCGCGTGGGCGGGCGTCCTGCGTGCACTCAAGGGCTACGTGGAGACCGGTACGGCACAGCCGCATTTCACGACAGTGCCGCGCTGATGGCGACCGCAAGAGCCGTCCAGAGGGCAGAGCGCACAAGACTTTCCGGGAGTGGGGTCCGCTCCGGTCGCCATCGACCACGGAGCCCGGATGACCGTGTTCGCAGCGATCCTGCTCACGGTGCTCCTGTCCGCCCTCGACCAGACGGTGGTCGGGACGGCGCTGCCCCGCATCGTCGCCGACCCGCAGGGTACCGATCGTTACGTCTGGGTGAGTGGCATTGCACAGGTTCTGCGCCGCGTCCACCCACCTTGACGTCTGGACCTTCCGAAACGTGCGTTGCGTCCAGTTCAAGGCCTATGGCCAAGCCCTGATAGTGGCTCCGCCTCCCTGATCCAGAAGTCGCCCGCATGACCACCGCGAAGTGCTCTATAGGGTCGATCTTGACCCCGGGACTCACGTATTTGGCGAAACGCCAGCCGCGTCGATGGCCGCGTGCAAGCAGCCGAAGCGGGGAAGGATCTTCTTCTCGCAGGGTTTGATCTTGGCGGCCGCCCACAGGTCTGCCGTCGGCCGGCTCGTGAAGACCTCGAGCGTTTCGCTAGACAAGGCCACAGCCGCTCGTGAACACTACGTGCCAGGGTAGTAGTCGTGGACCAAAGCAAGCCAGCTTCTGGCACCGCCAGCCCGGTCGAGCTCCAGGACAAGGAACCGGTTGCTTCGCCACCTCGTTCGACGACTCAGACCGTTCGAGTGAGGCCAAACTCGAGGCGGCTGATCCTGTTCAGCCTCTTGAGCACCATGGTCGTAGTGCTTGGCACATCCGGCGGCATGCTCTACCAGCGGGACCAGATCGCCCAGCAGGCCGCTCAGGACTTTCACCGTCAGTGGGAACTGGTCGCCACCGACCTGAAGGCGGCTCTGGCTCAGGGATACACGCACGACGACCTGGAGCCGATCGCGTCGCGGATACCGTCGCTCGACCGCGCTCAGGCGCCGCCGTTCTGGCTCGGCGATCGGGCCGGTTTCTACAGACAGCAAGCCGCGCAGGCGAAAAGACTCGACTCGGACCTGAGAGCACGGCAGCAGCAGGTGCTCAAGGCTGCCCAGGACCTCGCCAGCAGGCAGATCCAGGATGACCGGCCGGCGATCGATGACCTGCGGCCGATCGGCGTTGATGACGCCGAGCTCCGGCCGCTCCAGGAGCGACTGGAGGCGCTGGTGAAGGCCCTGGGGGTGGCCCGCAACGTGACTGAGTACCGCAACCTGGCGCAGCAGGCACAGGAATTGAGCAGAGATGTCGCGAAGGTCAGGGCGGCCCAGGAAGCCGAGAACCAGGCGATTCGGCAGGCCGCCGACGACCTCAAGGCGCAGACCGGAGGCAATCTGGAAGCACTTCGCAGCGCCGGCAACGATTCGCTGGCCGACGGCCGCAACCACGCCTCCATCGCTGCCTACATGAACAAACCAGCTCCGTTCAGGGGCTACGACGCCATCACGCGCGTCACCGCGCGGTTGGACAGATACGGGGCCATGCTGAGCTCGGGCGACGTCAACGAGGTCGCGATTGGAGCGGCGGCCGCACAGCGTTACGCCAGCCAGGTTCGCGAGCTGGTGATCGCCGGGCTGCCGTCGAAGACGATCATCATCTCCCACAGCGGGCAGCACCTGTGGGCGTACGAGAGCGGGAAGGTGGTGCAGGACACGGCGGTCACTACTGGCAGACCGCCAGCCCTGGCCACGGACCTGGGACCCATGAAAGTGCTTCGCAAGTCGTCGCCGTGGAAGATGCACTCGCCCTGGCCGAAGGAGTCGCCGTACTGGTATCCGGACACCGAGGTGCGGATGGTGCTCTGGTTCACTGACACTGGCGAGGGCCTGCATGACGCCGACTGGCAGCCTTGCTGCTGGGGTCCTGGATCGCAGTATGGAGCCTACGCCAGCCACGGCTGCGTTCACGTGCCACTCGGTCCAGAGCAGTTCCTCTTCAACTGGGCCCCCGTAGGGACGCCGGTGGTGGTCTACCCGGGCGATGGATCCCCGGTGAGCAAGCAGCTGGCTCAGATATCCACGGACGACAGGGGCAACCCCCTGACGGGCCCCAAGGGGGCGTAAGGTCGGCCTCGCGAGGTCACATCCTGAGACCGGCCGCCCCGGGTTCCTCTGCCCGCCGCGGTATTGATCGGTGAGCCGGCTGCAACCAGCGGCTACATGGGCTTCGTGGCTCGGTATAGGCTCACCGGGCCGAACGCTGTCCTGAAGGGGTCGCACTCGACCACCGCGGTGAAGCCCGACTCCCTCATGAATGCGGGGAGACGGCCCGCAAGGTTGTCCTTCACCCGGTCGGTGCCGTCCAGCAACACAATTGGCCTCACGGCGAGGCGCATCAGCACGCCGCCCGCCCGCCCTATATCAGCGATGTGAAGCTCTCCTCCGGGGCGCAGCACCCGGTAAGCCTCGGCAAGGGCAGCACGCTTGGTCTGACGTGCGAGATGGTGGAAGACCAGGCTCGAAGTGACCCGGTCGAAGCCAGCGTCCGGATAGGGCAGCCGGTCGGCATAGCCGACATTGAAGCTAACCTCAAACCCAGAACGGACCGCCTCCCTCCTGGTGAGGGCAAGGATCTGTGGGTCCGGATCGAGACCCACGACCTCGCTTTGCGGATGGCGCTCCTTGATCAGCAAGGCCAGAGTGCCTGTACCACAGCTGACATCGAGGATCCGCTGTCCGGGCTGGATTGCCATCTGCTCGACCAGCCGGCCCTTGAAGAGCCGCTCGCGCATGAAAAGCCGGACCAGCGGGTCGAACAGAGGAGTCAGGATTCGCAGGCCCAGGGCCGGTACGAAGTCGTCAGAGTTTGGCTCGGGGCGCTCGACCTCCACCGTCAGGCTGCATCGCTTGGCGTATCCATAGTGAGGGGAAGGTTCCGACCTGTGGGCGAGCGGCCGGGCCGCAGCCGGGCTAACACCAGCCAGGCCGAGCATCCGGAAGCAGCGTGGTCTGCAGGTGCTGAAAGGGGCGGCTGGCCCAGGTGGAGGCTCGGCTGGCGACAGGCCGGGTGAGCCTGACGCGGGGTGGGCGCGAGCTGGCCAGGCGGCGCCATCACTTGGAGGTGGCCGGGCTGAGCGAGGCGCAATGGCGTGAGCGCTGGGAGGCCGAGCGGCTCTTCATCTCCGCTGACGGCGAAGCCGACAGTACCTCGGCAACGAGACCATCCGCTGGCACCCCGAAGAGCAGTGGTTGGAGCTGAAGCTGCCCGCCCGTCTTGGCTTCCTGGCCAACCGTCCTCGCGAAAGCTACCGGCTCGACTGCCCTGGTCACCTTCCGCCACCGAGGCTCCGAGGTCGCCGCCCAGGCCACAGCTGCGGCGATCCGCTACGACATCAGCTACCAGCCAGAGCGGCGGCGTTGGTACCTGGACGCCTCCTGGCGACTGCCGGCTATTCCAGACATGCGCTCGACATGGCTCCCTCGCTGCTCAGCGAGCGGACGTAACGCTGGGCGGACGACCAACAGCCCGGGGGCCAACAGAGGATTTCGCCGGCTGGGCGACCTGTTGAGCCGCGATCCTGGACATGGTCGGGCGCACTACAGTCAGGGGCGGAGGCCTTCCACATCGGCGACGGGAGCGGGCGCCCGGCGGCTGCGGCGTCTACCCGCACTGTCGGGCCGCCGAGCATGCCGCTTGACGCGCCCGCCTGTTCGCAGAATGTTTCCGTCATGGCAATGACTGGAGCTGCGCTGCGACCCGCAGTGCGCGCGATCCCGGCCGGCTGGTATCAATGGCTGTTCTTGGCGGCGACCGCCTGGCTGGTTGGCGGCGCGTACCTGGACAACTGGGCCCACGCCCACATCGCGACGCTGGACACGTTCTTCACGCCCTGGCACGCCGTGCTATACAGTGGCTTTGCTGCCTGTGCCGCTGTCCTCGGCGCGCGCTGGCTCCGCGAGCGCTCGCTGCCCGCCGGCTATGGACTCTCGCTTGTCGGCTGCGGCATGTTCGTGGTGGGCGGCCTGGGCGACATGCTCTGGCACACGTTCTTCGGCATCGAGCGACAGCTCGCGGCCGTCCTGAGCCCAACGCACCTGTGGCTCATCATCTCAGGTGGTCTGATCATCACGGGCACCGTGCGTGCGGCCAGAGCAGGCACCGACCGGCGTGCGCCCGCCGTGGCCGTCTTTGGTGCGGCGGTGGTGTTCTGTTACCTCGGGGTCACGACTGAGTTCGCGCAGCCTTACCTCAACCGCGTGGCGGCCAGCACCTACCGAGGAGCGATGCCCTACAACCAGGCGATTCAGATCGGCCTGTTCGGCGTCATGCTCCAGTCCGCCCTGCTCGTAGGTCTGGTCCTGAAGCTTCGGGAGCGCTTCGAGCTGCCCTTCGGCAGCCTGACTGTCATCGTAGGTCTGCAGGCCTTCATGATCGTCACCGCGGCGAGCGCCGTCGACTTCATGGTCCTGGTCGCGGTGCTGGGCGGCCTTGCCGGCGACCTGTGGCTGCTGGTGCTCCGCCAACGGCCCGGCGCCTTCGCGTTCGCCTTCCCGGCCTCGCTGTACGCCATTTACGTCCTTGCCCTGCTGCTGGCATACGGGACCTGGTGGGAGGTGCACGCCGTGACGGGGATCGTGGTAGCTGCCGGCCTCACAGGCTGGCTGGTCAGCTTTGTGATGCGGCGCCCGTCGTCGGTCGTTTCCGCATCGGCAACGCGGGCCTGACCGCAGGGCGCGGCTAGCGACCGCGGTGTCCCGGACCCCCCTGCCGCGGGGGTGCGCGGCCTTCTCAAATCGCCGTCCCGGCATCGGCACACGTGTCCAGTAAACTGCTGCCTGGACGGCATCCCCGATCCTGGCCGCAAGTCCGCGGCTCCGCAATGCCAGCGACGCTCAGCCTGTGGCTTTAACCTCGATTCGCTTCGGCTGCGCGCGCGGAGACTTCGGCACCCTGACGGTGAGCACCCCCCTGTCCAGCGAAGCCTCGATCTTGTCGGACTGGACATCTCCTGGCAAGGTCAGCCGGTAGTCGAAGCGCCCTGTCTTGCGTACTTGACGACGCAGCTGACCCTTGCGCTCACGCTCTTTGATCTCGCCGCTGATCACGAGTTCGCCCTCACGGAGCTCGAGGTTGATGTCCTCCTGCCTCACACCGGGCAGCTCTGCCTCAATCACCCATGCGTCCTCGGTCTCCTCCACATCGACTAGAGGTGACCAGCCGAGCATGGACCCACCCGGCGCGCCAAAGGAAGATTCCAGCAGCCGGCCCATACGCTCGTGCATCTCCTCGAGCTCCCGGAAGGGATCCCACCGGGAGAGTGGGCTTTCACGTCGCCGCCATGGCACCAGTGATGACATGGATGTTCACCTCCTCTGTCCAGTTCATCGCCGCCTGATCAACGTGTTGCGTATGAAGTGGCAAACACGTTCTACCGGAGCTAGGGCCTCTCGACAGGTTACTGCCTGCACCGCTGCTGGACGCGCGCAACGACGACCGCATCGACTGGATCGTTGTCTGAATGCATCACACGGCACACGATCCGGAAGAAGAGTCGGTAGCAAATGACGCCGATCCACCGCAGATACGGGTTGCCGACGGCTCTGCCGATCAGACCGACGAGGCCGAGCACGCTGCCGAGCGTAACGTTGTGCTGTGGGCAAGCTGCGCTCGTACAAGGCCAAGCGCGATTTCCGGGAGACCCCGAACCCGCGGGTGACAATACCGCGGCCGCCGTCCAGGACAGGCCCGCTTCGTGATTTCCAGACAGACGGTGACAACTGATGATCCACCGCATGAGCCCTCCCGAAGATCCCGACCGGGAAGAGATGCCTGCACAGGTCCTGCCGATGCTGGCCAAGGTCGCGAGCGGCGTGCCCAATCCGGATCGCGGCTGGCGTACGAGTTCAAGTGGGACGGTGCGCGTGCCATCGTCTTCAGCGACAGAGGGTCCGTGCGGATCGTCAGCCGGAGCCAGGAGGACATCACAAGGCGGTACCCGGAGGTTCGCGGACTGGGCAGCGCCCTGGGCTCGCACCAGGCCGTGCTCGACGGCGAGATAGTGGCCCTGGCGGCCGACGGCGTCCCCCGCTTCGAGCAGCTGCAGCGGCGCATCGGCCTCACCTCGGACGCGGACATCAGGCGAAAGATGCAGGAGGTGCCCGTCCATTACTTCGCCTTCGACCTGCTCTACCTCGACGGGCGGTGGCTGGAAGCCCTTCCCTA
>Ga0126378_10004010_pt1 | contig 11170 bp, 9 predicted proteins | sample PanSoiMetPlot_23_FD_92587 | JGI IMG/M metagenome (GOLD analysis project Ga0126378, IMG submission 92587) | Tropical forest soil microbial communities from Panama - MetaG Plot_23 | ecosystem: Environmental > Terrestrial > Soil > Tropical forest > Bulk soil | place: Panama | collected 2016-02-17
ACCTCCAGCGCCTCGGCTACGTCGGCCGTGACGGCCCCTACTCAGAACAGGCCGTCCGCACCTGGCGCGCCGGCGCCCGCATCCCCGCTTCCGACCTCCTCTTCGCGCTCGCCCGCCGCTATCAGCTCTCCCTCGACGACTACGCCCTGAGCGAGGACACGGAGGGGGGCTCGCGACCGCGGCACGACCGCCTGCGGGAGGCCTTGTGGGAGCTGGTCGAGGCCGACCTGGCCTACGACGAGGCAACCGACACAAGCGTCACCTATGCGACTCGATCCTCCGACCCCGGCGGCCGGCGCGCGGCCGCCATGAACCGAGCCAGGGAGCTATTGCCCCAGTCCTCTCACTGATCCCCCTACGCGAGACCGGGCCCCGGGCCCTCGCCGGCCCGGAGCCCTTCTCGCCGTCCCATCAACCGCGTCCGTGCTCGTTCGTCAAGTGGAGGTCAACCGTGAGCCAGAGTCAGATCAGAGGGACCCCCGAGTCGAGCGGGGGCGTGATCACCCGCGAGCCGGGCGAGGACGCGCAGCCGGCGGAGCCGCCGGCGAACGCGGCCGGCGCGGAGCGCCAGGCAGCCGTCCAGAACGGCCCGCCTGCCGCGGAGCGGCCACGCCTCGGTCCGACGCGCACGCGGCCGTCGCGCATGGCCGCCCCGCGGGCGTCGCGCATGACCGTGCCGCGGCCGCCGCGCATGGGCATCCCCGTGCCGCTGCGGCGCTCCGCCTCCCAGCCGCCGGCCCCCCCCAGGCCGTCCACCACGATTGCCCGGTTCGGCCTGATCAACCGGTGGGACGGGCTCGGCTACTCGCCCCAGGGAGGACACTTCCGGTGGCTGCCGGAGCCGGCGAAGGACCTGCTGCGGGAGTTGTGGGTCCGCCTTCCAGGGCCGATCAGGGCGCTGGTCGTGATCATGTGGCGCGCCTGCCGAGCCGCTCGCCGCCGAGCCCGGTTCCGGCGGTCGGGGCCGGAGGCGCTCCGCAGGGGCCGTCCCGCGAACTAAAAGTGCAAGGGGGGTCGGGCCGACGTGCAAGGGGGGCAGGCCCCCCCTTCCGGAACCCCCCTCTCTCCTGGGACATTGGGGGCACCTTCGGTGCGTCCCTTCGGGGCTGCCTGTGGGGTCGTCGGCGTCGGGATCACGGACTCACACGCTCGGGCGAAGCCCTTGCTTACGCTGCCGCTGGACCTTCTTTATTTCGAGGCCAGGTTGGGGAGCTGGCCGCTGGCCAGGGCCACCCCGAACCACGCCCAGTTCTGCTGGTAGTAGCTCCAGCGGTCGCCCCAGTAGGCGGCGCCCTCCTGGCTGTGGTACGAGCTCATCAGCTTCTCCTGGAGCAGAGTCAGCGCCGCCCTGGGATCGGTGACGACGAAGTCCCCGATATCGGCGCCGTACGCGCTGGGGTCCTCCCAGGGCTGGGGAACCAGGCTGCCATCGTGCCGGTACTGCGCCGCCAGCCAGCCGTGCCTCGCCCACTGCTGGCGCAGGTAGCCGCTGTGCTGCAGGTACCGTCGGGCGGCCTCCGTGTGGAACCAGAGGGCGTCCATCGCCACGCGCCACATGACCCGGAACGCGTCGTACCCGTAGTCGTCGCCCTCCATCGTCGCGAACGCCGCCGCGCCGTGGTCCCCCCGACCCACGAGGCACCAGTTCGGCGGCAGGCCGACGCTCCGCCTGCGGCCCAGGGGTGCCCATGAGCACGCGCGCAGGGTCGCGTACGAGCTGTCTGCGAGCGCCGCCCACGGGTGGCGCGGGTCCTCGACGGCGAAGACCCGGTACTCGTAGGGCGCCAGGTAGGACGGGTCGACGACGATGCCTGCGGCGGCATACGGCGCCCAGCTGCCGGCGGTCATGTAGTACGTCCCGCCGGCCGCGACGACCTCCACCCGCCAGATGTCGGCCAGCATCGCGCGCGCCGCCGCCACGTAGCCCGGGTCGTGCCATCTGTGGCCCGCGAACACCAGCGCCAGGGCCGTGTCCTCGTCGGCGTCGGACGCGCTGTTGCTGCCGGCGACGCCCCAGGTGTCGTTCTCGCCCGGCGCCCAGAGCCAGGCCAGCAGGTGGTCGTGGCGCACCTGGAGATGCTCGCGGGTCCACGCCCAGACCCGGTCGAACTCGGCGCGATCCCCCATCCAGACGGCCCGCAGCATGGCGTACGACTGGCCCTCCGAGGTGGTCTGTACGTAGGGGACGTGGTCCGAGTGCATCCAGCCGGTGCGCTCCAGCGGGTCCACGACCTGCCCCCTGGAGGTGATGAGGTCGTGCTCGTACGTCTGCCACGTGGTCACGAGCAGCGAGCGCGCATCAAGCAGCCCGGGCGGCGCGCAGGCCCCGAGGGCCACCTGCACGCCCACCGCGCCCACCAGCACGGCGGCGATGCGGGCCCTGGTCGCGAGCGCAGCGATGCCCACCCCGTCAACCTAGCGTCCGGCAGCCACCGGGGCCACTCGCCACTGCGCTCCCCGCTGGTCTGCCGACGGCCAGACGCGCGGCGCGCCCGCCCGCGATACCTTCCTGAGATGAAGCCGAGCCTGGCGGCATGCACGGTGGCCACGGTGGTGGCACTCGTGGCGTGCGCCCCGCCGGGCTGGCCCGCCGACCACGGCCGTGCCTGCGCGAGCCCCCGCGGGCAGGACCTCTCCGCGCGCCAGGTGGATGGAGACACGCTGAGCCAGCGCCGCCTGGTCTGCGTCAACCTCGAGCGGTCGACGCTGGCCGGCGAGGAGGTCGACGATGCGAACCTGCACCGGGCCGACCTGTACCAGGCGCACCTCGGCGAGTCCACGCTCGACCACGTGGACCTGGGCGGCGCCGATCTCACGGGCGCGGACCTCCACAACGCGTCGCTGACGGCCGTCGACCTGGGCGGCGCGACGCTGACCAGCGCCGACCTGAGCGGCGCGAACGTCAAGTTCGGCAACCTGCGCCGGTCCGACGTGTCGTCGGCGAACCTGCGCTCGACGATCTTCGCTGAATCGGACCTGGGCGGCGCGGACCTCCGCTCTGCCGACCTGACGGACGCCTCGCTGCTGAACTCGAACCTCCGCGGCGCCAGCCTGGACGGCGCGCGCCTGCAGGATGTCACCTGGGAGAACGCCGTCTGCCCCGACGGACACAAGTCCGGAGGAAGCCCCGAGTCCTGCAACGGCCACCTGCGCACCGGTGGATGAGACGAACCGCCGGCATGGGGCAGAGACCGGCCCCTCCCCTGCATCAGATTGCGGCCCGTCCTCCATGCGAGAAGATGGCCCCATGGCTGGCCACGCCACCCGGCCGCGAACGGCGGCGCCGCGACCCACGATCCGCATGAGGGACGCGCGGCGGTGCCCGAGCGCCAGGCCCGAAGACCACCGGCCGGCCCGGACGTCGGTATGCCCCATCTGCGGGAGCCTCGTCACGGAGGGCCGGACGATCCTGCACATGGGGGATCCGTACTGCAGCTTCACATGCCTCAGCACGGTCGGCTCGATTCCGGGCCTGTACCTCGGCTGAGCCCGATTCCACCGCCCGTGCGGATGTCCCGACCCCCGGTGAGGGTCTTCCGTCGAACACGGTGGACTGCCAGCAATACGCGACAGGCGGCACCGGCCGCCGTCGAGGGAGGTGGCCCAGAGACCTGCGTCCGCCGTGGCCTGCACGAGCGCGCGCATCGCCTGCACTCGTCCTGCCCCTGACAGATTGCGCGACACTGCCTTGGCTGGTCGCTGGGCGGCGGAGCGTCATCTACCGTCGATCGTGCATGGATCTGATCGCGACCCTCCCAGGCCCGGCGCCCGTGTCTGTCCAGAACACCTGGCTGATCGGAGTCATGTCCCGCCGGCCCTCACGCGGCGCGCGGCGGCCCCGAAACGGGCACGGGCGGGCGGTCAGCCGGACGACCGGTCCTCCGCTCGAGGCGGCGGGCGCGGCGGAGGCGGTCGTCGGGCGGGAACGGGTCCCGATCAGGGTGCTGATCGTCGACGACCACCGCGTCGCGGCCGAGGCGCTCGGCGAGCTGCTCGCACGCTACCCCAACATCGACGTCGTGGGCTGGGCGGCCACCATCGCCGAGGCCCTGGCGATCGGGGACGGGGAGCAGGCCGACGTCGCCATCATCGACTTCCGGCTGTCCGACCAGCGCTGGTCGGAGGCCGCCGCCGCCATCCGCCTGCACCGTCCGCGCACGTCGGTGGTGATCGTGAACGCCGACGAGAACGACGAGGTCCTGATCGACGCCATCGAGGCCGGGGTCGCCGGGTACCTGGTCAAGTCGGCGACCGGCGCCGAGGTGGTCGCGGCGCTCCGCCGGGCGGTCACGGGCGAGGCACTGTTCCCGGCGCGCCGGCTGGCCGACGTCCTGGCCAGGCAGCGGCAGCTGGCGGGGAGGCGCAAGGAGCAGTCGGAGCTCCTGGGGACGCTGACCCCGCGGGAGCGCGAGATCCTGAGGATGATGGCCCGTGGGCTGGACAACCGCGCGATGGCGAGGGAGCTGGGGATCGGCTACTCGACGGTCCGCAGCCACGTCCGGGGAGTGCTGGAGAAGCTGGGCGCCCACTCCAAGCTGGAGGCGGTCGCCCGCGCGATGGAGCTCGACCTCCTGCAGACCCACACGTAACGCCACAGTCCCTCCCCCCTCGCAGGGGAGGTGGCCCGCCAGGGCCGGCCCTGGGGTCCCCAGGAAATCGCGGCGGTGGGGTGCGGGTTTCCTGGGGTGGGGTGGGGGGCTACCTCGCGTGCATGGTTTGCCTGACCCGCCGGAGGCCTCGGTGGAGGAGCAGCTTGACGGCCGCCGGCGTCTTGCCCATGGCCGCCGCGATGTCCTCGATCCGCATGTCCTCCTGGAACCGGAGCACCATCGCCATCCGCTGCCCCCTGGGCAGCTCCTCGACGACGGACCAGACGCGGCGCAGCTCGTCCCGCTGGGCCGCGACGTCGTCCGGGGCGGGTCCGGCGGCGACCAGCTCGCGCTGGTCGTCGATGTCCTCCACCGGCTTCAGCGCCCGGTACCGGTCCACGACCGAGCACGCCGCGATCTGGTAGAGCCAGGCAGCGAACGGCCGGCCCGTGTCGCGGTAGCGCCCGATGCTCGTCAGCGCCTTCATGAACACCTCCGAGGTCACGTCCTCGGCTGCGCTCTGGTCCGGGATCCTCGAGTACACGAATCGGTAGATCTGCAGGAGATAGCAGTCGTACAGCTCCTCGAACGCGTTGGGATCGCATTTCGCCCGCTGCACGATCGCCTGCTCCGCTGCATGGGAGAGTCGCGGCTGGCGCGCCGCCTGCGGCGGCGGGCCGGCCAGCGCAAGGCCGTCACGAACCCTACTCGAGAGGATCCACATGTCGTTCCCAGGTTCCCCGCATTGCTGCCTCGTTTGATCTCAGCCGGTGCCCATCGACACCCCGTCCGGGAGCGGCTGCTGTGACATATCGGGCCCGGTGCCCGGCAGGAACCAGGCAGGGCGCCCGTTCACCCACTGAACGTCCAGGTCAGGCGGCGGCACGTACCACTCGTCGCCGCGTCCCAGCCGGTCGAGCCCGCGCTGCATGAACTGGTTCCAGGCCGGCGCCGCCACCCCCATGCCGTCCGTGCCCGGCGCCATGGGGTGGGAGTCGGGATTGCCCATCCAGACCGCGGTCGCCAGCGAAGGCGTGTAGCCGACCGCCCAGGCGTCCGTGAAGCCGTCGGTGGTCCCCGTCTTGCCGGCTGCGGTGTGCCCGGTGAGGGTCAGCGGGGTCGAGCCGCCGAACACCATCGTCCGGTTGGCCGGGTCGGACAGCATCTGGCTGACGATGAAGGCCGTTCCTGGATCCACGACCTGCCGGCCGGCGCCGCCGGGCTCGTACAGCCGCTGACCGGTGCTCGAGGCGACGCTCATGACCGCCTCGGGCCGGTGGAGGATCCCGCCGGCCGCCAGCACCGACGCCCCCGTCGCCATCTGGATGGGCGTCTCGCCGTACCCGCCCAGCGTCAGCGAGAGCCCGAAGCTGCTCGCGGGATCGTCCGTCGTGTAGCGGCCGCCGTGCCGCTGGTAGGGTGGCGCGCCCATCCGCCGCGCCTCGTCGACGACGGCGGCGATGCCGGTGCCCACCTCCACCTGGACGGCCGGGACGTTGAGCGAGTTGCCCAGGCACTCCTGCACCCTGCAGGCGCCGTAGTAGTGCTGGCCGTAGTTCTCCGGCGAGTAGGGCGCCGACCCCGGCAGCCGGACCGTGATCGGCTGGTCCTCGATCGGCGTCACCATCGTGAACCGGCGGCTCGAGATCGCGGCCGTGTAGGTGAACATCTTGAAGGCCGAGCCCGGGTTGCGCGGCGGCCCCGCCGCCATGTCGTACTCCTCGCCCGAGGTCCGGTAGCCCGCCGAGCCGACCAGGGCCAGCACCTGTCCGGTCTGGGGGTCGATCGAGACCAGGGCACCGTCGGTCAGGCTGCGCCAGCGGTTGGCGTTGACGGCTTCCGTCACCGCGTCCTGGCCCAGCTGCTGGAGGTTCCAGTCGAGGGACGTGACCACGCGCAGACCGGAGCGCAGGACGGCGTCGCTGCCGAAGCGCCGCTCCAGCTCACGGGTCACGTAGCTGACGAACGCGGGCGCCAGGTCGACGGCCACCGGGCCGAAGAGGTGCCCGGGCGGTGACAGGTCCTCCGCCGAGGCCTGTGCCGCCTCCGCCGGCGTGATGTCGTGGACCCGCACCATTGCGTCCAGCACCTCGCGCTGGCGCTCCTTCGCGTCCGCCCAGTGCGTGAGCGGGTCCAGCCGGGTCGGGCTCTGCGGCAGCCCTGCGAGCAGCGCCGCCTGGGCCAGGTCCAGCTCGGCGGCCGGCCGGTGGAAGTAGATGCGGGCCGCCGTCTCGGCGCCGTACGCGGTGTTCCCGTAGAACGTCGCGTCCAGGTACATGTCCAGGATCTGCGGCTTGGAGAACTCGGTCGAGATGCGGAGCGCGAGCGCCGCCTCGCGCAGCTTCCGCCCCAGGCTCGGATCGCCGCCGACGAGCCGCTGCTTCACGAGCTGCTGCGTGATCGTCGAGCCCCCCTCGATCACTGCGTGCGCGCGAGCGTCGGTCAGCGCGGCGCGGGCCATGCTGCGGGGGCTGACACCCGGCTCGTTCCAGAAGCTGGCGTCCTCGATGGCGACGGTGGCCATGGGCAGGTAGCGCCCCATTGCGTCGATCGGCAGCTCGTAGTGCTGGTAGCCCGGTGGGTGCAGGTCCGCGATGACCACCTGGCCGCTGCGGTCGTACAGCAGCGTGTCGCTGGGCAGGGGCTGGAGGAGGAGCCCCCGGTCGGCGGCCTGCAGGCCGCCGAGCCCGGGGGTGACGGCGCCGACGATCGCGACCAGGGCGACCGCCGCGGCCGCGACCACGGTCGCGGCACGCAGGGCGGCTCGCCGCCATCTCCTGGCCCGCCGGGCGGCGTGGAAGGCGCTGGCGCGCCTGCGAACGCCGCGGGTGCGGGTGGTTCGGGAAGGAGATCGCATCCGGTCGGTCATCGGCGCCGATCAGCTAGTGCCTGAGGCCCATCACTTGGCGGGCCAGTGGTAGACGTTGGGCAGGGCCCTGACGCTGGCCTGGACCTGGGCACCGCCCATGAGCGGCCACTCGTACGTCTGCAGGGCCATGAGCTTGGCCGCGTTCACCGTCTTCCAGTCGTCCTGCAGGACGCCGCCGGTGTCGCCGGAGTTCGCGTTCCAGGCCCAGTACCAGTAGCCGATGCCGCTCGACTTCATGTAGGCGATCAGGGTCCGCTGCCAGACGCCCTCGACGTCCTGGCCGACGGAGCGGCCGCCGAACTCACCGACCACGACCGGCAGGCCGTGCTGTGCCAGGAAGCCCCAGTGCTGCTGCCAGACTCCCGCCAGGTTGTTCGGGAAGTTGGGCGCCGAGAACCACGACTGTCCGAACACGTCCGGGCCATAGTCGTGCGGCGAGTAGACGACACGGTTGGGCACCGAGAGCTGCACCGGGAACTGGCCCGCGCCCTCCAGGTTGCCGCCCCACCAGTAGGCGTCGCCGTGGTACGTCTCGATACCCTCGACGAAGATCAGCCAGTTGGGGGTGATGGAAAGGATGGCGTCGCCGCCGCGCTCCGCGGCGAGCCGCCAGTCGGTCTTGACGTTGCCGTCCCCCCAGGTCGCCGTGCCGTGCGGCTCGTTGTGGAGGTCGGCCCCGATGACGGCCGCGTCGCCCGCGTAGTGCCGGGCCAGCATGGTCCAGTCGCCGAGCCAGCGGGACTCAGGAACCTGGTCCGTGTACCAGAGCTCGCTCTGGCCGGCCGACGTCGGCCGGTGCTGGTCGAGGATCACCTTCAGGCCGCGCTGGCCGGCGCCGTCGACGATCTTGTCCATCAGCGCGAGGCCGTGCAGGCCCTTCAGGTCCGGGTTCAGCGTGTAGTCGATGCCGGTCGCCATGGCTCCCGGATCGTCGAGCAGCTGGTTCGAGAAGGGGAGCCGGATCGTGTTGAAGCCGGCCGCCTTCATCTGGTCCAGCATGTCCTGCCAGTTGCGGGCCCACAGCCCGTGCGGGGCGAAGTTGGCCGTCTCGAATCCGAACCAGGTGACGCCCGTGAACCGGACCTCCTGGCCGTTGGCGTCGACGATCTTTGCGCCCGCCGTGTGCAGCGGGACCTTCACCGCGGTGCCGGCCGGGCTCTTCGGAGGCGCCGGTGCGCCGGTGGCCGGAGCCGGGTACGGCGTGGCCGAGGTGCAGGGCGCCGGAGACGACGCGCTGTTCGACGGTGCGCTGCCTGACGGCGCGCTGTTCGACGGTGCGCTGCCCGATGGTGCGCTGCCCGACGGTGCGCTGCCTGACGGCGCGCTGCCCGACGGTGCGCTGCTCTGCGGCGCGGTGCACGCAGACGTGCTGCCCTGCGGGGCGCTGCCCTGGGGCGCGCTGCCATGCGGGGCACTGCTCGATGGCGCGCTGCCCTGCGGCGCGCTGCCTCCTGAGCTGCCTGACCCGTTGCCATCGGCCAGGACGGGCGCCGCGGCGGCGATTCGCCAGGCGTGGACCCGTGCACCGGACAGAGGCAGGGCCATCAGCAGGCCGAGGCCTGCGGCCGCTGTGACACGACGGCTGGCAGGCCAGCTCGCCGCTAGACGGGCGACAATTCCTCGCAACCAACTTCCTCCCGTTTCGCTGAGTGTTCCGCGCCGGAACAGATGCGCCGGACGCGCATCTGCATCACAGAGCCGGCCGGGTTCTCCGACCGAGGCTAGGGGTCGCCTCTGTCGTTCGTCACCCACCAAATGGGGGAATTCCGCTGTCGGGAAGGAAGCCTGCGAGGCTGTCACAAGGGCCGGCATCCGGCCGGCCGGCGAGGACCAGACGGCGCCTGCAGGGCCGATCCGAACGCCTGCAGGCACCGGTCGTCAGCTCCGGTCTACGTGACGGCGGGCTCGTCGGAGAAGGATGCGATGCGCTCCAGCACGTGGTCCAGGCGCAGCAGCTGATGGGCGCACCCCTCCAGGCCCACGGCCCGGAGTGCCTGACAGCAGGGCCAGAGCTGCCGGCGAACCTGGCCGGCGACCAGCGAGGCCGGCACCAGCGACGCCGGCAGCAGCGACGCCGGCGACGCCTGCCGAGGGCTTGCGCCCGGCGGCGCCCACGGGATCGGGAGCGCACGAAGACGAGCCTCCTCACGGCTGCGCAGCAGGTGGATGTCCATCGGAATACCTCTTGAGTGGCCCGCCGCACACTCGGAGGGCCACCGGCGTCGGCGGCCCTCCGGTCCTTCGTATGCGCGGGGGAAGTCGTGATTGGGGGTTCTCAGTTGATCAACCGGGAGAGCGGGGGCGCCCGACAGGACGGTCGGGTGGGGGGCAGCGGACTCGACGCGCGGCGGTCTCCGCGGTCGTCCCCCTCCGGCGAGGTCGTCGGAACGAGGGCGGCCCGGCCGAAGCCGGGCCGCCTGGAAACGTGGGAGGGCGTCGAATACCTGTCTGGCTGGGGCCCGGGCACCCCGCCGGCACCGATCACTGACGGATGCCTCTGAGCCAGTGCAGAGGGACCGGGCGGCTGGCCGGCCGAGCCAGCGCTCGGTGCTGGACCCGGCCGCCGAGCCGGAGCTGCTGCGGGCGTCGGGCGCTCCACGACAGCCGGGCGCCGGGCGGCAGCGGACTGGGCCGCTGGACCGGCTCCGGGTCGGGCCCCGGATCGGGCACCGGGTTCGTCGGTCCCGGCACCACGTAGAGCCAGAGACCCGCCTCGCCGACGATCAGCCAGAGGATCGTGGCAGCAGCTCCCTGGTGCGCCTGGCACCGGGCGGACGGCGGTCGCCGGGGCGGCCGGGCCGGCCCAGCGGCCACGGGCCGCCGCCGTAGGAATCCTCCTCCACCAGCTCCCACAGCGCCGTGCGGAGCTGGCGCCGGAGCCGGGCTCGGCGCTGGCGCAGCCCGCTCTCGTCCATGACGTCGCTGAACGCGTAGTCGTCGAGGGAGAGCTGATAGCGGCGGGCGAGCGTGAAGAGGAGGTCGGAAGCGGGGATGCGGGCGCCGGCGCGCCAGGTGCGGACGGCCTGTTCTGAGTAGGGGCCGTCACGGCCGACGTAGCCGAGGCGCTGGAGGTCGAGGGCGAGGGCATGGGGTCCGCCGGCGAGGTCGATGACGTCGGAGATGAAGCGGCGGAGGTCGCGGGAGGCGGACAGGCGAGGGGAGTGGGTGTGGGCCTGGGTCCCGCTGTAGGTACGATATGACGTGTCTGTCATCAATATGTGCCGAATGTAGACGGATGGTACCGCCTGCGTCAAGCCCTTCCACTCCTCCTCTCCTCCCTCCCCCTACCCCCCAGCTAACCTATGCCCAGTCGTGAACGACTCCTCCGATCGCCTGCTCGTCCGCGATCGCCTCAAACAATTCATCGCCGCCGCCATCGAAAAGGCCGGCGGCCCCAAAGCCCTCGGCCTCAAACTCGAACGCCACGGCTTCTCCGGCCGCCAGGGCCCCTTCGACGAACGCACCGTCCGCGCCTGGCGCAGCGGCCACCGCCTCCCCTCCCCTGACCTCGTCTTCGCCATCGCCAACCTCTTCGAGCTCTCCATCGACCGCTTCGCCTTCGACGACCAGCCCCACAACAACCTCGCCCAGCAGATCGCCCGCCTCAACCAGGACCGCGACCAGCTCATGGCCTGGATGCTCGAGGTCCGCGAAAACCTCGGCTTCCCTCCCCCTCACCTCCCAATCACCGACCAGGAAGAACAGGTCGGCT
>Ga0126378_10004011_pt1 | contig 11169 bp, 7 predicted proteins | sample PanSoiMetPlot_23_FD_92587 | JGI IMG/M metagenome (GOLD analysis project Ga0126378, IMG submission 92587) | Tropical forest soil microbial communities from Panama - MetaG Plot_23 | ecosystem: Environmental > Terrestrial > Soil > Tropical forest > Bulk soil | place: Panama | collected 2016-02-17
AAATAAATACCTAGCGGCACTGGCCAAGCGTGGCTCGCCACTGGGTAAGCTTCTCGTATTCGGCATGGCCAGCTTGTGAAATCCCTGTGGATCCTGAGTGAACAGCGTAGTCTCGAAGTTCAACAAACTCTTGACACACTTACTCAGACATCTGATTTGAACAGTTACCAAACTACCGAAGTTGCGGCGAATTTAGACAATTCGAGGTATCATGCCAAACTTAGTCGTGCCAGTCTGCCTGAATCGGATCCAGCAGGGGAGGTTCGATGGGATACCGGCCGCAATATTTGTACTTGTTTCTCCTTGTCGCAGCGGTGTTTCCATCCGGACAACTAGCGGGTCAAACTGCAACCTCCGGCGGCCTGAGTGGCGTCGTCACTGATCCTAGCAATGCGGTTCTGGCGGACGCGGATGTGGAGATCAAACAAACTTCCAAAGGCACCATTCAATCAACAAGAACGAATCGAGATGGAGTGTATCGGTCCTTCTTTCTTGCGCCAGACCGATATTCAGTAACAGTTACGGTACCGGGTTTTGAAGCAGCGAATCGAACCGTCACCGTCTCGGTCGGACAGACGGCGACTGTCGACTTCATGCTGCGGGTCGGCGCTGCGAAGAGGTCCATTTTGGTCAAGGCCGATGCTCCCTTGCTCCAGACTGAGAATGCCGATGGGGCTACAGTGTTCAATGCATTGCAGGTTGCCGAACTTCCCAACCCCGGCAATGACTTGACCAACGTGGCTCAAACCGCACCAGGGGCCGTGATGAATACACAGCATACTAGCGTCGGCGGGACGGGGAATTTTGCCACTTATGGACTCCCAGCAACTTCGAATCTGTTTACGTTGGACGGCACGGACGAGAACGACCCGGTTTACAACGTGAACATTACCGGAGCAACAGGCTTGACGCTGGGATTGAATGAAGTTCAGGAAGCAACGGTGGTCAATAATGGCTATTCAGGACAATATGGCCGATTTGCCGGCGCTAATGTGAACTACGTCACAAAGCCAGGCGCAAACGAGTTCCATGGGAACGCGCTCTACTGGTGGAACGGGCGAATTCTAGATGCCAATGACTGGTTTAACAAATTCGTCCAGCCAGGTGAGCCGGTTACTCCCCGCCCGTTCGAAAACGCCAATCAGTACGCGGCATCCGTAGGCGGCCCCATTGAGAAAAAACGGTCTTTCTTCTTCATCGACTATGAAGGTCTTCGTTTGGTTCTTCCCATCAATTACGGAACACTGACCCTGATCCCGAGCTCGCAATTCGAAACAGCTACGCTGGCAAATCTCGCAAAGGGTCATAACGCATCAATTGCTTTCTACAAACAAATGTTCAGCCTCTGGAACAACGCTCCCGGCGCGGAGCGGGCCGTTCAGGGCAACCCGCAGACCGGCGATCCAACCGGTTGCAATGGATGGCCTGGCCCGCCCGGCTGGGATCCAGCCACGCCCTGCGCCCTGAGCTTTCGATCGACGCAAACGAATTTCACTCATGAGTATTTGTTGGGTGGCCGACTCGACTTCAATCTCGGAGAGAAAGACAAGCTGTTCTTTCGCATGCGGGAGAACCAGGGTTTACTCGCTGCCTACACGGATAAGATCAATCCCCTTTTCAATGTGCAGAGCAACGAACCGATCTACCAAGGACAAATCAGCGAGACACATGTCATCAGCCCCAAAACCGTAAACTTGTTTATCTTCTCGGCCAAATACCTAAGCGCGATTTTCCAACAGCCCAATCCTGCCGCAGCATTGGCCGCCTTTCCGCCCACAGTTGCATTCGGAGACCAAACGTTTACACAGCTAGGCGGACAAAACGCCGGTCAGCCAGGCGGAGAGAACTTTACCAGCTACCAGGTCCTCGATGATCTATCTGTAGACCGGGGTACGCACAGCTTCCGGTTCGGGATCAATTTCAACCGCACGGATATCAGTGACCACAATTACGCGAGCACGGGCTTGGTAACGGAGTTTACGGTGGGCGACTTCTTTGCGGGCGGTGGCGCGGACTCGCTGGCACAGAACTTTGTCACAACCAAGGTGAAGGCTTTTGCCCTTTATGGTCTCGGTCTATATGCACAGGACGATTGGAGGCTGAGGCAGAACTTACACCTGACCCTGTCCTTACGCGCGGATCACAATTCGAACCCGGTTTGCCAGCAAGATTGCTTTGCGCGTCTGGCCCAGCCGTTCGACGAGTTGGGTCACGGTGTGAATATTCCGTACAACCAGGCAATCGCCACTAATTTGCATCGTGCGTGGCGTAACCTGTCGGGTCTGGTATGGCAACCCCGCATCGGTTTTGCCTGGTCACCTTTCAACCTCAAGAACACAGTTGTAAGTGGCGGAGCGGGTCTATTCATGGACACACTGCCCGGCGCGATCGCCAGCATCCTGGCCTCGAACCCGCCGGTGCTCAATTCCTTCACGGTTTACGATGACAATCTTGCACCCAAGGAACCGTCGAACCTGTTCAAGGATGCTCGGGCCTCTAACATCGCATTTTCCAACGGCTTCACAACAAACGGCACTCTGGGTAGCATCACAGCTTCGGATGCGTCTCCTTTCACCCCTCCGAATATCACCAGTACGGTTGCGACCAAGACGCCGCGCTATCAGGAATGGAACTTTAGAGTACAGCAAGGACTGGGCGCCGATGCTTCACTAAGCCTCAACTACGAGGGCAACCATGGAATCTTCGTACCCATTTCTTTGAGCGGTACTAATGCCTACTGTCCGCTTTCGGCTTGTCCAGGCGGTTTTGTCGGGTTGCCGACATCCCCATCGGATCCCCGCTTTTCTGCAGTCAACGAGATTCACAGCGCGGGAGTTTCGAACTACAACGGACTCGTCGTCTCCTTCCGGCACCGCCTCGCAAAGGGATTTCAGGTCCAGGCCAACTACGCGTGGAGCCATGCGCTCGACGAGGTTTCCAATGGAGGATTCTTCTTTTTCAATGGCGGTGAAGGGGGCAGTGTTCTTAATCCGCAGGATAGCAACGATATTCGAAAGTACAACTATGGCAACGCCGATTACGACACGAGACACTATTTCAGCGCGAATTATGGATGGGAAGTGCCTTATAGAGGCGGCCCTGAAGTGTTCTCAAAAGGCTGGCGAGTCGCGGGGACAATTTTTGCCAGAAGCGGGTTTCCGTATACGGTCTTCGATTCTGCCGCAACAAATCTGCTTGCTTCGTACAACTATGGCTCCAACGGATTTGGTTTCGGCAGCCCGGTGTACGCCAACTTCCTCGGGACTTCCTATCCCGGGTGCAGCACTCCGCGGCGGCCCTGCCTGACTGAATCTGAGTTTTCATCCCCGGTGGCTCAGGCACCGTACACGTTTGGTGGACAGCGTCGCAATCAGTTTTACGGCCCTAGGTTCTTCGACACCGATCTCACGGTCTTAAAGGAGACCAAGATCCGAGGCTGGGAAGGGGGACGGTTGGGAGTCGGAGCCTCGTTCTTCAACCTGTTTAACCACCCCAACTTCGATGCGCCCAACATCGATATCGGTGCCCCGAGCAACTTTGGGCAGATCACCGAAACGGTCAGTGCACCCACGAGCATTTTGGGTGCGGGGCTAAGCGGGAGCACAGCGCCGCGGCTCATTCAGTTGACAGCGCGTATCACGTTCTGATCTGAGGCCAAATCTGCTTTTCGCTACGAAGTTGACGAGCAGCCAGCACCGTTTTCAGAAATTCTCCATCATCCATACGTTCCCATCTCGCCTGAAATCGTTGATGGCTAGATGTCGTCCATCGGGAGATGGCACCACGTTCGGTGGCCAGCCAGCGTTTTGCCAGATGAATTGCTTGTGGCCCTGCAGGTCCAGAGCCAGCACCTCATTTCCACCCTTTTTGCGCTGCGATACATAGAGTGCCTTGCCGTTTGGCGCCCAGCCGATGCGCCAGAGCCACTGTAAGCCATCAACGTGAATGATCTGCGTCGGCGTACCAGTTAGAGAGTAGATCTCAAGAGGGGCCTCCGGTCCCCGCGCAACGGCGAGGCGTGTGCCGTCGGGGGAAATCGCAGCGACGAAGTCCTCTGGTTGGGGATCGATGTCTTGGTCCAAGTTAACTCGCAACAGCTCTGAGCCCAATCCTTTCGCCGGATCAAATGACTGGACCACCGTTTGTTTGTGGTCTTCTGTCTGCTGCGGAATCACGCACAAATTCGATGGCGCTCGGGCGCACGAAAAAGCTGAAAAACGCGCCGCTCTAAGCACCACTTCCGGAGTTCCGCCGGTGATCGGAACGCGCACCAGCGCTGGGCTGGACGGATTGCCGTTCCAGACCAAAGCAAGTATCCATTTTCCGTCGGGGCTCAAGCTGGTTTGCGGGACTGCGTACCCTGTTATTCGTGGCGCCATTGGTTGGAGCGTATCTGAATCTAAGGACTGCTTGTAGAATCCCTCGTGATCACCGCCGTACACGTTGATGATGACTGCTTTGCTGTCGCTCGTCCAACCCACGATACTTTCTTGATCCTGCCGTGGCGTAAAGTGCCTGGGGATGCCGATTTTTCCGCTTGGGTCGAGATCGGCCATGTAAGCCGTTGCGCGATTGTCCGACGTACGCAGGAACGCAAGCTTTTGGCCGTCGGCAGTTGTGTTTGCATAGTCGTAGCAGAATCCGGTCCAGTGCGTCAGCGGCTTCGGTTTTTCTAGCGGCTTCCCCGCAGAGTCCAACTTCATTGTCCAGAAATTGCAGGTAGGCTCAACAGACTGGTGAGAATTTCCGGAATCTATCATCTCGTAAATCCAGCGTCCGTCTGGCAGCCAGGAAAAATCTCCCAGTATCTGTGCGGTTTCGGCGGCTGGGAGCAACAGGACAGGTGGTCCTCCCTGAATGTCGCGAGTCAGAATTGTCTGTCCGGAGTTGTCGCTCGTAACAGTGATTGCCCTCTGCCCGTCGGGCGACCAATAGAATCCTTCTTCCGAATGATTCTCATCCGTCGCCACCAGTCTGCGCGCACGCTGACCGTTGCCGTCCATGAGCCAAAGTTCCCGTTCGCCAAAGCCGCCACGGTTCGTACCGAAGGCAACGATATTCCCGTCGCGAGAAACTCCATAGGCAGTGGCATGTTCGCGAAGCCTGCGGGGCTCGCCCGCTCTGGAAACCATCCAGATGTCGCTGGATGGTCCGGGTATTCTGGCGTCGACCAACGGGCGGCTATTGACAACGAAGCGTGTGTTATCGGGGAACCAGCCAGCGCTGGGTACTTCCCAGCTCACGCGCTTGCTGTCGATCTCCGTGGGCGGCGCGACCGGCTGCATCGCACCGGTCTCGAGGTCTTGGACGTTAATCCCTCCCGAGTCTGTGTAAGCGAGGTATCTCCCATTGGGCGAAATCGCTCCACTGGTTACAGGGTTTTCGAAGGAATTGATGGTAAGTTGGCGGAACGTCGGTTCCCGCGATGTTGCCGGTTGGCGCTCATACAGCATCCAGGTAATACCAAGGACAAAAAGAATAACGAAACTTGCAGCTGCAAGAATCCGCGTTGTTCCTCGTCCTTTCTTTTGGCTGCGCGCTTTCTCCGCTTCCAGGTCCAGGTGCATCTCTGCAGCCGACTGATAACGCAACGCGACATCTTTCTCGATCGCGTGTTTGACGATCCGTTCCATCCAGGATGGGACTTCAGGATTCAATTCGTGGACCGGCGTCGGGTCTCGGGACACAATCGCGTCCCGCAGCACCGCGGCCGTTCCTCCCGTGAAGGCTTGTTGTCCTGCCGCCATCTCGTACAAAACAAGACCAAACGAGAATAGGTCGGTGCGCACGTCCAGTTTTTCGCCGCGTACTTGTTCCGGAGACATGTACTGCATGGTGCCCACAGTCGTTCCCGTTCGGGTGAGGGGAAGAAGTAGACTCCCGTCTTGTTTCGGATGCAGCTCAGTCTCAGGCACCCCGTGATCGGCGCCGGCCTCGTGCAGCTTGGCAAGACCGAAATCGAGAATTTTGACTTGCCCATGATTGGTTAGAAAAATATTCGACGGCTTGATGTCGCGATGGATGATGCCCTTCTTATGCGCTGCGTCCAGTGCGTTTGCAATCTGAATGGCAATATCGAGCACCTCATTGAGAGGCAGGGGTGCTTTGCCAAGGGTCGCGCCAGAGATCAGCTCCCGTAGCGTCTGCCCCTCCAGCAATTGCATAACAAGGAAGGGCTGGCCTTCGTGTTCCCCAAATTCGTAGACAGGACAAATGTTCGGATGTTCCAGCGCTGAGGCTGAGCGCGCTTCGCGTTCGAAGCGTCCCAGAGTGGCAGCATCTTTAGCGGATTCTTCTGGCAAAACCTTAATCGCGACCTGGCGGCCCAGCTTGAGGTCTTCCGCACGGTACACCACCCCCATCCCGCCGCTTCCGAGCCCATCCAAGATTCGATAATGCGAAACCACCTCTCCGGCAAGGCAAAATGTAACGGCATTTAGGCCGCCGCTGATAGTCGACTTCAGGTGATCTCCAGCATTTCGATCCGAGGACAGCAGCGCGTCTACTTGCCGCCGCAAATCCGGGTCATTGTGGCAGGCCTCGTCTAGCAGGCTGGTGCGCTGCTCCGGCTCACACTCCAGGGCGCGATGGAACAAATCTTCGATTTGTGCCCAACGTTCAGGATTCACTCGTCACCTACCCGCTCTGCATCTCCTGGTGGAGCCATGCTTCGGCCATTCTCAGATCTCGTCGAACTGTAACGGGAGAGACATCCAATGCTCGCGCGATTTCATCCATGGAGAGTCCCGCGAAATAGCGCAGTTCGATGGCCTTACATTTCCTGGGGTCTAGGTTTTCAAGTGCGTTGAGGCCGCTGTCCAGAGCGATTAGGTCTCGGCTCCGTTCGCGATGAAAGCTAACTGTCTCTTCTAGAGATACTTTCTCTCCTGCCCGCTTACCAGCTCTCCGTTTGCGAGCGTGATCTACCAGAATCTCGCGCATCAAGCGCGCGGCGACTCCAAAGAAATGGGATCGATTGTGGCAGTTTGGAGTCTTCTTCTGATCGACGAGACGCAGATACGCCTCATGAACAAGCGCTGTGGGCTGTAATGTTTGAGCTTGGCGCTCCTTTCGCAGGTGGCTGGCCGCTAGTTGACGAAGTTCGCGATACACCAGGGGCGTGAGGTCATCGAGTGCTTGCCGATTCCCCCCTGCCCACTCGGACAGTAGTTGCGTCACATCGTTGGTGGTAGATAGCACAGTTTTCCTCGTGCCGTATTGTATGCCCATCTTTGACCTCAGCCTGACGCGTCGCGAAGAAAAGCAATTTCCCATGATCGATTTCGGCTCCGATCCCCGCATGAGTAACTAGACGGGACAGTGGGACTAGCAATAGCTCATTTCATCGCCAGGTTGGCACAGTTAATAACTCAAAAGGCTGCGGGACAAGTCGCGTGCGGAGGACTATCTCAAAAGACTGATCTTGGCTGTTGACATGAGTTCGGTGCCGCTATCAGTAAAGCGGGGCACGGTCGCTGATATTGCACGGGGCCATGCCACGCAGGGGCGGTAGGACCCTGGAACGAGGACCAAATGAAATCGCTGTTGCACATTGCCCTGTCGGTCGTGTGCCTCGCTGGGCGAGGGAGAAACAGGAGGTTGCCTTAGGTCGATCGGGCTAGAGGGCGTTACAGCAGATCACGAGTTTTTTCGATGCAAGACACCGCTGCGCATGAACGCGTGGACAACCAAGAAAACAGGTCTCCGGAGGAATATATGAAGAAACACTCGAGGAGTGTAACCGAGGCGCTCAGGGGAGGAAATATGAAGATCAGAAAGTGGATGTCGGCTGCCGCAACTCCCTTACTTATTGCCCTTACAATTCCAATCGGGCTCGCTGCACAAACGGATCAATCTCAGCCTCACCTACATCATCACTACCAGTTCATCGACATGGGGACGTTCGGCGGATTGCTAAGCGGTGTCAATGAGCCACTGAACTATGTTCCGGCTGTGGGCCGACGAGGCCAGGTTGTAGGTTTTTCCGCCAATTCAGTGCTGCAAACCCCAACGAACAACCCCACCGCCTGCTTCGGCACAGACATTACCCACGGCTTCGAGTACGAAAACGGCTCCGTGATCGATCTGGGTAGCCTCGCGGGCGACGCCTTCTGCAGCGACGCAGGTTCAATCAATGAGCGTGGAGAAATTCCGGGGATCTCGGAGAACGGGTTGTTCGATCCCCTGCTTGGTTTAAACCAAGTGCGCGCCGTAATTTGGAGGCGAGGCCAGATCTCGGATCTCGGAACATTTGGAGGGAATCACAGCTGGAGCTTCGGGATGAATGACAGTGAGCAGGTGGTTGGCATGGCCCTTAATGCGGTTCCCGACCCATTCTCCCTGTATGGTTTCACCATCTTTTTCTCTTCAAACAGCACGCAAACCCGCGCCTTTCTTTGGGAGCAAAACAGCGGCAAGCAGGACCTCGGTACTCTGGGAGGAAATGACGCTTGGGCCTGGTTCATCAATGAACGGGCTCAGGTCACTGGCAACTCATATACTAACTCCACCGCAAACTCTTCTTCTGGTTTTCCGACTTTGGATCCATTCTTCTTCGACCAAGGGAAAATGCTCGACATCGGCACTCTGGGAGGAGTGGTGGGGTTTGTAACAGCCCTCAACGACCTTGGCGAGGTCATTGGCGGTTCGAGCACAGCTGAGAATCCTGCCGCCTGCTACGCGCCGGCATATCAGAGCATCGAATTTGGGAACCCAGGTTGCGATCCGTTCCGGTGGGATCGTGGCAAGCTGATTGATCTTGCCACTAGCACCAGGGGAGGGAGTCCTGTTACTGCCGATGGCATTAACAACCTCGACGAGATTGTTGGCGCCGCGACCTTCCCCACCCAACCCTACGACGCGTATTTATGGCGAAAAGGTAATGCGACCGACGTAGGCCATCTTGATGGCGACTGCTCCAGTGAGGCGTGGGCACTGAACGGTCAGAGCCAGGTCGTAGGCAATTCCTTTGGATGCGGCGCGATCTTCCAACATCATGCCTTTCTGTGGGAAAACGGCTCGCTCGTCGATTTAAACAGCTTAATCCCGCTTGGCTCCAGCCTCGAACTCGTCTTCGCCAACTCCATTAACGACCGTGGCGAGATCGCGGGAAATGGCGTGCCTCCGGGAGTCTCTCCCGGCGACGTCTTCAATCTGGGGCACGCGTTCCTCCTCATCCCCTGCGACGAAAATCATCCGGACATCGAAGGCTGCGACTACAGCATGGTGGATTCCGCACCCATGCCACAGGTCGAACGGAGCGAACGCACAACGCGGCCAACTCTTGGCGAACCCGCGAGAGCTCGGCGCTTCCGAACCGGATCATCACGATGAACTGAAACCGGCTGCGCCGAAAGTGGGCACGTTCGCCGCAGAGAGCGGCCTAGTGGGGGTGGTTCCACGCCCTGGCATATCAGGAGACGTTCCATGAAAAAGCACACTCTGATCGCTGTAAGCGTCTGCTACGAGATACCGGGTGGCCAAGCGCAGTTGTTGGATTTTCAGTGGCTGAAGCACCAGTTCATCGTGAGAGTGTTCGTATGAGACATCTGTGTTGGGCTCTGCTTACTCTGTGGCTGCTGCACATGCCGATGTTGGGACAAACCAATCCATCCGCGGCGCTCACTGACGCCCTGGTCCAAGAGAACCGCGGAAGTTTCTACAATGCTGCCAAAATTGCGAAAGCCGCCATCGATTCCCGCCAACTGAGTGGCAACGAACTGGGCAAAGGGTACATCATTCTCGCAGTTGCCTGCCAAGGAGCAGGAAATTTGACCGACGCGCAAATCGCTTTTGAGCATGCACTGCAGGTTCTTGAGCATGATCGCGAACACCCTGAGGATTATGCCTCGGCTCTGGAAAACTATGCCGGATTCTATAGCGAGTTGGGACAACTTGACGTGGCAGCTCCGATGTTCCGAAAGGCTCTTCGTCTGCGTCAGAGGATTGGGGACCATATCGGAACCACGCTATGCCTAATACGTTCGGCGGACGTCGCTCTCGCTCAGAATCGAGTCCGCGAAGCGCACCAGTACTTGCAAAAGGCATCTGACGCGGCGATGGCGTGGCCCGATCTTATTAACGATGACAAGGCTTTTTTCTTTGAAACCCAAGGATCGCTAGCCATCGCTGAGCACCACGGTTCCGCAGCCGTAGCGGCCTATCAACACGCGTTGGAACTGGTGGAGCGATCCCGCGGCGAGCAACATTGGCTCGCCGGTTGGGAGCACATGTTGCTGGGCAAAGCGTACGCGGAGTCCGGGGATTTTAGGAACGCGTTGGCAAATATGAAGACGGGCCTCACAATCCTTGACCATGCGCTCGGGCAGAAGAATCCGAAGTACCTCGCCGCAGAGCTAGCGTATTCTCGGTTGTTGGATCAGTCCGGGCTGCACGTCGAGGCCGCGCAAATGCGCGCAGCCGCTGAAAAAGCCAGTAAGGATTATTACGGCAGTCAATGTGCTGGATGTACGACTAACGTAGCTGCATTCCGATAAGGGTGCGTGATTCCTGATTGCCACTCGGCTATCCCGTCGATGCCGAGGCGAAATTCAATGGCGGCCGTATTCAACACATTCAACACGGGGCGATCTTTTGGACTGCACAAGCGGACGGTACTGTGCAATGAGGAAGGAAGCTCAGAACGTCGCAACGATTCGGAACCCTGTTCGGGCCATCGGAACCTCGTAACGCTCCGAAATCTCTGATTCACATCCGAGTAGGAAAGGGGACCAAATGGAATCACTGAGATTGATGTGTTTCTCTGCGGTGACCGCATTCGCTCTGTTAGCTATTCCGTGTCTGTTAGCAGCACAACAACAGCAAGAAGGCAGCAACAGAACCCTCGTCTGACTGTCATCAACAACCTCGAGACACGCTATTCCACGACAAGTTCTATCGCTCCGCACAACACTACGGACTATCTTTACGAGGGCATCTGGACGCCTTCGAACGACGGTCCCTCGGTATTGAGGGGGCACTGTCAGGCAATTTGTTTCTTAGGACACTGTCAGATAGATCCTTACTGTCTCGGCACGATATATGGCCGTTGCGCTCGGGTCCATGACCCTCGGGACTGTCCGTACGGGCCTGCCGGTAGGGTCTCGCAAGGTTGTGGCCAGATAGACCTCGATCGGGAATGCAACCTTTAGGGCGGTGCTCCGCAAAAAG
>Ga0126378_10004013_pt1 | contig 11167 bp, 9 predicted proteins | sample PanSoiMetPlot_23_FD_92587 | JGI IMG/M metagenome (GOLD analysis project Ga0126378, IMG submission 92587) | Tropical forest soil microbial communities from Panama - MetaG Plot_23 | ecosystem: Environmental > Terrestrial > Soil > Tropical forest > Bulk soil | place: Panama | collected 2016-02-17
ACCAGCGTGTCGACTTTGCGCATCTGCTCGATTGCTTCGGCATTCTTGAACAGCACGCCCAGCGTCGCGCCCTTCCCCATCGCCACCATGATGGACATCGGTGTGGCCAGCCCCAGCGCGCACGGGCACGCAATGATCAGCACCGCGACCGCATTAACAATCGCATGTGCCAGCCGAGGCTCCGGCCCCCCGATCGCCCAAATCACAAAGGTCAGCGCCGCGATGCCGACAACAATGGGAACAAAGTAGCCCGAGACCACGTCCGCAAGCTGCTGAATGGGCGCGCGGCTACGCTGCGCTTCGCCGACCATTCGAACGATTTGGGCGAGCAGTGTCTCCGATCCCACTCGATCCGCGCGCATGATGAAGGCCCCCGTGCCGTTCACGGTTGCGCCAGTGACCTGGCATCCCTTGGATTTTTCCACGGGAATCGGCTCGCCGCTGATCATCGATTCATCGACGCTACTCGCGCCTTCCAATACAACGCCATCCACCGGGATTTTCTCGCCCGGACGGACGCGCAAACGGTCGCCCGGCTTTACGGTCTCCAGCGGGACATCGATTTCCGACCCATCGTCGCGCAGCAGGCGCGCGGTCTTCGGCGCAAGACCGAGGAGCGCCCTGATCGCGGCGCTCGTCTGGCTCCTGGCGCGCAACTCCATCACCTGCCCGAGCAAAACCAGAGTCGTGATGACCGCGGCCGCTTCGAAATAGACGTCTACCTCACCGCCCGGGCCGAGGAATGACGCCGGAAACATGCCCGGGAAAAGCAATCCCACGACACTGAACCAATACGCGACGCTGACGCCCAATCCAATCAGCGTAAACATGTTCAGGTTGCGCGTGACCAGTGATCGCCACGCGCGCACGAAAAATGGCCAGCCGCCCCACAGCACAACCGGCGTCGCGAGTACGCATTCGAACCATTGCCAGGCCCTTGGCGACGCAAGCCGCATTAGCGCCGACATCCCCGGCACGAAATTCGCCATCGCAGCGACGAAGACAGGCATCGTCAGCGCCAAAGAGACCCAGAACCTCCGGGACATTCCGACAAGCTCAGGATTTTTCTCTTCCTGGACGCTCACCGTTCTGGGCTCAAGCGCCATCCCGCAGATCGGGCAGGAACCTGGCTCGTTTCGAACGATTTCCGGATGCATGGGGCAGGTGTATTCAATTTTCGTCGCAGGAAGCGCTTCTACGGCGGGTTCCAGCGCCATGCCGCACTTCGGGCAGTCGCCCGGATCCTGCTGTCGCACCTCGGGATCCATCGGGCACGTGTATTCATTCGCAGCGGTTCGCTGCGATGACGGGGCAATTGCTGCGCCGCCCGCAGCAGCGGGGTTAGCCTCGGCTCCCGACTCGACCAGAGCCTTGTCATTCCGAGGCGCGGTGTTCGCCGAGGAATCTCTCTTTTCTTCCGGGGTGCGAGAAGAGGGATTCTCCGGTTTCAGGAGTCCGGTGGACTCCACCGGAGTCCGAAAACCGGACCTCGCTTCGCTCGGAATGACAGTTTCTTGTTTGTCCGACGAAATCTGTGCGGGACGTGTCGCTGCTGGAGCGATCCCAACAAGCACCTTGGAAGCGGGCGCCCCGCCTGCGGCAATTACTTGCGGCTCGCGAGGAGCAAGATACTTCGCTGGATCGGCCGTGAATTTGTCTTTGCAGCCGTAGCAGCAAAAGAAATATTTCCTGCCCGCGTGCTCGTAGGCCGCTTTCGCCCGCGAGGAGTCAACGGTCATCCCGCAGACGGGGTCCTTTTCGAGCACGCTGGATTGTGCGTTCTGAATATCCATCCCTGCCTCTAGCGGGAATGTAACTCCATCAAGTTCAGCAATTCTTCGTACATGGCCTCGGCGCGGCCTGGCTTCGTGTCCCGAATCGCCTCGGAGGCACAGTGCCGTAAATGATTGCGCATCAGCTCGCGGCCAACGGCGCGCAACGCTTCTTGAACGGAAGAAACCTGCACGAGGATGTCCGCGCAATAGCGCTCATCCTCGACGAGCCGCTGCAAACCCCGCACCTGCCCCTCAATGCGGCGGAGACGCTTCAAATTCGACGCCTTGATTTCCGGGTCGACAGCCAGCGCTTTGCGGCTCTTCGTGTGTGCGCCGCAGCCGCAGGCGGCGGCCCCGACGGCCATCCCACCGTATCCCGTGGACATAAGACCTCCGCGAAATCGAAGTCAGGCTCCTTTCTACTATACCCCCCTCCCCTATGTCAAGAACGGGGGTACGCTGGCTCATGTAGCCCTCGTGGCATGCTTTTTGCTCTGGCGGGACGAAACGCAACCCCGAGGGGCCGTATTTTGCAGGGCACAAAAACCAACTAGCCGAGGTACCAGTGCGCCGACTCGGGCTTGCACCCGTAGCGCCTGCCTTCAGGCGGGCACCTGCTCGATCCTAAAGATGCCGACCTAAAAGTGGGTGTTACACGTACTCGAAAAAATGACTGTCTCACACAAGCACTGAAAGCCTAGCCGAGCCAATTCCCTGCTACTGCTATAATGCCCCCATGACACTCATCGAGATTACTTACGAGCTGCAATCATCGTTGAACGCGGAACAATTGCGCGCGCTTGGAAGCTTTGCCAACACCTACGGGCTGCGGCGATTTCGCGTCGATGAGAAGGCCAACCGGCTTTCGTTCGAATATGACGCTTCTCGGCTGAAGGAAACGGAAGTCGCGCACGTCCTCAGGCAAGCGAACATTCCCGTGGTCAGACGGGTGGAACCGATAGCGACGGTCGCGCAGCTTTAGGTGGGTACTGACTCGCCCATCTGCCGACAGGCAGCTACTCCCTGCAGAATATTCTGGAGCGAATAGGTACCGTCGTGACGGCGCGGCAGGCTACCTGAAGTTTATCGGGGCCAAAGTCAAAAAAATTGGGGCTCCTGCTTGGGAACAGGAGCCCCGAAAGACGCATTCCGTTTTCCGGTCTTTTTTTGACCGGAGCGTGGGGTCATCCATCCTAGCTTCCCTCTCAGAGGCAGGTGGGAACGACCGGCACACGTCCTGGAGCAAGCCCCTTCCCCCTCGCTCGCGGACTTGTGAGAGTCGTCTTTCGGAATGCGTCCACACTTTCTGTGAGGCAGCACGTGACGGGCCATTCGTGCCTTGATGTAACCCTGCGAGAATTCCTTATTTTTCTTGGCCTTCCGATCAGCCCTCTGCCAAACTCGCTGCGAACGAACACCCAAAATCCTAATTCGGGAGAGCTCGCTCCCGCCTCGGGAATCCTCGCCCTGTTCCATGAATCTTTGTATACTATTGATAACTAGGAATTGTCATCGTGGATGACACCACGCCAAAATTCCTCTATCACCCGGCCCTCACAGCCAATTTGAAACGCGGCAAGCCGAACAGGTCTCAGTTGCCCAGCCACACCCGCGCACTTTGCGGGGCAAGCGCCCCAGTCTGCTGTATGCGGGGTGCCTTCAGCAGCTAATTCCATTTTGAACTTTAGTAGATTGGAACTTCCTTAAGAATCATGCCGTTTCTTATTGATTTTGGGGGCGTTAGCCAAACAGCGCGGGCGAGATTTTGGAACCCAGCGTGCGAAGGTTTTAACCGGGGCACACTGCATGAAGCGCAAGAAGTTGGGCGAAATCCTCCAGGACCGCGGAAAGATCACGGCTGCGAGCCTTCAAAAATTATTCGAAGAGCAGCAAGGCAAGATGGTGCGTCTGGGCGAATTAATCCTGGAACGCGGCCTGGTCGACAAAGCTTCGCTGGTGAAGGCGCTTGAAGAGGTTTCCAGGGTGCCGTATCTCGATTGCACTGCCGTCCAATGCGACACAAAGATTCTTCAGTTGATTCCCCGAGCTATGGCCATGCGATTGGCCGTTCTTCCCATTGGAATGGAGCAAACCCGGATTGTGGTCGCAATGGCCGAGCCGCAGAACGTAGCCACCATTGATGAGTTGCGGTTCACGACTGGCAAGGACGTTGCTCCCCGGCTTGGGTTTCAAGCTGAAATCCTGTCAGCAATCGTCCGCAGTTATGACCAGCTGGAGGGCGGCTCGCCCGCCAGCCAAGCCGTACCGCCCGCTCAGCAGGCCGCTCAGGAGCCGGAACTCGAGATGGAATTCATCTCGACAAGTTCCCGCCAGGCGAATCGCGAAGCCATCCTCGAAGTTCAAGCGGAACTGAGCCAAAAGAAAACGCCCGCAGTCCGGCTCGTGTCGGAAATCATTCACCAGGCTATGGAGAAGCAGGCAAGCGACATACACATTGAGCCTCAAGCGGAAGCCACAGTGGTCCGTATTCGCGTCGATGGCGTGTTGCGCGAACTCCAGAGCATTTCTCGAAGCATTCAGAATTCGCTCATTTCGCGTATCAAGGTGCTCTCTGACATGGATATTGGCGAGCGGCGTGCGCCTCAAGACGGGCGCTTCATGGTCGGCCTCGGCAAGAAGAAGCTGGACATGCGCGTCTCGACGCTTCCGACGCAGTATGGCGAAAAAGTTGTCATGCGGCTGCTCGACGCGTCAGCGCCAATCGTAGGCTTTACCGAGCTGGGCTTTCCTGCGGAAGTGGCCGGCCGGCTGATGCTTTTGATCTCCCAACCGCAGGGAATGATCCTCGTCACCGGACCGACGGGGTCCGGCAAGAGCACGACTCTTTACTCCGCTCTGAACCTGTTGCGCCGTGGAGCTCTGAATATCGTAACGGTCGAAGACCCCGTCGAATACCAGCTCCCAGGGATAAACCAAGTCCATGTGAATTCACGCGCCGGGCTCACGTTTGCCAGCTGCTTGCGATCGATCTTGCGGCAGGACCCGAACGTGATTATGGTCGGCGAGATTCGCGACCTCGAAACCGCCGAAATTGCCCTCAAGGCCGCGCAAACCGGGCACATGGTGCTTTCCACGCTGCATACCAACGATAGTACGGCTGCCGTTTTACGCCTGCTCGACCTTGGAATCCCGGAATACATGATCAGTTCGTCGGTGAGTGCAATTTTGGCTCAACGTCTGCTCCGGAAACTGTGCTCTTGCCACACCCAAAAAGATGCCACGCCGGATTGGGTGGAACGCGTGGCTGGCCTCGGCTGGACCGATCCGCCAGGGCGCATCGCGTGGCCTAAGGGGTGTGAAGTTTGTGGTAATACCGGCTACAAGGGAAGGGTAGGAATTTATGAGCTGCTCTGCATCGACGAATCGATCCGATCCATTCTTCACGGATCGTTCAAAGCCAATTTGCTCCGCAGCGCGGCTCATGCCGCCGGGATGCGCCGGATGCAAGACGATGCTCTCGACAAACTAAAGGCAGGCGTGACGACGCTGGAAGAGATTCTTCGCGTCGTGCCGATCGAGGTGGTTTCTCCCTCCGCGTGCGAGCAGTGCGGACACGAGCTTCTCCCCTCTTTCCGCTTCTGCCCCCACTGTGGAACTCGGCGTGATTCCGCGGATTCAAATTCCGAAGCTATGTCCTCATTCAAGTTTGCGGACGGAGCTCTCTCTCCATGAAGCGCAGCAGCAAAGCCAGAAATCCTGGTCCCGCGAAACCCGCGCGCCGTGAACCCCGCATTCAACATCTGTCCGAACTCCACTTGAGCTACGAGGGCTCGGATTGCGAGGTGCCTATCCGCCTTCCCGACATCAGCCCACACGGGATGTTCGTAAATACCTCCACGCACTTTCCGGAAGGGGCCATCGTCAACTTGCGATTTCGCTTGTCGTCTTCGAGCATGGAGGTGCGGACGCGCGGCGAGGTTCGGTATTGCCTTGCGGGAGTCGGGATCGGCGTCGAGTTCGTAGGGATGGGGCTCGAGACGGTGCGAGCGATCCAAAACGAATTGAAGAATTTTTCTCGCTTGCCTCGCACAAGGCGTGCATAGAATTGCACCTCGATTTTGCCTTCTGCTTGCAGATTTTCCGATCGAAAATTACACAATAGCTCGCGCGGGTGGTCAGGCAGTGATACTTTATGGTGCGAGCCATAGCGTTTCCCGTCGCGCCTGGCGATTTCGGGCGCAGGCTTTTGAGTTCGCAAACTTTCCGGGGCGGCGCCAAACATGCAAACCAAAAGGCGAACGATCAAAGAAGTGTTGGCAAGAACCGCAGCTCTGGTCGCGTGGCTGATCCTGTGTTCGTCTCAGGCCGCAGTCGGCTTGGAACGTCAGCCACTATCTGTTTATAAGGCACGGAGGCACGCGCTAGCGGATCGTCTGCATGGCGGCTTTGCAGTGCTGTTTGGAGCGACCGACCCTCCTCTGGAATACATGAGCTTCCGCCAGGACGAGGACTTCTACTACCTGACAGGCTGGAATGACCCCGGCGCTGCCATCCTCATTTTCGCCGCCGTTCCCGCAGATGGTAGCCAGCCGGCCCGTGACTACCGGGAAATTATGCTGTTGCCCGAACGCAATCTTCGGATGGAATTCTATACGGGCAAAAAGCTTGCTGCCGACTCACCAGAGGCGCCGCGCATCACGGGGTTCGACCAGGTGATGCCGATATCAGGTTTCGCGACACAGTTGGTTCGAGAAGGCCTGGTCGACCCCGCAAAGCCTTTCAACGCCTATAGTCAGCAAGATTCCCCTCAAGCAGCAACTTTCCTGAACTATCTCGCAACGACCCTGGGGATGGAGAAGGCGCCGGCCTGGCGCGATGTCCGTGAGAAGACGATGGAGCTTCGATCTGTCAAAGACCAGAGCGAGCTCGAACTGATGCGAAAGGCTTCCAACGCCTCGGTAGTGGCCCAGAGGGCGATGATGAAAGCCGTCCGACCGGGAGTTTCAGAGCGGGCCATCGAAGGCTTGATCATCAGCAAACTGCTGGAGGAGGGATGCGAACGCACTTCGTATCCATCGATCGTCGGATCAGGAAAGAACTCCACGACTCTTCACTACTCAGAGAACACGGAAATCATGAAAAGCGGCGATGTCGTCGTAGTGGATGCAGCCGGCGAATACTCGATGTATGCCTCAGACATAACGCGCACGCTTCCTGTCAACGGCCATTTCACGGCACGTCAGCGTGAAATCTACGACATCGTGCTCGGGGCGCAGCGCGCGGCTGTTGAGGCGTTTGTGCCGGGCGTGTCGACCATCAACGATCGTCTACATCGCGATCCCCATTCTCTTGACCAAGCAGCGTTCGACTACATGAATGCGCATGGAAAGGATTTGCACGGCGGTCCTCTAGGTAAGTACTTCATTCATGGCTTGGGTCACTCCGTGGGCCTGGACGTACATGATCCCTATGATTACGAGAAGCCTCTCAGCAAAGGGGTGGTATTTACGATCGAACCTGGAATTTACATTCCTGAAGAGAAACTAGGCGTCAGAATTGAGGATGTTTTCTATGTAGATGACAGCGGACATCTTGTCGAGCTCACCTCCGCTCTCCCCCATACCGCCGATGAAATCGAAGCTGCAATGAAGTAGCCGAAACGAACGAAGCGATTTGACTTCCCTTCGCGCCCAGGTCAGAGGGAAGTACAGCGCCCACGCGACGCGTTCTACGCGGAATGTACTAGCAGCGCACAATCAACCTCGCTCAAAGGCTCAGCTGAAATTGGCTGTGCTACTCTGGCCTTTCCCCGACGTGAGGAGTCACCCATGAGTTCGTCCCCTGCTCCCCCGAACACCGCTCCCCCAGGCCAAGATGTTTCGTCAACCGCCGCCCCTGCACCAAAGGTCTCAACGGCTTCCATCGTTGCCACGATGCTTCAGGTATCCAAACAAGTGAGCGATTTGATCTTCTCTCCGAGCCGCGCTCCTCAGGTCGAACTGAACGGGCAGCTCAGGGAAGTCAACATCGCAGGGGTGGGCAAATTGACCCCGGACGCGACACGACGAATTGCTGCCGATCTGATTGGAAAGAACGAGCTCGCCGCTGGAAAACTAGAGAAGGAGGGATCCACCGACCTGTCCTATGGCCTGCCGGGACTTGCGCGTTTTCGCGTGAATATCTTCCGCCAGCGCGGCACCTACGCGGTTGTGATGCGGGTCATTCCTCAGACAATTCCTGATTTTCAGACCCTCGGCCTTCCACCGCAACTGGGCGAAATCGTGAACTTGCGGAACGGGATTGTCCTCGTCACGGGGCCAACTGGATCAGGAAAATCGTCAACGCTGGCTGCAATTCTGGGAAAAATCAATGAGGAGAAGGCCTACCATATCCTGACCATCGAGGATCCGATCGAATTTCTCCACATGCACAAGAAATCCACCATTCACCAGCGGGAACTGCACAGCGACACGCCTAGCTTCGCGCTGGCCCTGCGCGCGGCGCTGCGCCAGGCCCCCAAGGTGATTCTCGTCGGCGAAATGCGCGACAAAGAAACAATCGAGATCGCGCTCGAAGCCGCGGAAACGGGCCACTTGGTCTTCTCCACGCTACACACGATTGATGCGTCAAAAACGGTCGAGCGAATCATCGGAGTGTTTCCGCTCGCCGATCAGCAGGCGATTCGCGCCCGGGTTTCGAAGGCGTTCCGCTACATCGTCTCCCAGCGCTTGATACCCAGGAAGGATGGGAATGGGCGCGTCGCGGCCATCGAGATCCTGAAATCCACCATGCGCACGCGCGAATACGTGGAGAAGGGCGAGGGTGAAGGAAAAACTCTGGTCGACGCCATGCGCGATGGGACAACTGAAGGAATGCAGCACTTCGACGCCGAACTCGAACGCATGGTTCGAGCCGGAATCCTGGACCTGGACGTAGCACTTTCGTACGCGACGAATGCAGGAAACCTGCGGCTGGAGATGGCGGATTTGGCCGAAGCCAGCCCGATCACCGCTTGATAGCAAGTGACAACTGTGGCGCCAAGTACGCAGGAAATCCGCACTGATTCGAAAGAGACGAACGCGGCTGTGGATTTGGCTTCGCCCGAACGTGGAGGCGAAGATCTGACGCTTGGAAACGCCCCGCCGCCTCCTTCGTCGCCACGGGTCACTGTGCGGGTGTTTGTTCTCCTCTTCCTTACCCTTAACTTTTTCTTTCTGCTCTTGTCGAGCGGACGCGTCCGCACCAGGGACGAATTGAACGCCGATCTTCAGGCGGAAAGCCTCGCGACACGAGGTAGCACCTCCGTTTCACAAGCAGCCGATTTTTTCTTCTACGGCAAGTTTGACCGGTCGGGAGAACCACAGCCTCCCTATGGTCCGGCTCACGCAGCGTTTCTTATACCCTGGTATCTGGCTGGCCGCGTGCTTCTGGCGGTTCTTCCGGGAATCCCGGACGGCGCACGGGAAGTTGTGATCGACAATGCGGTCGTTGCCAGCAGCGCGACATTCGCTGCGCTTGCGGTCGCGCTCGCTTTCCTCATTTTCGTCAAGTTGGGGGTTTCTCTTCGCCTCTCGCTCGCGGGGGCGTCAATGCTGGCCATCGCCACGCCGATTTTGACCTACTCGACCCAGCTTTATTCTGAGCCGTTGACCGCTTCTCTGCTGCTCGGCGCGGTGGCAGTTCTGTTTGCTTCGGGTGGCGAAACAAGTGCTTCCTGGAAGGAAGGTTTGCTCGCGGGGATTTTACTGGGCGTCGCTATTTGCGTGCGCCCCACGCACGTAATTGCCGCTCCAGTATTCTTTGCTGGTCTCTTCGCTGGCGAAGACGAAAAGAGGCATCGCGCCGCGAAGGTACTGGCCATCGTGGTGGCCGTATTCGGAGCCGCGTATCTGGCTCGAAATGTGTACCTTTTTGGCGACCCGTTCGACTTCGGCTATCCGGCCGTGTCCGACGGCGGCAAGGCGATGAATTCGTTTGACACGCCCCTCACCACAGGGCTGTATGGGTTTCTGCTCTCACCGGGAAAGTCTGTTTTTCTGTTTGCGCCGCCAATTCTGCTGGCAATCGCCGGCATTCGAAAACTTGCGCGGCTCGACAGGGGGCTCGCTCTCGTAGCTGCCGCTCTTCCGGTCGTCTACCTGTTCTTTTACGCGAAGTTCACGCAATGGGAAGGCGGTTTTTGCGTAGGCCCGCGATATCTGGTGCCTTCCATTGCGGTTCTATGCCTGGGACTTGGACCGGCGCTCGATGGTACGGGGGCATGGACTCGCCGCGCGGCAGTCGGGCTAACTCTCGCAGGCTTCGCGGTACAGGCAATCAACATCGCGACCAGCTACTTCGAAGACCAAGCCGGCGGGAACTACTACGACGCGCACTACAACTACCGTATGGACTACAGCCCGCTTGTAAGTATGAGCCGCCAACTTATTCATTACATGACGTCTCCGGTTCCCGCGCCGCTCGGGCGAGGCTTCGACCGCTGGTTCGTATTCCTGTCCAAAGCGGGCATTTCCAGGGGGGCAGTCGCCGCGATACTGGCTGCGGAATTCATTGGCTTTGCCTTCGCGTGCCTCTCACTGGCGAAAGCTCTGCGTGCCAAGTCGCCAGATCTAACTTCATCAGGCCTAACAGGTTGATGCGCCGACGGTTTAGTCTTGGATGATCGCATGGCCTTCGCCCTCGCTTCGCTCGACAGACGATTCAAAGCTAATGCCCGCTCAGGTGCCATACCCTAAGCCCAACAATTAGAATCAGTTAGGGTTTCTGTTTGAAGTACCGTTACCTGCGGTCAGTACGGCCAATCCTCCCCTACCAGCGATTTCCCAACGTTTGCGCTATCGGCCCCGGCGGCGACCGCCTCCAGAATTGGGGCATGAAAACAAGAGTTCGTGGTATCCGCCAGGCGATTCGAACCGCAATCCTCCTAGCTTCGGCGTCAGGAGTTGCCTTCGCCAACACGAGGCCGTTGCTCTCAGGTTCGAACATGCCGCTGTGCTACTGCCACTGCTCTCATGAAAGCGGCATGAAGCACTGCACGAAGATGTGCGACCTTCCGCAATACGAAAAGCGCTGGTGGGCGAACTCCTGCCACAAGAAGGATGCGGCCGCGAAACAATCAGCGGCTCCCGCCTCGAATTCAGGCTCCAAAAAGACCAACCGCAAAGAGCAGGCTAGCCTGTAACGACACGCGGAGGGACAGCCCACTCTTTCACTTCGCTCGCAGATTTCGCTAACTCTCGCTTGCTTCTCATTCAAATTGATTGTTGTGGCGACAGCCCGTTGTGAACGCAGGTGACCATCGACCTGTGTTTGGTTGTGCCCAGGCTCGCACACCTCTCAGCCAAAACCCGCAGGCTGAAGCCTGCGCCACGGGTGCCGAATGTGCGCTAGAATGCCTTTCCCGGAGGCGTTCCCTTGTCGCAACAGCGCAC
>Ga0126378_10004014_pt1 | contig 11166 bp, 6 predicted proteins | sample PanSoiMetPlot_23_FD_92587 | JGI IMG/M metagenome (GOLD analysis project Ga0126378, IMG submission 92587) | Tropical forest soil microbial communities from Panama - MetaG Plot_23 | ecosystem: Environmental > Terrestrial > Soil > Tropical forest > Bulk soil | place: Panama | collected 2016-02-17
CCGTGAACGCTGAAGCTTGCATAAACCCTGCCATCATCGGTAACCGCCAGGCCATTGGCCTTTCGTTGTTGAGCCGCACTCTGGTCTATTTTCCATCGAGTCAACGCAAATGAAGAGTTGCTGATTTCCGCGTACTCGTCCGTAAATTCGAGATATATCGACACTTTCTCATTACCGCATCGTAGAAAGCTTCCAAAAGGACTAAACCATGGGCGATCGGAATTCTGGATTGAGCGAACGGTTTCTTCCGGTAGGAAACTATGGAGCAATCCCTTTTCAAAACTATACTGGCGGACCACCTCCGTGTCGGTGGTGGAATGGAGCGCTCTCCCGAGACTCCACACCGTTTCATCCGGCGCTTCGCAAATCTGTTCGGGCTTGAAGTCTCCCGTGTACACGGATTCAATGGTGTTGCCCTGCCTATCCGTCTTGGCAAGGTATCCGGGAGTCGTCCCGTTTTGCAGGATGGCCCAGCCTCCCGCGAGGATCCCCCGATCGCGAGTCATCGCAGTGCGAATGATGCGGACGCTCCGAGCGCCCTGCGGCCAGATGCGTCCCTCACCGACGCGCTTCCCGTTGGCGTCGTAGACCGCGACCATCGGCTGTTGAGGGCTATGAATCACCTCAAACTCGTGCTGAATCATGTAGCCGCGGTCAAAACCCGGCATGACTTGGCCGTAGATGACTTCCGGGTAAGACTCGGACCGCAAGGTATCGGAAATGCGGCCTGCCTCCGCAGCAGGCTTTGGGTGCTGAGATTGTGCTTGGGCAGCAGGGGAGCAGAGCAGTAAGCCGAACAGAGCTGCGGGTCCGAAAAGAAAGAGTTTGTTCCCAAGCCGTTTCATGGAGGTACCTCTTTGGCGGACTGGTTGTGGTGCTCCAATTAGAGTCGCGCGAAGCAGGACAGTCAATAGATGGGTCAACGATCAGCTGAAGCGGCCCGAGAATCGGCTAGGAAATCCCGCCGATTTTCCGTATAATCTGTGTTTGCCTATATAGAGCTGGCCCCGCCTGTGTGGGTCTAAAAGGAAGCACGAACATGAACCCGGCAATTCGTAAATTGCATGAAGCGCAGCTGCGCAAAGACCTCCCCGAGTTCCGCGCGGGCGATACCATCCGCGTGAACGTCCGCCTCAAGGAAGGCGAGGGCGAGAAGGAAAAGGAACGCCTCCAGGCATTTGAAGGCGTGGTGATCTCGAAGAAAGGCCGCGCCTCGAGCGCAACCTTTACCGTCCGTCGCGTGAGCTTCGGCGTAGGCATCGAGCGTATTTTCCCGCTGCATTCTCCCTCGATTAGCTCCATCGAAGTGGTCGGCAAGGGCAAGGTTCGCCGCGCCCGCCTCTATTACCTCCGCGATTTGAAGGGCAAGGCTGCGCGCATTAAGCGGGCCGGCCGCGAGGAAGAGGAAGCCACGCCGGTTGCGGCGGCCACCGCCGCCGCAGGCACGGAAGGGAAAGCTTAAGCCAGGCCGCCTGAACCCCATTGCAAGCTCGCGAAAAGCCCCGCACCGCGGGGCTTTTTCATTTGTTCGTCTTTTATCTGTTCGTCTATGGCTGGACGTTCGTGATGCCCTCAGCGCCAGGCTTCGGGAAGTGCTTCTCGTACCATGCAATGCAGCGGTTCATCGAATCGATGTTGTGCCCGGTCTCGGAAAGGCCGTGTCCCTCGCGTGGATAGCGCACGAAAACGGCTTCCGTCCCCACGTCTTTCAGCGCAATAAAAAACTGCTCCGCTTCAGCAATCGGCACGTCGTTGTCGTTTTCACCGTGCATCAGCATGGTTGGCGTATGCGCCGCGGCCACGTGCTTCAGCGCCGAGCGCTCCCACGCCAGGTCCATCAAATTGCCCTGATGAAGGAACTGCCCGAATTCCATCTCTTCGTACTGGTTGTAATACGTCATGTAGTTGTAGCTGACCAGATTGGCGATACCCGCGATCGGAATAGCCGCTTTGAACTCGTTGGTCTGCGTGATCAGCCAGTCTGTCAGTTGCCCGCCATAACTGACGCCTTCGATACCCAGGCGCTCGCGGTCAATCCACGGATTCCGCCGCACCGCTGCGCTGACGCCGTACAAAACATCCTGCCCTTCATTTCCGTTTTGATCGCCAAATACCGCGTCCGCAAATTTCTGTCCGTAGCCGGTCGAGCCACGATAGTTCACGTTGAGCGTGGCCCAGCCGCGCGCCGCATACACCTGGTTTTTGAAGTTGAACGACGGGCCGTTCTGCCCGTGAGGGCCGCCGTGAATGTTAACGATCATCGGGTGCCTGGACATGGTGGTCATTCCCAGCGGCTTCGTCAGGAACGCTTCGACCTCATATTTATTGTCGTTGCTCGTGAAAGTAAACGATTCCACCTCGGCAATTTGCTTTCCGCCGAGAACTTGCGCGTTTAAGTCTGTGAGCTTACGCGGCGCGCCGCTCCCACTCTTTACATAAAGCTCCGACAAATCTCGCGGCGACGCGTAACTATAAAAAACAGATCCATCTTTCGCGATCGCGAAAGACCCAACCGACCCTGGTTCTTTGACGAGATACTCGGGTTTGCCTCCGGAAATCGGCAAGCGCACCAAAAAGTTGCTCCCACGTTCCTGCACTGTGAAGTACACGGCGTTTCCGTCCGGCGCCCAATGCGGCGTGCTCTGCCGATCATCAACCACAGCCCCAATTTCGCGCCGGTCGCTTCCATCGGCATTCATCACCCACACATGAGTGTCTTCCATCGTGGTTTCGCGATCGGTCAGTCCGCGCCGCGTTCCCCGAAACAGGATTTTCTTGCCGTCGGGCGACCACCGGGGATCGTATTCGTTGAATTCCGTCGCGGTGATTCGGCGAGCGCTCCCGTCCATCACTTTCAGCGCAAAAACATCGTAGTTGAAAAACTCGTCCTGATTCGGCTCCGGATTCGTCAAGTACAAAATCTCTTTTCCATCCGGCGACCAGTCGATCGAATGCTCATCGGTATCGCCCTTGGTGAGCTGCCGGGTCTGCCTGGTGGCCACGTCGACCACAAAAATGTGCAGACGCTGGTTGTCGTTGAACCTCGTCATGCCTTCCCCGGCGTCCGGCTTGTAGAGATAGCGCGAGATCACCATCGGATCGCCGCTGGCTTCCGCCGCTCGGCTGTCGGGTGTGGACGAAATGTAGGCGATCTGCTTTCCGTCAGGCGACCAGGTAACTTCATTTCCGGTGCCGGGCAGGGGACTGTTGGTGCCTTCGGGCGAAGCTAAAACCGTGACGTCGGAACCGTCAGGCTTCGCAATCATCAGACCGTGTTTGTCCCCCAGCCTGCCGAAAAACGAGATCCACTTTCCATCCGGTGACCATACCGCTCCGCCGCTGCGGTCCTTGTCGCCGCCAAAGCGAATCGATTTCTGGGTGGTCAAGTCCATGACCCAGAGCTGCCCGTAAGGACGCCCCGGCTCGTCCCGCATGGCCACCGCATACGCCAGATGTTTCCCATCCGGCGAAAGCGCAACCGCTCCAACCGAACGCAGCTTCGAAAGATCGGTGCTCGTTAGCCCTTGCGCGATGCCCCAAGGGGAGATCGTCAGAAGTGTAAGTAGAAAAGCAACCAAGTACCCAGGGCGCAAAAGCGTGAATTGGAATCTCGCGCTCATCGAACCTCTCCTTCTCTCTTCGTCAGCTACTTCAAATACTGGTCCATCCATTCGACCCAGCGCCGGTACATTTCCATACGCCGCGCCGGATCGCCCGGGGCATGGCCCGGAATTGGAAAGGCAATAAACTTCACTGGAACGCCGTTGTCTTTGAGTGCGTGGTAGAGCGAATAGCCTTGGGTGACGGTAACGCGCGCGTCGCCCGTATCGTGCATGATGAGCGTGGGCGTTTTCACGTGCGCCGCGTAGGTAATGGGCGACTGAGCGCGAAAATCCTTCAGATTATCTCCAACGTACGGCGATCCTCGGAAGCCGTAGCGCCCGGCAACATTGCCGTCGGACAGATTGTATTCGTCGTACATGTCGGTAACCGGCGCGCCGGCCATGGCGGCCTTCCAAATCTGGTAATGGCCGATGAGCCAGGAAGTCATGTAGCCGCCGTAGCTCCAACCGGTCACCCCGATTTTCGAAGCGTCGACGAAACCGAGCTTCTTGACGGCCTCGATGCCGGCAATGACGTCGCGGCCGGGGCCGTCTCCGGCATCGTTCCAAATGGCGCGTTGGTAGGCGTTGCCCAGATTGTCGCTTCCGCGGTAGTTCGGCGAGAACACCACGTATCCATGTGCGGCCATGAGTTGCGGAAGGAAAGAGAATGCCGTGGTGGACGCGGCCGTTGGCCCGCCGTGAATAATCAGAACCAACGGATACTTGCGGCCTGGCTGAAAATCTGGGGGATATACGAGCACACCGTCTTCCTTGAACCCGTCCGGCCCGTCCCAACTGATCCGATCGGTCACTCCTAGATCTAATGTGGCGATCTCACGATTGAAATTGGTCAGACGCTTCGGTGTGTCGTTCGCGGAAGCCAGGTAGTACAACTCAGGTGGCTGCCGGGGGGTGCTGCCGGTGAATGCGACCTCGCCCTTCCGCCCAACAAATGCATCGATCCAGAAAAGCCAGGAGGGGCTGGCGTCGCCGAGCGCCAATTTCTTCGCCGTGCCGTTCAGCGGTTGCAACCAAAGAGAAACCTGAGTGCCGTCATTGCCTCCCACCAGCAACGAATTGCCGTCGGGCATCCAAATCGCGCGCATGAGGTCATGATCGATAGACCGAGACGCATCGGTTCCGTCTCCTCCCGTGGCCGGCGCCACAAAGATCTCATTTTCGTTGTTGGGATCGCCGTCGTGCGGATACCAGTAGGCCACGCGTGAACCATCGGGCGAGAACACACCAAAACTCTCGAACTTTTCGTGTTTCGTAAGTCTGTGGTATTCCCCGGTTTCCATGTTCAGAATCTGCAGCGTCGTCAGGTCCGCGTCGCCCTGATGCGGGTGTTCCTGCCGCGTGAAAAGAAGCGACTTGCCGTCCGGCGACCACGAAATGGGTGAAGCGGGCGAGCTGGGAGGCGCGCTTTTCGGCAGGCTCCAGGCCCCCGACGTCAATCGTCTGGCTTTCCCGCCTTCTGCGGAAATCAGCCAAATATGCGAGGGCTGCGGCGCCTCGGTGGTCAAATAATCGTTGTCGCCGACTTCGAACGAATCGTTGTGCTTTTCGATTTCTTTTTTATTGGGAGGCTCATCCGAACTGACGTAGGCAATGTCCCGCCCATCCGGACGCCACGCGAATTGCTCGATGCCCTCCGGCGCGTCGGTGATTTTCTCGGCTTCGCCGCCGCCCATTGGCAAAATAAAAATCTGTGGCCGCGCATCCTTTCCACTACCGACATTGGCGGTAAAAGCAAGCCGGTCCCCGTTTGGCGACCACCTTGGCGAGCCGGCGGTCTTCCGCTCGTAGGTCAGGGGATGCTGCGATCGGCTGGCTATGTCAATTTGCACCAACTCGCGCTCCGTGCGGTCTTGCTCGAGATTTTGCCGCCCTACCACAACCACGATGGTCTTCCCGTCAGGCGAAATTTGCGGGTCGGAAACCGAAACGATCTTCACTAGATCGTTTAGTTCGATCCGCCGCGACTGCGCGGAGATCACCGAGGCTCCGGCCGCGAGCGTTGCAACGAGAAAGAACGCCCTTCGGGACCCGCCCAAGGACCGCACCGATCGCTCGACTAGACCATGCGCATCCCTGCACAGCTCTCTTCCTGGGTCTCTGTTCATACGTTTCTCCTGATAACCGGTTCCACTTTATTCGTCCTACCTGCGTTGCGGGGCAGTATCCTGTCACGCGCCATTTCCTCCGTCAAGAAAAGTGCCGCTCAACGGCGCTGCGACATCGTGCTAAAATCCCCAGCCGATGAGCCGGCTCTGCTCTTCCCGTTTCGAGCGCGCGGCGCGCAAATTGGGTTGGACGCGCATCGCCGGTATTGACGAAGCCGGACGGGGCGCGTTGTTCGGCCCGGTGGTTGCCGCCGCCGTGATTCTCAATCCCAAGCGCCGCATCGTCGGCCTCGACGATTCCAAAAAACTCACCGCCGAACGCCGCACGGAGCTTCGCGAACGCATTTGCCAACACGCCCTCGCCTGGGCCGTGGCCGAAATCGACGCGCAGCGCATTGATGCTTGGAACATCTATCAGGCTTCTCGCCAAGCCATGTCCGCGGCGCTCGAGCAACTTTCCATCTCGCCGGACTATCTCCTCATCGATGCAATGGAACTCGACGTGTTGATTGAGCAGAAGTCCTTGATCAAAGGCGACGCGCGCAGCATTTCGATCGCCGCCGCCTCCATCCTCGCCAAAACGCACCGGGATTCGCGCATGGAAGAGTGGGACGCTGTTTATCCGCAGTACGGGCTCGCACGCCACAAGGGGTACGCTACGCCGGACCACCTGGAAGCGTTGCGACAGCACGGGCCCACGCCACTCCACCGTTATTCGTTTGCGCCCGTGCGTGATTCCGGGTGCTGGGCCGCGGGGGCCACGCAAACTCCGCTGCCAATTTTTTAGCTCCCGCGACGAAACCATTGGGTCGGGAGAATGCCATGCTGCGAGGCGTATGCGCTGGACTCTTATTGGCTGCTTTGATGCTCTTACTGTGTCGACCTGCTTCGCCTGAAAAAAATCCCGAACTCGCGGCAACGCCTCCTATGGGCTGGAATAGTTGGGATGCCTATGCCGAAACCGTCAGCGAAGCCGACATTCGAGCAAACGCGCAATGGATGGCAGAGCATCTCAAGAAATTTGGCTGGGAGTACGTCGTCGCGGATTCTGGCTGGTACGTGACCAATCACTCCGCCGGCACGAACGCGGAAAACGCGCAATTCAGCCTCGATGCGTACGGCCGCTACACACCCGCGGTGAATACCATTCCTTCCGCGGCGGGCGGCGCCGGTTTCAAGCCGCTGGCCGACTTTGTTCATTCACTCGGCTTGAAGTTCGGCCTGCACATTTTGCGCGGCATTCCAAAGGAAGCGGTTCGCAAGAATCTCCCGATTGCGGGGACCTCGTTTCATGCTGCCGATGCCGCTAACACGTCCGACACCTGCCCTTGGAATCCGTTCAACTACGGCCTGGATGCCAGCAAGCCTGCGGCTCAGGCCTACTACGACTCTCTGGCGCAGCAGTTTGAGGGTTGGGGCGTTGATTTTCTCAAGATCGACTGTATTGCCGACCATCCCTACAAAGGCGACGAGATTCGTATGATCAGCCAAGCCAGGTATAAGTCAAAGCGCCCCATGGTGCTTAGTCTTTCGCCCGGCCCCACGGCACTCAATAAGGCTGACGAAGTAAGCAAGTACGCCGAGATGTGGCGCATATCCGATGACGTCTGGGACCTCTGGCACAGCGATACGGAGTTTCCGTCTGGCATTCAGAATCAGTTTGCACGCGCCGCCAAATGGGCACCTTTTTCCGGGCCCGGTCACTGGCCCGACGCGGACATGCTGCCGATCGGGAGACTCGAACCGGCCGCGGGCTGGGGAAAGCCGCGCCCCTCGCGCTTAACCCATGACGAACAGCGCACGCAGCTCACTCTGTGGTCTATCTTTCGTTCGCCGCTTATCATCGGCGCCAACTTGACCTCGTGTGACGAATGGACGGAGTCACTACTCACCAATCCCGAAGTCATAGCGGTCGACCAGCGCTCCACCGGAAATCACGCCGTTTCCACCACAGACAAGGCGGCCGTTTGGCTCGCCCGTCCAACCGAAGGAGAAGGATATTACTTGGCCGTATTCAACTTAGATGCCGCGCCTCAGGAATTTCACCAATTATGGAAGGACCTCGGGTTGCCCGAAGGAAAATACCGCCTTCGCGACGTTTGGGAGCGCAAAGACCTCGGCGCCTTCGAATCTGTAAGCGTCACCTTGCAGCCTCACGCCTCGGTTCTTTATCGGGCTTCGCGCTCTCGCTAAACGCTGCTTTCTTGTTCGCCAGGTATTCGCCCGGGAAGTTCCTAAGGGCCACGGGGATAACTGTGTGCTCACAACAAACTTTGGGTTCGTTGACTTGCCTTTTTCTAGCCTGCTAGCGTTACCTAAGGAGCTCCGAGGGGCATTTTCTGCCCGCGGCCAACCGGGGGAGTGTGTTTGGGACCGCTCCCTGGGAGATTTGTCTCTTTCGCGAATGGCTTACAACAAAAGCAAATACGTCGAAGCCGCACAAAAGCTGCTGAATCAGGGCAAAGTCGCCCAAGCCATTGCCGAATACCAGAACATTTTGAAGTATGAGCCTCGCGACCAGGTCACGCTGATGACCGTCGGCGAGCTTTACATCCGTCAGGGCGAAACCTTCCAGGCCATCGATTACTTCGAGCGCCTCGCGCAAATTTTTGTTGGTGACGGCTTCCTCACCAAAGCCATCGCCGTCTACAAGCGGATTGCCAAGCTCGCTCCCGAAGAAATCCGCCCTCTCGAAAAGCTCGCTGACCTGTACGTCCAACAGGGCGTAATGAGTGAGGCGCGGCCTCTGTTCCTGCAATTAGCTGAAATTCACTTGAAGCAAAATCGCCAGGCGGAGGCCGTCGGTCTGCTCAAAAAGCTTTTACAAGCCGAGCCGGATAACCTTCGCATCCAGGTTCGCCTCGCCGATTTGTATCAGGCCATGGGGCAGAAAAGCGAAGCGATCGAGGCCTACGTTTCCGCTGCCCAGCGCGCCCTTGCACGTGGTGATCAGTCGGAAAGCGAAAAGCTGGCCGACAAAGCGCTAAAGCTTGAACCGAACAACCCTGCAGCGCTCATCGTCCGCGCGCGTTCGTATTCCTTGCAGGGAGATACCGCCAAGGCCGCCCACCTCCTACAACAAGTGCCCAACCTTGAAAAGGGCGGTGAGCAAACCGAACTTCTTTTGGATTTCCACCTCAAGAATTCGAGCTGGGATCAAGCCGTCACTCTTGCGATGCAGGTCTTTGAAGCCGACGCCAAGAACTACGGCCCGGTGCAAAAAGTAGTCGAGGCTTTGCTAGAAGCGGGGCAAACGCAAAAAGCGAAGGGGATTCTGGAACAGGCGCGCATCCCCTTGATCGACGCTGGCGAGCATGAGGCCGTCGGAAAAATGCTCAATGCTCTGGCGGACAGAATGCCAGGTCAGGTTGCGCCGCTCGAGTGGCTTGTCGAACTTTATGGCCGCACCAGTGATTCCTTCCACATGCCTGATGCTTTGGCCCGGTTGGGCGATGCTCTCGTTGAAAACGAGGAGCTCGACCGCGGGAAGGAAATTTTCGAGCAGCTCGTCGAGCGCCAGCCCGACAGTGATTCGGCCAAGCGCAAACTCAATAACGTTTTGAGTCAAATGGGCATGCCGCCAGCGCATGCCGTTGAAGAAGTTGGCGAAGACCCCAAGATTCCCGTCGACCACCTGCGGGCGGAAATACCCAAGGCTCCCACTCCAAGGCTGCGCTCCGACGTAAGCGGCTTCGGCCCGGAAACTTCGGAAAAATCGCAGGCGACAGCTCCTGATCCTCAACTGGACGAGGAGACGCAAAAATTCATTGCACAGTCGCTCACCGATGTGGACCTGTTCGCAAGTTACGGCCTCACGCAGAAAGCCATCGGTCTTCTTGAAGCGATTCTGCGACGCGCGCCTCGCCACACGCCCACGCTTGAAAAGCTGCTCGACTTTGTTCTCGGCGCCGGGGACGACCGCCGCACGGCAGAGCTGGCGGCACAGTTAGAAAAGATTCACACAGAAACCGGCGACAAGCGCAGCGCCGAGCGCTTTGCCGAATTGCGGCGCCGGTTCCAGCGCGCTGCCGGCATTTCCGACGAGGATCTTGCCAGTGCGGTCGGAGCGGCCGAACCGGCAGCCGCGAAACCAGCGACCGCAGAACCTGCCGAAATGGCTATTCCGGAAGTCGCGGCCCTACCAGCAGCGCCAGAGCCCGCTCCAACGCCCGCGAATTCCGTGCCCGCTCCCCCCGCTGCGGAGTCGCAGCCTGAACCGGTCCAAGCCGCTACTCCGGCCGAGGAAGAAGTGCACGAAGTGGACTTGTCTGACGAGTGGGCCAACCTGCTCGAAGAGGCTCACGAGCCAGCGGCGGCGGCGGCTCCTCCCCCGCCACCGGTAAAAACTCCTCCGCCGGCCGCGAAGCCTTCTGCCGCCCCGCCGCGCCCAGCGCCGCCTGCGCATGTGGAAGAATTTCATATTGCCGAGGAAGCAGCTCGAGCCGCGGTGGACGAGACCCCCGCGGCAGCGGCTCCGCCGATTCCAGTAGCGCCGCCTGCCGCCAAAACTCCAGCTCCCAAGACCAAGGAGATGCCTGCGGCAAAAGCTCCGCAAAAGCCGCCGAAGCCAGCCGAGCCCGAACTCGAATTGGAGCCAGAGTACGAACTCGTGCTCGATCAGGAACCACTGGTTCCCGCTTACGATCAGAAGCCTCCCCAGCCGCCGGTCGCCCCGCCGCCTGCGGCGCGTCCTGTCGCTCAGAATAAGGCGGCCGCTCCTCCGCCTGACGGTTTCGAGTCCGACCAATTTCTGGCGGACCTCGCCGCGGAAATCGACCAACTCGGCATGGATTCTCTCGCTCCATCTTTCTCGAATTCGAAACCGAGTGCTTCTGAGCCGCCCGCGCCAAAGCCAAAAGCTCCCGCTAAGCCGGCGGCTCCGGCCGAGTCCGGCCCTCTCAAGGAAGTCTTCGAAGAGTTTCGCGCCGAACTAGGCGAGATGGGTGCGGAAGAAGAAGATCTTGAAACCCACTACAATCTCGGAATCGCTTTCCGGGAAATGGGCCTTCTCGAAGAGGCCATCAGCGAGTTCCAGAAAGTCGCGAAAGCCAGCGACAATGGCCGCGGTTTCCGCTATACCATGCAGTGCTACACGCTGCTGGGACTGGCATTTATGGAAAAGGGCCAGCCGGCCATCGCCGCGATCTGGTATGAGCGCGCTTTGCGCACTCCCGGAATGGATCCGGAAAGTACGCTCGCCTTGCGGTATGATTTGGGTGTCGCCCAGGAATCGGCGGGCGAGGCGGAAGCGGCGCTAAAGAGTTTCTCTCAGGTCTACGCGATGAATATCGACTACCGCGACGTAGCCGAAAGGATCGCAGCTCTTCAGAAGCCCATCCGCTGACCCGAGATGCATCCGGGCGGGACGGATTTCCATACATCAATGAGCCGGATTTATCGCGCACTCCTGGTTGTGCTCGCGTTCGAAATGGGCG
>Ga0126378_10004017_pt1 | contig 11162 bp, 7 predicted proteins | sample PanSoiMetPlot_23_FD_92587 | JGI IMG/M metagenome (GOLD analysis project Ga0126378, IMG submission 92587) | Tropical forest soil microbial communities from Panama - MetaG Plot_23 | ecosystem: Environmental > Terrestrial > Soil > Tropical forest > Bulk soil | place: Panama | collected 2016-02-17
CTCGGAGCAAGGTACCCCAGCCAATGAGAAGGTCGGCTCTTCTGCTCTGGCTGTGCGCGTGCGGGCCTGCGGCGTTGCCGCCTCCGAAGATCTTGTCGGTCTCTCCTTCCGAGATGGTGGCCTGCGAAGGCGCGGCCGTCGCCGTGGACGCCGAGGTGGTCCTTCCCACCCACCTGGACTACGGGCACTCGGAAGCGAGCGCGAATCCGGACATCGCGCTGCGCATCGGAGCGGTGGAGGTTGGATCGGGCAAGTACTCGCCTGGCGGGCTTTTGATCGCGGACGTGCCGCCGACCTTCGCGCCGGGGAGCTACGACATCGGCCTGCGAGTCTCCGACGGCCGGCCCGAGGCGGTCATCGCGGGCGGATTCACCGTCAAGCCCACGCCTTATCCGGACGCCTACTCGATCGATTTCGTGCCGGACCAGACGGCAGGGCAGCCGTTCGCGATCACCATTCGGGGCACCGGACCCAATGCGCCCGCGTACAACTGCACGGTGGCGCTGTCGAGCAGCCGCGGCTCTCTTTCGCCCAGCCAAAGCCGCCCGTTTCTGCGTGGCGTTCGGACCGAGTGGGTGACGATCGATACCCCTCACACTGCTGTGGTGGTCACCGCCCGCGACGACAACGGCGGCCAAGGCTCATCCAATGCCTTTCGCGTGAATTGAGCCCCGGCGCAGAAGCTCGAGCGCGCGAGCCACGTCGGCGGGCATTGGCGATTCGATTTCGCAGGGCTCGATGCCCGGCAGCGCGGGGATCCGCAGTCGCTGCGCGTGCAGCGGCGTGCGGTCGAGGATCACCTCGCTGGATGCGGTTCCAAGGTCCGACGCCAAAAGCAGCGATGGCTGACGGTATTGCGGGTCGACGAGCAAGGGATGGCCGGCCTCGAGTAGGTGAACGCGGATCTGGTGCGCGCGGCCGGTGAGCGGCTGGGCTTCGACCAGGGTCGCCGTCTCGAATCGCTCCAGGGGCCGAATCCGCGTCAGCGCGGGTTTTCCGGTCTCATTGGGGCGTGCGCGGCGCGTCCGCCCCCGCCGCGCCGGCGCCAACGGGAAGTCGATCTCCAAGGGCGCATCGAGCCGTCCTCGCACCAGCGCCAGGTAATGTTTTTCGATCCGGCCGCTCTCGAACGCCATCGACAACGCCCGGTGCGCGGCGGCGCTCAAGCCGAACAGAACCACGCCCGAGGTGTCCCGATCCAGGCGGTGGACGACAAACAGCCTGCGCCCGAGCTGCTCCTCCAGCATTTCGCGAATCGATCGCTCGCTGCCTGCCACTCGGGCGGGGATCACCACAGCACCCGCTGGTTTGTCGACCGCGACGAAGCCAGGCGCCTGCCAAAGGACCTGGAGCGCTTTCACTGAAGCTGCGAGACCTCCCTGACGCTCACCGGACCCAGTCCGGAGAGTTGTTTCTTCACCTGCGCGGCATTGCCCACCACGACGATCGCGGGCGGCTCGGCAAGGATGTACTTCCTCGCCACTCTTCGCGCCTCCTCGACCGTCACCTGAAGCAGGCGCTCCCGGTAGCGCTCCACCCAGTCATCTCCGAGGCCGTAGAGCCGGATCTCGGCCAGCGCCCCAGCGACTGCCTCGTTGGTTTCGAACCTGAGCGGAAACAATCCGGTGAGGTATCTCTTGGCCACGTCGAGCTCTTCGGCCGAAGGTCCCTTCCTTCGCATCTTCGCCAGCTCGAGCAGGCAGAGATCTATGGCGGCCCGGGTCGTCTCTGTCTTCGTGAAGGTGCTCACTGCGAACGAGCCCGCGGCCATCAAGCGCTCGAATCCGCTGCTCACGCCATAGGAGAGTCCGCGCTTGACGCGGATCGCCTCGACCAGCCGCGAGGTGAAGCTGCCGCCCAGAGCTGTATTCATCAAGCTGGCGGCAAAAATGTCCTCGCTGCCCCTGGGGATACCCCGCCCGCCGATGCGGATCTGCGATTGGGTCTGCTCCGGCTTATCCACGAGCAGCGTCCTGCCCGACAATACCGGAGGCTGGAGCGGAGGAGTCGCGAGGGCCCGGTCCGGCCCACCCTCCCAGTCGCCGAAAACCCGCTCCGCCACCGCCTTGACGTCCCTCGCCTCTCCTTGCCCGGCAATCACCAGTAAACCGACGCGCGGACCGAACCTCGAGCGCTGGAAGGCGACCGCGTCCTGTCGAGTGAAGGTGCGGACCTGTTTGGCCGTGCCGACGACGTCATGCCCGTACGGATGATCGTCCCAAAGGGCGCGAAGGAGCGCCCGCTCTGCCACCACGCCAGGATCATCCAGATCGTTCGCGAGCTGGGCGAGCAGGCGCGTCCGAGTCGATTCGACTTCTTTCCGCGGAAAGCTAGGCCAGCGCACCACCTCGGCGAGGATCTCGAGCATCGGCCGAAGGTGCTCGGACGGAGCGTTGATGCGGACCGAAAGAAAGTCCTCCTCCGCGCCGCAGGCGAGGCTGGCGCCGCAGAACTCGACCGCTTCGTTCAGCTCATCCGCGGTGCGCTTTCGCGTTCCCCGTCGAAGCAAGGAGGCAGTGAAGTCGGCCAGCCCGTCTTTCCGCTTAGGATCGGCGGCGCTGCCCGCCGGGAGCCAGAGCTGAAGCGCCACCAGGGGAAGCGGCCCGCGTTCGGCGAAGAGCACCTTGAGCCCGCTCGAGGTCTGAAACTCGTCGACCTCGGGGAGGTGCACGCCCTTAAGAAGCGGGCGCGCGCCCACCCGGCGCGAAACGCGGCGCGCCGCGGCGGCCCGTCTCATCTGCCAGCTCCGGACGGCAAGAGCGTGGCCACCGAGCGCTTCTCCGGCACCAGATGGCGCTCGCTCGCCGCCCTCACCTGCTCGGCGCTGATCGCCTCGTAGCGGCTGGCCAGGTCCAGGCTCGAGCGCCAGCTTCCGCGCAGAAGCTCGTATGAGCCGAGCGCGTGCGCTTTGCCGCTGTTGGTCGCCAGGCCTTGCAGAAGGTGCGACTTGAGATTGTTCTTCGCCTTGGCCAGCTCGCGCGGCGAAAGCCGGTGCGAGCGAACCTTGTCCAGCTCGTCGTAGAGAGCCTTCTCCACGCTCTGCGGCCGCGAGTCCGGCTTGAGCTCGAGGTAAAAGACAATCGCCCCCGGATCCGTCCGCCAGCTCCAGTCCATCGACACCCCCACCACCAACGGCCGTTCGAAAACCAGGCTGCGGGCGAGCCGACTGCCGTCGCCCACGGTGAGTGCGTATTGCAAAACGTCCAGAGCGAGGGTGTCCTCGTCGCGGGCGGACGGAGCGTGGTAGCCGAGCATCAGCGATGGAGCGTGTACCGCGTGATGGAGGACCGCGCGCCGCTCGCCGCGTTGCTCCGGCTCGGAGTTGACCACCGGCGGCGTGGGTGGTCCGGGGGGAATGCCGCCATAGTAGCGGCGCACCAGCGCGAGGGTGCGGCCTGGATCCAAATCGCCGACCACGTAAAGAGCGGCGTTGTTGGGCGCGTAGTAAGTCCGGAAGTAACGCTCGCAGTCCTCGCGGGCGATGTTCTCGATGTCGCCCATCCAGCCGATCACAGGCCAGCGGTAGGGATGCGCCTTCCACATCAGCGCCCCGAGCTCTTCGTCGAGAAGGCCGGTCGGCTCGTTGTCGACGCGAAGGCGCCGCTCCTCTTTGACCACCTCGCGCTCACTCTCCAGCGACGTATCGTTGATCGCCAACGAAGCCATCCGGTCGGATTCGAGATCGAAGACAACCTCCAGTGCTTCGGCGGCGACCTCCTCGTGGTAGACCGTCATGTCGTGGCTGGTGTACGCGTTCGAGCGGCCACCGTGTGATTCGAGCACCCGGTCGAACTGCTTGGGGCCGTACCGCTTGGAGCCATTGAACATCATGTGCTCGAACAGGTGGCTGATACCGGTGATCCCCGGCCGCTCGTTGCGCGAACCCACCTTGAAGAACGTGTAAACGCTGGCGATCGGAGCCGCGCGGTTGGAGAGCAGGCGCACCTTGAGCCCATTGGGCAAGGTCGCCTCGAGCAGGCCGCGGAGCGCAGCACGCACCGCGCCTTCCAACCGAGCCGGGCCTGACCGAGAGCTGGACCGCATCATCAGCGCCGGGCCGAGGAGCGCTCGAAGGAGCTGTCGATCTTTCGAATCTGGCCCCGGCCAAAGTGGACGATGAAATCGCGCCGCTCGTTGATGTCCGCCGCCACCACCGAGATTTTGCGCACGCCCACCTGCACGGGGTAGTGCTTGAGCGGCGCCGGTTCGCGTACCCGTCGGCCATCGACGTAGACGACGGCTGGAATGTCGGACGAGACAAAGAGGTAGCCTCCGCCGTGCGAAGGAGGCGAGTCCCACTCCACTCGGTCCTCCGAACGCGCGGCCCGAGTACCGCCAGGCTGCACCGATGCCGCCGGGGCCAGTGGTGTCTCAGTACCGCCCGCCGGCGGCGCTTCCGCGCGCTCAACCCGCTCGGCCGCGAGCGCCGCAGGCGGCCCCGTTGGCCGTGGTCGAGTCTTTCCCTGCCCCGGGCGCCACATCGAAAGCGCGACGGCGAAGGAGCCCGCGATCAGCAAAGAGCCCGCAAAGCCGAGAGCCTTCTGCTGCCGTAGCCCCTTTCGCGTCGACCGATCGGCCGGCGCCTGAAGAAACCTGGGCCGCGCTGGCGCGGGCGCGGCGAATGCGCCGGCGGCGGCCGCGAGGGCGGGTTGCGACGAGGTGCCGGGCGATGCGCCAGACGCTGGCTGGCGGCTGCTGTCGCCGGCGGGCGCAGCGTAAAAGGCGGCGCTGAAACCGTCGGGCTTCACGTCCTCGGACGAGTCCGCTGCAACCGACACCGGCCACGGCTCGCGCACCGGCTTCTCCAGCGGGGCAACGCCGCCGATCGAGTCGAGCAGGAAGGGCTCTTCGAAAGGCAAGCGCGCGTTGTCCCTTTCCACTCCCGGACCCTCCGGAAAGAGATCGAACAGCAGCTTGTGGAGCTCCTGCCGGCTGGGGGTTAGCCGGTTGGCCGCGAGATAAGCCTCCAGCGCTTCCGCGAAATCGGCGCAGCTGGGGTACCGAAGCTGGGGAATGGTCTCCAGCGCCCTCATCAGAATGGGGTAGAGCCTCTGATCGATCTGCGAGCCCGGCCGGGAAACAGAGCCGGGCGACGTCGGATCCGGCCGCACCGGCGACACCTCCCGAAGGGTGAGCAGCTGGTATGCCACCGCACCCAGCGAGAACACGTCCGATCGCTGCGTCGCAGCCTCGCCGCGTTCCACTTCCTGCGACCGGTACGAGCCGCGTCCGGCCGGCACGAAGCGGGCCTTGAGCTCCGGGGCGGCACTGAGCGCAGGCAGCGCGCCGAAGTCGCACAGCGATGGTTGGCCGTTCTCGCCGAGCAGGATGTTGCCGGGAGCGATCCCGCCGTGGATGACGCCGGCGGCGTGGGCCCGTCGTACGGCGTCCAAAAGCTCACAGATGACCCACAGCGCAAGCGGCGTAGGAAAGATGATTCCCCACTTCGTCATCCGCGAGAGCACCTGTCCGAGATTGAAATCATCGTGGCGCTCGCGAACCACGGCCAACCGTCCCGCTGCGTACCCGATGTCGACCACCTGGCAAATGCCGGGCATCTGGAACGGGAGCAGCCGGCGAGCCACCTCGGCAATCTCGCGCGCGTAGCAATCCTCAACGGTGCCGGCCTGAAACAGTTTCACCACCACCGGCGTACCGTCGTCGCGCTCCGCCCGGAAGCTGTCCGCCAGGATGCCGCTTCCAATCTTACAGAGAAGGCGGTAGCGCGCCGCGGTCACCGGCCCGCCCTAGCCTTGAGCGCCTCGAAGCGGAAACCGCACCAGACGCAGGCCTCTCCGCGGCGACCGGACGGCAATTCCAAAAGACAGCCCGGGCACCTCGGCCTCGCACGGGGCGGCGGCGGCGGCTTGCCGCCCGCCTCGAGCGCCTTGCGCCGGGCCTCCTCTGCCGCGGAAGCCCGAACCCGCGCCTCGAGCAAACGGATCCTCAGCTCGAGATCCGCAATCCGGGCGGAAAGCCGCTCCTCACAAGGGTCCGGCTTCGGCTGGGTAGGCGGGCGGCGTCGCATTGTCTCTAAGAGTGCCATGCAAGCGGAAACACCAGCAAGAATGTGCACTGCCGCAGTGTTCTGGGCAAGGAACGTGGCGCGCCTTTTGTAAGACTCCGAAAGGGGGTGTTATGACTGTTTAAAAGTGCGTTCTCCTGCTCGCTCCGGCGGGTCCCCACCTGCTGCTCTCAACCCTATTGCTTCGCCTCCCGCCGACCCTCGCGCGGCGGAGCGTCCCTCCGCGCTGGCCGCGGAAAAGCGCGCATCGCAGGTGCTCGCCGATCCTGCGTTGTCCCGGCTTTTGGCCACCTCGCGCGAGGGCCGCGAGATCGACCGGGCGCGGCAGATCTTCGTCAACCGCAACCTGCGGATGAACAAGATCGAGCTGGTCGGCTTCGACATGGACTACACCCTGGCGATCTACCACATGCGCCGGATCGAGCAGTTGTCCTTCGAGATGACGCTGCAGAAGCTGATTCAGGAGTACGACTACCCCGCCGAGATCTCGAAGGTGCTCTACGATCATCAGTTCGTCATGCGCGGGCTGGTGGTGGACAAGGCGAACGGCAACCTCATCAAGATGGATCGCTACGGCCACGTCGGCCGCGCCTACCATGGGAAGCAGCCGCTCAGCGCCGATCGGTGGCGCCGCCTCTACCGAGAGCTGCGCATCAATCTCAAAGCGCCCGAATACGCCTGGATCGACACGCTCTTCGCCCTCCCGGAGGCGTGCCTCTATGCCGGGATCATCGACGTGCTCGAGGCGCGCGAGCGGCTCGACTACGCCAAGCTCTATGATCACATTCGCGAAGCGATCGACACCGTCCACCGGGACGGCTCGCTCAAAGCCGAGCTTCGCAAGGACATCGGCCACTTCATCTTCAAGGACCCGGAGCTCGGCCCTGCCCTGCACAAGCTTCGCTCCGGCAGCAAGAAACTGTTCTTGCTTACCAACTCGCTGTGGGACTTCACCGACCAGGTGATGCGCCACCTGCTCGACGGCGTGCTCCCGGAATACCCGAGCTGGCGCAACTACTTCGATTTCATCGTCACCGGGGCGGCCAAGCCCAGCTTCTTTTCCAGCTCCTCGCCGTTTCTGGAAGTCGACACCGGCGAGGCGGGAAACGGTGCGGGCGGCGGGGTCGGCCCGGCGAAGACGCTGGAGCGCTCGAAGATCTACCAGGGCGGAAACCTCATCGCCTTCGAGCAGATGACGGGGTTTGCCGGCGACAGCGTGCTTTACATCGGCGATCACATCTACGGCGACATCCTCAAATCGAAGAAGACCTCGCTGTGGCGCACCTGCATGGTGGTGCAGGAGCTGGAAGACGAGATCAACTACACCGATTCGCGGCAAGAGGAGATCTCCCGCCTTTCCGAGATCGAGCTGCTGCGGGCCCGATTGGACGACGAGGTGAATCACCGGCGCGCTCAGCTCAACCTGTTGGAGCGACGGCTGGAAAAGGAGGATCTGCCGGCTCCCATCCGGTCCGCGCTGGAGGAGGAGCGCCGCCGCCTAAAGTCGGAGCTGGACAAGGTTCGCCGCGCCCTGCGCGAGTCGGTCGACATCGCCGACACGCTCGAGCGCGACGTCGAGGAGGGCTTCAACCCGTTCTGGGGCCTGCTGTTCAAGGAAGGGCACGAGAACAGCCGCTTCGGAGAGCAGGTGGAGCAGTACGCCTGCCTCTATACCAGTCGGGTCTCCAATTTCCTGCACTACTCGCCGGCGCAGTATTACCGCTCCCCTCGAGACTTGATGGCGCACGAGCAGGCTGGGGCGCTCTCCGGCAAGCTCTCCCCGCTGGGCAGCGAAGGTCCGGCGGTGGCGGCGAGCAAAGAGAGCCCGTAGCCTTGAGTCCCCTTGCGCCGACCGTCCTCGTCGCATAAACATGCAGTAAATGCATAAAGCGTCCGTCGCCGTCATCGGGGCGTCCGGATATTCCGGAATTGAGCTGACCCGCATCCTGGCCGATCACCCGCGGGCCGAGCTGCGCCTTTTGGCCAGCGACCGGTGGAATGGCGACAGCGCCGCCCGCCGCCTGTCAGTCCAGGGGCGGGCCGGCGAGCTGCGCTACGCGCCCCTCCAGGAAAGCGAGCGCGCTGCCGCCGAGTGCGACGTGATCTTCCTCGCCACGCCCGCGGAGGCCTCGCTGCAGTGGGTGCCGAAGCTCGCCGGACGCACCGCGCGCGTCGTGGACATCTCCGGCGCGTTTCGGCTCAAAGCTGCGGATGCTTACCCCGTGTTCTACGGCTTTCAGCACCCTCACCCGGAGCTGCTTGGCTCGGCCGTTTACGGCCTTCCCGAGTTGTTTCGAAAAGACCTCGCCGCCGCCCGGCTGATCGCCAACCCAGGTTGCTACCCGACGGGCGCCGCGTTGGCGCTGGCCCCTCTGCTTCGCGCCGACCTGATCGAGCCGGCGGTAATTGTCGATGCGGCGTCCGGTGTTACCGGAGCCGGCCGCAAGAGCGGCGAGGAGATGAGCTTCGGCGAGGTGGACGAGGATTTCCGCGCGTACAAAGTGCTGCGGCACCAGCACGCACCGGAGATCGCCCAGGCGCTTTCGCGGTGCTCACCGGGACCGGTCCGCCTCACCTTCACCCCGCACCTATTGCCGATCAAACGCGGCATCCTGACCACCGCCTATGCGACGCTCAAGGCCGGGCGGGATCCCTCCGAGGCGCTGCGCGCGATGCAGGATGCCTATCGGGCGGAGCCTTTCGTCACCGTGATCGACTCGCCGGACGAGGTCAACCTCAAGTCGGTGGTGGGAACGAATCGCTGCGCGATCGGCCTCGCCTGGGATCGGAATAGCTTCGACCCGGGAAGGTTGGTGATCCTCTCGGCGATCGACAACCTGGTGAAAGGCGCCGCCGGACAGGCGGTGCAAAACATGAACATCGCCATGGGCTGGGAGGAGACAGACGGCCTGGCGCAACTCAAGGGATTCTATCCATGAAGACTCCGGCGGGCTTCACCTTCTCGGGCGTGCACGCGGGCATCAAACCAAACCGAAGAGATCTGGCGCTCATCTACAGCGCATCCCCCTGCACCGCCGCCGGTTGCTTCACCGCCAACAAGGCGAAGGCGGCTCCCGTGCTCGATGCCGAGCGGCGCCTGCCCTCGGCGGACGTTCGCGCGGTGATCATCAACAGTGGCAACGCCAACGCGCTGACCGGGCCGGCCGGGCTTGAGGACGTTGGCACCATCCTCGAGCACACCGGCAAGGCGCTGGGCATTTCCCCCAACACTGTGCTCAGCGCCTCCACGGGGGTGATCGGCCTTCGCATGCCGACCGGGAAGATTACCGCCGCCCTTCCCAACCTCGTCCAAAACCTGCGTCCGGAGCCGGAGGCTTGCGCCGAGGCGATCATGACGACCGACACGCGGATCAAGACGGCGACGCGCTCGCTGCAGATCGGCGGCCGCGAGGTGACGCTCTCCGGCATCTGCAAGGGCTCGGGGATGATCGCTCCGGAGGTGGCCACGATGATCGCAGTGGTGGTCACCGACTGCGCCATCCAACCTCCGGCGCTCGCCACCGCGCTGCGTCGCTCGATGACGATGAGCTTCAACAGCATCACCGTCGACGACGATATGAGCACCAACGACGTGGTCTTCGCCCTGGCCAACGGCCGGGCGCAGAATCCGCCGATCGCCGATGGGGGCCCCGAGCTAGATCGCTTTACTTTTGCCTTGACCGAGCTGTGTTGTGAGCTGGCCCGCGACATCGCCGCCGACGGAGAAGGGGCGACCAAGCTGCTCGAAGTCCACATCGCCGGCGCACCAAGCGACGAGATCGCGCGCGACCTGGCGAAGTCGGTGGCCGGCTCCAATCTCGTCAAGGCGGCGATGTTCGGCAACGATCCGAATTGGGGTCGAATCTTGGCGGCCGCCGGAGCGCGCGCCGGCTCGCGCCGTTACGCCGTCGACCCGTTCGAAGCCCAGGTGCGCCTGCAGGACACCGTGGTGTTCGACCGGCGGCCGCTGCTGGATGAGCCTGCCTCGCTCCGCTCGAAGATGCGCGTTCCGGAGATCCGCATGGAGATCGATTTTCGCGCCGGGCCAGGGCGGGCGGTCGCCTGGGGCTGCGACCTGTCCTACGACTACGTGAAGATCAACGCGGACTACTCATCGCTCATCGTCCAGACGCCTGAAGGCGGCGTGGCCAAGGACGATCGGCTCGCCAACTACAGCCCTACCTTCAAGGCATCGCTTTTGGTGGAGGCGCTTTCGTACATCGCCAAGTTCAGCGGCAAGCGCTGCGTCATCAAGTATGGCGGGGCGGCGATGGTGAAGGACTCGCTCAAGAAGTCATTTTGCGAGGACATCATTTTGCTGCGCTCGGTGGGACTTCGGCCGATCATCGTTCACGGCGGCGGCCCGGAGATCACCGCCACCTTGGAGAAGCTGGGCGGCAAGCCGGAATTCGTCGACGGGATGCGGGTCACCAACGCTTCCGACGTCCAGGTGGTGGAGATGGTGCTCACCGGGAAGGTCAACACCGAGCTCGTCACGCTGCTCAATCAAGAGGGCGGCCACGCGGTGGGCATCTCCGGCAAGGATGGCGCGCTGTTGCGAGCGAGGAAGATCACCTCGGAAGCGGGGCGAGACTTGGGCCAAGTGGGCGAGGTGACGCGGGTCAACCGAGATTTCTTGGAGCTTTTGCTAAACCAGGGCTACGTCCCGGTCATCTCGCCGGTCGGCATCGGCGAGGATGGATTGAGCTACAACATCAACGCCGACGCGGTGGCGGCGGAGGTGGCGGGAGAGATTGCCGCGGCGAAGCTGATTTACCTCACCGACGTTCCAGGCATTCTGCGCCACGGCGAGCTAGTGAGCGCGCTGACCGCCGAGCAGCTCACCGGCGAGCTCGAAGGAACCGAGATCTCCGGCGGGATGAAGCCCAAGGTGAAGTCGATTCTCAAGGCCCTCGCCCGCGGCGTGGAACGGGTCCACATCATCGACGGGCGGATTCCTCACAGCGTGATCGGCGAACTGTTCACCGATTACGGCGTGGGGACCTTGATCACGAGCTGAAAGCGATGCGCCCGGTATTTCGCCATCCGTCGAAGGAGCGCGGCATCCGCAACACCGCGGAACGCCGCGCGGCAATACGCCGGCTCCTCCGCGCCCGGCCGGTGTCGACCCAGGAGA
>Ga0126378_10004018_pt1 | contig 11162 bp, 11 predicted proteins | sample PanSoiMetPlot_23_FD_92587 | JGI IMG/M metagenome (GOLD analysis project Ga0126378, IMG submission 92587) | Tropical forest soil microbial communities from Panama - MetaG Plot_23 | ecosystem: Environmental > Terrestrial > Soil > Tropical forest > Bulk soil | place: Panama | collected 2016-02-17
ACGCGGCGGCGACATCCTCCACCAGGTGCGTGCTGACCACGACGGTGGCGTTCACGCCGAGCCGCCTGATCAGCGCGCGGAAGGCGATGCGCTGCTCAGGATCCAGGCCGGCGGTCGGCTCGTCCAGCAGCAGCAGTCTCGGGGTGCCGACCAGGCTGACGCCCAGGTCCAAGCGGCGGCGCATGCCGCCGGAGTAGGTGCGGACCAGCCGGTCGGCGTCGGCGTTCAGCTGCAGCTGGTCCAGGACCGCGGCGGCGGCCGCCTGCGCCCGCTGGGGCTTGAGCCCGAACAGGCGGGCGACCATCTCCAGGTTCTCCCGGCCGGTCATGGCCGGTTCGACCGCCGCGAATTGGCCGGCGAGCCCGATGATCTGCCGCACCTGCTCGGGTTGGCGCAGCGCGTCGATCCCGGCGACGTGCAGGGTTCCCGCGTCGGGGCGCAGCAGGGTGGCCACGGCGCGGACGAAGGTGGTCTTGCCCGCGCCGTTGGGTCCCAGCAGGGCGACCACCCGGCCGGGGTTGGCCACCAGGTCCAGCCCGGCCAGGGCCTGGGTCCGGCCGAAGCGCCTGGTGAGGCCGCGGGCCTCAAGGATCGGGGTCATGGCGTCGGTCCTTTCTGCAACGGGAGCCAACATCGCCGGCTGGCCTGCTGGCCCAGCCGCAAGCCGACCGGCGCCTGTCCGGGCACCGGAGGCTCCGTGGTCGCGTGTGACGGCCGCACCCGCAGGATCCTGGCCAGGCGCTCGGGCAGGTACCAGTTCCAGGCGCCGAACAGCGACACCAGCGACAGCACCAGCAGCGCCCGCACGATCGTGGCATCCAGCAGGATGCCAACCCCAGCCCGGTGGCCATGACCTTGATATCGGTGATCGGCCCGGACGACAGCGCCACAAACGCCAGGCACAAGATCAACGCGGCGCAGGTCGCCAGCCGGCCAGTGCGTGCCATACCCTGGATGACGGCGCGGTTGCTGGCCTGGTCGCCCGACACCACGGCCCGCTGGATGCCGTCGACCTCGGCCAGCTCGGCGGCGGTCGGCCTGGCTTGATCGGTCGATACCAGCACCTCGATCGGAGTCAGGCTGCCGGTCGTGACGCCACCGCGCTTGAGCGTCCCTGATGTCATGAAGTGCTCTATCACCTTGATGTGTTACCTCAGCCGGGTTTGCTTCGACACTGTTATGTCGGATGGCGGCGGAAGAAGGTAACGGTGGACGAGCGCGACTGGCTGGCGGAACGGTTCGAGGAGCACCGTCCCCACCTGCGGGCGGTGGCCTACCGGATGCTCGGCTCGCTAGCCGAGGCCGACGATGCCGTCCAGGGCGCCTGGCTGCGGCTGGGCCGCGCCGACCCGAGCGGCATCCGCAACCTCGGCGGCTGGCTGACGACGCTCGTCGCGCGGGAATGCCTGGACATGCTGCGCGCGCGCACCTCGCGGCGGGAGGAGCCTCTGGGCGTGCACCTGCCCGACCCGATCGTCAGCCCGCAGGACGGGGACGGGGACGACCCCGAGCAGCAGGTGCTGCTGGCCGAGGGCGTCGGGCTGGCGCTGCTAGTGGTGCTGGACACGCTGGCACCCGCCGAGCGGCTGGCGTTCGTGCTGCACGACATGTTCGCCGTGCCCTATGAAGAGATCGGCCCGCTGGTGGGTCGCTCGGCGGCGGCGGCCAAGATGCTGGCCAGCCGCGCCCGCCGCCGGGTGCAGGGGGCGGCGGTGCCCGACGCCGACCTAGCGCGCCAGCGGGAAGTCGTCGAGGCGTTCTTTGCCGCCGCGCGCGACGGGGACTTCGCCGCGCTGCTGGCGATGCTGGACCCCGACGTGGTGGTCCGAGCCGACCGCGCCGTCCCGGCGGGCGTCTTGGTGGTGCGCGGCGCGGCGGCCGTGGCCGAGCAGGTGCTCACCATTGGCGGCTTCTCGCGGCTTGCCCGGCTCGCGCAACCGGCGCTGGTGAACGGCGCCGCGGGTGTTGTCATGGCTGCGGGGGGACGGCCGTTGGCGGTCGTGGGCTTCACGATCCGGCACGGCAAGATCGCCGAGATCGACATCTTCGCTGACGCCGCGCGGCTGCGCCGGCTCGACCCGACGGTCCTGGACGGCTGACCCCGCCACCCAACGTTGCGGCTCGGGGTCAGCTTCCCCGGTTCCGGGCCGATCGGCTGCTGCGTCGTCTTCACGGGAGGCGGGCACGTTTACACGATCGAGAAACACTATCAACCTGGTGCTGCTTGTGTCGGTGGTGTGGGCGATGGTCTTCAAGCCGTCCCTGTGACCGCGGCGCCGAGCGCCATTCAGGGGTCCGATGCCATGACACGGCCACGCTACCGGCCGTTGCGGCCAGGGCCGCCACTCGTGAGGTTCCGCCAGGACGGGAAATAATCGCAGAACCGGGGGCACCGCCGGCAGCGGTGCCGGTGGCCCGCGCTGGTACTTGCGGAGGCGACGATGGACGAACACTTCGTGTGGATGACGACGCGCGAGATCAGGCCCGGCACCTTGACCGACTTCGAGCGGGCCTGGCGGCCGGACACGCACCCGGAGGGCATGCTGCGCGCTTACGCGTACTGGTCCGAGGACGGGCAGCAAATCATCGGGGTGTCCTTTTGGTCCTCAAAACTGGCGTGCGAAGCGTGGCGGGCTTCCGACGCGGAGGCGCGCCGGCGGGAGTTGATGGCTCCCTACGTCCTTGGCGAGCAAGAGGCGTTCTACCGGGGCCGCGAGCTTGCCGTGCCAGCTCGCTAGCTGGCCGGGGCCAGCTCTTCGGGGTTCCCGAACGGTGCCAGCCGCCGCCACCGGGCTGTTGCCTATTTGCCGACGAGGCCCGCGTCGTGGGCGAGCAGCCCGGCCTGGGTGCGATTCGCGCATCCCAGTTTGTCCAGGATCACCGAGACATACCCCTTGATCGTGGCTTCCGACAGGTACAGGCGCGCCGCGATCTGCGCGTTCGACAGGCCTTCGCCGAGGCAGGCCAGCACCTCTGCTTCCCGGTCGGTCAGCGACCCGGTGAGCTTCCGCGCGCGGTCGCGGGCCGAATGCCGCTCAGAGGACGCCGCGATCAGCCGGCGCGCGGCGGACGCCGACAGCACCGTGTTCCCCTCGGCTGCGACCCGCACGAGCCCGATCAGATCCTCCGGCGGCGTGGACTTGACCAGGAATCCCGCCGCGCCGGCCCGGAGCGCGCGCAGCACGTACTGATCGGCGTCGAACGTGGTCAGCACGACGACCGCGTGGGGATTGGCGAGCTCGCCGATGCGCTCGATCGCGGTCAGCCCATCCACCCCCGGCATGCGCAAGTCCATGAGCACCACGTCGGGCCGGCTGCGGACGACCGCTTCCACGCCCGCCGCCCCGTCGTGTGCCTCGTCAACGACCTCGATGTCGTCGGCGGAGCCGAGGATCGTGCGCAGGTGCGCGCACACCATCGGCTCGTCGTCTACCACAACCACCCGGACCACGGGTCACGCCGCCGGCTCTGTGGTCGGCACGTACGCGGGCAGCGTTGCCTCGACACAGAACCCGCCGTCCGGTGACGGCCCGGCGTGCAGCGTGCCGTGCACGAGCTCGACGCGCTGCCGCAGGTGGGCGATGCCCAGGCCGGAGCCGGTGCCGGCCAGGGCGGTGGCGGGCTGGCTGGCGGGCGTGTTACGGATCACCAGCCGCACCCGCGTCTGGTCATAGCTGGCATGCACGGTCACCCGCGCGCCGGGTGCGTGCTTGCGCGCGTTGGTCAGGGCCTCCCGCACGATCTTGTACGCCGTGCGCCCGACCACCGGCGAGGCAAGCCCCGGGTCACCGTCCTCGATCAGTTCGGCAGGCGTGCCCACCGCCGTCGACTCGGCGACCAGCGCGGCGAATCCCTGCGCCGAGGGTGTCTGTTCGCCGTCGGGTGCCGCGCGCAGGATGCCAACCAGGTCCCGCAGTTCGTCCAGCGCCTGGGCGCCTGCCGCCCGAAGCTCCTCGGCCGCCTGCCGGGTCGGCTCGTCGGCCGCGGTCACTCGCAGCGCACCCGCCTGCAACACCATCAGGCTCACCCGGTGGGTCACGACGTCGTGCATTTCACCGGCCAGCCGGGCGCGTTCCTCGGCGCGTGCCTGCTCGGCGAGCAGGTGCCGCTCCCGCTCGGCCCGCTCCGCGCGCTCGGTCAGCGCCTGCACCAGCCGCCTGCGGGCGTCGAAGTACAGCGCCAGCAGCGGCCCCACGGCGGTGCGAAGCACCCCGATGGAAATGACGAGGAACGTTGCATGCCATGGCCGGGCGACGACGACGGTGAGGATGGCAAGCGCGATGAGCGCGGTCCGCCGGTCCTGGCGGTAGAAGAACGGCCCGTACGCCGCCAGCACCGTCGCGAACGGTGCCCACACGTTCCACTGGTGCGCCGGCGTCAGCGCGCCCACCGGGTAGATCAGCAGCGTCAGCGCGAGCGTGAACGCGGCCAGGATGCCGACGACCGTGAGCGGCGCGCGGCGGCGGGCGACAAGCGAGAAACATGCGGCCGCCTGCAGGCAGAGCAAAACCCAGGCGAGCGTGCCCGGGTGGGCGGGCCACCAGGAGGCGCCCACCAGCGTCGCACCCGTGTCGAGCAGCACGAAGAACGCCGCAATCCCCACATCCACGGCGACCCGGTGCCGGCACGGCCACGGGCGGTCACTCACGGCCCATACGGTATGTCATCCGCTCGCCTGCAGCGTGTGCGGCGAAACGTTCGGCGGGGCGGAAACCTACGAAAGTCGCATGCCCGCGATCGCGCCCAGCACTTCGTATGCCCCGGAACCGACCACTTGCCCTGCCGCGCGGCACGCCCGCTGCCGTGCACTGGGGTCATGCAAACGAAACCAGATCGCGCAACAGCAGCACCTCGGCTAGGCCGGTACGAGATCGACACCAGCCGCTCGGCCGTCACGTTCACCACGCGGCACCTGTTCGGCCTGGCGCCGGTTCGCGGCACCTTCGCGATTCGCAACGCGACGATCGACGTCGCCGAGCCGCTGACCGATTCGAGCGCCAGGGCGGAGATCGAAGCGGCGAGCTTCCACACCGGCAATGGGCAGCGGGATGCCAGCGTGCGGTCGGCCCGCCTCCTTGACGCCCGCACTCATCCGGTTATCACGTTCGTTTCAGAACGGATGGAGGGGCCGGCCCTCGCCGGCACGCTGACCGTGCGTGGCGTCGCGCGGCCGGTCAGCCTGTCAATCGAACAGTCAACCGTGACACGGGGATCGTTCAGTGCCCGCGCCACGACGCGCGTCGACCGGACCGGCTTCGGGGTCACCGCGCTCCGCGGGCTGGCGGGGCGCTACCTCGACGTCACGGTGGAGGTCCGGTGCGTCCGCAAATGACGATGGCGGCGGCCGCCGGCCGTCATTCAGTCTCTGCGACCCATACCTCGGCGGGGTCGCACACGTCTAGCGCGGTTGTGGTAGCGGGGCTGCGCAAGAGTTACGGCACGGTGGCGGCCGTGCGCGGGGTGAGCTTCACCGTCAGGCACGGCGAGATCCTCGCGCTGGTGGGGCCGAACGGGGCGGGCAAGACCACCACGCTAGAGATCTTGGAGGGGTTCCGCAGCCGCGACGCGGGCCGGGTCGTGGTGCTCGGCGCCGATCCCGGTGACCCGGCCTGCGGGCGGGCGCTGCGGGAGCGGATCGGGCTGGTCTTGCAGGACGCCGCAGTCGAGCCGTACCTGACGGTCCGCGAGACGATCGCCCGCAACGCCGGGTATTACCCGGCGCCCCGGGATGTCGGTGAGGTCATTTGCCTGGTGGGCCTCGCCGGGAACGAGCGGCGGAAGGTCCGGAACCTTTCCGGCGGCCAAAAGCGCCGCCTGGACCTGGCACTGGGCCTGATCGGCAACCCAAGTCTGCTGTTTCTCGACGAGCCGACCACGGGGTTCGACCCGAACGCGCGGCGGGCGGCGTGGCAGCTCGTCCGTGACCTGCGCGGCGCGGGGACCACCATCGTCCTCACCACTCATTACATGGACGAGGCGCAGGCGCTGGCCGACCGGGTGGCGGTGATCTCCGGCGGCCAGATCGTGGCCGAGGGGTCGCCAGGGGCTATCGGCGGGCGTGAGGCCGCCCAGGCACGGATCCGTTTCGCTCTGCCGGAGGGATTCACAGCCGCCGGCCTGCCGGTCAGCGCCGTGCCAGGCGATGGCCTGGTCACGGTGGAGACCGCCGAGCCCACCGAAACGCTGCATCAGCTGACCGGCTGGGCGCTGGCCCGCGGCATTGTGCTGGAGCGGCTCACGGTTGACCGGCCGAGCCTTGAGGACGTTTACCTGCGCCTGACCGGGCATGGCACACCGGCAGCCAGGGTGGAAAGGAGGGCACGGTGACCATCGCCCACCCCGCCCCGCGTCGTGACCTGGCCATGTTGTGGCACCAGGTCCGCTACGAGCAGCTGTCGTTCTGGCGCAACCCGCAGAGCGCGTTCTTCACGTTCGTCTTCCCGGCCGTGATCATCACGATCTTCGGCACGCTGTTCGGCGGCTCCGGCCCGAGCCCGTATTTCTATGGGCTACCCGCCCTGCGGTATTACGTGCCCACGATCGCCGCGGTGTCGGTGCTTGGCTCGTGTTACAGCCAGCTCGCGATCGTGCTCGCGATGCGGCGGCAGCAGGGGATACTCAAGCGGGTCCGGGCCACCCCGCTGCCAGCCTGGGCCTACTTCCTCGGCCTGCTGGCCCACTGCGTCCTGGTCAGCGCCGTGGATGTGGCCCTCATCGCCGGCGTGGGCCGGCTGTTCGGCGTGCCGCTGCCCACCCACTGGCCTGCGATCGCGGCGACGCTGGTGCTCGGCGCGGCCAGCTTCTGCGCCCTCGGCGTCGCGGTGGCCTCCCTGATCCGCAATGCCGAGGCCGCGCCCGCGGTCGTGCAGCTCGTCCTGTTTCCGCTGGTATTCATCTCCGGCACCTACATGCCGATCCACTCCAGCGTGCTGAACCACATCGCCGGCGCACTGCCGGTGCGGCCGTTCAACCAGGCACTGCTCGGCCCGTTCGCCCACCACACCGGGTTCGGCTGGGGAAACCTCGCGGTCCTGCTCGGCTGGGGTGCCGCCGGGGCGTTCGTCGCCATCCGCCGCTTCCGCTGGGACCCCCGGCCCGAATGACCACCGGCGGGCTGCCCGGCGCTGCCCGGCCGCTACCGATCCGGCGATGCGATCCAGGCGGCGACCTGGGCTCGCGAGCTGAAGCCGAGCTTGTTCAGGATGCTGCGCACGTGGCTGTCGACGGTCCGCTCGGAAATGAACAGCAGCGCCCCGATCTGCTTGTTGGTCAGGCCGTCGGCGACCAGCCGCGCGACATCGGCTTCCCGCTTCGCGAGCGGCCCCGCGCCTGCATTGCCCGTAGCCGGGGCGGCTACCCGATCGCGCTTGCCGAGCGCGAGCTCCGATGCCGCGTCCCTGTCCATGCGCTTGCCGGCCTCGAACTCGGCCTCGAACCTCGCTGCCCCGAGCGCCGCCACCGCCGACGCCTTGGCCTGGGCCAGCGCTGGAACGAGGAATCGCATGACGTTCGCGCCGGCTTCCGTTCGCACCGTGTCCGCGCCCCCGAGCAGCCGCGCCGCGAGCCGCGCCTGGCCGGAAAGGGCGGCGTGACAGCCAAGCGCGTCAAGCAGATAGAACTGCCCAACCCGGTCATCGATCTGGTGGGCGATCCGTAGCCCCTCTGCCAGCAACGGCTTTGACTTGTCAAGGTCACCGGCGAGCAGCGCGGCAGACCCCAGGTTGAGGAGCATCATCCCGAGCGCGTAGAGGTCACCTGCTTCTCTGGCGAGACGCACTCCTTCTGTTGCCGCGGAGCCGACTTCGCCAAGGTCAGCATCGAAGAAGCCGTTGAGTGCCCGTGCCTGGAGGACGGAGATCGTGCCGGAGGGGTAGGCGAGGCCCGTGGCGGTGAGGTTGGCCTCATCGAGCAGGCGCCTGGCGGAGGCGTGGTCACCGGCCATGCTCTTCGCGATCGACGACATGGCCAGCGCTTCGGTCAGCAGCTCCCGCCGCCCACCTTGCCGGGCCACCGCCACCGCCGCCCGGAGCGCCGGCATGGCGGCTGCCGGCTCAGCCTTCAGCACGGCCAGGAATCCGCGAATGAAGTAAGCCCAGCCACCCATCCGAAGCTCGTCACCCCCGGCGGCCAGGAACTCATCCAGCCACCGCATGCCTTCGGTGGTCGCGCGCGTGATCCAGTACCAGCCGAGCGAGGCGGCGAGATCGATGCCACGTTCGGCGTCACCGCGGGACAGGCATCGCTGAAGGACCGCCCGCACGTTGTCGATCTCCAGGTCCGCCCAGTCGAGCCACTCGAGCAGCCGGTAGCGGCCGTCCAGGGCGGACCGCAGGCACCTGGACCGGTAGTACTCGGCGCACCGCAGCTCGACGGATTCCTCCTCGCCGGCCTCTCTCAGCTTGAGGCCAGCGAACTCGCGCATGGTCTCGTGCAGGCGATAGCACGCGATGCCCTTGGCGTCCTCCCTCATCACCAGGGACTTGTCGACCAGCGACGACAGCAGGTCCAGCGCCCGCGCCGCCGGCACGCCCCGCGACGTGCACACGGACTCGGCGTCCTCCAGGGTGAACCTGCCCGCGAACGCGCGTGACCGCCGCAAGACCGCGCGCTCGGCGTCCGCCAGCAGGTCGTGACTCCACTCAACGGTGGTCCGGAGCGTCTGATGGCGCGGCAGCGCGGCCCGGCTCCCGCCCGTCAGCAGGCCAAACCGGTCGGTCAGGCGGTCGCGGATCTGCTCCGCCGTGAGGACCCGGGTCCTGACCGCGGCGAGTTCGATCGCCAGCGGCAGGCCGTCGAGCCGGCGGCACAGGTCGACGACCGCCGCCTGGTTGGCGGCGGTCAGCTCGAACGTGCCCGATGCCGCCGCCGCCCTCTGGCTGAACAGCATGACCGTCTCGTTCTGCCCCAGCTGAGCGAGGGATTCGGTGGCGCCCGGGGAGGGCAGCTCGAGGGGCGGCACCGGGACCACGTGCTCACCAGGCACCGACAGCGGCTCCCGGCTGGTGGCGATCACCCGCACCCCGGGTGCGGCCTTCATCACATCGGTTACGATCTGGGCAGCGGCCCCGAGCAGATGCTCGCAGTTGTCCACGACCAGCAGCAGCTCCCTGTCCCGCAGGTAGGAAAGCAGGAGGGTCAGCGGTTCGGTGGCGGCCTGGTCCCGCAGGTCCAGCGCCGTCATGACGGCGTTGCTGACAAGCGCCGGGTCCAGGACTTCGGCGAGCTCGGCCAGCCACCCGCCGCCGCGGAAGCCGCGGCCGAGATCCGCCGCGATCCGGATCGCCAGGCGGGTCTTACCGACCCCGCCCGGCCCGACGAGGCTGACCAGGCGGGCCTCGGTGAGCTTTTTCCTGACTTCCGCGAGCTCGCGGCGGCGGCCGATGAAGCTGGTCGCCTCGGCGGGGATGTTGCCCGGGCGCCGGGCGGGCCTGGCCATAACAGGTATTTACACGGCCGCGCCGCGGCGCCGGTTCACCGGGTACCCAATCGGTAATTCCACCGATGCCGGCGCCTCCCGCTCTCCCTAGCGTGACGAGCATGCCTGAGGAGCCGCCGGTACGGCGAGTAGAGGTCAGTTTCACAGGCGCCGCGCCCGCCCGGCAGGTGGAGCGCGCGCCGGGCGTCAGCGAGGTCGAGATCGACGGCTCAGTTCTGCGGTGCCTTGTCTGCGGCAGCTTTCAGCCATTTCTTGAGGCGCTGCGCGGGCACGAGGTCGTCGGCCTCGACTCGACGTCCGCGTTCGACGAGGGACCGGCGGCTAGGCCCTAGCCGCCGCCACCAGCGGCACCACCCCGGTGCCGCCTGACCAACCGGGGAGACTTCGCGTGCACAGGTTCTTCGCTGCTACCGGGCGGTTCGCTGTCCGCTTCCGCTGGGCCGTCTACAGTGCGGCGAGCCAGTTCATCAGCCACGACGGGCGGAACGTGCGGTGGCGGTCGCGGGGCAGCCCGGGGGCAGCGTTTACCGGGACATCCTCGCCTCTCTCGCGATCGGCATCCTCATGGACGCCTTTCTCGTCCGCACCCTCCTCGTCCCTTCGACGGTCGCGCTCCTCGGCCGCTGGAACTGGTGGCCGTCGACGCACGGCGTTCCCGCCGAAGCCGCCCCCGGCCGCAGTGCCGCACCGGCCGGCGTCGGAGGGTGCTGACCGTCACGGCGGCGCCCGCGCCGCCGTCATCCTGGGGACTTTCGCGGAGGGACACCAGCCATGGGCCGTGTGTGCGTCATCGGGGCGGGATCGTCGGGGCTCGCGTCATGCCAGGTGCTGCACGATCGCGGTATTCCATTCGACTGTTTCGAGATGGGCTCGGAGGTGGGCGGCAACTGGCGTTACAACAATGACAACGGCATGTCATCGGCGTACCGTTCGCTGCACGCCAACTCATCCCGGCGCGGCATGCAGTTCGCCGCGTTCCCGATGCCCGGCAATTACCCGAACTATCTGGGCCACGAGGTGGTCGCGAAGTATCTCGATGACTTCGTGGACCACTTTGGCTTCCGCGAACGGATTCAATTCCGGACCGAGGTGATCAGGGCCGAGCCCGCGGGGGGAGGGGGCTGGGACGTTACGGTGCGGCGGCGGGACACGTGGGAGATGCGCACGCGCTGGTACGGTGCGGTGCTGGTCGCCAACGGCCACCACTGGGATCCACGGTATCCCGAGCCGGCCTTTCCCGGCGCCGCCACCTTCACCGGCGAGCAGATTCATTCCCACCACTACCGCACCCCGGAGCCTTTTACCGGCAGGCGTGTGCTCGTCCTTGGCATCGGCAACTCCGCCTGCGATATCGCGGCCGAGTGTTCCCAGGTGGCGGCCCGGACGCTGCTTGCGATGCGCCGGGGCGCCCATGTCGTGCCGAAATACCTGTTCGGCAGGCCCACCGATCATCTGACGCTCATGCGCCTCGGCACCAGGGCGCCGTTCCGGCTGCAGCGCTGGGCGGTAGCGCTGCTTGTGCGGATGGCACGGGGCGAGATGACGAAGCACGGGCTGCCCAAGCCCGACCACCGGCTGCTGTGCGCCCCGCCGGCGGTGTCGGACAGCCTGCTCAGCAGGATCGATCACGGCGACATCACCGTCAAGCCAAACATCGACCGGTTCGGCCGGGACAGCGTCTACTTCACCGATGGCAGCGCCGAGCAGGTCGACACCGTGATCTACT
>Ga0126378_10004019_pt1 | contig 11160 bp, 8 predicted proteins | sample PanSoiMetPlot_23_FD_92587 | JGI IMG/M metagenome (GOLD analysis project Ga0126378, IMG submission 92587) | Tropical forest soil microbial communities from Panama - MetaG Plot_23 | ecosystem: Environmental > Terrestrial > Soil > Tropical forest > Bulk soil | place: Panama | collected 2016-02-17
CCTTCAAAGAAATGATCGCCGCCTTCGATCAGGACAAGCTTTTTCGGCTCGGGAACCGAGTTAACCAGTGCTTGCAACTTGGCCCGCGGGCCGAACTGATCACGTGCTCCGCTGATGAAAAGCTTGGGCAACGTGCAGTCCCACAGAAAATCAAACGTGTAAACCCGCGGCTCTTCTCTGTCCGCGGCAACCGGCACGACAGGCACTCCCACACCGATCAGAGCCTTCACCCTAGCATCGGGACAAGATGCCCGCAATCCAACCGCAGCACCAAACGAAAAGCCGGCAAAGATGAGCGGCAGATGAAATTCCGCATCGAGCCAGTCGAGCGCGGTGCGGACATCATCCGCTTCTCCCTTGCCGTAATCGTGTTCACCGTGGCTCAGTCCTGTACCCCGGAAGTTGAAGCGTAATACAGGAAAACCGAAGCTGTTCAGCGCCTTCATGGTATGAAACACGACTTTGTTGTGAAGCGTTCCGCCAAATAGGGGATGCGGGTGGCACACCAGAGCGGCGTGTGTGGCATTCTCTGCGCCGGCGTTGAGCAGAGCTTCCAGATCTCCGGCAGGACCGTTGAGTGAGAGAGTACGGATGGACGAATGGGATGAGGTCACGCATCCAGATTACACAACAACAAGTGATCCGGGGCTGGTGGTTCGTAGTCAGCAGGGGCGACACGCGTGCTGGACTGGAGCCCGAAGCCTGAAGCCCGATTTGCTATTCTCTTCCCCATGGACGCTGTCACATTTACGCGGCAACTGGTCGACATTGAATCAATTTCGGGAAACGAAGCTGCGGTTGGAAATTATCTTTACGGCGAATTGTGCCGCATCGGCTATCAGACACGGAAAATCCCGGTCGAGGGCGACCGGTTCAATGTTTATGCGATTCATCCAGACCATGCGAATCCGGTGGTTGTCTTCTCCACCCACATGGATACGGTTCCTCCCTTCATCCCTTCGTCGGAAGACGAAGATCGCATCTACGGTCGGGGATCGTGCGATGCCAAGGGAATCATCGCCGCGCAGGTTGCGGCAGCACAGCGCTTGCAACGTGACGGAATCTATGTCGGCCTGCTCTTGGTGGTTGGCGAAGAGCGCGATAGTCTCGGGGCCAACGTTGCGAACGATCATGCGCCTGCCAGTTGCAAATTTCTGGTGAACGGCGAACCCACCGAGAACCGCATCGCACTGGCGTCGAAGGGCACTTTGCGCGTCGAGGTCACTGCCCAGGGCCGCATGGCCCATTCCGCGTATCCGGAACTCGGCGAGTCAGCGATCGACAAGTTAATTACCGCTCTGGCAAAGCTGCGCGCGATGCCATTGCCATCCGATCCGCAAGTCGGGCCTTGTACGTTGAATATCGGACTGATCGAAGGCGGACGCGCCCCTAACGTGATTCCCGACTATGCGCACGCAGATCTTCTGTACCGGCTGGTCGGATCAACGGATGATTTGCGAAAACAGATCGTTGCGACCGCGGGGGATGCAGTGGAAATTAGATTTCCGCTGGAGCTTCCCTTCCTGCGGCTGCGAACGGTCGACTCATTGCCAACCATGATCGCGGCGTTCACCACGGATATTCCGAAGTTGACGAAATGGGGAGAGCCCTTGCTGATTGGCCCGGGATCGATTCACGTCGCGCACACCGAAGGCGAGTACATCGAGAAACTCCAATTGCACGAAGCGATCGATCTGTATTGCAAAATCGCCAAAGAGCTGCACAACCGGGCTTAGTTCTATCTGGCCCAATAAAGCAGCCGAGAGTCCAGGTTACAGTGGCAAACTGCAGGCCGGATATGGCTGCCTCCCTCGCTCTTGGGGAGAGCAGGTGACCAGCCGGAATCGACGGCTGCCTCTTTCAAGTCCGGTGAGGAGAACTTTTCCCATGTCATGTTGCGGTAGTCGCCGCGCTGCTCATTCCCAGATGGGCTGCGCGACCCGGAGTGCCATGTGGGTGGCGAGGGCGCTCTCTTTTTCGAAATATCAACTCCCAAAAAGCCGGGCGTGCGCTAGCGAGTCGCGTTATTGCGGAGTCCACGTCATATCGATCCGCACAGGCATCTCATTCTTTACCGGTATGGTCAGCAGAGACGGCGGATCGATTTTGAAATCGGACAAACCGGTCGGGATAGTTCCCGTAATGTGTTTCAAGTTTCCCTCTGTCTTTACGTCGAAGGGAACTTGCTGGTAGTGCGCAGTCTGCCCGGCGAAATGGATTTCCAGATCGGCCTTGAGGGTTGTAGAAGATTCTGCCGACTCGGGCAATCGGGTGCGCACCATGACCATCGGGTACTCGGCGCCCTTCGTTACTTGAAGCATATGCAGATCGCGGTTGCTATCTCCCGAGTCAAACGATTTCACCGGGACCGCAATCAGAAAGTCGCACTGTCCCTCGTGACAAACCCCCTTGCCCCGTGCGGCATGACTGACTCCATCGGTCTGATGGAGCGGGTGAGAGACATGATAAGAAAGCGTGCTCTCTTTCAGGACCCATGTATTGTCGGCAGCCCGTAGCGGCGCGAGTGTGGCGAATAGGAATAATGGCAACAGCTTTTTGTTCATAGGTTCTGCACGAGAAATCAAAACTTAACCGATACCGCCAACAGAGCCGCGCCGAAAGCTCCAGCCGTTACGATGGCCACCGGCCCGTGAGCCGAAGCAACTCCGTGAACTTTCTCGCCATTATTTTTCTGGTTGAAAGCGATGGCCCCGAGAATCGGAGTCGCGATCATGCCTGGTCCGTGAATCCAGGCAAGAATCTTGTGCACCTTGATCGGGCCCTTGGTTTGGGTGCCGGGAATCCTCGGAGCACGGATGGCGTAGTAAGCCGTGATGCCGTAGAGATCGCCCGTCAACGCGCCCAGAGCCACATGCAGGTCACGGGAAGCAGTGCCTTGGCTGCGACCGCCGGCATTCAACGAGGTAACCACCGACGCGATCATCGGGATCGTGGTAATCAATCCCATACGCTGATGGATCTTAAGCATGTGCGTCCGCCTATCGAGCAAAGCCTGTTGCCTGGCATTGGCTTGCGACTCGGCCGGTGAAAAACCGAGATCTTCGAGCGACGGCTCAGCCTTGGAGGAAGATGGAGCACTCGGCAGATTGTCCTGCTGACTCAGCTTGAGACTCAAGATTTGAGAGCCTCCGGCTGTCAAAGTGACTTTTTGAGGAGAGCTGCTGGCTCGGTCGGAAGACGCCACGACTTCATAATCGCCCGCCGCCAGATTCGGAACAGTGAAGTGCCCGTCAGAATCAGTCTGGGCTTCTGAGGATTGGCCGGTCGCTGAATCCTTTACCGAGATTCTTGTGTTCGGCACTGGATTACCGAAAGCATCTGTGACCGTGCCGGTGAGAGTCGCAGCCGAATCCTGCGCGTGAAGCGGCTGCTGGACGAGTAAAAAATTCAGTACAAGCGCGAAGACGAGCTTCCCCGAAATCGAACTCATCAAGGATTCCCTCTGGGTTGAGACCCCAAGAAAATACTATGGTCGAAAGATGCTTGCAGCATAAAGCAAGATGTCTGAAAAACTCTTTGAACTTTACAATTCTCTACAATCACAAGTCGCCCACTGCTTGTGGACATCGACCGCTCATTTTGATCGGTTCGGCTGGCGTTAGACTGATGGAATGGAAACCTCGACCCTGAACTCCCTCTCCCGCGCTTCCTCTTCCTACTTGCGTTCGGCCATGCATCAACCGATTCACTGGCACGAATGGGGGAGAGACGCATTTGCGATCGCTCAGCGCGAGAACAAACCGCTTCTCCTCGACATCGGCGCGGTATGGTGCCACTGGTGTCACGTGATGGATCGCGAGTCGTACGAGGATCCCGAAGTGGCTGCGATTGTGAATGAACACTTTATCGCAGTGAAAGTTGACCGCGATGAGCGCCCTGATATCGATAGCCGCTATCAGGCTGCGGTGCAGGCGGTGAGTGGCCAAGGCGGATGGCCGCTGACGGCTTTCCTCACGCCCGATGGCAAGCCATTTTATGGCGGGACGTACTTCCCTCCGAGGGATGGGTATGGGCGGCCCAGTTTCCGCCGGGTGCTCTTGAGCATCGCGAATGCCTATAAGGAAAAGCACAGTGACGTCGTCGAGCAGGCGTCGATGGTCGAAAATGCAATCGCGCAGTCGGAGTCTTTTGCCGGAAAGAGTCGGCGGGTTTCGCCCAGTGTGATTACGGCAATTCAGGAATCAGCACAAAAGATGTTTGATCCGCAGCATGGCGGCTTTGGCTCGGCGCCGAAATTTCCCCATCCTTCGGCGCTGGAGCTGCTGATTGAGAGATATGGCAGGAATCATGTCGGAACGGCTTCCTCGGACGGTCCGGCGGAGCGAGACTCGGCGGAGACCGTCCTCCTGCGTACCATGATCACCCTCACGCTCGAGCACATGGCCAAGGGCGGCGTCTACGATCAACTGGCTGGAGGATTCCATCGCTACTCAGTCGATGAGCGTTGGGTTGTCCCGCACTTCGAGAAGATGTGCTACGACAACTCGGAGTTGCTGAAGAATTATGTGCACTGCTATCAGGTGACCGGCGCGCAATTCTTTGCGGAGGTGGCGCGAGACATCATCCGCTGGATGGACGAATGGCTGAGCGACCGCGAGCGCGGCGGATTCTATGCTTCGCAGGACGCCGATATCTCGATGGACGACGACGGCGACTACTTCACCTGGACTCTCGACGAAACCAAGGCTGTCCTAACCACAGACGAAGCTCAAGTTGCGGCCCTGCATTATGACATCAACGAAATCGGAGAGATGCAGCACAATCCCGCGAAAAATGTGCTCTATGTGCGCGCCGCGATCGACGAGATTGGGAAACGCATGAATCTACCGCCTGCGCGGGTGAGTGAACTCCTGGCTTCCGCGAAAAAGAAAATGTATGTGGCACGCCTGCAGCGTCCTACGCCGTACGTCGACAAAACGGCTTACGTCGGTTGGAACAGTCTGTGCATCTCGGCGTACCTCGAGGCCGCCAAAGTCTTGCATCTCCCTGATGCGAGAAGATTTGCTTTGCGATCATTGGACCGCTTGCTGAGCCAAGCATGGAAGGAACAATTGAGCGCAGAGAACAGGAGTGCAGCCGCCGGTGCCGCATTGCTACACGTGATCTCCTACTCAGACCCCCAGGCCGGGAATCGAGAGGTCCCGGGCATGCTTGATGACTACGCGTGCACGGTGCTCGCCTGCCTGGATGCATATGAGGCGACCAGCGATCTTACCTATTTCAACTTTGCGCGCTCGGTTGCCGACGCGATGGTCGCCCGATTCTTCGACTCCACTGCAGGAGGATTCCTGGACAGTGAACCCGCTGCCGACGGCAACAACTTTGGCGTGCTGGCAACGAAGCGGAAGCCTCTCCAGGATTCGCCCACTCCTGCTGGCAATCCGATGGCGGTCATTGCGCTCACTCGTTTGCATCACTACACCGACGATCCTAGCTATCGCGAAAAGGCCGAGCAAACCCTCGAGACTTTCGCCGGTGTGGCAGAACCGTTTGGCATCTTTGCCGCAACCTTTGGAATGGCTGTCGCAAGGTTCCTGGAGAGCCCGGTCCAGGTGGTGATCATCGAGGGTGACGATAACGCCGCCGAACTTCGCTGCGCCGCTGACGAGCGCTTCGCATGGTCGAAGACTACGCTGCAGATCAAAGCGAGTCAGGCGATCGCCGCGAATCTACCGCCCGCCTTGGCAACCACGATTCCGAATCTTCCGCAGCGAAAGTCTGGCAAATCGTTCGCGGTGCTTTGCTCGGGGTCTTCGTGTCAGCCCCCTGTTTTCTCGGCTGAAGAACTGCGGAAAACCTTGCAAGAGGGGTTGCGGATCTTTCCCTAGCGTTAAGCAAAAAATAAGGGCTGATGGGTTAATAAGGTCCATCAGCCCGAAGATTGCAAGCCTTTCGATTTGGGCTAGTTACGACAGGTTACTTTGGTTACTTGTCACACCAGCCTGCCGGGAATTAGCTTGGCAGGTGTTGACAGCCAGATCTTGGGCACATAGGAAGCGGGCCGCCGTCCTGGGCGGGAACCTGTTCGACGGCTGCCGCTATAAATGTGCCCACGAGGCCTACCATCAGGATTGCGATCCTGAGTGCACGTTTCATGGGTTCGTCTCCTGTATTCCACCTAGAGTGAATCGTGTAGAACTTTCTACGTGGACCCGCATTATAGGGTACGTGTCAAGCCCCCCTTGCTAGAAAATCCCAGCCGTAGAACGCGGGACGGAGTTCGTGGCCTCAACGCGCACCCACAATTTTCGTTAAGTTATTGTATTACAATTACTTATCTCAACTGCGGTAATCATTAACTTGATGCGCGGGATTGGCGCCGCTGGATGGGCGGTTTATGGGGCGATGAATTTACGGAATCCGAACAGAATTCAGACGGGCGGAAGAACCACGAATTCACGGACTTTTCGGAATTATCCCTTCGGCTTAAGGCGAGTGAGGTTGAAGCTTCCCGTCCCCCGGCCTCCGGCGGAGGCCGCAGCGCTCTCCGCAAGCGGCGCCTGCCCATTCGTCGGCACGGTGCGCGATAGGGCGCGATCGACCATTCCTTCAAACATGGGGATCAGCGAGTCGGCGGGCAAGGGATGATTGATATCGGAAAGGCTCTGCTCCCACCGTTGCGGCTGCAGCAAAGATCGCGAGACATCGCGCACCGGACGTTTGACCGCTACATACGTGAGCCAGAGCGTGAGGCTCGCGTTGTAGGCAGCCATGTTGCTGATGTCCATCCAAGGCCCGCCGAGATGATTCCCCACCCATGAACAAATCAGGATGAGTTCAATTACAGCAAAAGATCCGAAACCAAGGGCAATTCCAAAGCTGTGCTGCTTCCGGCTAACGCCCACATACTGGGCGAAAAAAAGCAGGAACATTACCATTCCCACCTGAATAATGCGAACGCAGCGTTGCGAGGTGGCGAGGGCCTGAAACCAGGGAGACATCTGCGCCGAGTTCGTGGAAACTGAAACCACAACGGCTGCCAGCAACATGACAAGCCCGGCCCATTTGAACAGAACAGTGCCCAAATCGCGCAAGGTGTGAAAGAACCTGAACACGTCAACGAAGACTTCGTGGATGACCAGAAAGCCGCAGGTCACGCTGATCGCGTCGAATCCCCAGTAGAGGTAGAAAAAATCCGCGGAGCTGCGCCAGACGAAAGCAGGAAAAACGACCGCGAACGTAGCCAATTGGGTAAGGATGTAGACGAAGAAAAACTTGAATTGCCGAAACAGACCGCGGCGAAGCATGAACAATGCAATCCCCGCCTCCAGGAGGGGGTGCATGATCCAAAGCGCAAAATACAAGAACTTTACTTTGTCGCTCATGCTTCCTGTCAAACTGCAAATGCTTGTTTACCTTGGCAAAACCCCGTTACCAGTGAATGACTTGGCGTACCTTCAGTGCGCAGACGTTCGGCGTCACAAGACCTAGGCTAGCCGCTTGAAATCCGATGTTCAATGCACTGTGGTAACCCGACGTAACGTTACCCTTGCACCCGTTTTTGGGCAAGTTACCTTCGTGCTAGAGTTGAAAACAAAGGATTTCCGCGCAGCGGCATGCCCCACGTGGGCGGGCGCGCGGTTCTAGGCGTCAGGCGTGGAGTGGATGTAGGCGCGCATCATGCGCACCTCGTCGTCTTTCTCGTCCAGGTCGTGCAGCAAGATGTCGCGCAAAGAGACGATACCTACCAACTGGCCTTCGTGACAAACCGGCAGATGCCGGAAGCCATGCCGCCGCATCAGCGCCATGCAGTTTCCCAGATCCTCAGCAGTGCTGACCGTGAGCGGGTCGGCCGTCATGACCTCGGCCATGTACGTGCTACGGCAATCGCGGCCTTCGGCCACCACACGGCGCATCAAGTCGCGCTCAGAAAAAATTCCGACCAGTTTTCCGTGGTGAACGACCGGAACTGCGCCGATGTTGCGTTCCACCATAGCGCAGACGGTTTGAAGAACCGAGTGGCCCAGTTCCGCTTGATAGGTGTCCTGGCCTTTGATCAAGTCGCAGATACGCATTTTGATCCCTCCCGGCCAACCGAAGTCCGAGCAGTCCAAAAGCATCTACCGGGGCGCGAGTATACGCCGCAAACCAGATGTAAAGGAAGAGAAAAAGGTTGGAGATCGATTCCCTTAAGCAATTTCGGACTGGATTGTCCGATCCTGACCTTTCCTCACAGACTGAACCTTGCTTCCTCGTGTAAAATCCCCCTGCTTTCAGGCTTGGAAAGCTGCCGATCGTTTCTGGGAATACAGGAGCCCGGCGGCCGCGAAAAGGTGGAGGAATGTTCAACATGTGGGCTCGAATCCCAGCTGTCTTGCTGGCGGTAGTCGTACTTGTTCCTTCTGCTCCGGCGCAACAGCCGATATCCAGTTTTGAGCGGGGGCGCGCACTCGATATGCTGTCCATGATATCGAACGACGTCAAGAAGCACTACTACGATCCGAAGTTCCACGGCGTGGACTTCGAAGCGAAGGTGGCAGAAGCGAAACAGCAGATCGAAACTTCGACATCTTTCAATATGGCGATGTCGCATATTGCTGCGGCGCTGGACACGCTCAGCGACTCGCACACGTTCTTTCTGCCTCCACAGCACGCCTATCGGCATACCTATGGCATGCTGTATCAAATCGTTGGAGACCGCTGTTTTGTGACCCAGGTGCGCTCACAAAGCGACGCTGCGGCAAAAGGAGTCAAGCCGGGCGACGAGATTCTGGGGATCAACGGCTACGCGGTAAATCGCGACGACCTATGGAAGCTTCAATACATATTTTCAGCTTTGCGCCCCCAGCCGGGGCTTCGACTGACGCTGCAGGATCCGACCGGCGCCCAACGGCAAGTCGACATTGCCGCCAAATTTCGAGACACCAAGCGCGTCACCGATCTCACTGGCGCCGGTGGCGCCAGCGATATTTGGGATCTGGTTCGGCAGGAAGAAACAGAAGATCATCTGACGCGTGCGCGATTCCTCGAGTACGGAGACAAAGTCACCGTAATCAAAGTGCCCGAATTCAAATTCACCGCCCTCGAGGTTGAAAGCATGCTGTCAAAGGCACACAACCATGACAATCTCATTCTCGATCTCCGCGGTAACCCCGGGGGAGCCGTTGATACGCTGAAGTATCTGGTCGGCGGAATGTTCGATAAGGAAATCAAGATTGCAGATCGAGTTGGTCGTAAGAATTCAAAACCCGAAGTGGCCAAGCCCATGCACAACCCCTATCTCGGGAAGTTGATTGTGCTCGTCGATGCGCGCTCAGCCTCCTGCGCGGAAGTTTTCGCGCGCATCATTCAACTCGAGAAGCGTGGCGTAGTCATGGGAGACAAAACCGAAGGTGCCGTGATGGAGGCCAGACACTACGAAGAGCGTGCCGGCACCGACACGATAGTTTTTTACGGCGCTTCCATCACTGAGTGGGATTTGATCATGACCGACGGCAAGAGCCTGGAGCATTCGGGCGTCACGCCAGACGAACTAGTCTTGCCCAGCGCGAACGCGATCGCCAACGGGAAAGATCCTGTGCTGGCCCATGCCGTGGAGTCCCTTGGCGTCAAGATCACGGCCGAGGAAGCCGGAAAAGCCTTCCCCTATGAATGGCCACCAGAATAATCAACTGACGGTTTTTTCGCTTCCGCCCCGCCGACGAATACGAAGTAAGAAGTATTCCACAACGCCGTAGGCACCGTTCCTCGCGGACGTGCAGTGATGACGATGTTGTACTCGTCGGCAGGCCCCGTGTTGAGTCCCCGCAAGGGATCGTCGTCCTTCATCGACTTCCCAGGTGCTCGTCTGGTGCGCTGACTGCCAACTGGTTCTATCGTCGCTAACCACGCCAGAAACTCGTGAAGATCGCGGCTGCGTGGACACCCTGGGATGAGATAGCTTACTTCTGCGTCTTCGGTGGAGAAGTGCCACGCCAGCGATGCCGCCAATTCGACGGCTTTTTCATACTCCGGATCGGAAACAAGGCCCACTCCAGGATTATCAAACGCAATGCACAGCTTGCGTTCGTCTTCGCGGGCGAACTCGCGCACCATCAGAGACCCGGATTTCGCCGTGGCCTTCCAGTCTACGTGGCGGGCAGAGTCACTCGGTAGGTATTCGCGAATGCGATACAGGTCGGAGCCACGGCCGCGCACAAAGCTTTCCCACTCACCGCGTACCAGGGGCAGGATTTCGAAGACTTCATCGGTCGAGTCAACCCGCGGATAGACCAAAACTTCGCGCGCTAGTGATACATGCCGTGTCTTGGTCAGAAAGGCGAAGGGAAAGCGTGTCGCCAGCCCGAAACTGTTTTCCTGATATCGGCCGCGCTGATCGAACTTCAACTCCAGATCGGCGGTGGCTTCGGTACGAGCCGGGAGAAATGGGAAATACGCCATCCCGGCAAAAATCCCGGGGGGCGGCGGAATCACGGTGACCCGCTTCAGACGGCGATCCGGCAAACGCAACCATTGCGCTTCCTTCGGACGATTGAACGGAAACGCAAAAGTCGTGGCTTCCCATCGCCACTGCTTCGACGGCTTTTTTCGCTTCGTTCGCGTCGAGACCACCCGGATGGAAAACGAGGGGAACACTCGCCTCGGGTTGCGGAGCACGATGCGGCCCAGCACGGGACGTGCCGCAAAAACATGTTCCGGCAAGTGAATGTCTAGTTCGAGATAGCGCAGCACCCACGCTGATGCGTATCCCGAGACGATGATTGCCGCCAGCATGGCCGCGACCACAATGTAGAGGAGATTGTTGCCCGTGTTCAGCGCCGCGATGGCGATGACCAGCGTGACCAGCACATAGACAATTCCCGCCTTAGTCACATCGTAATCAAACGACTCCCTAAGCCGTTCGACGGCGACCCGGCGCGCCAGATAAGGCACGGTAACCAGCCCAACCAGGGTCGCGAGCACCAGCGACGCCGAAGCCAAAATGATGGTGGCCCAGAGGTTACCGGCATCGCGCGAAATCGTGGAGAATAATGCCGCCGTAAACGCGAGACCCAGGCCAATTAGCGCCAGAAGGAACTTGATCCACACCTCGGCGCTCGTCGATTGCAGCCACTCGGCCACCCGATTCGGAAATGACACGCTCGATTTCAACGGATTGGCAACTGTGGAACCCACCCTCTCGAAGGCTAGCATTCCTCG
>Ga0126378_10004021_pt1 | contig 11157 bp, 11 predicted proteins | sample PanSoiMetPlot_23_FD_92587 | JGI IMG/M metagenome (GOLD analysis project Ga0126378, IMG submission 92587) | Tropical forest soil microbial communities from Panama - MetaG Plot_23 | ecosystem: Environmental > Terrestrial > Soil > Tropical forest > Bulk soil | place: Panama | collected 2016-02-17
CAAAGAACGCCCGGATGGACGCATTTGATGTCATTGCCGGGTTAATCGGCGGTCTAGCCGTTTTGGGATATTTCGTTTTAGTTACTCCTTGGAAAGCAATGCCGTCGGCATTGATTTATTCCTTCGTGCCGTTTCTCCTGTGGTCAGCGTTGAGATTCGGCGGCGTGGGTGTCAGCATCTCGATGATCGTGATTTCATTTTTGTCCATTGGAGAGCCATTCATGGACATGGACCCTTTGCAGGCCCTGAACCTTTTGAAGATGTCGTATCATTGCAGCTATTTTTGATCTTCGCCGCGGTTCCCTTCATGGTCCTTGCGAGTCTAGAGGAAGAGCGTGAGCGGCCGCCATCGCTTTCCCGGTCACCGTTGTTGAACGCGTCGATGCAGCGTTGTGCTGTCGCCAAAGCCTCTGGCGCGAGACTCGGTGATACCTGAGTTGCCATGCCGATTCTCTTGCAACTACTGCTCTGAGATCGGGAGGCGAATCGGCCAACTGGCACCGGTGACAGAGAGGCCGCTACCAGTCTCGTATCCATCCAGCCCGTGCTGTAAGAACTAGCAGTTTGAGTAATCCCAACGATCGATTAGAACTGCATCTGCCACTCATGTTCGGGAGAACCGCGTCACGTCCAGCGATCGCGGTGAGAGAAATAGAGAATCTTGCGCTAATACAGACTGTCATCAATCGTCAGAAGGAGAACAGCATGGCTACGACGGCAATTGAAACACCCGCGACACCCAAAGAAAAAGTCCGCGATTGGACGAAACCGGCGGCAATGGCGATTCCAAAGGAGGGGTATTTCAGCCAACAAAATGGAAGATACGGTCCGATCTATCCCCGAACTCCAGCCTGCTATGGATTCACCATCATCGCGAAGATCAAGCCGGGACGAGAGGAGACAATTCGTGCCTACGGCACGACCATCGAAAACGCAATCGGTGAGGTGCCCGATGCGCTGGCGACGCTGAAACTCCATTATCTGCGATGGGTTCTTTTCGATATCGGGAAGGACACTTATTTCATGTATCAAGGCATCTTTGACACGGATTTCGACAAGTACACGGAGGATGCCGTCGCGTTATTTAAGAGTTTGGGTGTGAACACGGTTTTTGAGAATCTTGAAGGTTTTCCCGAAGACTGGAAAACCAATGTTCCGGCGTTCGTCAAGTTCGTCCGGGAACACCAATGTCCAAGCTTTTTGGAATACGGTGAATATCCTTACGTTACCGCTGACGAAATCAAGAAAGCGCTGAAACTGAAGGCGGCGTTCAGCCAAATGCTCGACCTCATGCAGTAGAGACGGAGCGACCGTGAGCACAGTGCAACAATCCGAGGGGATTCCGGGTGTTCTGATCGAGTCCACGGAGGCAGCCGCCTCACTGGATTTCGATGATATTCAACACTTCCTCATGTCGAGGCCGCCCGCAAGGGCGGCACGATATGAGTTCCTGACCTTTGCTTCTGCGAAGGGTGGACGAGCGTGGTTAACCGGCCTGATTGACAAGGTGGGCACCGCGAAAGCTGTTGGATCGCACGTTGCTGATGCCCGATGGGTGACGGTTGGATTCACCGGGAACGGCTTGCGAGCACTCGGTCTCTCAGAAGAGTCGTTAGCGACCTTTCCGGAGGAGTTTCGGCAGGGGATAGCCGCCCGGGCGGACATTCTCGGACTTACAGGAACCAATGATCCAGGGCACTGGGTGGGAGAACTGGCCAGTTCGAATCTGCATGCCATTGTGATCTTGTTTGCCCGCGATGTAGCCGAACGCGAACGCTGCCGACAAGAACACGAAAAGTATGTGAGGGAATGTGAGGGAGTCGAACTGCTCTCCGCGCTGGATCTGGAGGGGATTCCGCCTTTCGACTACGCTCACGAACACTTCGGCTACCGCGACCGACTATCTCAGCCCGTCATTGAAGGAACCGGAGTAGAGCCCACACCCGGCTCTGGCCCGCCGCTCAAAGCTGGGGAGTTCTTTCTCGGATATCCCGATGAAGAAGGTTCTCCTGCTGGAATGCCTCAGCCTGAAACTCTTTCCCAAAACGGCAGCTATGTGGCTTATCTGAGAATGGAAGAGCATGTCGGCGCCTTTCGTGATTTCCTCCGACAACATGGAGAGACACCTGAACAGCAAGAATGGGTCGCTGCGAAGCTGATGGGACGCTGGCGAAGCGGCGCTCCGCTGGTAGTTACGCCTGACCAAGATGACCCCGCCCTCGGCGCCGACTACAGCCGTAACAATGATTTCAATTACGGAACCATGGACCCACATGGATATGGCTGCCCGCTGGGTTCGCACATTCGCCGCATGAATCCACGCGATACCGCAGCGAACATGAATCGGCGGAAGATGATTCGGCGGGGAGGGACTTACGGTCCCCCGTTGCCGGAGGGAGCTCCCGAGGACGGCGTCGAACGAGGAATTGCGGCGTTCGTGGGCTGCGCGAGTCTTGTTCGACAATTTGAATTTGCCATGAATGTATGGGCAAACGATCCGAACTTTCATGAATTGGGAAACGAGCGCGATCCCATTTTTGGCACGCAGGATGGGACTTTTGACATGACCATTCCGAAGCGCCCCATTCGGAAAAAGATCACCGGGCTGACAGCTTTTACTACGATCCGCGGTGGCGCATATTTTTTCCTGCCGGGGATTCGAGCTCTACGTTATCTCGCTTCTCAGTGATGGTTGTTAGTGCACCGTTCGATTCCGAAGAACAGAAAGGCAGGTCAGCATGAACACCTTTCCTCAGCCGCCGCGTACTTACAACCAGGATCATGCGCCGCGAAAGTACACTCCCGGCAAACGTCGAGTTTCAATCTACTGGACCTGGAGCTATCCGTGGGAATCCAACCGTGACACCACCAAAATGGATAATCGCTTCTCGACCATGACCGAAGTTCGCCGAGTAGCGTGGCCCGCTTATGAGGGCACGGAATGGGACGAAAAACACTTCCTGCAAGGAATTGCGGGAACCCTGGAACTGTTCCACCGCTCCACGCTCGCGTTTCAAAAGGTTGCCGGAGAGGTCACGGGGCATCCCGTTGCGGTCTTTCAGCGCATTGACCAGGCTGGATACAAGCTGCCAATCGACGAGCGGATCCTGGCGGACACAGACACGCTGATGGTTTTTGGGCTCGACCACCTGGTTTCTGAACAGGAGGCAGCGCCAGAGGAGCTTGCAGCAATCGGCGAATGGTTGCAGCGGGAGGGCACGTGTCTGTTGATCGGGCCTCACCACGACGTGGGATTCACCGAAGATCTGAAGCAGCGACAACAGGAGTATTTACACCATGGGGATGCGCTCGTCCCTCGCCAGCAGCGCTTCGGACAGTACACGCGTTCGATCATGAAGGGCCTGGGGGTGCCGGTGATGAATCAGTACGGGCTTCGTCCGGCTCTCGTCAAAGGGACAAAACAGATCGCACCGCTCACAATTAATAGAGATCTGGATAAGTTGGGACTGCTAAACGGCGTGAGCACGTTCAACTTTCATCCCCACCTCCCACACTACGCATTGACCAGTGAGGACGCCAAATCAGTCCATGTCCTGACGCGACAACCCATTGACCTCGAACGGCCGCATCCTTTCATCGAAGCGGGTAACACGGAATTCAACTCGTGTATCTGGATGCCGTCTGATACGCAGCGCGCAGGACAAATCCTGCTGGCGGATTCCACGATCTTCACCACATTGTTTGGTGGGGTCGAGTCGCTGGAGACCTTCTGGAAAAATTTTGCGACCATGCCGCTCGTAAGCAAGGTGCAGCCGAAGTCGACGCAGGCGGTTGCGTGATCGGAAGCGGAAAAGAGAGCAGCCGGAGAGAGTAAATGGAAATCCTTAGCAAGATCGTCCCGATCGCAATGCTGACGTTCGTGGTGTCAAGCATGCTGTCGATGGGATTGAGTCTCACGGTGGCGCAGATCCTTGCTCCCTTGCGGAACTACAGATTGATTGTTCTTGCGCTACTGGCGAATTTTGTCTTGATGCCATTTGCGGCCTTTGGCATTGCAAAGCTGCTGCGGCTGGACGAACCACTCGGCATCGCTCTGCTCTTGCTGGGCACAGCTTCGGGCGCGCCGTTTCTACCGTTATTGGCCCGAATCAGCAAAGGAAATCTGGCGTTCTCCGTGGGCTTGATGGTGCTGCTCATGGTTGTGACGGTTGCATACATGCCACTGGTGTTGCCGCTATTCCTTGAAGGTGTTTCGGTCGATCCAGTCAAAATCGGGCGCTCGCTAGTCTTCCTGATGATGCTCCCTCTCGCGATCGGGCTTCTAGTGAAAGCGCGCTGGAGTGGATTCGCCGCAAAAATCCAACCTTCGCTCGGCCGAGTGTCGATGCTGAGCCTCGTTTTGCTGATTGCGCTTTTGTTGATTACAAACATGCAGAATGTATTGAGCTTATACGGGACGCTGGGGGTTCTGGCGAGCATCTTGTTCATTGCTGCAGGCTCCGGCATTGGATGGGTCCTGGGTGGACCTCAATCCGACGCTCGAGGAGTGATGTCACTCGGCACCGCACAACGTAACATCGCGGCTGCGCTGGTTGTGGGCGGCCAGAATTTTAGCGATCCGAGAGTTATCGTTATGGTCGTTGTAGTTGCGATTGTCGGATTGTTGATTCTGATGCCTTTCGCGAGATATCTAGCCAGGTTCTCTCAAACGACAAGCCAACAGCCTGGCAATTCTCCGAACGTTCAGCCCCTGGAACAATCCGCAACGGATGGAGCTCGGCGCGCCTCGTGAAGCGAGGTTCTCTCAGCACGCGCGCCGTGCCCCTTTGTCTTTTCGCTGTGATCTGCATGATGTCGCTGCCTGTTGTAGCCCAAGTCAGGGGTGTATACCCCTTGGGAATGAGCGCAACGAACTCCGGGGTCACGCCTGAGCCGGGAATCTCTTACGTCAATCAATTTCTGTTCTACTCCCGAGATCAGGCTAAGGGCCCTAGTGGCGAAGTCCTCGCCACAGGCCAGAACTCGGTGATGATGGATATGAATAGTCTTGTCTGGGTCAGCAAACAAAAGCTGCACTTTGTAGGAGGCGCGCGATTTTCCATGTCGGCGACGATCCCGATCGCCAACAACTCGCTCACCTCGGATACTGCGGGAGGAATCAGTGGGGGTGGCGGACTGGCCGACTCGTATTATCAGCCGTTCATTCTCGGATGGCGCACAAAGCGGGCAGATATTCGGGCTGTTTACGGATTCCTTGCGCCTTCTGGGAAATTTGATGTTGGTGCCAACAACAATGTCGGCTCCGGCTACTGGACACACGCCTTCTCGTCTGGCCAGACCTTCTACCTAGGCGAGAACAGAAGAACGGCTATCTCGGCATTCCAGATGTACGAGATCCATACAACGCAGGAGGGAACGCAAATCCATCCCGGCGACACACTTAACCTCGATTATTCGATGACACACGTATTGCCATTACAACGCGACCTGAATCTTCAAGTGGGGTGGGCTACGAACAGTGGCAACTCACGGACAAGACCGGCCCGGGTGTTACTGCCGTCCAGTCTTCTGCTCATTATCGGATCAACTCCCTGGGATTCGGATCGAGTTTGATCTTGCCATCGCGGAACGTGAGTCTTGGCGTTAAGTACTTCAAAGAGTTCGAAGACCGGTCCACATATCAGGGATATTCGTTTCAGATCACGGGCAGTATCAGGTTTTAGCGTGGATATCTTTCGGCGGGTGCCCCCCCGGCGACAAGGTCGCAGAATGCGCGACATTTAGAATGGTTCCCCCGATTATCTAATCAGTCCGACCGCGCAAAAACCCCAACCTATAATGGTCTCGGGGCAGGAGTCGTACTGTGCTTACACGGATCGAAGCAGCAGATATGGCCGTCCGGCATGGGTGTGACAAAAAGCGACAAAATGCCATTGCCGCAGTGTTATGCGGAATCGCGCCTGCGCTGCTGGTAAGCCCCTATTCTGCTTCTGTAGCCAGTTGGCAGCATTGGCTTGGCGGCGGCGTCGTAGGTCTGATCTGGGGTAATGGCTTTGAATATATTTATCATCGATGGCTGCTTCACCGACCTCACACGCCACTAGCCACTGGACATCTCGAGCATCATGCGCAGATTGGTGCTCCGGAGGAAGCAGAACACGTTGCGCTTATCAGCTCTCCAATGAACGTTGTTCTTCTGTTCGTTATCAACGGCGTTCCGGCATTTCTGGCCGCTTCCCTGATGGGTGCCAGGGGACTCCTCTCAGGTGTCTTCGTTGCTTGGAGCATCTACCTGATTGTGACCGAAGAGATACACTGGCGTATCCACATGAACGGCTGGCTCCCTCCGGCTCTCGGGTTTGCTCGTGCGTATCACCTGAGCCATCATGATGTTCCGAACAGCCGCTACAACGTATTTCTACCGCTCTTTGATTTTCTGTTCGAAAGCACGAGACCGAGAAGAAGCAGAGTGGCTGTCTAGCTTTCAAGAAGCTTACTGGTAGTTACGGCGAAGCGGAGTGCGCCCGATCTGCATACGCCAATGAGGCGCCAAAGAGCGCGGCACAGTCGATCTGAATACCCGGGAGAATCCGATCCGAGTCACCGAAGTTAGGTTTACATAACAGGCTCAGACCGTGACTCGCGTGGTGTGAAGCATGGAAATATTTCGCTGGGACTTCCTCGTCGCGACTTTTCGTAACGGAATGGGTTTCACCGATCAGCTTGCAATCGAAACTGCGGTGCCTGGAGAAGATTTCAACCATGTTTCGTCGAGCCGTTCTTCGGTTCGTGCTCTCGTCCGCCTTGTTGCCGAGCGCTCGCGCGCAGGTCGCCCCAGCCTGTACAGCGAAGAGGATTGCGCATCGGGTGATCGCCACCGCGACACGGTGCGAGGCCGCAGGGTGACGTTGCGAGAAGCGGGACGTTCACCATTCTCTTCGGAGGCCGGTGAAGGGGTCCCCACTCTGAACGTCGCAAAGTGCGCGACGTTTTACATGGGTCACCCGGCTCCCTCCGCGGCGGTACGGGCTCGGGGCTTGGCTCCGCGGACCTGCCGAGGCGGCGGTCCCTACGCGAGCAAAATCTACCCGCGGCTTGGGTGGTAGAGTTTCAGGATGCGAATCAACCGATCTGTGCCGCCTTGTGCCGTGATTCCTGTGCTCGTTTACCCCGACCCCGGTGCGGCAGCCGAATGGCTGTCAAAGGCTTTCGGCTTCAGCGTTCGTCTTAAAATTGCCAATCACCGCATCCAAATGAAAGCGGGGGAAGGCTGCTTCACGATCCGCGAGGGAAATATAGCGCCTAATCATTCCCAAACCGTTCAAGTTCGCATCGAAGACGCAGTGGGCCACTGCGAGCGCGCACGGCGGAACGGGGCTGTCATCCTGAGCGAACCTAAAGATCATCCTTATGGGGAGCGCCAATATAATGCTCAGGACTTTCACGGGCACCACTGGGACTTCACGGAAACTATCAGGGATGTCGCTCCGGAAGAGTGGAGTGATGGTGCCTTTCATCTGGAATAGTCGATCGGCGACTGCATCGGAGCAACCGGCAACTCCATAGGTCCTTCGGCCTGCGAAAAACGCAGGCCCCTGGGTGATAAGGGTATAGGCGCCTTGCCTTCGGAATTCCCCACTCTAAACTTCGCAGAATACGCAACGTTTAGAATGGGCCACCCTCCTTCATCGGACCAGGGATACACCTGAGTTTCAGACTGCGTGCTCGTCCGGTACACTAGCCCCGTGAAACTGCCATGAGCCCAGAAACTGTTCTGACCTCCCCGCATCTGCTCACCGAGAATGACTTCTATCTGTTCAACGAGGGAAGCCATTACCGCATTTATGACAAGATGGGCGCCCACTTGTTCAACCACGAAGGACAAGCGGGAGCGATTTTCAGTGTCTGGGCGCCGAACGCGCGGTCCGTTTCAGTCATCGGCAACTTCAATGGATGGGATCCCAGAACGCACCGCCTGCATTCCCGCGGCTCTTCGGGCATTTGGGAGGGATTTGTTCCCGGCGCGAGTCAAGGCAACCTCTACAAATTCCACATCGATTCCAGCCGGCACGGATACCGCATCGACAAGGCCGATCCTGTCGGCTTCTGGCATGAAAAGCCGCCCCGCACGGGCTCCGTAATCTGGGACTTGAACTATCAATGGAATGACAACGAGTGGATGCAGAAGCGTACCGAGCGCAACTCGCTGCGCGCGCCGCAGTCGATCTACGAGGTTCACTTTGGCTCGTGGATGCGCGTCCCGGAAGAACACAACCGTCCGCTCTCTTACCGCGAAATGGCGCCGCGGCTTGCGCAATATGTGGGGCAGCTGGGATTCACCCACGTTGAATTTCTCCCCATCATGGAGCATCCCTTTTACGGGTCCTGGGGATACCAGACGACGGGATACTTCGCGCCTACTTCTCGTTACGGCACGCCACAGGATTTGATGTACCTCGTCGACTACCTGCACCAGCATGGAATCGGAGTGATCCTCGACTGGGTTCCCTCGCACTTCCCTTCTGATGGACACGGGCTCGCCTATTTCGACGGCACGCATCTCTACGAGCACGCCGATTCGCGCCAAGGCTTCCATCCCGACTGGAAGACCCATATTTTTAATTACGGGCGCGCAGAGGTCCGCAGTTTCCTGATGTCGAGCGCGATGTTCTGGCTCGACAAGTATCATATCGATGGCCTGCGGGTGGATGCGGTGGCCTCCATGCTTTACCTCGACTATTCGCGCAAACAAGGCGAGTGGATCCCAAACAAATTTGGAGGACGCGAAAATCTTGAGGCCATCGATTTTCTTCGTCGATTCAATCAGGAAGCGTATAAAGAGCATCCCGAGATCCAGACGATCGCGGAGGAGTCGACCTCCTGGCCCATGGTTTCAAAGCCGGTCTATGTCGGCGGGCTCGGCTTCGGGGAGAAGTGGGACATGGGCTGGATGCACGATACGCTCAAGTACTTCGAGAACGATCCGATTCATCGGAAATATCATCACAACCTGCTGACGTTCCGCATGCTTTACTCGTGGCATGAGAACTTCGTCCTACCACTTTCACACGATGAAGTGGTACACGGCAAGGGATCTTTGATCGGCAAGATGCCCGGTGACGAATGGCAGAAGTTCGCCAACCTGCGTTTGCTCTATGGATACATGTATGCCCAAGCTGGCAAGAAATTGCTCTTTATGGGTTGCGAGTTTGGCCAGGTGCGTGAGTGGGCCCACGATTCCAGCCTCGAGTGGCACGTGCTGCAGTATCAGGTTCATCGCGGTGTGCAGGCCTGGATGGAGCAATTGAACCGCTTCTATCGCAGCGAACCAGCCATGCATGTTCTTGACAACGACCCGACCGGATTTGAATGGGTTGATGCCAATGACAACCTGACCAGCACGGTCTCTCTACTGCGCCAGAGTGGAAATCCGCAAGACACGGTGCTGGTTATCTGCAATTTCACTCCAGTGCCTCGTCCGGGCTATCGAGTGGGTGTGCCTCACGGCGGCTATTGGCGAGAAATGCTGAACAGCGACGCACGGGAGTACGCCGGCAGCGGAATGGGGAATCTCGGAGGAGTCCATGCCGATGAGAGCCCGATGCATGGGCGGCGGTTCTCGCTGAAGCTGACGCTACCGCCGCTGGCGGCGTTGTTCTTTAAAGCGGGTTAGATTGCGGACATTCGAGAGCAATCAAGAATCCCATGGATTGAACACGGCGACCCCCATGGGCCGGAAGTGACGCACATTCCTGGTCACAACTGTCATCCCATGGACCAGCGCGGTAGCAGCAAGAAGGGCATCGCGCTCGGAACGGGGGTCAGCCACCAGCAGGGCCGCGCACCCTTGGGCAACGGCAACGTCAATCGACAGAATCCGCCCCGTGAATGTGGGCACTACGTGGCGGTCCATCCAGGCACGAAGAACCTCGCTCGCCCTGTTTTCGATCGCGGCGTTCAAGTAGAGGGATTCCGACTTGCAATTCGAGAATCGAGATAGCCGATATACAGAGGCTTGCGGCGGGGAAGTGTCTGCGCCCATAGGACGACCTTTGGATCTGCATTCTTCCCCTGCCTCAGTTCAAAGATTACATTGGTGTCGAGAAGGTACATCAGGACAAGTCCGGCAGCTCGTGAATTTTGCCTCTGAGGCGGGAAGGCTTAAATTCGATTTCAGCGGCTTCGGGCATGGCTAACAGGTCCGTGATGCTTTCTTGGTCGCCGGTAATCCTCTGGTATTCCTCCACCGTGAGCAGCACGTGCGAAAGACGCCCGCGATCAGGAATGAAAACTGGAGCTCGTTTCGCAGCTCTCTTGGCCTCTGCTTGTGTCCTGATTAAACTCTCTGCTCGATAATTTTGTGATGGCCATGTTGTCTTCCCATTGTAGCAACGTACCTACACTATCGCGGATTGAATCCCCTCGCGGCCAACTTGATGGAAAGAGGAAAAACGGGCCACGTTTTACGCTACGGCTATAAACAGCGCAACCCACACCTCATCGTCGCTGGCGTCCTGCCGGCTGTCGCGCGGGCATCTGCCCGGATCTGACCTTCACCAACAATCCCATGCTATCCTCGGCTTAACTGGTCCCAGCATGCGGATTCTGACCCGGTACGTGTTGAGCGAAGTCACGGCTCACGCTCTCATCGGCGTTGCCATCTTTACGTTCGTGCTCTTTACGCGCGATCTGGGACACATCCTTGAATTGGTCGTCCGGGCCAGCGCGCCGCTCCCGAGCGTTCTCGAAGTCTTTTCCTTCACGATTCCACTCGCTCTGACTTACACCTTGCCGATGAGCGTGCTGGTGGGAATTCTCATTGGCCTCAGCCGGCTGGCCGCCGATAGCGAGATCACCGCCATGCGGGCCAGCGGCATCGGCGTGTGGAACTTCCTTCGCATGCTCGCATTGTTCGTACTGGGGGCATGGCTGCTGGCGCTGACCAATGGAGCGTATGTCGCTCCTCGCGCGCAGGCCGCCCTGGGCCGGCTGGAAGACCGGCTGAAAGGTTCTCAAGTTTCCTTCGAGATCCAGCCGCGTGTCTTTTACGAGGGATTCCCCAAAGCCGTCGTCTACGTTCAAGACGTCAAGAACGCACAGGGTGCCGCAGTTTGGAAAGGCGTCTTCATGGCCGATCTCAGCGACGCCGCCAACCCACGGATTACCCTGGCCAAAGAAGGAATCGTGGTCAGCGAA
>Ga0126378_10004022_pt1 | contig 11156 bp, 8 predicted proteins | sample PanSoiMetPlot_23_FD_92587 | JGI IMG/M metagenome (GOLD analysis project Ga0126378, IMG submission 92587) | Tropical forest soil microbial communities from Panama - MetaG Plot_23 | ecosystem: Environmental > Terrestrial > Soil > Tropical forest > Bulk soil | place: Panama | collected 2016-02-17
CCCCGCGCCCATGCCTGGGATGTGGCCGATCAGGGCACCGAGCGGGAGTTCAGCCGGAAAGTGCGGACCCTGAGCGGGAACTATCAGCTGCTGCAGCTGGCGCCCTGGCTGCTGGGATCAGAGAATCCCCTGCGTTTTGAGTTCATCAGTCACAAGCTGATGAGACTGGTGGTTCCCTTTGCGCTGGCGGCGACGCTGGTGGCCTCGATGGTTTTGTCGCATCCTATCTACCGCTTCGCCCTGATTCTTCAAATTGCCTTTTATGCGCTCAGTTTCCTGGTCGTGGCGCAGATGAAACGGGGCCTTTTGGCGCGCATGGCGGACGTGGCGTTCACGTTCGTAGTACTCAACATGGCAGCGGTGGTGGCATTTGCCAATTTTGTGACGGGACGGAAGGCGGCGTGGAATCGGTAACCGCCAGGGAATCGAACGACGGGAAGGGATAATCGGGTGGCGACTCTGGTAACGAACAGCGATACGGCTCACAAGAGGTCATTCATCCCGCAACGACTCCGGGATCGCAAGAGCGTCGCCTACCTGGCGCTGGCGGTATTCACCTTCCTCTATTACATGCGGCCCCAGGATGTGATTCCCGGGCTGGAAGTGCTTCCCGTCGAAAAGATCGGCGCCGCGATTGCCTTCCTGGCGTTGATTTTTGGCGCGCGGCCTAAAGATCGCCACGGTCTTCCCCTGGAGTTGAAAATCCTGCTGGCGCTCGAAGCATGGATGATCCTTTCGATTCCCTTCGCCTACTGGCGGGGCGGCGCTTTCCAAGCGGTGTTCACGAAATTCTCCAAGGGAGTCATCGTTGCGCTGCTGATTGGATTGATTATTTCCAAGCTTTACGAGATTCGAAAGCTCCTGTACATCCAGGCGGCGTCGGTAGCCTTTGTAGCGGCCGTTTCTGTGATGGTTCACCATACCGACGGCGGGCGCCTGATGGGGATTCAAAAGGGCATCCTGGAGAACCCGAACGACCTGGCGATTGCAGTCGCCATCAATTTTCCGCTGTGTATGGCGTTTATGTTCGGGACGAAAAGCGGGTTCAGAAAGGCGCTCTGGGCGATTGGCCTGGTGTTCATGATGTACTGCGTGCTCATCACTTATTCCCGCAGCGGAATGATCGCGCTGGTGATCACCATCATGATCTGCCTTTGGGAATATGGGGTCCGGCAGAAGCGCACGCTGCTGCTGATTGGGGCAGGAGTTTTTGGAGTCGTGGCCTTGGGGGTTGCCGTCGTGACTCCGCATTTTATCCCGCGCATGATGAGCATCACCCAGGGAAACATCCAAGGCTCGGGAGACCGGGGTTCACTGGAAGCGCGGGAAACACTGCTCAGACAAAGCATCGTGATCGCCTTTCAACATCCGCTGTTTGGAGTGGGTCCGGGAAATTTCCCGGTGGTTACCGGAGAGTGGCGCGTGGCCCACAACAGCTATACCGAATTGGCAGCGGAGGCCGGCTTTCCCGCGCTGTTTCTCTTCATTCTTCTGTTGTACACGAGTTCTCGCAAGGTAAATCTGATCCGCAAACTGCCGGGCTATGCGGCAGACGAAAATATACGGCTTTGGACCAGTGCCTTGTGGGCGAGTCTGGTGGCCTACGCCGTCGGTTCGATGTTTGCCTCGACGGAATACAACCTGTTCCCCTATTTCATGGTGGGTTACGTGTGTGCCTTGTATCGCATCGCCAGTAAGCCGGTAGAGACGCCGGCGCCGGTAGCCAATGGTGGAGGCAATGGACAATTCAAGGTTGCAGCCAGCCGCAAGCGTGAGTATGCCTGGAGTCAATAACCGGGTCTTGCGCATTCTGCGTTGCCTGACCTGTCAGGGCAGGTTCGAGGAACACGGCCAAGACTTGCGCTGCGCAGAATGCGGGCGCGCTTATCCCTTCGTGAACGGGATTTACCGTTTCGTCGACGCTCAGCACTATGCCGGAAGCTTTGGCTTCCAATGGCACCTGCATGCCCAAACGCAGTTGGATAACGAGCAGAGCCGCCGCTCCGAGGGTGCGTTCCGGCGGCGAACCGGTTTTTCTCCTGAAGATCTGGCAGGCAAGCTGGTGCTGGACGTGGGTTGCGGCATGGGCAGATTCGCCGAAGTGGCCACGGGCTGGGGTGCGCATGTCGTGGGGATCGACCTTAGCCTGGCTGCCGAAGTGGCGGCCCGGAATCTGGCAGACCGCTCGGCATCGATTTTTCAGGCCGATGTCTTCAAATTGCCCTTTGCCCTTGAAAGCTTCGACTACATCTACAGCATCGGCGTTCTGCACCACACTCCCAGTTGCGAGCAGGCGTTCAAGGTTCTGCCCCGATTCCTGAAACCGGGCGGAAGAATTGCCATCTGGCTCTACAGCAGCTACAACGCCTGGTATCGCATGAGTGACCTGTATCGAAAACTGACCCGGCGAATGCCGCCTCGCCTGCTGCATACTTTGTGTTACGGGTCGATCCCCCTTTACGGAGTCCATCAGGTGCTGCGCAAGATTCCCCTGGTTGGCCGTCCCGTCAGCGGGGGGCTCGCCTATATGATTCCCATGTCATTCAACCGCGACCCGAAGTGGCGGGTGCTGGACACATTCGACTGGTATTCCCCCTGGTATCAATCGAAGCACACCTATGAGGAAGTTTTTCGCTGGTTTGAAAGTTGCGGCCTGGACAATCTGCGCGTGATCGAGCAGCCGATTGCCGTGCAGGGGCACAAACCGGCTGCCGGGCCCTCGCTTCGGGAAGGGAGCGAACAGGAGGCGGAGCAATGTGCGGGATAGCGGGCATGGTGGCTGGCAAGGGCCAAGAGGTGACCGTCTCCGACGTTCGCCGCATGTGCCAGACCATCGTGCATCGCGGTCCGGACGATGAAGGAATCTACGCGCGCGGCCCTGTCGGCCTGGGTATGCGCAGGTTGAGCATCATTGACCTCTCCGGCGGAAAGCAGCCGATTCACAATGAAGACAAGAGCGTGTGGGTGGTCTTCAACGGCGAGATCTACAACTTTCCCGAGCTGCGTCGCGAACTCGAAAGCCGCGGACACCAGTTCTACACCCACTCCGATACCGAAGTGATCGTCCATCTTTACGAAGAGATGGGCGCCAATTGTGTCAAGAAGCTGCGCGGCATGTTTGCCATCGCCCTCTATGATGAGCGCAAAGACTCGCTGCTGCTGGCGCGAGACCGCCTGGGAAAGAAACCTCTGCACTACGCGCTGCGCAACGGCCGCCTTTTGTTTGGCTCGGAGATCAAGACCATGCTGGCGGTGGTACCGGAACTGGCCGAGGTGAACCTGGAAGGCGTCCTGCAGTTCTTTTACTTCGGTTACGTGCCCGATCCCTTCACGGCATTTGCACACATCCACAAATTGCCTCCCGGACACTTGCTGGAATACGCCAATGGCGAGGTGAAGGTACGGCAGTACTGGGATGTGCCGGGTTACGGAAATCAAGCTCCCAAGTCGGAGGAAGATTGCCTCGAGCAGCTGGAGAGCCGCTTGCTCGAAGCCGTACGCATCCGGTTGATCAGCGATGTTCCGCTGGGAGCGCTCCTGAGCGGCGGGGTTGATTCATCCATCGTAGTGGCTCTGATGGCGCGGGCCAGCCGCGGCCCGGTGAAGACATTCTCGATTGGTTTCGGCCACCGGGATTTCAACGAGGCCGAGTATGCACGCCTGGTGGCGGAGCGCTTCGGAACGGATCATCACGAGCTGATGGTCGATCCGAACATCTCCGAAGCTCTGGAAGTGCTCTCGGGAATGATGGAAGAGCCCTTCGGCGACTCTTCCATGATTCCGACCTATTACGTTTCCAAGCTGGCGCGTCAGTACGTGACCGTGGCCTTGTCCGGTGATGGCGGCGATGAACTGTATGCCGGCTATGACCGCTACGTCGTAAATCTGCGCCGCAGCCGTTACGGTATTCCACCCTGGCTGGGGCGAATCTATCGAGATCACGTATACCCGGTGTTGCCCGACAATGTCCGGGGGCGCAAGCTGGCGTGGAATATCTCGCTGCCTTCCCGGGATCGTTACCTTGACGGCCTGTCATTCCTTCCTGCGCTTGATCGTGAGCGCAGCCTGTTCAGCGACGAACTGCTGGCGGAAGCGGGCCGGTTTACCGATCCCTTCCGGCCGTTCGAGCGGTTCTACGATCAGGCGCCGGCCGCGGATACCCTCAGCCGGCTGCTTTATCTCGATACCAAGACTTACCTGACGGCAGACATCCTCGCCAAAGTGGACCGCATGAGCATGGCGACTTCTCTTGAAGTGCGCGTTCCCATGCTGGATCACGAATTCGTAGAGTGGACCGCCAGCCTGCCCATCGAATGGAAATATCGCAACGGAACCAGAAAGTATCTCTTGAAGAAGCTGGCGGAGCGGATTGGAATTCCGCCCGCGCTGTTGCATCGGCGCAAGCAAGGGTTTTCGCTTCCCCTGGTCCATTGGATGCGCGACGAGATGAAGGACGGCCTGCTTGGAATTCTCACCGAGGCCCGCACCCTGCAGCGGGGATATTTCAAGCCGGCGGCTGTCCGGGCGCTGCTCGACGAGCATGTGCGCGGATATCGCGACCGTGCGGGAGCGATCTGGTTACTGCTGGTGCTTGAGCTGTGGCATCGCAATTTCCTCGAAGCTCGCGGAGTCGAGTCTCCCGGCTTGATCCCGGAAGTGGCGGGGAGTCCGTCGTGAATCGCGGTCAACGCCCCGGCCTCTTTCTCATGGTTAATTCGCTGGAGAGAGGCGGAACGGAGCGTCAATTTGTGACCCTCGCGCAAGGGCTGAGTGGTGGGAGTTTCGAGGTGAGCATGGGTTGCCTGGCGCGCCGGGGGGAATTCGTGAACAACTTGCCTCAGGTCGTCGAATTCTCGCCCGGCCGCAGCCTGTTCAAAACCAGATCCGTCTTGACGCGACTTTCCCTGGCGCGCCATTTGCGCCACCAGCAGGTGGCCGTGGCTCATGCTTTTGACTTCTACGCCAACCTGATGCTGGCTCCCGCCGCTCGGCTGGCGATGGTGCCGGTTATCATCGGCAGCCATCGGCAGCTGGGCGACCTGATGACGCCCCTGCAGTTCCGCGCGCAGAAGACGGCTTTCCGCCTCTGCGACCGCGTGGTTTGCAATTCGCGAGCCGCAGCCGAGCCTCTGCGCCGAGCCCGCATCGCCGCCGACAAACTTGTGGTGATTCCCAACGCCTTGCCGGATCAGGCCTTCGCCCCCGCCACTCCCGCGCTGCCTCGACAGCCGGGTCGGCTGCGGGTGGGAATGATTGCGCGGATGAACGACAGCGCAAAGAACCACCCGGCGTTTCTGCGCATGGCGGCGCAACTGGCGCCCAAATTTCCCTCCGTGGAGTTTGTGTTGGTCGGCGATGGCCCTCTCCGCGGCAGCCTGGAAGCCATGACAGGCGAGCTGGGTTTAACCGGCCGCGTGCTCTTCCTGGGCGACCGCGCAGATATTCCGGCAGTGCTGGCATCCTTGGACGTCACTGTGCTGCCCTCGCGGTCCGAAAGCCTCTCGAACGTGATCCTGGAATCGATGGCGGCAGGAGTTCCCGTGGTTGCAACCGACGTGGGAGGCAATGGCGAGCTTCTCACCAACGGAGAGAGCGGGTTCCTGACCTCGGGCGACGAAAGTGCTCTGGGGCGGGCGGTGGAGACCTTGCTCCGGAACGGGGAATTAAGACACAGTTGCGGGGAGCGAGCCCACCGAGAGGCGAGTATGCGTTACCGGCTCGACGTGATCCGCGACGAGTACGAACAGCTCTACCTGTCGGCGCTGTCGGCCAAGGCTGGAGACCGCGAACTGAGGAAGGCGGGCAGTCTGGCATGAACGCGGATTTCAATTCGGGAAAGCGCATTCTCGAGATCGGCAACTGGCCGCCGCCGGTATGTGGCTGGAGTATGAGCCTGGTAGGACTGCGCAAGGAACTGGAATGCCGCGGCTGGGACTGCCAGGTGATAAACCTGAACGAAAACCGCCGGGTGAAAAGTCCCGAATATATCGACGTGCAGAACGGCTGGGACTATTTCCGCAAGGTTCTCGACCGGGTGCGGCGCGGCTATGCGGTACATGTTCGCGTCAATGGCGACACCAAGAAGGGCTATCTGCTGGCCCTCTCTGCGTTGCTCCTGGCTCGCATGTGGAAGCTGCCCGCGTTGCTGACTTACTGCGGGGGACATCAGCAGAATTTCTTTCCCGCGCCGAGTGGATCGTTTCGACACGCGGCGTTCACCCTGCTCTTCCGCGTGTCCTCGAGGATCTATTGCAACAGCGAAGCGGTGAGAAAAGCGATTCTTACCACACCGGTTTCTCCGGAGAAAGTCATCCCCATCCCCCACTTTTCCTCGCAATATGTCGAGTTTAGGCCGGTTGCGCTGCCTCCAGCCGTGGCCAGCTTTTGCGACAGGCACGAAGCCGTTTTTTTTGCCTACCTGTGCTATCGCAGGGAATACATGCTGGAGTTTCTCGCCGAGGTCATGCGGAGATTCCGTGGATCGTTTCCGGGAGTCGGATTCTTGCTGGTGGGAACCAGTGAGCGTGAAATCCCCTTGCTGCGGGACTTCATGGAGCGCGAGCGGCTCAGTTCGGCGGTGTGCATTACCGGGTCGGTCCCGCACGATTTGTTTCTCACGATGATGAAACGCTCCCTGGCCTATATCCGGCTGCCGCTCACGGATGGCGTTTGCTCGTCGGTGCTCGAAGGCCTGACCATGAAGGTGCCGGTGCTGGCAAGCGACAATGGCACGCGTCCAGCCGGGGCTGAGCTCTGGAGGCCAGGGGATGGCGAACGCCTGTTCAGTCTTCTGAGCGAAGCTGCCGTGCGTCGCGAAGCTCTGGTAGAGCGAATTCCAGAGGTCGCCGTGGATGACAATGCCTCCCGCCTGGCCGACGATATTGAACAGGTGTGTCTGGGGCAGCAGCCGGCGCATCTCTCCAAGGGTGTGGCGATTGGGGAAACACGAGCAGCCGATGAACGTTGAGACTCCTAACCCGGGCTGCACCCGTCCCGCAAGTTCAGACAAGACTGTGCGCCTGGACCAGCCAACGTCGTCGAGCGCGCGCAGCAAAGCTCCCGTCTTCGTGCTGGGATCAGTTCGGTCTGGAACCACCCTGCTTTATCACATGCTGCTTTCCTCCGGCGGCTTCGCCGTCTACCGCACTGAATCGCACGCCATCAACCTGCTGGAGCCGCGCTTTGGCAGTCTGAGCAAACGCGGGAACCGGCAAAAGCTGATGAAGGCGTGGCTGGCCAGCAAACTTTTCCAGGTGTCCGGCCTCGACGCGGCGCGCATCGAGAAGAAAGTGCTGGAGGAGTGCAGCAACGGAGGCAACTTCCTGCGCCTGGTGATGGAAGAAATCGCCCACACCCAGGGTTTGGAACGCTGGGCGGATTGCACGCCGGAGCATCTGGCATTTCTTCCCCGGATCAAGGAAACCATTCCAGATGCGCTCATCGTTCACATTATTCGCGATGGCCGGGATGTGGCCCTTTCCCTGGAGAAGCAAAACTGGATCAAGCCGCTCCCCTGGGACCGCAACCGTCCGTTGATCGCCGGCGCCGCATACTGGGATTGGATCGTGCGCAAAGGGCGCCGGGACGGACGCGAGTTGGGCAACCACTACTGCGAAGTTCGCTTTGAAGACCTGATCGGCAACCCCCGTGTCGTTTTGTCGCGACTGAGTGGATTCATCGAACACGATCTCGACTATGACCGCATTCAGAAGTCCGGCATCGGATCGGTCAGCGAGCCGAATACGTCGTTCTCTCCGGGCGCCGAAGGCAGTTTCAACCCCATCGGGAGATGGCGTGAATCGCTCTCCGAAGAGGAACTCGCTCGTTTGGAAGGGATGATCGGCGATACCTTGAACGAACTCGGCTACCCGCTGGCCACCACCACACAAATGTCCGCTGACTTACAGGGCCTGCGCAACCGATATCGCCGTTATTTTGACCTCAAGCATTGGCTCAAGAGTCAGACCCCGGCTGGGCGCGTTCTTGTCACCAGGGACTTGTCCTGGCTCTGACCGCGGCTGCGCTGCCTGTATCCCGAGTTCCCCCTCCTCTCTCGCGCATCGCTTCCAAGCGGGAGTACAATCATGAGAGATAATGAGAGATAGTAACTCTTGTGGCGGTGGGGGATGAGTGCCACGGGTCATCAGAACGATTGAACAGCAGATTCGGCTGCTGGCCGCGGGTTTTCCTGAATTTCGCGGATACCTCAGGAAAAAGGGTGTGCTGCACACCGCCAGACGCCTCTGCCTGGTGCCGCGAGACGTTGCGCGTGCCTACTTCCGCAGCGTCAGGAACAACCCCGGTACGGACGTACGCGATGAATTCGACCTGCAACATGGCGTCGAAACCAGCATCCGCGTTCACCCCACGGATCTTCGCATCGATAGTCCAAACTGGATCAGCGCGGTACCTTACATCCCTACTCCGGACGGACTCCTGAACCAGGTGTTTACCGGACTTGAGATCAAGTTCGAAGAATTTACGTTTGTCGACTTTGGGTCTGGAAAAGGTCGGGTTCTGCTCATGGCCTCCGATTTTCCATTCCGAAAAATTGTGGGCGTGGAGTTCTCGCCCGAGCTTCACCAGATCGCCTGCCGCAATATCAAGTCCTACAAGAGCACCACTCGGAAATGTCGAGAGATAACTTCGGTCTGCATGGACTTTACCGAGTTCGAATTGCCGGCAGGTCCCGTCGTTGGGTTTCTGTACAATCCGGCGTCAAAAGCCGTCACCAGCGTGCTCGCCGGCAATATGATGCGCGCTTTAGGCGAGCGCCCGCGCGAACTTTGGATTGTATATGTAACGCCGCACGACATCTTTGACGGGGAAAGATCTTTGCGAAAAGTGAGCTCGGGGATGTATTCGGGCCATCCATACTGCGTCTATACGAACTCTGCGGTAGCCGGGATAGCGGGACCCCGCGGAGATGCGGCATGAGGAAGGGCGCAAGACGGTCGACGGATAATTCCGATCAGTACGTTGCGGGCTACTGCACGCCGGCGACCGCCTTGTTGACAGCGTCAATATCCGCGCCGATATCACGTCCGTCGGATGATGCGCCCTTCAAGCGGCTTCCCGGCGCGAGGCGATAATCGCCGCCGCTTCCGCCCCGGAAATCCACGAAGCGGACATCGTTAAGTTTGATGGAGATGTTTCCTTTCGGCCAGCCTCCGCCTCCGTCGATGAGGGCGTTGTGCTCGAACGAGTAATTGGCAAAGCAATCTGAAAAAATGCCGCTGGGACCTTTCACATCGGGTTGTGCAGCGCAATTCTTCAACGGTCCGCCGCCGGTCGAGCCGACTGGTCTTTTTCCCACCGTCACCAGGTTGTTGGTGAAGGCAAAGCCGGCGATTCGAGCACCGTTCACGGGGCCACCGATAACCAGGAGGGAATCTGTGGGAAAGGCGGTGACGTGGTCGATCTTGACATCACGCAGGGGCGGCACAGGTACATCCCCGATTGTCTTGGCCGCACCCGCCACGGAGATCTGCGCGAAGATTCCGAAGCCCTTGAAGGCGGCCCCCTGCACGTCATCGATCACAATGTCGTGAATGCTGTAACGCTCTCCCGCCCTGGGTGCGGCGCCGTTGTCAGAGAGGCCGTTGCCAATCTGGAAACCGCTGCCCACGTGGCTCATCCGGCAATAGCGGATGGTGAGGTCGGTGACCTGGCATACCGGGCAGGTGTTTTCCCCCTGGTTCTTGGGAGTGATCACAATACCGAAGCCGGTCTGGGTGAATCCACCCCAGGAATTTTCGAGCACGTTCCCTTCAAACAGAACACGCTGCGCGTTCTTCAGTTCAAACAGATTTTTAACGATGTAGGGCCGACCGTTGGGTCCACCGGTGAACTGCGGATGTCCCATTCTCCAGGTGGGCGGCTTATACAAATAGTTATGTCGGATCTCGATATCCGCCGGTGTAACTGACGCGCCGCCGCCGCCGAAGAGAATGCTTTGCCCGGCCGCCTCAAGAAAATTGTTCACGATCTTGAAGGGGCCCTGGGGTTGGCTTCCCAAGCCACCGGCGATCGCTTGAGCCTCAACACATGCCCCCGTCACGGCTATGCACTTGAAGTCGGAAAAGAAGGAGTCGACCACAGCGGCGTAGGTATCGCCGCTCAACATCACGCCTCGGGTTGTTTCGTCTGCTACGCCTCCATGAAACCAGACTCGATCAAATACCAGATGATCGGCGGCCCCGCCCTTCTCCGTAGAGACCAGGTTGTAGATGATCCCTCCCGCTTCGCGAGTGATTTCCACTCCAACAAAACGGTAGTGATTGGCGCCATTCGACAGCTCGATAGGGCCGCTGCCTCCCTTGGCGGCAAAGGTGATTTTCGCCATCACGTTTTTCACTGCGGCACACTGGAAGGGAGGGCGGTCAGGAAGGGACTCGACACCGGCATAACAGGGGGAAATCCGGGTGCCTTCCGGCGGCAGCCCGGCGTCCTCTGTGCTGGTTCGAATGGTGATCCAGTGTGCGTCGTCGCAATGCTTTGCGGGCAGCTTGAACAGCCCCTGGAACGACGCTCCCGCCTGTAGTCGTAGAGAGTCGCCACAGGAGGCGCGTTCCAGGGCTTGCTGCAGATTGTCTCCCTCTTTGACCTGAAGCACATGGCCAGGGGAGGGGGTATCGGCCAGAGAACTTTTCACCAACACGCGGGGAAGTTCGGCTGGTCCATCGAAAGCGGAGGGGTTGGCTTGCGCACGGGCGCGGGAAAGGGGTAGAGAAATCGCGCAGATGAGGGCTGTAAAAAGCAGGGAATACAACGTAAACCCCTGTGTTTTCATAAGGAAGCACTCTTAGGCAAGATGATAGCACGTCATCGTCGGGCCGAGTTTCAATCGGGATGTTCGGCCGGGTGCCGACCATAGGGAGGTGTTCGTGCGTGACACCCCCATTTGTGTTTATGCGAGTCCCGGATTTGGGGCTGTGGAGGGGGGCGTGACTTGATTACATGGGGTGGCGCGCCCGCAATATCAAGTTACTGCACTCGCAATGGCAGTGACGGCCGCCAGGCCAACCCTGACCCGGATGGCCCCGGCTGCGTAGACCTCAGTACACCCCGGCAATCGCTGCCAATACAGCATTCACGTCAGCACCCAGATCCTTGCCGTCCGTTCCCGCGTTCTTATACGGGCTGGTGGACTGAAG
>Ga0126378_10004024_pt1 | contig 11153 bp, 9 predicted proteins | sample PanSoiMetPlot_23_FD_92587 | JGI IMG/M metagenome (GOLD analysis project Ga0126378, IMG submission 92587) | Tropical forest soil microbial communities from Panama - MetaG Plot_23 | ecosystem: Environmental > Terrestrial > Soil > Tropical forest > Bulk soil | place: Panama | collected 2016-02-17
ATCAGCGGTCACCAAAGCTATTTCTTCTGGGGACCGCGCGATTACACGGGCGAAAGTATGATCGTCATGGATGATAGCCAGGAACACCTCGAGCAACTATTTGCGAGCGTCCAGAAGGTCGCGAGCGTGTACCACCCATACTCGATGCCGTACGAGAATTCCGACGTGTTCTATTGCCGAGGGCTCAAGCAGCCGTTGAAGGAATTGTGGCCGCAGGTGAAGCACTGGGACTGAATAGCCCCTCATCGGGAAGGCATCAAAGCGTTAAATCATGGGCCTCGCGTTGTCGGGAGTTTCATACTCCTTACCGGTATGATTGTTGGCGGTCTTGGGTTCTGGCTTACCGCTTCCAGGTGAGGCCCTATCCCCGATTATTGATAAATCTCGATTACGCTCAAAACGGCCCGATGAGCATCGTAAGGTAGCCACCTGCCGTTCACCTGCCATTCAGGCCACCTTACATATACTAAGATCGCTAAAATCGCCGTCCGTTGCTCTGTATGTTGTTGAATTTACGTTTCAGCGTGGATTCGATTCCTTCCGCGCTCACCATCTTTTCAAACTATATACAGGTGATGGTCGTTGGCTCCCTCTTCTCGCTGTCACGGGAACTGTAGCGACTCAAGGTCCTTTGCGCTGACCTTTGATGATTTCGTGCTCCGCATGTCCGCTGGAAAAAGCCTGGGATTTTGGACGGGAGCAGGGGACAAAAGCTAGCGGGGCCTCGGAAACGTTCGGCCCCCGATGCGGGCGGACGGGCCGAGCGGATCTCGCAAAGCCCCGAACCCCTGTAGCGGAGTCGAGTCCGCCGCCGGGTCAAACGGGACTATGCCTCTGAACATGGGAGACCGCAAGCGCCAACAAACGCCTCTGCTATCAATCCTAGTTGTACCCGTTATAAAATCGCCGCAACACGACAGGGTGGAGGGGTCGCCTAAACCGAGCAACATTCTTGGCCCCAAGCAGGACGGCCCCTTCAGCCAGCGCAAGAAAAATCTCTTCACAAGCGGCGGCCCGCTCCCGGACGCGATATCCGCTGCATAAATGGTGAGGGCCCGATGTGCGATCCCCGGATTTTTAACGAGCCCTTAACATCTCGGGCCTAGAATGCGCCGCAACAGGTAAGGCTGAGTAAGGGCTGGTCTACCCGAGCTCGCCCCAAGCAGGACCAGCCCCCTCTACTAACGATGGCCTCGGGAAATGTTCGGTATCCTGTCCCATCATTGACAGCGCACCGGAACGAGTCCTGAAAGCCCCTAACCCTTCAGCGGCTTGGTGCCCGCCAGCGAGGAAGAAAACAAGTCCCCGGAACTACTCCATTTCTGCGTCTGCCCTACGTTATTGGCCTGATGGCGTGCCTGAGGCCTCTGTGACTAACTTGCGAGGTCATGGAAATCCGTGAAGTGGAAAATACGGTGAGGCAGTTATGTGCCGAGGCCAGCGCAACACGGCGGGACCAGCGCAAGTTCAAGAGTGTCTTGATCCAGCTAAGAGAGTTTATGCGCGAACACATCGACGTGATCAGATCCATGTCGGATGAGACTTTCGCGGAGCTGCGCAAAGTTTGGCATTTAAATTATTAGGGCACACGCCTAACCCCACATCGTTGTGGATCCGAAGGAAGTGCCTGACTCCTGCCCCTGCGATCATGCTTGCCTGCAGCGGATTCTCGCGGGTTAGGGGAAACTGGTGGGACCCAACTTGAGATACGTGCTCGCTTCTCTGGTCTTCTAATTCCGGCACGGTGCAATCGGCGAGTCCGGCGTCGCAAAACGATAAGAAGGCCGCCAATCAAGGCGGCCCTTTGAACACTCCACGTGTCTCGCTGTTTGAGCGAACCGCATTATAACTGATTCCCTTTTACGTTCTGCCAGCCCCTGAGGACTCAGCGGCAACACGCTCCAACGCAGTGCGCATCGGGCTCTCCTTCATCTGAATTACATGAAGTACTGGATTTGGATGGTCGTTCTGAGTGCCTACTATCGCCCACAATCAGGCCATGAATTCCAATCCTCCCCCAGATCGAATTAGGGAACTGTGTGCCCAAGCCCTGAGAGCCGAATCTCCGGAACTTGAGCAGATCATGAAAGAGCTGAGGGACGCTCTCCACCAGCACGCCATCTTTCTCAGGCGGATGTCCACCGAGATCCTCAACCATCTGCCTTCGGAGCGGATCACGGCCGCCGAACGAGGCGAGACGACAGCTACCCGCTCCAAGGAGCCCCAAGCCCAAGGGAAAACTGCCGGGACAAAACCCTCCAAGGCGCGTGTCAGGTAAAAACCGTAGAGAAATCTGGGTTGAAGCATAGTAGTTTTCCCTACGCAAGGGCTTGAGAGCCTATGCGAGGCGCTACGAAGGAACGTATCAATTCCCTGTGCGAACAACTGCGTGAGGAAACCGACGAGCAAAAGGTTCTCGCGCTTCTCGCGGATCTCCGCTCCGAACTACACCTTTTTGTCGAACAGTTGCGCTCCGATCTAATTTCAGTAGACGCCTAGCGGACTTAGTTTTGTCGTAAAACCGCGTCCGGTCTCTCTCGCTTCAGTTCTCTCCGCCGGACGCGGTTTCTTTTATAGAAGAAAGCAATAAATCCGCAACACTCTTGCGATGCATCGCGTGTGATAATCGTCCGCGCCATGACGCCTGATGAGTTGGCTCGCATTCGTGAGTTGCCCAAACTGATCGCAAACGAGAATGATCCCGCGAAAATGAAGATCCTTGCCGCTGAACTCGAACGCCTTTTGAAAATGGAAGTGCGGGAGAGAAATGACAAGAAATGGTGATTCAAGCGAGAGCCTGGCGACCGCGAAAGAAAAAACACACGCAAGACGAGAACGGTCTACGCGATTGCGTCGACGCGCCACAAACGGGCAAACGTTCTTGAACAACTCGCAACCCTGAGCAAGAACGTCACGGTGGCACTACCAAGCAAAAACAAAAAAACCAAGCCGCCCTTGCTGTTTGGCTCGGAAGAGGGACGGCCTGGTTACGTTTGAATCAGTTTGGAGATAAACGAAGGTTGACACACGAGATTAAAACGAGGAACTCGCAAATCTGCCAGTGCGAAATGCTGTGTTTTGCCCGCCACGCTAAAAACGCAGGCGAGGCTTTACCGCTTATTAGGTTTTTTCGGTAATTAGACAAAAGTAGACCCCTGTATGGCCAAGGGAGATTGCGGCCCTGTCCGGTAACGAGTGCTCATCACTCCGAAGGACACTCGTGGTTCCTTTGGGTAAGCCGCGGGCAAGATCCAGAAACTTATCGACTTTGGACAAATGTATTGTCTACTATTATTATCGGCATTCTTAACTAAGATTGGATATCATGAGCAACCTCGAACGCCCGCTCCGGCAGATTGCCGACGAAATTTCTGTAGAACAAGATCCGCGAAAGCTAATGCAATTGGTCGATGAACTGATGGCTTTGCTCGAGAAGCACGAAGAGGGGAACGAAAATACGCAAGAGGGCACGGTAGCCAAGTGGTAAGGCATGGGTCTGCAAAACCCTGAGCGGCGGTTCGATTCCGCCCCGTGCCTCCAAGACCCTCGCCTGTAGCAATCCTGTAGTGAGTAGCGTTCCAATCCGCTCGGCTCGGATTCCTTCCCCGCTCACCACCTTGGAACAATCCGGCGACAACGAATCACACGCAAATCAACCCGCCATGCTTGCGCGTTGCGCTTCCCTCTCCAGGGGCACACGTGCCCAAATCGTAGTACCTCGGCCGGGTTCAGACTTAACCGTGAATTCGCCGCTCACCATCTGAAGTCTCTCGCGCATGCTGATCAGCCCCAAGCCACGACGAGCGAGAATCTCCTGCTGATCAAACCCAGTTCCCAAGTCATTCACGAGTAATTGAATCTCCGACGGTGTTCCGCGCAACTCCACATTGAAGTGCCCCACACCGCTGTGTTTCACCGCATTTTGCAGACTCTCCTGCAAAACTCGGAACAAAGACAACGAGATTTCTTTGGGCAGATTTCGCGGTACTCCTGAATGGTGGAAGTCAATTTCTACGTTTCGTTGTTCCGCCAGTTCTCTGCAGAAACTGCCGGCGGCCGAAGCGAGTCCCAGATAATCCAGCTTCGACGAATGCAACCGGTGAGAGAGAGCCTGAACATCCTTGCCGAGGTCGGTAATACGCTGCTTCGCCGCCTGCACGTACTTGTGAAACTCCCCCTTCGACGGCGATTGTTGGTTCCAATTGTCCAGTTCGACAGCCAACAGGGCAAGACGCTGATTGATGTCGTCGTGAAGCTCTCTGCCGATCCAGGTCCGCTCTTCTTCGTGAGCTTCAATTAATCTGCGGCCGATGGTCGCAAGCGCTTCGCCCGCGAGTTTTTGCTCGGTCACATCGATGCACGAGCCTATGAAACCCGCAAAGGAGCCGTCTGGATCGAATCTGGGCACTCCCATGTCCGAGATCCACCGGTATTCGCCGTCGCAGCGGCGCAACCGATATTCCATTCTGAACGTTTCTTTTCGATCGAACGATTCCGAATACGTTTTGAAGCAAGTATCCCAATCCTCCTTGTGAACTCCCTCGGCCCAACCATTTCCAAGTTCTAACTCGAGCGGCCGCCCTGTAAATTCAAGCCAAGGCTGGTTAAAGTAGTTGCATAGCTTATCGGTTCCTGACATCCAGATCATCACTGGCGCAGTGTTTGCCACCAGGCGGAAGCGTTCCTCGCTCTCTCGCAAGATCTGCTCCGCCCTTCTTCGTTCGGTCACGTCTCGAACGATCACCGTAAGCAACTTATTGCCATCGGTTTCGATTTGCGAGAAGGAAGCTTCTATGGGAAATGCCTGCCCATTCGATCGCAAGGCCCACAGGGACTCAACAGCTCCGCTCGACCGGCTCGTAACATCGCCTTTTCCCACAAGTCGAATCTGCTTGCTACGCTCTGACGAAAGGCCCTCGGGAAGGAAGCGCCAGACGTTGGTGCCCACCGCTTCTTCTGCGGTACATTCGAACATTTTCTCCGCGGCGGGATTGAACAATACGATTCGCTGTTTCTCATCCACGGCGATAATCGCGTCCATCGCCGAACGAACGACCGTGCCCAACCGCTCCTGGCTTTGATGCAAACGCTGCTCCATCTCCTTGCGCTCGGTGATGTCCACCGCTATACCCAGCATGCGCTCTGCATCGCCATTACTCGCGTAATAGAACTTGCCCCTTGCCGTTATCCAACATGTCGTTCCATCGTCCCGCAGAACACGAAATTCTGCGCCGTAGGACTCTCGATTTTTTCTTGCATTGGAAATTGACTTCCACACCAGTTCCCGATCGTCCTGGTGAACACGTCGTCGGAAGTCTTCAACTTTCCCGGAATGGGTTTCCGCGGGAATACCGAATATGGTTCGCAAATCACCGAACCACTGGTCTCGCCCACTCTTGACGTCCCAATCCCATCCCACCGACTTGCCGGCCTGCACGGCCATGCGAAGTCGGTCGTAGGTGATCGCCAGTTCGCTCTCCGCTTTCTTCAATCGTGCTCGGTGCCACACCAATCCCGCAATCAAAAGTGTCTGTAACAAAATCAAAGAAACTCCACCGACGATGTACCACTTATACGACTCCCATACAGTGGGCTGGCGGTTCAGCACGATGCTCCCGGGTGGAAGATTCTTTTCAGGAAGTCCCCAGCGCTTCAGCGCTCGCCAATCAAACATGTAAACGTTGGGGCTTTTCACGATCGGAATATCCTGTGGCTTCTCCCCGTTAAGAACTCGTACTGCCATCTCAGCCGCCACTCGACCTGTGGCCGCCCAACTCAGCAGATCACCGCCTACAGCTCCATTTCCGAGATCCACGTCATCCAGGATGAAGACCGGAGCATTCGCAGCAGCTGCGATCATGGGAACCGACTGAGTCGCATCGATGAAGTGCGCCCCTGCCGCATCTTCCATAATCGACGTATGCAAGACGATGCTATCGCTCGGCAAATGCCGCAGGCGCTCTAGAAGTGTAGGCATGTCGAGATCGGTGAGATATGCAACTTCAAGTTTTGACTCGTAGTTGGCCAAGCTTTCCTTGACCACTGCCACGATGTCCCGATCAAACGCTCCCACACCCCCAACCACTGTCACTCGTTTGATGCTGGGCTTTAGCTGAAGCGCTAAGTCTACGGTGTTGTCCGGCCGTGCAACCGCCCAAACCCCTGTGAAATGCGAATCAAGTATCGGTGGCTCTAGAGTCCCCTCCGTGCTGCCGCAGAAGATAATTGGAACTCCTGGGAAAGATTTTTCATGCGAGTCGGCCAGGAACTTGATTGAGGCTCGCCCGACGGCAATGATCACATCCGGTTTTCGATGCTGATATTTGTGAATGTACCAGTCACGAAATTTGCGCTGCGATTCCTCATCAGGAAACAAGGTACTCTCGAGACTCTCGGTATACAGCTCGATCTGATAAGGCGATTTCTCCAGGCCATCGAAAATTGCCTTGTCTGTAAGCGCAAAACCGGGGGACGAGTTGTTGTTGAGGTCATTGAAAACCAGAACTCGTCGCACTTCTTTTACGGGCGCCGCCGCTGGTAGGTGGTTCGGGAACAAAGCGCCCAAGGCAACACTCAGGATACAGACGACTCTTACCGATGCCCTTCGGACACTCGATCCGACACACCCTCGCCGTCGAATACCTTTATCTTTAGGATAAGACTGATCTGCTGAACGGTTCGCAGTAACCTGCACGATCACTCCGGCGCCACAATCAAGACAAGTGCCAATTCGCCGACAATAAAGTACCCGCAGCGGAATGAGAATACAACCGTCCGCACCATTAACCACAATGTTACTGGTAGTTCTTGCAGTTGTACCTCCGTCAGAATTACGAGTCACTATCTCCAAATTTCCCCGATGGGTCCATCTCGAGGCCAGAACAACCTCCTGAGGTATCTACCCGTTCCCGGTGCAGAGGCGAATCGACAGTGCAAGAGACGGTATGCTGAGACGTACGTACAGCGTTACCTGTCATATTTCAGCAAGTGTGCTCCACAAGAGCAGGCTGCTAGACGCATCCTGGGGTGAACATGAGCAATGGCTTCCATGACGCTCGGCGTGGAACCCATACTATTCAATGGTTGTTTCGAATTGCTGTCGTCGGTGCCGCACTGCTTTCCGGCGATATGTGCGCCCAGACGTCTTCAACGGGAGCACTTACCGGCATCGCGCTCGACCCAACCGGTGCCGCTCTAGCTAATGTCGCCGTCAATGTGACCAATAGAGACACGCGCGCAACCGCCGCCTCTACTTCTAACGACGAAGGTAGATTTAGCTTTCTTTTGCTCAACCCTGGCAGATATGACATAGAGGCTACTAAGAGTGGGGCCGATGCCCTGGTGGCGAAAGCCACTGCCAACGTCCACGTCACGGAAACGGTCCATCTGGAACTGCATCTCAGCCTCGCAACCGTGTTTCACAGCGTCGAAGTGTCGGCTGACGTCCCGACCTTGCAAACCGACAGTGCCGCGCTCGGCAAAGTTGTCAATGAAACAGCAGTGAGCAGCCTGCCGCTCGTCACGAGAAACTTCGCGCAGATCGCCAGTCTGTCCCCCGGCGTTACAGCGGGCGTCTATAACGCCGGAGAACTAGGACTTGGCGGCACGGCGCTGTCCCAGATTGCAAAATCGAATGACGGAATCTACGTACATGGAGCCCGCTCATATGACAACAATTTCCAGTTAGACGGTATCAGTGTGAACGATGTCCAGGGTAGCGCCTCCGGAAGTGGTGGAATTCCAACTCCCAATCCCGATACCATCCAGGAATTTAAGGTGCAGACTGGTCTCTATGACGCCGCTTACGGGCGTTACGCGGGTGCCAACATCAGTGTGGTCACCCGAACTGGCTCCAATGATTTCCACGGAGCGCTATTCGAGTTCCTTCGCAACGAGTTTCTCAACGCGAATGATTTTTTTCTGAACCGGGCACATCAGCCCCGTCCCGTCCTCAAACAAAACCAGTTCGGATTCGTCCTCGGTGGTCCGATCAAGAAAGATAAGTTGCTCTTCTTCGGCTCCTATCAAGGCACGCGTCAAACCAATGGGATTGCTGCCGGCCAGTCGAGAACCGCCTGCACCGCCAGCCTAAGTGAGCCCGCACTAACAAACGACCGGTCCCCGGCATCGCTCGGGAGCATGTTCGCAGGTCTGGCCGGCGCGCAAGGAGGAACTCCCATCAAGCCCGACGGATCCAACCTTAATCCTTTGGCACTTGAGCTACTGAACCTTAAGCTGCCCGACGGATCTTTTCTCATCCCCACGCCCCAGACTGTGGACCCGCAAAAGCCACTCGCGCAACGGGGCTTCTCCGTCTTTACGAATCCTTGCCAGTTTGCCGAAGATCAATTTGCAACCAATGTCGATTACATCCTCGCGCCCAACAGTAAGATTGCGGCTCGCTTCTTCTTTGCCGACGATAACGAAACAGTCACTTTTCCTGGCAATGGTGTGAATCCGTCAGGAAATATCCGCGGCTTCCTCAGTCCCAGTGATTCTGGTTTCAGGACTTTCTCCCTCGCTCACACTTACACCTTCAATAGCTCGGTGCTCAACGAAGCCCGATTTGGATTCGTGCGAATAAGGACTACGACGAAGGCCACGACCCCGTTCAAGTGGTCCGACATCGGTGTAGCCGAAGGCGAGATGAGCCACAACAATGAACTCCCCAGCTTGGCAATTCTCGGTTCTGTAAGTGTTGCTGCAGGATTTCCACGCACGATCGCTCAGAACAGTTTCGTTCTCGCCGACGATCTCAGCCTCCTACATAAGGGCCACTCAATTCGACTAGGAGGCTCTGTGACGAGGCTGCAGGACAACGTCAACTTGGTCGGGCTCGGATCATTTGTGGAATTTCTGAGTTGGCCAGACTTTCTCCTCGGTCTAAGTGCGGCCGGAAACGGTACTGCATTCAGCAATGTCTTCGCATCCTTCGACGACTTCGGCCTATCCAACCGCGAATTCAAAATATGGGAGGGCAGCGCCTTTGTCCAGGATGACTACAGAATCCGCAACTCCCTTACATTAAATATTGGGGTGCGGTACGAACGCCTCGGACAGTTCGCAGACAAGTTGGGCAGAAACGCCAGCTTCGACATTTCAAAAGCAGATCCCAACGCTCCACCCGGTGGAAGCGTTGCCGGCTACTTGGTTGCCTCTAACTTTCCGGGTGTGCCTCCATCCGGCGTATCGCGAGCGAACAATACCTTCGGGAACTTTGGCGACGGCCAAAACACGATGAGCCCGAGGATCGGCTTCGCTTGGCGCTTTTTACCGAACACAAATCGATTGGTCCTCAGAGGAGGATATGGCCTGTATTACTCACGACCCACCGGTCAAGCCTTCTACCAAAACATCTTGGGTGCGCCATTCTCTGTTTTTCGCTTGAATGCTGGGATTGCCAATGCGAATGCTACCTTTCAAGCGCCATTCGCCCAGCCGTTCCCTACCCCCGACTCCTTTCCGATGTTCCCCGCTTACTCCCCCACGACCAACACAACAATCTACTCTGTCGCGCCCAATTTCCGGCCCGCTGCAATTCAGCAGTATTCGTTGAATCTTCAGGATGAAATCCACGATGGGTGGCTATTGGAAACCGGATACGTCGGCACGCGTGGAACACGCTTGGTTCGGCAGCGCTCACTGAATCAGGGGCTGTTAGCTTCGCCGAGTAATTCGATCAGGGGAACTACCGAGAATACCGTCGCGAATATTCCGTTGCGGGTACCGATACTCGGAATACCTGCGGATTCCCTCGTCGAGATGGAATCCGAAGGCAGCTCTTGGTACAACGCCATGGAGGTGAGCCTCACGAAACGGCTGCGCCGTGGCCTTCAATTCCTCGCGTCTTTCACGTTTTCCAAAACGCTCGACACCGATGGCGCTGACATTAACTCGACGTCGTCAGGAAACGCGCTAACCCTTGGGGACCAAAACTCGCCGGCCCAGCGATGGGGACGCGCCAGTTTCGACCGCACATATCGCTTTATCTTGAGCACAAACTGGTTGATTCCCGGTCCACATACTGGATTGGAACGAGCGATCTTGGGCGGTTGGTCGTTGGATGCCATCGCAACCATTCAGTCCGGGAGCGCACTGACAATCGCGAATACAAACTCGACCAACATTTTTGGTATTAGTGAAGATCGGGCCCAACTGAGTGGCAAATGTACACAGGCCCAGTTCGTAAAAAGCGGATCCATCCAATCGAAACTGAATTCTTATTTCAATGCATCCTGCTTCAGGACTCCCCCTGTAATTGGGGCGGATGGCATCGGCACCGGCTTCGGAGACAGTGCCACGGGCCTGGTGGATGGTCCCGATCAAGTCAACTTAGACATCGCCATCTCGAAAGCGCTTACTTTCGCTTGGCCCCATGAGCACACCAGCCTCATCTTCCGCGCCGAGTTCTACAATGCCTTCAATCATCCGCAGTTTGCGAATCCAGACACCAACTTCGCATCACCGACGTTCGGTGCTATCACCAGTACGGCGGTGAATCCACGCGTTGGGCAGCTCGCACTCAAGCTTCAGTTCTAGTCAGCACACCCACTCCCCCGATAGCCTTCACGCGAGCTTTGCCGCGACACCCCGAAACCCGGCCGCGAAGACGTTCTTGCCGATCTGCGCCACCATCGCGTCGCGGTCGGCACCGACGACTTCGAAATCAGCCCACCATTCCGCAAAGGTCCGGTTTCCTTCGGTCACTCGATGCAGCCTGACTCCCGCCACATAGCCGCGAACCGGCAATGTACCTTCAATAATTTCGTAGGTGAACACATAGTTCCCGTCATCCAGGCAAAGCAGGCGTTCCCGCACGAACCCTTCTCCCAGCGTCAAACGACGCACGCAGCCAACGCGGTCACTGCGATCCTCCCCCTCGATAATGCTCTTCTTAATCCCCGGGTGATACGACGGCATGTCGTTGAAGTCGCGCATCACGCCCCACACTTTTTCAATCGGTGCATCGATTACATCACTGATGTATACGGTGTTTGCCATTCTTTTCTCCGCTAGAAACGGATCTGCTTGAACTCTTGCGTTTGGCGCGTGATCGCTTTTTCCGTGGGCAACCGCTCCATCGAACTTGCCCCGTAGAATCCATGACAGTGCCGCGTCTGTCTCAGCACCCAAGCTGCATCCGCGGGTTCAGC
>Ga0126378_10004025_pt1 | contig 11149 bp, 8 predicted proteins | sample PanSoiMetPlot_23_FD_92587 | JGI IMG/M metagenome (GOLD analysis project Ga0126378, IMG submission 92587) | Tropical forest soil microbial communities from Panama - MetaG Plot_23 | ecosystem: Environmental > Terrestrial > Soil > Tropical forest > Bulk soil | place: Panama | collected 2016-02-17
GATATCAATGTCTACTAATGGCAGCAGCGCACTACTTGGTTATCATGTTCCGCCACAGCTGGCGACAGTACCCGTGAGGAGCACCAGCGCGACGGTGAAGTTCGGCGTAATTGGCTACGGGTACTGGGGGCCGAATGTCGTCAGGAATCTTCAGACCACTGCCGGAGCCGACATCAGTGCCGTATGCGACAAAAGCTCCGAGGCTCGGAGAAAGGTGCACAAAAACTACCCCCATATCTATGTGGCTTCCGACGCCTCTGAAATTATGACATCGCCTGAAATTGATGCCGTCGCAATTGTTACTCCGGTGTGGACGCACTTCGACCTCGCCAAAACAGCTCTCGAAAACGGAAAACATGTGTTTGTCGAGAAGCCGTTCACCAGCAATGTGAGTCAAGCAGAAGCACTCATCGAGCTGGCAGAGAAAAAAAACTTGAAAATCATGGTGGATCACACATTTCTGTTCACCGGAGCAGTTAAGAAAATCAAGCAACTGCTGCAAGAGAACCTGCTCGGCAAACTCTATTATTACGATTCAACAAGAGTAAATTTGGGGCTGTTCCAACACGACATCAACGTCGTGTGGGATCTGGCTCCCCATGATCTTTCGATCTTGGATTACGTGATTGAAGGTAGCCCAGAAGCCCTGATCGCAACCGGACAGAAGCATCTCAACGGATTTGAAGATGTTGCATACATCACCCTGTATTTCCCCGACAACGTCATCGCTCACGTTAATGTAAATTGGCTGTCTCCGGTGAAAGTCAGGACAACGTTAATCGGCGGGGAGAAAAAGATGCTGGTATGGAACGATCTTGAAGCCGACGAGAAAGTCAAGGTTTACGACAAAGGTGTGGACATCAACAATCGTGACGGCCTCTACGAGCTGCTCGTAAACTACCGCTCCGGTGATATGTGGTCCCCGCAGCTCGAGCAGGTGGAAGCGTTGCGTCTCGAACTAGCTTATTTCATTTCTTGTATCACAAATGGAACTGCACCTATAAATGATGGAGCAGCCGGTTTGCGGGTGGTAAGAATGCTGGAAGCTGCCAATAAGTCTCTCCGTAAGCGCGGTGCGCTCGTCTATTTTTGATCGGTTTCGTTACTTTCTCCAGGCAACCCTGATTGCGGCCACTCTCAACTGTTAGCGACAAGCTCCTATGAACTCCAGTGATGTAAAGCAAGTCAAAGGTGAATTTCTGTCTATCACCCCGGACGTAAAGCTCGGGCAAGGAGTTCGCCTATCCAAATTCATTAATCTTTATGGCTGCGATATCGGAGATGACACCAAAATCGGCGCTTTTGTGGAAGTGCAAAAGAACGCCACGATTGGAAAGCGATGCAAGATTTCCAGCCACACGTTCATCTGTGAAGGAGTAACGATCGAAGACAACGTCTTCATCGGACACGGGGTGACCTTTATCAATGACATTTATCCCCGCGCAACCGCCGAAGGCAAGTTGCAAACTGAGGCCGATTGGGAGGTCGAGCGAACGCTGGTCAAAAAAGGCGCTTCCATCGGTTCTGGAGCGACGATCCTTGCGAATACCACGATCGGCGAAAATGCTATCGTCGGCGCAGGTAGCGTTGTCACCAAAGACGTTCCTCCTAACACAATTGTCGCCGGAAACCCTGCGAGAATATTACGTCATATCGAATCTGCACTGGAGCTTACAAAATGAGCATTCACTCCAATATTCCATTTCTCGACCTTGTTTCTCCTCATGCCGAACTTGAGCAAGAACTAACACAGGTATTCCAGAAAGCACTGCGCACTGCCGGATTTATCGGGGGTCCGATGGTAGAAGAATTCGAAAACGCGTTCTCTACATTCTGTGACACGAAACACGCCATCGGTGTGAATAGCGGCACGGATGCATTGCGCTTTGCTTTGATGGCTTGCGGTGTAAAGAACGGTGATGTTGTCGTGACGGTGCCGAACACGTTCATTGCGACGACGGAAGCGATCTCTCAGGCCGGAGCACTGCCAGAGTTCGTTGATATCGATGAGCGCACGTACAACATGGATCCAGCGAAACTCGAAGAGTATCTGCAGAAACAATGCTCGCTGGAGTCCGATGGACGGCTGCTAAGCCGTAGAAGCGGTCGCCCAGTCACCGCAATTGTTCCGGTGCACCTATACGGGCAGACAGTAGAGATGGACGCTATCCTCGAACTGGCCGAACGTTATCGCTTCGTCGTAATCGAAGACGCCTGCCAGGCTCACGGTGCCGAATACTTTTCTCATAGACACAATCGCTGGGTGAAGGCTGGCTCCATGGGCCGAGCCGCAGCGTTTAGCTTTTATCCCGGCAAGAACCTTGGCGCCTGCGGCGAAGGTGGTGCAGCAACAACCAACGATGGCTCCGTTGCTGAGACGATGAAGATGTTGCGCGATCACGGTCAGGCCAAGAAGTATTACCATGACATGGAGGGCTACAACGGCAGGTTGGACGCGATTCAGGCCGGACTCCTGCATGTGAAGCTCAGCCATCTCGCGAAGTGGAATGAAGAACGCCGCGAGCGTGCCGCCGTCTACCAAGAGTTGCTGACAGCGGCGGATTGCGGCGTGAAGCCGGTTTACCAGCCTTTGTGGTCTAAGCCTGTGTATCACGTGTATGTAGTTCGAACTGATGACCGGCAAGGACTAATGACTCATCTGAAAAACGCCGGCATCGGAACCGCGATTCATTATCCGATTCCCCTGCATCTGCAAAAGGCATACAGATATCTGAACTATCGAGCAGGAGACTTCCCCGTTTCTGAGCGGGTGGCAACTGAAATCGTCTCGTTGCCCATGTTTCCGCACCTGTCAGCAGAGCAACAGGCTCTAGTTGTCGAGGGCATCGTTAGTTTCACGCGAGCCGCCATTCCCTCCTAAGTTAAGAACGGATTCTGCGCAACATTCAATGTCAGAAAGGTTGTTCCGTGACAGAACGCAAAAAAGTCGTTGTTGTGGGACTCGGTGAAATAGGCAAACCACTGTTCGAACTGGTGGCGCAGCAGCATGAAGCTGTGGGGGTGGATCTTGCGCCTCCGGCTAGTAGGGTCGAGCGGCCAGATTTCATGCATGTTTGTTATCCCTTTCAAATCAGAGACTTCGTCGGGGAAACAGCGCGATACATTGAGCTCCTCCATCCGGCCGTGACGATCATCAACAGCACAGTATCGATTGGAATTACCCGCACTATCGCCGAGCGGACCGGCGTTCCGGTCGTAAACAGCCCGGTTCGTGGTAAGCACGCCCGTATGGTGGAAGATCTCCGCCGATATATAAAATTCGTGGGCGCGATCGAGCCTGAAGTCGGTCGTAGCGTAGTCGATCATTTCGAAAGCTTTGGATTGAAGGCGAAGCTGCTATCGTCGCCAGAAGCAACCGAACTCGCCAAGCTCACCGAAACCACTTACTTCGGCCTGATGATCGCATGGGCGCAGGAGGTGGAACGATATTGCGACCGCACGGGCCAGAATTACGAAGAAATAGTTTCGTTTTACGATGAAATCGGCTTTTTCCCTCCGGTCAAATATTTTCCCGGAACTATCGGCGGCCATTGCGTCATGCCAAACATAGAAATTCTCCGTAACTTTGAGCCTTCGCAGCTGCTGGACGCGATCAGAGCTTCCAACGAAATGAAAAAAGAGCGCGAAGCTAAGAGAGAAATCGAAGCCATTGCTTAGTTGCCTCTCATCGGTTGGTTCTGTGACGAAAATGACGAGTGAGATGACGGGACAAAAATTGGAAAACGCTGCATTGGATCTGAGTACGAGTTCAAAGGGTGCATCTGGGCGCATAGCTTCGCTCCGAGGCAGTCCCATTTCCCGGCTAAGTCTTCGCGGTAAACGCGTCGGGATGGTATTGTTTTCTTCGTATCCCAGCGATCCACGGCCACGGCGAGCCATCGAGGCGCTACGAAAGGAAGGCATGACCATCGACCTCGTCTGCCTTGCTGACGAGGGAACTCCTAGACGAGAAACTTCCGACGGCGTTGATGTTGTTCGTCTACGAATTACCCAAGAGCGCGGTGGCAAGTTCTCTTATGCATATCGCTACTCGTCCTTCATTCTGATCTCGTCTGCCATCCTGGCTTGGCGATCAGTGCGGCGGCGCTACGATGTGGTTTACGTACACAACATGCCGGACGTGCTCGTCATCAGCGCACTTATTCCGAAGGCACTCGGGGCCAAAGTCATCCTCGACATGCACGATCCAATGCCGGAACTCGCGAATACGATTTTCGGGTTGAAGCCAGAGAGCCGCGGAATCAAAATCATGAAGAAGCTAGAGAAATGGAGCTGTGCGCGGGCGGATCTCGTGGTGACTGTCAACCTCGCATGCAAGAAGATATTCAGTTCGCGTAGCTGTTCGGCGGACAAAATCAGCGTTGTCATGAATTCCCCAGATGAGAAGATCTTTCCGATTCGCGAACCGCGGTCGTACACGGCCGGGCCGCGAAAGCCCGATAAACCGTTTGTGATGATGTACCACGGGTCGCTCGTGGAGCGAAATGGAGTGAACCTCGCGGTCGAAGCGCTCGCTATGGTGCGGGACTCGGTTCCCAATGCCGAATTGCATATCTATGGGCGGGAAACCCCGTTCCTCGAAAGAGTCATGGAGCAGGTCCGGCAGAAAAATCTCTCAGATCGTGTTCGCTACCTGGGACGGAAAACCTTAGAGCAACTGGTCGGGGAAATTCAAAAATGTGATGTCGGCGTGATTCCTAACCAGTCTAATGCTTTTACCGATATCAACACCCCGACTCGGATTTTCGAGTACTTGGCTTTGGGAAAACCTGTCATCGCACCATCGACCAAAGGCATTTTGGATTACTTCACTGACGATTCTCTCCTTTTGGTCGAGTCCGGAAACGCAGCTGACATTGCCCGCCAGGTCGAGTTTGCAGCGCGGAATTATGAGCAGGCCATCCGAGTTGCCCAGCGCGGCCAGGAGGTCTATCTTCAGCACGCTTGGCAACGGGAACGGGCGACGCTTGTGAACCTGACAAGGAAGCTGCTATCGAAAGGAGAAGGTAATGTCTATGGCGCGTGCGATTCTTGACCAACCCGATCAGCCCACGCATGCTTGCGCGAACCCTGAAAACGATTCCCTACCTAATGGACAACTGCTCTACATTCTGATTACACCAGCTCGAAATGAAGAAGAGTTCATCGAGAAGACGATTGATTCGATGGTGAAGCAGACGGTGCTTCCGCTAAAGTGGGTCATCGTAGACGATGGCTCGACAGATAAGACTCGAGAAATCGTGAGTTGTCATCTTGCGGAGAATCCCTGGATTGAGCTGGTCCGAATGCCGGAACGCAGGGACCGCAGTTTCGCTGCGAAAGTGGTCGCGTTCAACGCGGGTTTGGAGCGAGTGAAAGACCTGCCCTACGAAGTCATCGGTAATCTCGACGGTGACATTTCCTTCGACAGGGATCACTTCGAGTTTCTGATGCGGAAGTTTGCGGAGGATGCCACGCTCGGAGTGGCTGGCACTGTGTTTCGAGAAGAAAGCGGGTACAGCTCCGAGAGAGACAGCTTCGAAGGACGCAAGCATGTTTCCGGACAATGCCAGCTGTTCCGTCGGAATTGCTGGGAAGATATCGGCGGTTATGTCCCGCACCGTGCAGGTGGAATTGACTGGATGGCCGTGACCACAGCCCGCATGAAGGGCTGGAAGACAGAATCTTTTCGAGAAAAATGGTTCTTCCACTATCGGCCATTAGGAACTGCCGAACGCGGCGTTCTCGCATCTTTGTTTTCCTATGGAGAAAAAGACTATTACCTCGGGGGGCATCCCGTCTGGGAATTCTTTCGAGTCGCATACCGAGCCACCAAGCGCCCATATGTATTCGGAGGCGTCTCCCTAGGCCTTGGATTCTGTTGGGCGCTTCTTCGAAGAACACCCCGTCCGGTTAGTAATGATCTTATGGCTTTCCATCGTAGAGAACAGATGCTCAAGCTGAAGGCCATTCTCAAATCTCTGCTGAGATTCAACCGAGTTGACAACTTTAACGTGGAACTCGGCTAAACCCGCCCACAGGCATATGAACGTAGCTCTCATCCAAAACATTGTCAGCGCAGTTGATCGGTTCTGTCGCTGGCTTGATCGCTATGGTGAGGTCTCCTACGATCATCAAAGTTTCTACGCGAGCAAGCTTGGGCGAAGTGCCAAGGCTCTTTACTACCGGAGACCGCTCCCTGGAACACTTGCAGTGGCTCCGATCGTGTTTCTTGAAGCTTTTCTACCCTCAGCCCGAACGTTCTTTTGGAAGGCTCAACGCTTCCCGATCGCCGATGCTCATTATGCAATGGGTTTTGCGTTTCTTGCACAAATACATGGATCCGACAACGAGTACCAGAGAGCGATCCACTTCCTTCAGGTCCTACAAGAGACTCGCTGCCGAGGTTATGAGGACTGCGGCTGGGGTTACCCGTTCAACTGGGAGACGAAAACAGGCACGATAAGAGAGGGTACACCTTTGATAACGACGGTGCCCTATGTTTACGAGGCTTTCTCCCAGATTTATGCAATTGATCACGACTTGAGGTGGCTGCAGATCATGCGATCAATAGCCGAACATGCCTTCAGGAGATATCGGGACTTGCAGATGCCGCCGGATGCTGCTAGTTGTGCCTATACACCTGCACCTGACGATCCGGGTGGCGTAATAAACGCGAGTGCCTACCGTGCGTTTCTCCTGACTAAGGCTGGGATCGAACTCTCGGAGCCGCGATACCTGGAGGTCGCGAAAAGAAATCTGAACTTCGTTCTCGCGTCCCAAAACACCGATGGATCATGGTTCTATTCGATCGACGGCAAACGGGATTTTGTTGATCACTTTCATACTTGCTTCGTTTTGAAAGCTCTCGCGAAAATAGAAGAACTTACGGGGTGTCCTCGCTGCCGAAGTGCGATTGATCGCGGGATCCAGTATTACCTACCGAGTTTGTTCGATGCGAATGGTCTTCCGGTACCGTTCTCTAAGGCACCGCGGCTCACGGTCTATCGCCGAGAACTCTATGATTATGCGGAGTGCATCAACCTGGGTGTGCTTTTGTACAGTCGTTTTCCAGAACTGGACAGGACCTTGTCTATAGTTGTTACTGATCTGCTTGCACGATGGCAGAAAGCCGACGGATCGTTTCGAGCCCGAGAGCTTCTCGTCGGCTGGGACAATGTTCCAATGCATCGCTGGGCTCAGTCCCAGATCTTTCGTAGTCTCTGCTTTTTGATGTTTCAAAATCGAACTCTACCCCAGTACAAGATTGACCGCCTTCAACCCGTGGGCGCGACGGCTGCAAACTAGAGCTGACTTATGTGCGGAATCTGCGGACAATACAATTTCGGAAACTTAGCTCTTGTTAGACGTCGGGACATCGAGGCAATGACTAGAACCATAATGCATCGGGGTCCGGATGATGAGGGTTATCACATTGCGGGGCCTCTGGGGTTCGGTTTTCGCAGACTCTCTATCATCGATCTCGCGGGTGGTCACCAGCCCATGTCGGATCAGGAGGAGTCGGTCTGGGTCATCTTTAAGGGTGAAATCTACAACTTTCTTGAACTAAAGCGCGAATTGGAAAGGTACGGCCACGTTTTTCGCACAAAGTCAGACACAGAGGTCATCGTGCATGGATATAAGCGGTGGGGCGATGAGGTACTCAATCGTCTCAACGGAATGTTTGGCCTGGCAATTTGGGACGTGCGAAAAGAGCGATTGGTTCTTGCTCGTGATCCGTTCGGTATCAAACTGCTCTACTACAAAATCGAGAGTGATCGCCTGTACTTCGGTTCAGAAATTCGTGCTGTCCGAGCGACGACGCACGATGATGCCGAGATCGATCCTACTTCCTTAAATCTGTTCTTGCGGTATCGCTATACTCCGTCCCCTTACACTGTTTTCAAGGGCGTACGAAAGCTTGCACCGGGAACGAAGTTGACGGTTGAAAATGGCACCTGTCAGGTAAGCCGATGGTACAGTTTCAAGCCTGTTCCTTTTTCGCCCGCAAAGTCCCCCAATGAAGCGATCGAAGAGTTATTGTCCCTCTACCAAAGAGCAATGCGGCGGCAGCTTATCAGCGATGTGCCAGTTGGTTTGCTTTTGAGTGGCGGTCTCGATTCAGGGCTCCTGCTTGCCTTGATGAATCTAAACGGAAATAATTGGCCGACTTACACTATAGGTTACGGATCGAGCTTCGCCGATGACGAACTATCAGAAGCGGCCGAAACAGCTCGCATCCTGAACTCACCCCACACCGCTGTCAGGATAACCAGATCGATATTTGAGGAGAAGCTCCCCAAAATTGTCGCATCTTTGGAAGAGCCGATCGCCGCTTCTTCGATTGTTCCTATGTATTTCGTCTGCGAACGAGCCAGTCAGGATGTGAAAGTAGCATTGGTTGGACAGGGACCGGATGAATTATTTGGTGGTTATCGTCGCCATATAGGGGTTCGCTACAGCTCGTTCTGGTCAGGCTTGCCGAGCTGGGTGCGAGGCCCAATCTCCTCGGCTGTCGCCGCTTTGCCGAGAAATGAAACTCTGAAACGGGGAGTCTACTCCCTGGCGACCCCAGAGCGGAGTCGAAGGTACCAGAATGTTTTTTCCATCCTGCCGGGAACCAAGATCGATGAACTGTTCCACGAGGGATTGCTGGCTCCCAGCGCCGGCGATACGATCCTCGAATGTTGGGCGGACCTCGCTGGCCTTTCAGACGCGACCGACGAGCTAGGTGGTCTCCAATTCCTGGAGGTACGATCCACTCTTCCCGATGAGCTTCTTATGTATGCGGACAAGCTTTCCATGGCACACAGTCTCGAACTGCGAGTCCCTTTTCTGGATAAAGAAATTGTTGAGTTTGTCGAAAAATTACCAGCTAACCTCAAGGTGAGGAATGGTTCCCGGAAATGGCTACATCGCCAGGTCTGTCGAACCTACCTTTCCAATTCGATTCTAAAGCGGCCAAAGCGCGGGTTTGGAGTGAATGTCGTGGATGACTGGTTTCGCGGTGCCATAAGCAATAAGATGGCCGAGATCCTCCTTGACAGTGACTCCAAGATCTATGAATACTTGCGCCCTACTGCAGTGCAACAGTTGTTCGAGGATCACAGGTCCGGCCGACAGGACAATCATAAAATCCTGTTTAGCTTGATTGTTTGTGAGGAGTGGCTTCGCGTTCACGCGGAGCACGTTCCGGTGTTGAATTAGACCGCACGGCGATGATTGGCGTGATTGTGGATCCTTCGGAGCAGGATGTCGTCCGCGAGTTCTTTGAACTTTTCAAGACTCCGTGGGAATTTTACCGTAAGGATCGCCGGTACGAAGTTGTGCTCTGTGCCGGAGATGATGTCGAGGTTGAGCGACCCGCGAAGCTAATCCTCCTGTATTCTGGCAGGAAAATACGGTTTGACAATGCACAGAAGATTCGGACTGGTCCTCAACGACGGGAAATCTGCATCCTCTCCTACCAGGAAAACCGAATCCCGATCTACGGCGACAATGTAACATTTCCGGAGGGGGATGGACTCCTGACGGACGAGCGGACGAGCGAATCCGCAGCATATCTGGATCAATCTGGACAACGAGTGCTGGCTAGGATCGGATACGACCTGTTCAATGAGGTTCGTAAGTTGCTTACGTTGGGTCAGCCTTCCGCTCATGCAAATATACCGGCACTGGAGCTGCACATCATGCTCCTGAGAGACTTAATCACAAGGTGTGGGTTTGCATTGATTGAGGTTCCTCCAGTGCCCGACGGGTATCCATTCATAGCTTGCCTGACTCATGATGTTGATAATCCATCAATTCGCCAACACCAATGGGATCACACGGTATTCGGGTTCCTCTATCGTGCGGTCTTCGAATCTTTGTGCAACTTCTTTCGAGGACGTATAGCGGTCCAAAGTCTGCTTGTAAATTCGGCGGCAGTTTTGAAACTGCCATTTGTGTACATGGGCTTGGCGGAAGACTTCTGGAGTGGTTTCGATGATCGCTATCTCGACATGGAAAAAGGGCTCTGCTCAACTTTCTTCGTGATTCCGTTTAAGGATTGCCCGGGACAAAGCGATTACGGTTCGGCGCCCAAGTTTCGCGCAGCGCGGTATGAAGCTCGGGACCTTGCAGATGTGATCGCGAAGATCATTGCTGCGGGTTGCGAAGTCGGCCTACACGGAATTGATGCATGGCTCGACAGCTCCAGAGGGCACGAAGAGCTCGAAGAGATTCGTCGCCTGACGGGAGTTTCGGAAATCGGTGCGCGGATGCACTGGCTCTACTATGATCAGCAATCACCTGTAGCGTTGGAGAAGGCAGGAGCAGCCTATGACTCCACAATTGGCTATAACGACACAGTCGGATATCGTGCGGGCACAACGCAGGTCTATAAGCCGCTCCAGGTGAGTCACCTGCTCGAAATACCTTTACATGCAATGGACACAGCATTGTTCTATCAATCTTATCTGGGGTTATCCTCGCAACAAGCAACGCAACTTCTCAGCCGAATGCTGAACAATGCGGACCGGTTTGGAGGCTGCCTCACCATCAACTGGCACGATCGCAGCCTTGCACCGGAGAGGCTATGGGACACTTGTTACCGCGACATGATTCAGGATTTGAGGAGGCGGGGAGCCTGGTTTTCGACAACTGCACAAGCGGTCTCGTGGTTTCGAAAGCGCCGATCGGTAGTATTCGAAACGGATTCGAGTGAGCCGGATGCAGTGCGTGCCAGGATCTCGACTAGCGATTGCGATGGCGTGCCCGGTTTGCGCTTGCGAATCCATAAGGGCCGAGGGTCACGCCAAATCAACGATCTCGGATCCGAAGACTACCTGGACCTGGCGTTTGACGAAAGTGTCGATACCCGGATCCCGTGCGGCGTCAGCAGATGAATACTCAAAAGGCCGAAATTCAAGTCAAAACAAAAGTACGCTCGATGTCCATTCGCTATGCAAATTCCATCATCAGTACCCCCCATTGGAAAACTCGCAAAGAATCTTATTCACGACTTTAGACTAGAGGAAGCCATGGAGCAAACTGAACAGTTGTACGAGAAGTTTCTCGATGAATATGTCTCTGAAGATGCCGTCCGTAAGTACACCACTGAGACGGCTGGTTATGGAATCACTTATCTTCTACAGAACGACTATGCTCA
>Ga0126378_10004026_pt1 | contig 11146 bp, 13 predicted proteins | sample PanSoiMetPlot_23_FD_92587 | JGI IMG/M metagenome (GOLD analysis project Ga0126378, IMG submission 92587) | Tropical forest soil microbial communities from Panama - MetaG Plot_23 | ecosystem: Environmental > Terrestrial > Soil > Tropical forest > Bulk soil | place: Panama | collected 2016-02-17
CGGCTTCCACCCCCCGCCATCGCCAGGGCTTCTACCTACTCGACGTTCGGTATCCTCAGGTTCACCGTACTCAACCGGGTGGGGCGACGACCAAGGTAAGGCGCGTGCGACGGGCGGTCAACCAGCGAAAAGGTGTTCGCCGCCAGGCAACGTTTTCCGGGTTTTGGAGGCAGGTTCATGCGTGAAGCGGTCATCGTCGAGGGCGTCCGGACGCCGTTCGGAAAGCGGAATGGCAAGCTCAAGGACTTCCACCCCGTCGTCCTGGGTTCGATGATCCTCAAGGAGCTGGTCAACAGGGCCGGCATCGAGCCCGGTCAGGTCGAGGACGTGGTCTTCGGCTGTGTGGGCCAGGTCGGCGAGCAGAGCCTGAACATCGGCCGCAATGCCTGGCTGGCGGCCGGCTTCCCCGTCGAGACACCGGCCACCACCGTCGACCGCCAGTGTGGCTCCAGCCAGCAGGCGATACACTTCGCCGCCAACCTGATCCAGAGCGGGGTCGCCGACATCACGATCGCCGGCGGTGTCGAGAGCATGTCGCGCGTGCCGATGGGCTCCAGCGTCAGCCAGGGCCCCGGCCACCCCTTCCCGCCCGAGGTGCTCGAGCTGTACGACCTGGTGCCGCAGGGAATCTCTGCCGAGCTCGTCGCCCGCAAGTACGGCATCAGCCGCCGGGAGATGGACGAGTACGGGGTGCGGAGCCACCTGCGGGCGGCGGAGGCGACGCAGAAGGGCTACCTGGCCTCTCAGCTCCTGTGCGTCGAAGGCGCGGGGGGCAATGGGCACACGGAAACCCTGACGGCCGACGAAGGAATTCGGCCGAACGCAACTTACGAGGCGGCCGCAGCCCTGCAGCCGGCCTTCAACCCCGACCACTCGATCACGGCCGCCAACTCGAGCCAGATCACAGACGGCGCTGCCGGCATTCTGCTGATGAGCGCCGAGAAGGCGAAAGAGCTCGGCATCAAGCCGCGGGCCAGGATCATCGCCCAGAAGGTGGTCGGCTGCGACCCTGTCTTGATGCTCGAGGGGCCCATCCCGGGCACAGCCGCGGTGCTGAAGCAAGCTGGATTGGAGCTGGGCGACATCGACCTCTTCGAGATCAACGAGGCGTTCGCCTCGGTCGTGCTGGCCTGGGCCAAGGCCACCGGCGCGGACCTGGAGCGGACCAACGTGAACGGCGGCGCGATCGCGATCGGACACCCGCTCGGGGCCTCGGGCGCGCGGCTGATGAATCACCTCCTCTATGAGCTGGAGCGCCGCGACCTTCGCTATGGACTGGAGGCGATGTGCTGCGGCGGCGGCCTGGGAACGGCGACCATCATCGACCGGGGGGTGTAGCGGATGCCCACCTTCGCACGACTCGACGAGGTGCGACCGTACAAGATCTGGGACGGAGCGGTGGCCCGAGCCGTCCGGGGCGACCGCATCACCTTTGCCGTCGTCGATCTGGAGCCCAACCGGGCGGTACCTGAGCATCACCACCCGAACGAGCAGCTCGGCATCGTGCTCAAAGGCACGATCACGATGGTCATCGCCGGCGAGCGCAAGACGCTGGGGGTGGGAGAGACGTACGTCATCCCCGGCGACGTCCCGCACGCGGCGGAGACCGGTCCCGGCGGTGCTACGGTGATCGACGTTTTCACACCCATCCGGGACGACTGGGAGCGCGTGGCGCGCCTGGAGCCGAGCGCGGGAGCATGGCCGAGCTGAGCCCGTCTGCCACCACCGACCGTCAGCTGGTGGTGCAGGTTGCCGAGGAGCTCGCGGTGTCGCCGGCCCGGCTCAACGATCTGGACCAGGACCTGGTCGAGGCGATCGGGCGCCGCCTCCAGGAGCTGCACGAGGCGGCAGCCGTGGACGAGATGACCGGTGCGCTTCGCCGGGCCGCCGGCCTTGCCGCCCTGATACGCGAGGTTCGCCGCGCACGCCGCTTCGACGACCGCAAGCTGGTGGTCGTCTTTCTGGACGTTGACAACCTCAAGGCGGTGAACGACAGCCAGGGCCACGCCGCTGGGGACACGGTGCTGCGCCAGGTGGTGGCGGCCCTGCGCAAGCGGCTGCGCGCTTACGACCTGGTCATCCGCTGGGGCGGAGACGAGTTCGTCTGCAGCCTGCCGGGGGCCGGCCTGGAGGCGGCCCAGCGGGCCCTGTACGACGTTCGCACCGACCTCGCGGCGCGAACCGGTTCTACGTTCACCGCGGGCTTCACGGAGCTGGGCTCGGACGCCGACGCCGAGTCTGTCGTGGCGCGCGCCGACGCCGACCTCTACGAGCGCAGAGGGCGCGAGAGGTGGGGGTTGTCGAGGCAGAACCGCCAGGGCAAGTCCGCCCACACATTCGCGTACCCGACGCCCACCCGCGGGGTGCATACCACGGCGCCGGGAATGGGCCGGAAGCCGTCGTCGATCACATAGAGGGCAGGGGGCTCCAGCGAGGCACCGTTCAGGGAGCGGTCGATGTCGAGCGCTTTGCACACCAGGCCCGGGCCTGAGCACCGGCCGACGCCGGGCCCCGGCTCCAGCGCGCGCACCAGCACTGCCTGGGGACAGCCTTCCGGCCGCGTGACGAAGTTCAGGCAGTTGTGCATGCCGTAGATCAGGTAGACGTACGCGTGTCCCGGCGGCCCATACATGACGGTGGTCCGGGGCGTATGGCCGCGCCAGGAATGCGCGGCCCGGTCCTCTGGGCCGCAGTATGCCTCGACCTCGATCAGCCGGCCCCACCGCAGCCAGCCGTCAGTCTCGCGGACCAGCAGCTTGCCGATGAGGTCATTCGCGACCTCCAGCGTGTCGCGGGCGAAGAAGCCGGGGCCGAGCACCCGCCCGGCCGGCCGTGATCTGTCGGCCAACACATGTGACTATATGAGGTGGTACGCGCTCGTCGTGCCGACCCCTGAAATCATCGATGAGGAGCTCAACGACCATGGCAACCGCCACCATGACCTCGCTCGACAAGATCGAGGAAATCCTGGGCGACGAAGCCGGCACGCTGCTCGAGCACCGCTGTCAGACGATCGCCAAGGAGGACCTCCACCTCCCCGGGCCGGACTTCGTAGAACGGGTATGGATCCCTAGCGACCGCAGCCCGAGAGTGCTGCGAAGCCTGCAGACGCTGTTCGACGGCGGACGCTTGGCTGGCACCGGCTACCTGTCGATCCTGCCCGTCGACCAGGGCATCGAACACTCTGCCGGCGCCTCCTTCGCGCCCAATCCCGCGTACTTCGATGGTGAGAACATCGTCCGGCTGGCGATCGAGGGCGGCTGCAACGCCGTCGCCTCGACGTTCGGCGTTCTGGGCTCGGTGGCACGCAGGTACGCCCACCGGATCCCGTTCATCTGCAAGATCAACCACAACGAGTTCCTGACCTATCCCAACAAGTACGACCAGATCGTGTTCGGCACTGTGCGCGAGGCGTGGGAGCTGGGCGCCGTGGCGCTGGGTGCCACCGTCTACTTCGGCTCGGAGCAGTCGAGCCGGCAGCTCGTCGAGATCGCACAGCTGTTCCACGAAGCGCACTCGCTGGGGATGGCCACCGTCCTCTGGTGCTACCTCAGGAACCCCGCATTCACCCTCGACGGCGTCAACTACGAGCTCGCCGCGGACCTGACGGCGCAGGCGAACCACCTGGGCGTGACGATCGAGGCCGACATCATCAAGCAGAAGCTGCCGGAGACCAACGGGGGCTATACCGCGCTTAAATTTGGGCGGACCTCGAAGCTGGTCTACGAGCGGCTGACCACCGATCATCCGATCGACCTCACGCGCTACCAGGTCGTCAACTGCTACATGGGGCGCGCCGGCCTGATCAACTCAGGAGGTGCTTCGGCCGGCGAGACGGACCTCAGAGAGGCGGTCAAGACGGCAGTGATCAACAAGCGGGCCGGCGGCATGGGGCTGATCTCGGGGCGGAAGGCCTTTCAGCGGCCGATGCCCGAGGGCATCGCGCTTCTGAACGCGATCCAGGACGTCTACTTGAACTTCGGCATAACACCGGCATAACGCTGCTCCGTTCCTGCAGCCCGGAGCCGTGAAGCCGGAGACCTGGCGTGAGCCAGATCTCCGGCCATCGGGGGGTAGATCGCGAGTGGAGCCCGCGCGACCGATCGACGAGTTTCGAACCCCCGCTCGATCTCCTGAGGGAGCTCGTCGCCGGCGGCACGGGCATCTTTCGCCACTATAGACGAACATGCGTTCGCAGCGCAACCTCTACGCTTTCGATCTGATGAGACTCGCCTTCCTCGGTACCGGCTCCGCCTACTCTCTCGAGCGCTACAACGGCGCGGTGGTCGTCGACGGCCGCCTCCTGCTCGACGCGGGCGCTCCACTCCTGCCCCACATGCACCGGCTCGGCATCGACCCAGGCGCGATCGTGGCGATCTTCCTGACCCACTTCCATGGCGACCACATCCTCGGGCTACCGCCCTTCATGTTCTATCGGGGCGTTCAGCCAACCGTGCCCTTGACCGTCGTGGGGCCTCCTGGCGTGGAGAACAAGATCGCGTGCCTGCTGAAACTCGCCTGGGGGGACGACTGGACTGAACATGCCCGCAGCATCGACCTCTCGTACCAGGAGGCCGGCGGTGCCGGCCAGGCCGGTGGGGTCTACTACGAGGCCGTGAAGCTCGACCACGCAGACCTCGACTGTCGCGGCTACCGTCTCCACATCGACGGCCGGGTCCTCGCCTACGCCGGCGACACCACCGCCACGCCCCCGCTGGATGAGCTCGTGCGGGACGCCGACGTGGCGATCACCGAGGCCACGGGTCCTGGGCGCGTCGATGTCCACACCAGCTGGGAGGAGGCGCAGGCACTCGCCGCCCGCCATCCCGACACCCGCTTCCTGTTCAATCATGTCTTCGCCGGGACCATGCCCGGAGCAGTCGAGGACCTGACCACGGTCGATATCTGAAAATTCGAGCTCAAGCGTTGACTGCCCAGCTCAAGGCGAAAGACAATAGCTCAACGCCCTGTTGCCATCTTCTCCACCGCCTCGGGCGTGAGAGTCCGTTATTCAGTGACGTGCGCAACGCAGAGGTATGCAGGGTTGGACGATCGGCGACGAGAAGACTGGGAGCGACTCATACGCTCAGTCGGCACCGGATATCTAGTTCGGTGGGACCAACACGACCCCGAGGCTGTCGAGCAAGAGGTCGGCCCGGTGACGTGGCAGCAGACCGAGGAGCGCGAGCTAGCAGAGGGCTGGTTCGGCTGATTCCGATCGTCGCGCCGGCGTGAGCTGCCGTCACCTGGGCGCCACCGCGCTCGCGCTCCTGGCTGGTGGTGCCGGCTGCGCCCTCCTCGTGCTCATCGGCTACCTGCTCTACCTCCGGCTGTGGGGTGACTCGCCTCTCGCCCTCGGTGTGAGCATCGCACTCTCTGGAGCGGCCGGCCTGTACGCCGGGTGGATCCTCGGCATGCTGGTCTTCTCGGCGATCCGAGGTTCAGAGAACGGCGGCGGAGAAGCGGCATGAAGAGGCCGCCGGACCAGGGCTCGGCGCGCCCTTTGATCGAAAAGCTGGGTGTCAAGCCCGGCATGCGGGTGGCGTTGGTGGCATTCGACGACGCGGCCCTCCGGATAGCGGTGGCTGAGCGCGGAGGCTCCGTTGTGGAGCCGGCGTCTGGCCTGGACATGGTCTTCTATCGCGTCACGGAGCCGGCCGAGCTGGGTCGAATTCGTGAGCTCAGACACCTCATCCATGACCGGGGCGCAATCTGGGTCCTCAGGAAAAAGGGCGCCGATCGCAGCGTTCGAGAGGAGGACATCATCGAAGCAGGGAGGGCATTCGATCTCATAGACAACAAGATCGCGAGTTTTTCAGATACTTTCGCTGCCATGCGATTGGTCGTGCCATTGAACCATCGGAAGTAAGGAGGAGAGGTCTAGATGAGGAGGGCAGGGATCCTGCTGCTTTTCGCGTTGGTTCTCAGCGCCTGCGGAGGCGGCGGGGGCGGAACCAGCGCCACGCCCAGCGGTGCGCCCAAGACTGGCGGCACACTGAAGGTCGCCCAGGAGACCGAGATCGTCACCCTCGACCCGAATGCCTCCGGGCTTCTGGTCGAGCGCGAGATCTACTACAACATGTACGACTCACTGCTCGGGATCGACGCCAAGCTCAACTTCGTTCCCCAGCTGGCGAAGTCCTGGCAGTTCACCGACGACAAGACCCTGGTCTTCAACCTGCGCAGCGACGTCAAGTTCCACGATGGAACCCCATTCAACGGTGAAGCAGTCAAGTTCAACATCGATCGCTACCTGACCGACCCCAAGTCGGTGCGCAAGAGCGACCTGTCCTCGGTCGACTCCGTCGAGGCCAAGGACGCGACCACGGTCGTGTTCCACCTCAAGCGGCCCGACGGCACGCTGCTGGCGCAGCTGGTCGACCGAGCGGGCATGATCCTGAGCCCGACCGCGATCAAGCAGGCCGGCGCCAACCTGTCGGTGAACCCGATCGGAGCCGGCTCTGGTCCGTTTGAGTTTGTCGAGTGGAAGCGAGACGACCACGTGACGCTGAAGCGCAATCCGAACTACTGGCGCAAGGACAAGGACGGCCGCCAGCTGCCCTATCTGGATCAGATCATCTACCGGCCAATCATCGACCTCAACGCACTCCTGGCCGCGCTCAAGACTGGAGACGTCGACCTCGTTCGCACAGTCGCCGGCAAAGACGTCGATGGGGTCAAAGCGGACTCCACCCTGGTCTACCGTGACGTGCCAACCCTGGGCTTTGGCGCCATATGGCTCAATCACTCCGTGCCGCCGTTCAACGACCCGGCCAAGGCGAAGGCCGTTGCGCTGGCGATCGACCGCGCCCAGATCCTGAAGACCGTCCTCTTCAACGTTGGAGTGGTCTCGTATGGACCGATTTCGCCGGCGAGCTGGGCTTTCGATGCCTCCCAGAAGATCTATGACAAGCCCGACCCGGACAAAGCCAAGGCAACCGCCACCGGCTTCTCCTTCACATTGAAGACGGCGAACAGCCAGGATTCCATCCAGACCGCGACCCTCATTCAGGCGCAGCTACTCAAGGCGGGCATCACGGTGAACGTGCTGCCCGAAGAGTTCGGCAGGCAGACGACCGAGACTCGAGCGCACCAGTTCGAGGCGGCGCTGCAGGGTTGGTCAGGCCGCGTCGACCCGGACGGCAATACCTTCTCCTTCTATCACACGGGTGGAAGCTTCAACGACGGGGTCTACTCGAACCCTCAGGTCGATCAGCTTCTGGAACAGGCGCGTGCATCGACCGACCGGGCGAAGCGCAAGCAGCTGTACGCAGACCTGCAGAAGATCCTGGTGGGAGAGGTCGCTGAGGTGTACCTCACGCACGGGACGGTGGCTCAGATCAGTACTAACAAGGTTCGCAACTTCACTCTCATCCCCGACGGCATGAATCGCTTCGCGGAGGTCTGGAAGAGCTAAGCCAAAGGCGCCTCGAAAAGCGTGTTCGAATACCTGGTTCGGCGCCTCGCGCTGATGGTTCCCACGGCCTTTCTCGTGACCGTGGGGGTATTCCTGTTGATTCACCTGACGCCTGGGGACCCGGCGGTCATCATCCTGGCCGAGTCCTACACGCCGGAGGCGGCCGCGCAGCTGCACAAAGACCTCGGTCTGGACAAGCCGCTGCCCGAGCAGTACGCGCTCTACATGGGCCGCCTCGCCCACGGCGACCTTGGCCGTTCTGTCCGCAACAAGCTGCCGGTCACCCAGGCCATCGGTGAAAGGCTGCCTGCCACCCTCGAGCTCGGGCTGGCAGCGCTGTGCTGGTCGCTGCTTCTCGCCATCCCGCTCGGCACGATTGCCGCGCTGCGGCGCGGACGCGCACTGGACGTGATCGCCTCCGGAGCGACTGTGGCCGGCATCTCCATGCCCAACTTCGTCCTGGGGATCCTGCTGATCCTCTTCTTCGGTCTCCTCCTGCGCGCGCTGCCCGTTGGCGGTTTCGCGGCGCTGAGTGACTCCGTGCCGGACAACCTGACCCGGCTGATCCTGCCGGCGATCGCGCTCGGCACCTTCGGCGCGGCGGCCAACATGCGCTTCACACGCTCCTCCATGATCGAGGTGCTGAGCCAGGATTACATCCGCACGGCTCGCGCAAAGGGTGCGAGCCGCCTGCGGGTGGTCAACCACCACGCCCTCAAGAACGCCCTGATTCCCGTCGTGACCATAGTCGGCCTGCAGATCGGAGCCATCCTCGAGGGCGCGCTCGTGACCGAGACGGTCTTCAGCTGGCCCGGCGTCGGCAAGCTTGCCGTCGACAGCATCTTCGGGAAGGACTTCCCGGTCGTCCAGGGCATTGTTCTGATGTCGGCCCTCTCCTTCATGCTTGCCAACCTGCTGGTTGACATCGTCTACGCCTGGCTCGACCCGAGGATCTCGTACGCGTGAGCACCGCTGCCCCGGCCTACACAAGCGTCGATGAGCTGCCGCTCGCGCTCGAGGAACAGGGCCCGCCCAGGCTGCGGCGTCTGCTGCTCGATCATCCCCGGATCCTCGTGGGTCTGCTCCTCCTGCTCTTCCTGGTGGTGACGGCGCTGGTCGCACCGTGGATCGCCCCGCGAGACCCGCTGGCGGTCGATCCGGACAACGCGCGTCTGGCTCCCGGACTCCGGCATCTGTTCGGTACCGACGAGCTCGGACGGGACATGCTCTCCCGCGTCATCTGGGGCGGGCGCATTTCGATGCCGGTGGCGTTCGTAGCCGTGGCGGTAGGCCTCACCGCCGGTGGCGCGATCGGCCTGACGGCCGGCTACCGCGGCGGCGGCGCCGACCTGCTGCTGATGCGACTGATCGACGGCATTCTCGCCTTCCCCGCCCTCATCCTGGCGATCGCCCTGGTGGCGGCGCTGGGGCCCAGCCTGAGGAACGCGATGATCGCGATCGGGATCGTGCAGATACCGGTCTACGCGCGTCTGACGCGAGCCCAGGTGCTCCAGCTTAAGGGCCTTGACTTCATCACGGCGTCGCGGGCACTCGGCGCTTCGGCAGCCCGGATAATCGGCCGCCACATGCTGCCCAACCTCTTGAACCCACTGATCGTTCAGGTGACGCTCTCTGCGGCAGCCGCCATGCTGGCCGAGGCCACGCTCTCATTCCTGGGCCTCTCGGCGCCACCACCGACGCCCGACTGGGGATTCATGATCAATACCGGGCAGCGCTACCTCATCAACGGTGACTGGTGGCTGACGCTCGGCCCCGGCGCTGCCATCTGCATCGCCGTGTTCGGATTCAACTGGCTGGGTGACGCGCTTCGCGACGCGCTCGACCCGCGGCTGCGTCGATAGCGGGCCGCTCACTACCATTTCTGCCGTGGAAGTCCTCGGGCCCAAGGGCCCCGCGCTTTATGGCGGCGCGGACATGCTGACCTGGGCGCGCAATCAGCTCGATATCGCCGGCCAGATCATGGACAACCCCGGCGGTGGGCTCCTCTTCGCCACCCAGGCGATCGGCCAGGTGCGATCGGCGCTGGCGGTGTCGGAAGGTCCGCGCTGGCGGGAGGTCGTGGAACTGTTGGAGCGGGCGGAGGACAGGGCCGTCCGCCGCGAGTTCGGCCGCGCTCGCGAGCTGATCAGCGAAGCGCGCGGCCGGCTCGATCAGGTCTGAGCAAGCGCCTTTCGGACGACGGCCCAGCGCGGCGTGTCGCGGAAGGTCTCGAAGCCTGCGTCGAGGTACATCTGGAGGGGCCCTCGGTACTCCTGGGCGTCCGTCTCGGCCTGCTTGGCCGGGTACGCCTCGGCGAAGGCAAAGCCCTGGCGGGACAGCGTGTCGCAGGCTGCGTCAAGCAGGTGCCGCGCGACACCGTGGCGGCGGTACTGCGACGCGATCACGAAGCAGACGATCGCACCAACTCGGTCGGGGTCTTCGGTGCGAAGGTCCGGGAGGTGGTCCTGGCCGATCATCGATCGGCGCGGTCCGGCGTTGCACCAGCCCACCGGCCGGCCGTCCACGTAGGCAAGCAGCCCGCGTGCGGTGCCGCTGCGGATGCGAGCCTCCTGGTCGCGCCGGTTGTCGGCACCCGTCCGCCGGCTCCACTCCTCGGCGGCCACGTGCTTCTCCATGCAGTAGCAGGACGACCAGCCTGGGTTGTCCGTGAAGGCGTCCCCGTCGAAGAAGCTGAGGAAGTCGTCCACCATGTCCGGCGTCAGCTCCTTGACCACGACAGCTCCGACCTGGTCGAGCCTCGCCAGCCGTGCCATGACGTCGCGATCGACGACGGTGCTGAGCCCGCGCAGCTCGTTCGCGACACCACCGTTTTGCGCGTACAGCCGATAGGTGGCGGTTTCGGACGCGAAGCCGTCCACCGTGACGCGCACCCGCGACCGGCCCTCGGTGACCGCCTCGATCTCCCAGGTGACCTGGTGCGGCGGATCCTGGCGAAACTCCGGACTGAAGAGCACTGTCGACGTCAGACGGAGGCGGCGGGGCGCGTCGGCTTCGAGCACCGTGCCCGACTGAGCCGCCTCGCCGTTGGTGCCGCGGTAGGCGTACTCCTTTCCGGCCCGGAGGTCGTTGTCGATCGCCAGACCGAAGTAGTAGCGCTGCGTCAGCGCGGGGTTGGTCAGGCCCTCCCAGACCTGCTCAGGAGTCGCCGCCATCTCGAGCTCCGCCCTGAAAACCAGGTCACTCAACCGCGCCATCCTAGCGCACCTGCGGCATCCTGCACCGCAGCCAGCCACGAGCCGTCGCCGTCCGCATCGCGGGCGAGGCAGTGCTCGACACCCCACAGCAGGACGGTGGCGCAGCCCGCGTTCCATAGACCCCCGACCGTGGCCGCGATGTCTTCGGGCCGGCAGCTCCGGGGCCGGCGGTTGCCGCGCAGCGGCGGTTCCCAGGGCTCCGCCTGGGCTTCCAGGACCCAGGCCCGTTTGCCTTCGGCCGCGGCCCGAGCAGCCCAGCGCGCGGCGTTGCTCTGCCAGTGGCGCGATCTCGTGACGACACGCCGGCCGAACCGCCGGTAGCCGATGCGCCGGTAGACGTCGAGACCGAGGATGTCATCGCGGCCGAGTAGAGTCAGCGCCTCCGCCTCCGGACGCCGTGCGCTGGAGCCGAGCAGGCGGCTGAGATCGAGACCGTGCCTGATGGAGGCGATATCCAGCCAGGTGTTGAAGCGTGAGAAGACGTTGAGCGCGATCGGGCGGTGTGGATCGAGTC
>Ga0126378_10004027_pt1 | contig 11146 bp, 9 predicted proteins | sample PanSoiMetPlot_23_FD_92587 | JGI IMG/M metagenome (GOLD analysis project Ga0126378, IMG submission 92587) | Tropical forest soil microbial communities from Panama - MetaG Plot_23 | ecosystem: Environmental > Terrestrial > Soil > Tropical forest > Bulk soil | place: Panama | collected 2016-02-17
ATCGGCGCGAAACCTGGCCGCTCATGGACCTTCACTTGGTCTCTCGTCGGCGCTTTTGCCCTTCTTCTGATTGCCGGACTGCTCACTGCGTACCAGCAACGCCGGAATTTTCGCGAGCAGCAGTTCTACAACGAGATCGCCGACCTCCACGTCTCCACGCTCGCCAGTTCCAATCCCGTCGACGTCATCTCCACCGACCGCCACACAGTGAAACCATGGTTCCAGGGGAAGATCCCGTTCACCTTCAATCTCCCCGAACTCCAGAACACCGACTTCACGCTCGTCGGCGGACGCGTCACTTATCTCGGCCAGGTACCCGGCGCACATTTGATCTACCAGATTCGCAAGCATCAGATCTCCGTCTTCATCTTCCCCGAAGATCTCGTCGCCCTTCACACCACACCACACGACGCCAAGGCGCATTCGTTCAATTTGCACACCTTCGCGCAGGATGGTCTTCGCTACATCGTTTTCGGCGACGTCGCACGCGAAGACATCGACAAGCTCAGCGCGATGCTGCAGTCAGCGGCGCACTCATCCTGATCGCTACGCCCCCGACGACGAAGACCTCTCATCACCCGTAACCCTCGCCAACCCGTTTCACTCTCGGGTCACCATCGCCCACGACTTCCTCGCCAATCCTCTGCTGCGCAATACGCTCACCGACACGCACTTTGCCCGCAATCGCGTGGGCCGCAGCCTGGCCTTCATGGCCCGCATCCTTCAGGACAGGCGCGCTACCGAAATTCGAAACATCGCCGTTGACCAACGCACTTCCGTTCTGCTCGATCCCGACGGCAACGCTACGGTCGTGGGCGCTGGACACAGGTACTTCCAGCGCTCGAACGCTCCGCCCGAAGTCTGCCGCCCGAACACCCCGCTCACCTTCCGCAATATCGAAGTTCACGCCCTGAGCGCGCACGAACGCTTTGATGTAAAGAACTGGACAACCCCAAGGCATCGCCTACAGCCTCTCCGTAGTCGGAGGCGTCGTGACATCCACCCAACCCGGCGGCGACATCTACGTCAAATCCAGAAAATAGGGCGCGCAACTCCGAAACCAAGTGGAAGCAGACGTCGGACGGCACGCATCACCTCTAGACCACCTGGGGGCAGACGCCTCGTCTGCCCCGCGGAGCGCAGCTCCGCATGCTTTTCCCCGAATTCGCCTCAACCGCCGGTGCGATCCATTTTTGTAGCGCCGGCAGCCTGGCCTGAGCGAGCCAAAACGAGTCGAAGGGTCCCCGAAAAAGTTCAAGCCGTCACCGACGATGGACTGACTGGCGTCCTCGCCCGTCCCCCCAGTGACCCACCTCACGCCGATTTGTGAGCCCTGTCACAGATACAAAGTGCATTCCTGCCCAAAATGAAACTTGCCAGGTGGGGTCCGATCACCGGTGATTCGGCCACCGGGAGGTGCTCATGTCCGACGACAAACGCGATGTCCTCGAAGTATTGAAGTTCGAACTCGAGTTCCTCGAACAGGGTGGCTATGGCCGCAGCGTGCGCACCCCCTGGAAGGCAACGTCCATGTTCCAGGACTCGCCCTCCTGCATTAATTTCAGTGATCCGGCTCGTCCGAACCCCTGCAGCGAGTGTCTGCTCACCGACTTCGTGCCCCGCGAGGCTCGCGAAGAATCGATCCCCTGCCATTTCATCCCGCTGAATCAGCAGGGCGAGACGGTCGACAGCATGGAGCGCCACGCGCACCAGCTCGAGATGGAAGAAGCTCTGAAGAATTGGCTGCGCTCCACCATCGCACGGCTCGAACGCGAGCGCGCTCAGCAAAACGCTCACTAAGGCTGGTTCGCAACAACCGATCCGGCAATCGCATGAGTCTCACGGCTTCCAGCCTCATTTGACTTCGCCCGCAGGCTTACCCATCATGGCCATGTGTCCTTGCGGTGGCGCGTCCCAATCGTTGTCGCGGTTTGCCTGATCGTTGTCTACGGCCTCGACGACCTCTCCTTGCGCTTTCGCATCCCAAAAAGCCGGCAGCCGTTCGGCACCGTCACTGTGCACCGTTACGACGCTATCTCCGAGAAGAACAATAAAGTCGAGTTCGTGTACGAAGACCCGGTCAACGTCACCTGCGTCCGATCGCTGTTCCCCCACCTCGGCTACACACCCTGCTGGTATCTCGCGCGCCACACCGAGCAGCGAATCAACTACTAGCGTGCGTTTTTTCGGGACTTTGTTTCGACCTCTGGATTCAGCGTTTTACGAGATTCTTCGCTGAACGCCAACCGCATCCAGAAACCCCAGCAACCAGATACAACCGGCCGCTCACATTTCAGGAAAGTACTCCGGCCCATTTCGGAACCCACATTCCTTTCACAGCCACTCGTGCCATTACATTTCTCTCGGGAACCCTCTATGCTTGCCAAATGGCTGATCCCTCCGGAGTTTCGACCAAACGTACCTTCGCCTCGCTCTCGGCGCAAGAGGCATTGCACGTCGCCATCTTCATCGAAGAGCGTAACGCCGGTATTTATACCGACTTCGCCGAGATGTTCGCAGAATTCCGTGAGCCCGAGTCCCTCGAAATCGCAGCAGCCTTCTGGGATATGGCCAACGACGAGCGCCGCCACGGCACGATGCTTCAACAACGCTACTTCGATCGCTATGGGACCCGTCCCTGCGCAGTCACCGAGGAAGATATCGCTGAACTCATCGAAGTTCCGCGCCTGGAAAACGGCGAACTGTTCACACTCACCAAGGTCAAAGTCGGTCGCTCCCCGCGTCAGATGGCACTGGAAGTCGCCGCCGCCGCGGAAGAAAGTGCGATTCGCTTTTATCGTCGTCTGGCCGAATCGACGAAAGATCCCGAATTAAAAGCGCTCTACCAGGAATTCGTGGACATCGAGAGCAACCACGGAAACTGGCTCGACCAAAAAATCGCCCACGCCCGCCGCACCGCCGGCGGTACCAAGCACGCGTAACACCAGGTGTCAGGTCTTAGGTCTTAGGTCTTGGGTCACCGAATGCTTGTAGCGCCGGCAGCCTGCCCTGAGTGAGCGATGAACGAGACGAAGGGTCTCGCCGGCTGTCCCGCAGCCTGCCCTGAGCGAGTAAAGCGAGTCGAAGGGTCCCGCCCGCGATCTCAGCAGTTCGAAATTATCCCCCCGGATGCTACAACCAGCGGCCGATCTCCCACCGAACACCGAAAACCGATCACCCACTAGGACTGACGACCGAAGACTGACGACTTCTTCTTCGCCAACGACCAAGGACCGACGACCAACGACGTTTTTCAGCTACCATAATCCCACTGCCCTGTTCCCATGTTCGCCGTTCGCGACAATCTGGCCGAGACCTTTAGCGCGCTGCGCGCGCACAAACTACGCGCCTCCCTCACTATGCTCGGCCTCACCATGGGAGTGGCCACGCTGATCGTGGTCATGACCATCGTCCAGGGCGCTAACCTGTATGTGGAGCAGAAGATCGCGAATCTCGGCACCAATGTCTTCCAGATCGCTCGCACGCCTTTCGCAGTCACCGACTTCAACATCGTCATCAAAGCACTGAAGAACCGCAAAATCGAGATCGACGACATGCAGGCCGTCGCCGAGCGCTGCAATGAATGCGCCGAGGTCGGCGCCACCGCCAGCACCACGATCCGCGCGCGTTATGGAAACAAAGAAGTTACCGACGTTAACCTTTCCGGTAACACGCCCAGCATGGCCGACATCGACACACGAAGTGTCGAGCGGGGCCGCTATTTCACTCAATCTGAATCCGATCACCGCGCCAACGTGTGCCTAATCGGCGACACGCTGGTGCAACAGCTCTTTTTAGGTATCGACCCGCTCGGCAAAACGCTTCGCGTCGGCAACGAAGAATTCGCCGTCGTCGGCATCATGGAAAAAGTAGGCAGCGTGCTGGGACAGGACCAGGACAACTTCGTGATGGTGCCCCTCACCGTTTACCTGCGCATGCAGGGCGCCCATAACAGCCTGACCATCAACGTGCTGTCGACTGCCGAGCGCTTTCAGAATGCCCAGGATCAGGCCACGCTGATCATGCGGGCGCGCCGGCACCTCACTGCCGGGATGGACAACGACTTCTTTATCGGAACAAAAGAGAGCTACATGGCGCTGTGGCGCAGCATCAGCACAGCGTTTTTCGCCGTGTTTATCATGGTCAGCGCAATCTCCGTGATCATCGGCGGCATCGTGATCATGAACGTGATGCTGATGAGCGTCACCGCGCGCCGCCGCGAAATTGGTGTCAGGCGGGCCGTTGGCGCGACCAAGCTCGATATCATGCGTCAGTTCGTTGCCGAAAGCGTCGTGCAGTGCATCGCCGGAGGCCTGATCGGCATCACCTTAGGGTTCCTGATTGCATTGCTTCTACGCACTTACACGCCGTTCCCGGCGTCCGTGCAGAAAAGTGTTGCCATGCTTGGCGTCATGTTGAGCTCGGCCGTGGGTTTGTTTTTCGGAATTTACCCCGCGTTTCGCGCCGCAAACCTCGATCCCATCGTCGCCTTGAGGTCGGACTGATGGCGGTCATGAGCTCTTCGCAGGTCCGCGAAAACTTTCTTGCTGCGCTGAATACGCTGCGTTCGGCGAAAGTGCGATCTGGCTTGACGATCCTTGGCATCGTGATCGGCGTCTCGTCGGTCATCTCGATGGCCGCCATCATCCAGGGGCTCAACAAGTTCGTACAGGACAAAGTCGAATCGCTCGGCTCACGCACGTATTTCGTCTCGCGCTTTCCTCCGGGCACCGATCCCAGCCGCTGGCCCGAAAGCATTCGCACCCGCAGGTATTTCGAATACAACTACGCCGACTTCATCCGCGGTGCCGCACCGCACATTCAGACCGTCACTACATTTGGCACGCGCGGCTTCTTCTTCGGTGACACCAACCAGATCAACTACCAGGGGAAAAGCGTTGAGAAAGTAATCTTGCGCGGAACCGAACCGCAATACTCCGAAGCCATTCCGTTGTTCACGGTGGCGCGCGGCCGTTTTATCAGCGCGTTTGATCAGGAACACGCGCGCTCAGTGGTGGTGCTGGGCGCCGCCATCAACGAATCGCTATTCCCTTACGAGGACGCCATCGGCAAGACCGTGCGCATCAACGGCGAGCTCTTCGAAGTGATCGGCGTCTTTGAACATGACCCCGGTCTCTTCGTGGGACCGGGAGTGGATGCGTTTGCCGTGATTCCGCTCAGCAAATTCCACAAAGCCTATCCCGAGGCGAAAGAGCTGATCATGGCCTACACCGTACCAGAGCACGTCAATGTGGAAGCCGCGCAAGACGAAGTTATTCAGGCGATGCGCCGCGTGCGGCACATTCCGGCTGACAAAGAAAACGACTTCGAAATCAGCTCGCCGGATTTCCTGAGCAATTTATGGAGCCAACTGACTGGAGCGCTGGTGATCCTGACCGGCGTTATCAGCTCGATCGGCTTGGTGGTTGGCGGAATTGGTGTGATGAACATCATGCTGATCTCTGTGACCGAGCGCACCCACGAGATCGGCCTGCGCAAAGCCATCGGCGCACGCAGGGCCGACATACGCCTGCAATTTCTGCTGGAAGCCATCAGCCTGACATTGGTGGGTGGAACTTTAGGAATTCTGATTGGCGCTACCGTGTCGACGCTCGTACGGACCTTCGTGCCGTCGATTCCGGCTACGCTTTCGTACTTGTGGGTTGTCATCGGATTCACGATATCGGTCAGCGTGGGATTGTTCTTCGGGTACTATCCAGCGAACCTCGCCGCGAATCTGGATCCGATCGTGTGCTTGAGGTACGAGTAGGCTGTCAGCACCCAGCCATCAGCACTCAGCATTCAGGAATTAGCAATTAGCAATCAGCATTTGGCTCCGCGATGTGTTCCTACGTTTAACAACTCCGTCGATTCGAAACTAGATTCGACAACATCATCAAATTCGAAACGGTCACCAGATTCCAAAATCCATAGATGTGAATTGCTTTCATTAGCTTTTAGATAACAAACGCATTACAGACGCTTAGACGAACAGATCGGGACGCGGATAACCCCCACCCATCACCCCACGCCCAGATCGCGCCTATATCGCATCCCAACGCAACTGACGGGCATTCTACGAACTGTTCGCGGGTACTTTTTGACGTCCGGACGGCGTCCAACGAACTTTCAATAACTTAGCTGGCAGTGAATCAGATTGAGACCGAAGAGGCGACGTTCTGGCTGGACCTACCAGCACAGCACCGGTTATCGCTGATGGCTGAGTGCTGATCCCTGAGTGCTGACAGTTGAGTGCTGAAAGCTGAGTGCCGACAGCTGCTTTTCAATTCCGGCTCGGCGCCTGCGGAGAAGCGTCGGAGGGAAACGCTTTGAAATTAACTTCCAGTGATCTCGAGGAAGTCTTCTTGTTGGCATCAGTCACGGTCTGGGTGAGCGTTCCCTTGAGAACGTAATAGGCTTCGTCGCCCGGCTTTTTTCCTTCACCACGTTCGATGGTGCCTTTGAATTCGTAGCCGACGCCGTGCACGATCTCGGTCGTGAAAGAAAGCGCGTTTCCATTCAACTTCCCGGTCTTGAAGAACTGATCGAGGAAAGCGCGTTTATCGCTATCGAGATCCCCAAACCGTGAGACGAATCCGTTTACGTGCCCGGCGTCTTCGACCGAAACCTGTACGAATTCGCCATCCCTGAGGAAAGAGTACATGCCGGAGTATTCGCTGCCGGGCAGCCGCTTGGTCTCATTTGCCTCTGCGGGCGGCGCTGCCTTCTCTTGCGTAACGGCAACCACCGACAAAACTGCCACAATCGCAAGGAAGTTCACTCCCAGCCGCAAATGGTGCATAGTTTTGCCCTCGGAACAGGTAATCGTACTACACCATTCCTGCGACTTGAGTGACTTTACTCACGAGTACATTCTGCTCTGATTCCGGGGCACCCTCCGCTATAATGAGGCACTCTCGTCCACTTCCTGTGGAGCCTCATGAGTTCACTTCTTGGGCTGGAAAATCTGCCTCTTCGTGTGAAACCCGGCCCCGGGCGTGCGCCCCAGCGCGGACCGAGGTTACTGGTCGAACTGGAGCCATGGGGACGGACGTTCGGGCGGAATCTGGCCGATTTTCTTTGCCGACGCCAGCCGCCTGCAATCCCAACAACTTCAGCACCCGCGCCCTTCTGGCCTGACGTTTTTGTTTCGCATCGCCTGCCCTGGAACGCGTTCGCGGAGTCGATTCTCTACCACGCTGTGGTGATTGCGTTCGCCTGGGGCCTGTCTTCGCTGTTCGCAAGCCGGCCGCAGATCACGAAGCAGCGGCCGTTCGATCCGCACGATGTGATCTATTACTCGCCTTCCGAATATCTGCCGCCGCTCGACACAGGAAAGTCGCATGCCGCGCAACCGCTCAAGGGCGAGCCTGTCTACGCAAAGCAGCCAATCTTGTCGGTGCCGCCGGAAGCGGACAATCATCACCAGACCATCGTCACGCCGCCCAACATCAAGCTAACGCATGACGTTGCGACACCGAACATCGTGGCGTGGGGCAATGCGAATCTTCCCGTGCCGACTGCGGCCACCGAGCGCAAACCGCTACCCGCGCCGACGCTTCCGTCGCAAATCGTTGCACCCGCTCCCGATATCGACCAGACCGCGCAACGCAGCAGGGCTTCGCTCTCGACGTCGATCGTGGCTCCGCCTCCGGACGTAGATCCGGGCAAGGTGCGCGCCACGGCATCGCTCTCGATTGATGTGATAGCGCCCACTCCCGATGCGATGGCGGCGGAGAGCCGGCGTGCGGTGCGATCCCCGCAATCTGCGATCGTGGAACCGCCCCCGGCAGTGAATGCGGCCAGCGTACGCAGGCTCGGCGACATCAACATTGGGCCATCGAATGTAGTCGCGCCTGCACCGCAACTTGCCGTTGCTGCGCAGCGCAGCTTCAACAATCTTGGCGGTGGCGCGAAGGCGGTCGTCCCGCCACCACCATCGCTGGATGCGAGTGGCACAACGGGCGGAAGCGGGAAGCCTGCGCGCGGCGGCCACATGCAGGCCGGCTTCGGGGAAGCGGATTCGCAAGTAGTGCCGCCTCCGCCATCGGTGCAGGGCCCGCGGTCGAGTGAAGGCAGCGGCCGACTCATTGCGTTAAGCGTCAATCCGTCGGTAGCTCCGCCGCCCACGCCGCCGCAGGGCAACCGGCGCGGAACCTTCGCAGCCGGACCGGACGGAAAGCCGGACGCACCCGGAACACCGAACGTCCGCGGCAACAGCACCTCCGCGACTGGTGGTTTCTCCGGAAACGGAAACGGAACGGGCGGTGGATCGAGCGCGCTGAGCGGAGCTCCTCCAGGATTGCATGTGGGGGCACCCGACCACGCAGCCACATCGGCAATGGCGGGTACTCCAGGTCCGGTTGGCGGGACTATCGTTGGCAATACGCCTGATCCGCACGCGTCGAACTCATCCGACCCTCCACGGGAGATTGCTTCGGCGGCGCCGGTGCCAAGAGCGCACGGGCCGCGCGTCGAGCTCGTGGACAATCCCACCCCACTGGAACTCAAAGTATTCGGCGGGCGCAAGCTCTACTCGATGACGCTGAACATGCCGAACCTCAACTTCGCGGGTGGAAGCTGGGTGATCCGGTTCGCGGAGCTGAGAGATAGCGCCGACAAGCCGGGCGACCTGAGCGCGCCGATCGCTGAGCACAAAGTTGATCCGGCATACCCGATTCAGCTCATGGAAGAAAACGTCGCAGGCATGGTGACGCTGCGGGCGATCATCCGCGCGGACGGATCGGTTGGCGACATTCACGTCGTGCAGGATCCAGATGTCCGACTCGGACACTACGCCGCCGATGCTCTTTCGCACTGGCACTTTCTTCCGGCGACGAAAAATGGCGCCAACGTCGACGTGGAAGCCATCGTCATGATTCCCTTCAAACCAATCTTGCGACGCAAGCAGTTTTAAAAAAACAGCTGTCAGGTGTCAGGTGTTAGGGCTTAAGAGCCGGTTTTCGGTTACCGGCCTTCGGTGTTCGGCTGCGAGTACTGGGGTCTGATTGTTACCAATACCTTCGTAAGTAACACACTCCTCAAGAGCGTAGTTCCTGTCCTTGCCTTCGGATTGACGAGCGTTCATAATTTCGTGATGGAGGTGTCCTATGAGACTCACCGGCCTCCTAGCTCTTCTGCTGTTCGTTCTGATTGTTTTCTTCGCAGCGCCCGCTGCGAGCTATGCTCAGACGTCGAGCACTACACTCATTGAAATTGAAAAGGCCGATTCCAGTCACGTCGCGGTCTCGCCCCATAAGCCTAAGGTGGACATCGGTCAATTAAGTGATTATCCGCTGGTGGCGTCACAACCGCTGGTGGAGCACGAAGGCGACTTAGTGATGCAGTTGCCTTCAGCAGATGTCTCGCACGAGACCACCCTCGGAGACGACTACTCGTGCTTTACGATGCGCAGTTACATCATGGCGCGGGACGACAAAGACTCAGACGCGACGCACCTGGTGCGCAAGGTGAAGTGCACGCCGGCGCGGAAGTTCAGCGTGAAGTCGGCGGATGTGCACGTGCAGTCGCCAGAGCAAAGGACCAAGTAGTTTCGCGCATCTCGTTTGACGGGCGGGACGCGCGTCTCTCCAGTGCTGCTTGTCGTCGGAGAAGGAACCGGCGGGACCCTTCGCGATCGCGCTCAGGGCAGCCTACCGGCGCTACAACTCGCAGCGGAAGCTTCCTCCGCCGGACAGGCGAGGGTGCTTGTCCCCACTTGGCTATATCGCCGGGACGCCGGCGCCATATTCAGTTGCGGGCGGCTACGGCGGCTTTCTCGCCTTCGAGTTCGCCGTAGATGGCGGGATCGGTGCAGACTTCGTAGTAGAGCTTTTCCGTCCACTTCTGCAGGGTAAAGTTGCGGAGATCGATTTGCGCGACGCGGCTTTCGCGCAGAACGATCTTGCGGACGATGCCGTTATCCATCGCGACCAACGCGCCGTAAAGTTTGAACCCTTCGTTGCCCCACAACTCCGGCAGATCCATCTCAATGGAGTCGAGCGAGATCTCGCTGCGCAGCTTCGCAAAAGCCGCGGGACTCATACGAATCCCACCCAGATTAAATGACATGACGAAGTCTTCCGCGGCTTCGCCCGCATCGGTGTCGCTGACGGTTTGAAACGCGTAAACGTGGAAGGGACTGCCCAGAGGCTCCATCGCCTTGCGCGCACGCTTGTTGCACGATGAGAGGCGATCGCTTTCGTTCAGCGCTTCGGAGATCATGATGCGCTTTTCGCCGTCCATGAGGTAGAGAGGCGCAGCTTCCTGGTACGAGATGCCAACGCCAAGTTCGAGCGGTGGAAGCCCAGCCTTTGTAACCAGCTCGTTGTAACCGCGTACGATCTCGACCATCTCGCGAGCCAGCACACAGGCCCGGCTCATGGCCATCGCAGGCTGTCCTTCTTTTTCGTGCAAAGCAAGGATGATTGCGTCGCCCTCGATGAAAACCTTGCTCGCGCCGTACTTGGGCAGCAGCTTGTTGACGGGTTCGTAAAAGTTCAGGCTGAAGTAGGACGCAGGGTTCAACCCGGAGTCTATGAGAGAACGAGTGAGCCGCGACGAATCGCGGATGTCGGCCTTGATGATGACGTGACCGAGCGTGCGTTCTTCCGCGGGCTTCTGCTCTTCGGTGAGAAGAAATTCGTACAGGGTGCCGTTCACCGACGAGAGTTCGCGTAGCTTGGCGTTACCGATCAGGTTAATGCTGTCGAGAACCGAGTTCAGCGTCTCGAGCCGGCGCATGTCGCGGTGATAGCGCAGGAAGTCACCCAGAAAACGTCCCGCCACCTTGGCGCGGTCGGCACCGCGGCAGCTGGCGACTTGGCCGACAGCCGCATAGAGGCTGTTGGTGGAAAGCTTGCCGCCTTCCTGGATGACCCTTTCTACGCGATCGCACTCGGCGCGATTGACCAAGGCGTTTTTCAGCTGCTGCGGGTTGATGCGCGACGAGTACTCGGAGAGCAGGGGAACGACTTCATACGACGCGATCACGTACTCCATTACCGACCGGTCTTCGAGCAGGCGGACCCAGGCCGCCAGGCGTGCGCGCTGGGACCGGCCTTCCGGAGTGGAGTCGCTGGGCGAACCTCCGGCTACGAGTTCCTGTGCGTTCTCGGGAACGTTGACCCAGGGGTCGAGTTCGGCG
>Ga0126378_10004028_pt1 | contig 11144 bp, 6 predicted proteins | sample PanSoiMetPlot_23_FD_92587 | JGI IMG/M metagenome (GOLD analysis project Ga0126378, IMG submission 92587) | Tropical forest soil microbial communities from Panama - MetaG Plot_23 | ecosystem: Environmental > Terrestrial > Soil > Tropical forest > Bulk soil | place: Panama | collected 2016-02-17
CCCGAGGTTTCCACCCAAGGTATCCGTAACCGTGACGCTAGTGTCGGCAGCGGTAAAATCATACGCCGCAGTTGTCGAGTCCACCTGAGGTCCACCGGGCCAGTTCAGACTGACTGTGTTTGTCCCGCTGCCGGGATTGGTGGTGAACGTACAGCTGTAGTTCAGGGTGACGGTATTCATCGACGGGACGGTGATGGTAGCGCTGTTTGTCCCGCCTCCGCCCTCGACGGTGCACGTTCCGCCGTTGTCGATGGTATCGGTAATTTGGACACCGTCGGCCTCGGCAGTGCCGGGGTTATTGATGGAGATCTGGCCGGCCACGACCCAGCCGGTGCCGGCACCGTGAGTGACGACCACGTTGTAGGTAAACGTGGCGTTACCGGTGTTGTCGATCTCGGTGTGCGTTGCACTCTTCTGAATCGTCCAGTTGAAGTTGTTGCCTCCCGCGGCCGTCTTGCTGAGTAGCAACGGCGGCGGCGTGTTACCGCCCGGGGGCTGGTTTCCGAAGAACGGAGCAATCACGGCATCGGCGTTGTCTACCATGACGGTGATCACCCATGGAGGCGAGGCCCCTCCCGTGACCATGCAACTGGCATCACCATCGGGGTCGTCTGACCCGGTGACAAATTGGCAGGCGCCAGTCGGAGGAGCAGTCTGCGTGAAGCCGGTCATACTTCCTTCGGTTAACGTGACCGTTGCCTGGCTCATACCATGCAAGCCAGAGACCGTGAACGTCGTGCAGCCGTCCTGATCGGTGTTCTGTGTGACTCCACTACCGGTATCACCATCCACGCCCGTTGCAGTGATCGGCCAACCGGCAGTCAGGTAGTCCTGGTTGTCGAAGGTTCCATCGCCATCGACGTCAATGAACTTGCACGCCGTTACGTACGCAACCCCGGGAACTCGGACCTTGAAGTTGTCGGTCTTGCTCTCGTCGTTGCAAAACCCGTAATTGGATGCGCAATTAACCGGATCATAGTTTGTTGCCGGTGTGATCCAGACTTTGTATTCGCCGCCGTGATTGGGCGTGTCGCAATAAGACTCGGAGCCCGGCGTACACGATGGGGGTACGCCCGTCGGGCAGCCGGTTGCGCCGCAAAGCTGAATCGGCGTCGATCCGTTAGCCGGATTGTTAGCCCCGTTCAGGTGATAGCAACCGGGGTTCCCAAAGCTGTCTATGGGATGACCAATCACCACGCCACCTGAGACCTGCAAGACTCGACACGAGATGTCGTCCTGCGACAGCAAGACCGCACCACTGGGATCGGTGACTTGGAAATAGTAATCGCCGTCAGGGAGTCCCTGGCCATGCATGTTCTGCGGACCGCCGTCCAGATACACGTCGGTTTTCAGATGATAGATGTTCCCGTTGACGGTCTGACCGTTAGGCAAGGTGGTGTAAATTGCACCGTTAATGTTGGCCGCTGCCGGCAATGGCAACAACATGCCGATAATGCAGCAGGTGAAAAGACACTGCAGCACAAGCTTTCGAGCTTTCATGGTTGATCTCCTGATTGCGGGCTTCTTTAACCAGAAGATCCGCTCGTAGCATTCTGACGAAGTGGCTGGACGACTCGAGGATTTGGGGGCCGACCGATTCGTCTTTAGCTACGAGATAAGAAGCGGTTCCACGAACCTATCTGGGATCAGGGCGCAACGTTTACGAAGAGCCGCAAATTGCATCGTAGTGGCGCACTGATTTTCAACAGCGTCTGTGGAAAAAACAATCCCGCAGATGTGTCGAATTCGGCCACCATCAAGTGGACGCGTGAACTGCAAACTACATTGTCCCGATGTGGGACTTATTACATTCACCCATCGTGGCGAATTTGGATGGCATTATTGCCGCAGAGGTGGCGAATTTTATGCAGCATAAACAGGACGGCTGGCCCGACAACTATATTGTCAGAACGTGTATTACCACTCCTCCCCTAACGTGCGACTAGTGGTGCTACTTAGTACCGCATTTTGTGCCAGCTAACTTCAGAACTAAGTTTGGGTGCTATCACGACAGTGCGTAACTTGTGAGTCAAACCGGCCATACCTATCTCGGCAGATGCCCACGAAGGTTCTATAAATTCCGGTAATCACGTTCCTGTATATCTACTTGAGGTTGTTATTTAAGAAAATAGTAGTTCCCGGTTATCGTTGTAGCATCGCATGGAGACTAGATGAAATACCAATGCTGATGTGAATTACATGAATAGCCGGAAAATAAACTGTTTTTCTTTTGACATGTGTTTTGCTGCGAGCAGATAATTCGTGCCCTATGGAAGGTTCGACTTCCGACAAGATTAGGCAGTATGTTTACGTCCACTACATTCTGCCAAGTCGATTGCGGCAAGAGCAGTCGGTGAGTGTACGAGCAGGCGATGTAGCAAAAGCCTTACACCTGCGAGGCCGGGTGATCCTTGTCTGTCAAGCTATGCGTACCTTAAAACTAGAGAAGCAGTTCGGGGTCAAATTATCAGGACGTTCTGGCTCCGCAACTGCAGCGAACGCAACTTTTACCTTTGACGTTGCTAGTAAACAGTAGTGATCGTTCACCCTCAACTTCTATCTACCTGGGTCCTAGATTTGCGGACCGGCGTAGGAATTTTCCAATCTCTCCGCGGAATTACAGCAAAGGTTCGCAGCGCGGCCTAGCGCTCAACTTCTCCAGCGGGAACATTCTCCTCCAGATATCGCAAGATCAGGCTGTGTACGTGGAACGAAGTACCCGGTCCCTCTGAGATGGAGTGCGTCCGATTCGGATAATCCATCATGTCGAAAGGTTTCTCCAGCTCGACCAGGCGATTGATAAGCAGTTCGGTTCCCTGGAAGTGAACGTTGTCATCGCCCGACCCGTGCACGATAAGCAGTTTGGCGTTCAGGCCCTGGGCGAAATTGATTGGTGATCCATCGTGATAACCCTTGGCGTTTTGCGCGGGTAAACCCATGTACCGTTCCTGATAGATGGTGTCGTAATGACGCTGATCGGCAACGGGCGCTACTGCGATTCCTGCACGAAAGAGCCCAGGGTAGCGAAACATCATGTTGAGCGTGTTCGATCCCCCACCGCTCCAACCCCAGATTGCCAGGCGCGAGGAATCGACGTATGGGCGCTCTTTGGCCAGCTGCCGAATCGCCTCGGCTTGCTGCTCCGACGACAGCACCCCAACGTCACCGTACACGATCTTGCGCCACTCACGACCCTTGGGAGCAGGAGTCCCTTGATTGTCGAAACTGACTACCAGGTATCCCTGGCGTGCGATGAGCGCGTGAAACAGTCTGCGCGATCCACCCCAGGAATCCGTCACTGTCGCCCCTGCCGGCTCGCCATAAACATAGACCAGCACGGGATATTTCTTGCCGGGATCGAAGTTCGCCGGCTTGATTATCCATCCGTCCAGCTTTACTCCAGGGCTGACGGGCAGTTGGAAGAATTCGGTGGGGGCGGAGATCACCTTCTGCACCTTGCGCGTCAAGTCGTCGTTTGCCTCGAGCGTGCGAACTACTTTGTGGTCCGGCAGGCTGACCAGCTGTGTGACTGGCGGATGATCGAAAGTTGAAAACGTGTGCAGCGCCCATTTGCCGTTCGGGGCAATGTCATAGGAATGCGTGCCCGGCTCGTTGGCCGGAGTGACGCGCTCCGGCGTTCCACTTCCGTCAATACGCGAGCGGTAAAGATATTTGCGGGTAGCGTCGTCGGGAGAGGCGATGAAATAGAACCACTCGCCCTCTTCGTCTGCTTTGATCTCCGCGATTACATCGGCAGCAAAATTTGTGATGAGGGTCGGCTTGCCATCAGCCAAAGAGATGACATAAGCATGGCGCCAGCCATCGCGCTCGCTCAACCACAGCAGGCCCTTCCCCTCCTGGACCCAATCGAGCGACCGCACATACTCAACCCAAGCTGGATCTTTGTCTTCGAATAAGGTCCGAATTTCCCCGGTCTGAACATCGGCCAGCTGTACCTGGTTGAGGTTTTGCAGCCGATTCAGATATTCGATGACCAACTGCCGGCTGGAGCTCTTCACCCATTCCATGCGGGGAACATAATGTTCGCGCGGATCACCGGGCAGAGCCATCCACTTGGTCGGCCCACCTTTCGCCAGCACTACGCCGATCTTGACCGCGGAGTTCGTGGTACCCGGCTGGGGATACGAGTACGTTGTCACCAGCGGGTATTCTTCTTTGGTGTCGTTGATGAGCGAGAACTGGCCGACTCCCGTCGTGTCGAACTGCCAGTAGGCTATCGACTGGCTGTCAGGACTCCAGCGGAATGCATCCCGCAGGCTCAACTCTTCCTCCGTCACCCAATCGGTCGTCCCATTGATGAGGGCCGCAGAACCATCCTGCGTCAGCGCCCGGATCTGGTCCGTTACCAGGTCCTGCACATAGATATTGTTGGAACGGACGAACGCCACGCTCTTGCCATCGGGAGAAAACTTGGCAAACATCAGCGACGACTCGGGAGCGTCACCGCCTACCTTTCTTAATCGGCCGCTAGCCGTGTCCAGGACCCAGTAATCGCCGCGCGTGTTCAGCCGCCACACCTTTTTCGTGTTCGTAAAAATCAACAGCTGCTTGCTGTCTTCCGACCAGGTGTAGTCATCGATCTTCATCGCCGAAGCACCGGGTGTCGCAAGCAGCTTTTCGGCGGAAACAAGTACGGTGCGCTTTCCTGTCGCGGTCTCGTATTCGACGATGTCCTCGCCCTTCGCGACCGTCGCAGACGGCTCAACCGTCGTATATGTCGAGCCCTGATTAAGCCAGCGCGCCGGACCGAAGCGTTTCGCATCGAACTCGTGCTTATTAAAGATAGCGGCGAGCGTGTCGGAAACCTGCTGTGCTTGAACTGCACCTGGCACCAACAGAACGATCAGCCCAGCCCAGGCAAGACAAACGGGCAATGATTTTCTTGAACTCATCGGAAGGCGAACACGATCGATATTGAACAGCAACGAAGCAGAGAAGAGTCTAGCGGGACGGCGACACTGTCTGCAAACGACAGTTCACAAACAATTTATCCTAAGCTCTAGCACGTAGGTGATTGCGATCCGAAGGGATGGCCGGCCATCGACTGCTTCGCCGGATCAGCACCCTGTTGCGAGCGCGTCCCGGGCCATCGCCTCGTCCCTGAAAATCGTCGCGCCGATATCCCCCAGTCCCTGGCGCGCTGAAGTTGAGTCAAGACGCATGGCCTTAACGAGATTCCCATCTCAGCCAGCCAGGCAGCTTTTTTGCTTGCCTTTCGAATGGGCGCAGGCCGACAATATTGCTAATGATGGGGGGACCCTTCCCAGCTTTCGGGAATGGTTCTTGTAACAGCGCCCAACAGCTCTCAATTTGCACGGGCAACGGTAGCTGGGGCTACCAATTACACTTCCTCAAACTCATATAGCCTGCCACTCGACTCTTGGGGCGCGAAGTCAGAAATCAAACGCGATAAAGCGCTGGGAGGAATAAATGCAAAACCTGATCAAGAAAGTGCTGCCTACGCTGTTGATGTTTGCTGTCCTGATCTCGCTGGCTCTGCCCATGATGGCCGCCAACGACGAACAAACTCTTCGCAATGCCGCCAACGTATTGCAGGCGATGCTTGACAGCAAGGACGTTCCGGCGAGCATCGTTGCCAAGGCGGATTGCATTATCGTTCTGCCAAGCGTCAAGAAGTTCGCCATCGGCATTGGTGGAACCGGAGGCCGCGGCCCGATGAGTTGTCGCGAAGGCAAGAGTTTCAATGGCAAATGGTCGGCGCCCGCCATGTACTCCATAGGCGGAGCCAGCGCTGGCTTGCAACTGGGCGGTACGGCTACTGATTTCATTCTTCTCATCATGGCGCCCGCAGCAGTAGACAAGGTGCTGGACAGCAAGGTTAAGGTTGGCAGCGACGCAACGGCGGCGATGGGCCCCGGAGCTAGCGCAGGAAGCTCGGTCGGCGGAGCAGACATTCTGACCTATTCCCGGACTTCGGGAGCATTCGCCGGCGTATCCCTTAATGGCGCCTCGCTCGATCCTGACGGTGACGCCAACAAACGCCTCTATGGAAAGACAGTAAGCGCTCGCGAAATCGTTACTGGCAATTCCATCAAACCTACCTCTGGAGGCGAATCGTTTGTTACGCTGCTCAACAGCAAAGCCGCGAAGCATATGTAATACGCTTGTAATTGCATGGGTCGCAGTTGAGGCGATTATCCTAGCCTCGGATATCGCCAGTGACGGTTACGCATCGCAGTCCGGATAACGGCTGAGAGGGAGGATTGTCTCACCGGCCCCTAAGAGTGTGGCACGCACTTACTGCTTCCTCTGGGAAGTGCGTTGCCCCACTTTGCAACCTGATCGATCGGCTCCCTCCGGCAATGATCCGTGCTGGGGGGGCCGATTTTTGCCTTCCTTTACGAATATCCATTTTCATGGTCTGAATCGCTTCGCATCCGAGCCAAGAAGATGCATTATTCTTGTCGTTCCCAACTTCTTGCTTGAATGAGGCCTGGATCTTGCATCTTTGGTTTTCCCCCGCGAGTGAGGTTCCGATCTATCGTCAGCTAGTGACCCAGGTGTCGCTGGCAATTCTGAGCGGCGATCTGAAGCCCGGCGATCGATTACCCAGCACCCGTGAGCTGGCACGACGGTTCTGTATTCATCCGAATACTGTGAGCGCAGGCTACCGGTAGCTGGCGCGAGAAGGGTTGGTGGAATGCCGGCACGGAAGCGGAGTGTACATCAAAAACGACGCAACTCCGCCGTCGACACCGGAACAGGTTCTTGACCAGCACATTGCCGCGTTCTTCCGGGCAGTGCGCGAGTTGCGGCTACCGGCAGCGGCGATCAGGCAGCGCGTGGCCGAATGGATTGCGTCGCCGCCGCCCGATCATTTTCTATTGATCGATCCCGATCCCGATGCGCGGGAGATTCTGCTCTGCGAGATTCGGCAACTAACCGACTGGCCGGCATTGGGAGTCTCGGTCGAGGACGTGGTCAAGCCAGAGGCCCTGCTGGGGGCAGTTCCGCTCTGCTGGCCAAGTCAAGGCGAGATGGTTCGCGCAGCCTTGCCGGCCGGTATTGAGCTCGTCACCCTGCAGATCCGATCGGCAAATAAGTGGCTCGATCCGGAGCTTCCGTCGTTCACGGGAAGACTGACCGGGGTGGTTTCAGCGTGGAGTGATTTTCGCGAGATTGCCAAGACCATGCTCGCAGCCGCGGGTATCGATCCCGATCTGCTGGTAGTGCGTAATCCACGGTGGCCGCGCTGGTACCGGGGTCTTGAACAGACAGGCGCGATTATCTGTGACGTACATACCGCAGCTACGCGCGAATTGCCTAAGGGGCCGCGGGTCTTTGTCTTTTCTGTCCTCGCCGACGCTGTCCGGGTAGAATTGAGCCGTTTCTCGCAAAGCTCATAATTTGTGACACTCGCGAAAGTGTCTGGAACGCCCTTTTTCCAGCGCTTCCCACGGCTAATCTCTAGCCATCTCGTTGCCGGGCGGAGGTCAAAACCCATGCACTCCCTTTCCAGCGATTCTGCAGTAATTGGCCAGGTTCCCGTGGCCGCCGATGAACTGCGGAGCCGGCGAGGTTTTTGGGCGCTAATCGCTACGCAATTCCAGGGCGCCTTCAGCGACAACATCCTGCGCAACCTGCTGTTGTCGATGATCGTCGGGATGAATCTGGCGAAGAGCGACCGCGAGACGTTCGTTTCGGTGGTGACGTTTCTCTTTTCGGTCCCCTTCCTGGTTCTCAGCATGCCGGGCGGCTGGCTCGCGGATCGCTTCAGCAAACGCCAGATCACGATCTGGACAAAGGCACTGGAGTTCGGATCAATGCTGCTGGCGACGGTGGGGCTGGCCACGCATACGTTCGGACTTTCGCTGGCGGCACTCACGTTGGTTGCGAGCCAGGCAGCGCTTTTCGGCCCCTCGAAATACGGGTTGCTGCCGGAACTTCTGCCGGAAAAGACCTTGTCCTGGGGCAACGGTGTAATCGAACTCGGAACATTTATTGCAATCATCCTCGGCACGGTCGCCGGGGCCTGGATGGGGGAGCACTTCGGCACACACGAGGTGTATGCCGGTTACGTCCTGATGGGTCTCTCGGTGATCGGACTTGGGACGAGTCTGGCGATTGATAAGGTCCCGGCCGCGGCGCCAGAAAAGCCCTTCCGGCTGAATGTTGTTGGCGATCTTTGGGTACAGATCGGAAAGATGCGCCGCGACCGCGCTCTGTTTCTCGCGGTGCTGGGCAATACCTACTTCTGGTTCCTGGGTTCTCTGCTGTTCTCGACGATCGTGGTCTACGGTCCCGACGTACTGCACATCGGGCAAAGCAAGACAGGCTATCTGAATGCGACGCTGGCGTTAGGCATCGGAGTTGGCAGTCTGGCGGCGGGATGGGTCAGCGATAACAAAATTGAGTACGGCCTCATTCCGCTGGGCTCGATCGGCATGACCTGTACGGGCCTGGCGCTCGGCATTACTCCACATGGATTGGTTGGATCGGCGGCGCTTCTCGGTTTGCTGGGCTTCTGGGCGGGGTTCTTCGCCGTGCCCGTAAACGCGCTCATCCAACATAAGCCTGCAGAGCACGACAAGGGCGGCATCATTGCCGCAGCGAACCTGTTGTCATTCGTCGGTATCGCGATTTCGTCTGCCGTCTATTTCATTTTCACCAATTACGTTCATCTCGATCCGCGGGGCGTGATCGTGGCGGCGTCTTGTATCACTGCCCTTGGCACAGCTTATGTTCTGTATTTGTTGCCTGAATGGTTCGGAAGGCTGATCCTGTTCTTCGCGACGCGAACGGTGTATCGCGTTCACGTGATCGGACGCGACAACTTCCCTGAGAAGACCGGGGCGCTGCTGGTTTGCAACCATATGTCGTTTGTCGATGTGGCGCTGCTGGTGGCTGCGACGGATCGGCCGATCCGCTTCCTGATGTACAAAGGCATTTATGACCATCCGGTCGTCAAGCCGTTCGCCAAAATCGTGAAGGCCATTCCGATCTCCAGTGAACAGCACCCGCGCGAGATGCTGCACTCCCTGAAAGTAGCGAGTGACGCGCTGCGGAACGACGAAATCGTATGCATCTTCGCCGAAGGCCAGATCACGCGTACGGGACAACTGCTGCCCTTCCGCCATGGACTGGAACGCATCATGAAGGGCGTTGACGTCCCCATCATTCCTGTGAATCTGGACGGTGTCTGCAAATCCTGTACCTGGGACCGCACTTCGGCTGCCGTCGAAGACGGCGGCATCGGCAGCATCTTCAGTTTTGAACGTGGACGCTTTCTGTGGAAACTGCCCAAGCCACCGCGTTCCAGACGCGCAGGTCTTACATGAAACCGTTAGACAGGGCATTCGTGCACACGGCACGGCAGCGGCCCTGGCAATTTTTCATGGCAGATGGGAAGACGCCGAAGGTTTCGTTCGGATCGGCTCTGGTCAAGACTGTGTATATCGCGCGCAGATTGCAGCCTCAGATCGGAGAGCAGCCGATGATTGGTCTGCTGCTTCCCCCGTCCGTAGGGGGAGCCCTGACGAACTACGCGCTGATGCTGACGGGCCGCGTGGCGGTAAACCTGAACTACACCTCGTCAAACGAAGTAATCGCGAGTTGCGCGCAGCAGTGCGGCATTGACGTCGTGATTACGGCGAAGGCATTCCTCGAGCGCTTCCCGAATATGGTGATTCCGGGGCGCACGCTGCTGCTGGAGGACGCGCTCGGCCAGCCGCGCTGGAGCGAGAAGGTGATCGCCTTCGCCCTGGCTTGGTTGATGCCCGCTGGAGTGCTGAAGCGAGCCTTGGGCGCGCATCGAGTAAAGCCGTTCGCACAAGATGGCGCTGCCACGGAAGGCAAAGCCTCTCGAATGGATCAACTGGCTACGGTGATCTTTTCCAGTGGCAGCACCGGCGACCCCAAAGGCGTGATGCTGACACACTTCAACGTCGTCGCCAACATCAGCCAGGTGAGCCAGGTGTTCGCACTGGACGCCAGCGACAAGGATTCCGTATCGCGTGACGGTGAGCTTCGGCAAGCCAGGATTTCGGCCGTTTTCTCCGGCTTGCCCAGGTATCCGCGCATAACGTTCGGTCCCTTCACCAGAAGCATTCCGGAAGTCCCTGGCGCCACCGGTTGGCCGGTGTCGATGTCGACCACCTTCACCGAGACCCCCGGTAGTGGGTGACCGATCTTTCCCCGCTTGGCAGCGACCTGCCGGAACCCCGGCGCGCGAAAATCTTTGCCATTGACTGCCACTACTGGCGAGCATTCCGTGCAGCCGTAGCCCTCAAGCGGCCGAATACCAAATTGATCTTCAAATGCCAACGCCACGCGGCGTGATGGGTGGTACACAACGGGCGACATCGCAACCATGGACGACGATGGATTTCTCACCATAACGGACCGGCTCTCGCGCTTCAGCAAGATTGGCGGCGAAATGGTCCCGCACATCCGCATTGAAGAAAAGCTGCATGAACTGGCGGATACGACAGAGCAGATTTTTGCAGTAACCGCCGTGCCCGATCAAAAGAAAGGTGAGCGAATTGTCGTGTTGCACACTTTGCCAGAGGGCAAGCTGGCGGACGTTTTAGAAAAGTTTGCAGGATGCGACCTGCCCAGCTTGTGGAAGCCGAAGGCCAACCAATTTGTTCACATCGATGCAATTCCGATCCTGGGAACGGGAAAGATGGACCTGCGAGGCATTAAGGCTCTTGCCGCTTCACTGTCTACTGAGCTGGCGGCCAAGGCTGAAGTCTAGATTCGGTTTTTGGTCGGCGGAGAACCAGGAAAGAATAAATTGCGAGACTGTGGGCCAAGTGCGTTCTACCATTGCGGTCTACAGGACAGCCCGCAGAATCGGCCAGACAGCCACGCGAAGACTCTTCGCCTGCCAGCTACTGCAAATTGGCGTACTCGGCCTTCGCATGTTTGTAGATAGGAATGTCCGGGTCGGCGTCTTTCCAGAGCTTGAGGAAGTCTTTGTAATCGCCGGGCGGAATTCGGCCGGCATCGGCATTCCCGGCCGCACCCGCCGAGTTCCGCTCCAGCAGGGCCTTTGCACGGGCCACGCCCAACCGGGCCAGTGATCCCGTCCAGCAGTTCCAGACGATGCCGTTGTGGTCAATAATTCTCTGGAACTCGGCGGCCGCAGAAGTCCCCTGTCC
>Ga0126378_10004030_pt1 | contig 11141 bp, 10 predicted proteins | sample PanSoiMetPlot_23_FD_92587 | JGI IMG/M metagenome (GOLD analysis project Ga0126378, IMG submission 92587) | Tropical forest soil microbial communities from Panama - MetaG Plot_23 | ecosystem: Environmental > Terrestrial > Soil > Tropical forest > Bulk soil | place: Panama | collected 2016-02-17
CAAGTGCGATGATTAGCGTCGCCACCGACACCTGCTGAATATCGATGCCAACGATGTACATCATCCCGAAAGTCATGGCGAGCGTAATCGGGATAGAAATTGCCATGAGAACCGCGGATCGCCACTCCCAGAATCCGATCAGCGAGACAACAACGACAAGGACGATTGCCTCGTAGAGCGCGTCCATAAACAGGCTGAGACCCTCTTTAACCTGAAGGGGTTGATCAGACGTGCGCGTAATGATGAGATCGGCGGGTAAGTATTTGCGAAGATCGAGTAGTTTCTGATCAACGCTTTTTCCGAAAGCGTTGATTTGTTCGCTGTCTTTCATTTGAACAGCAACGGTCACAGCACGGCTACGTTGCCAACGCCCTTCTGGCCTTCGCCAAGTGAAGTAATTCAGATAACGAGGAGGACTTTGGTACCCGCGGGAAATATCCACCAGATCGCGAAGGTAAACGGGGCTATGCGCAGCGGAGGCCGATGTTCCGATGATGACCTGGCCGATTTGCTGCTCGCTGTCGAACTTCCCAGACGGATTGATGAGGATGTTTTGCGGGCCGACCTCGAGCGCGCCTCCTGGAAGGGTCGCGTTTCGCGCTCCTAGGATATTCTTCAGATCGGCGGGCTTGACGCCGTATTCAGCCAGTCTCTGCTGCGAATAGTCAAGAAAAATTTGTTCCGGAAGAACGCCCTTCCGTTCAATCTTTGCGACTTCGGGAGCTCCCTGAACCGTGCGCGCGATGAGATCTGTGAAGTCATCAAGTTCGCGATACGAATATCGATCGCCCGCAACTGCCTGAAGCTTGGTTTCTGTTTCGCTTGGATCTCGAATCAAAACTGCTTCCCACGCGTCGGGATGGATCTCGGAACGGTGAAGCCTGTCCTGAATAAGGCGATTCGCAGTCTCTCGAATTTCATCGTCAGTTTGCGTGCTATGACAATCAGCACCGATGAAACCGCTGCCTTCAAAACTGGAACAGGCGCCGATCAATTTCTCTTGTTCGGCCAGATTTAACAGTGGCATAAAAAGACTGCGCACGAGATTTGCGTTCACCGATTGCGGGAAGGCGTAGACCACACTTACGCGTGGTGTCGAATCGTTTTTCGATGAAGCTCGCTCGCGCTCGACGGCCTTCTTAATGGCCTGTGCGCGAATTGCGATCTCAACATCGCTGGCTGGAGGGCTGGCGATCGTCAACATCAGGGCGGCCGTATCGCCAAAATCGCTATTGAACTGAATCGGTCCTGCTCCCTGCGGCAGGCGGTCGTTCAGGGCATTTAGCTTGAGGTTGATGTCGCTAAATTGCTTCTTCGTGTCTTTCACTTTGTCATCGAACTGCACGTAGACAAGCGAAAGACCGGGAAAACTGATCGACCGAATACCAAATTCAGATGGAGCCGGGGGCCGGATGAACGAGTTCTGCGCCATCACTTGTTCGATGGGCCTCGTCACAAGCTGCTCCACCTCCTGTGCGGTGGCGCCCGGCCATTGTGTGCTCGCAACGGCAACCCGAATCGGGATATTCGGGTCCTTACGCTTCGGCATCATTTGGTAGCCATACCAGCCCCAAACCACAACACCGATCAGAAGGATCAGCGAGACCTGTCGGTTCTCGACAAAGAACCGCGCGGTGTTATGCGAATGCTCGATTAAGTCGGCTTCGGATTTATGAGTCATTCGGTCGTATGGAACGGACTGCTTCTCTGCAGAGGCTAGGGGATAACGCGCACCGTGTCGCCATCTTTAACGAGCGTTACTCCCGTAGTGATGACTTTGTCGCCGACGCTCAGGCCATTCGTTATGCCGATGATGTTTCCATAGGCGTCGCCGAGTCCGACTGGGCGAAGACGAGCGGCGAGCGTATCGCCATTACCGACGGCCAGCATTACCGCGAAGCCGCTTCCCGAACTGTTCCGAATCACTGAAGCCAGCGGGACTGCCAACACTGGCTTCGCAAGGCTCTCGCCGCCTACAGCCAATGACGCGATCATCCCCGACTTCAAGGCATTCTTCGGATTTTGGATCGTGACCTCAACCGAATAAACGCGGCTCTTAGGGTCCGCTGCTGGTGAAATACTGGTGACGTGGCCCCGGAATTCTCCTGATCGTGCGTCTGTGATGATGGTCATGGGTTGGCCCAGTTTTACTTCACGGATCGAGACATCGGGGACCCCGAAAACGGCTTTCACTGATCGCGTGTCTGCAATAGAGAAACCCTTGGTCGCGGGTCCGACCAAGGCGCCCACATCTACACTCCGATCAACAATCCAACCGTCGAAGGGAGCCCGCAGCGAGCAATATCCCAGCGCAATCTGAGCGTCACTGATTTGTGCTTTAGCGGTAGTCACAGCGGCCGCCGAACTATCCAACTGTGCTTTGGCGGAATCGTGGTCTGGTTTCGTCGCACTCTTGCTGGTGTAAAGGGCATCGGTGCGATCGAACGTCAGTTTCGCTTTTTCATATTCAGCCTGGGCGCGTTCAAGCTGAGCTTTGGCCTGGTCAAGTTTGTTGACATAATCCTGTTGGTCAACAACAGCTAGCACGCTGTCTTTCGCCACCCAGTCGCCGGCATCTATGTTGCGAATTCTGCCATCGGTGCCCTTGACCTGGCGGATGCTTTTCACGTATCCGCCCGACTTAAATGCGAGATCAACTTGTGCGTAGGGCACAATGTTTGCCGAATAGCGAAGAGCGTTGCCCGCTTGAATAGCATTGACTTCCGCGACCCGAACCGGAGTGGGTAATTTTGATTCGGAGCCGGCCTGTTGGCAGCTGCTCATCGCTAGCATAAGAGCTGCTGTGATCGACAATGTGACGACCTTTCGTGGCCCACTTTGACTATTCATCAGAGTCATTCTTTTCCCACGGCTTTTTCGAAATTCGCCTTAGCCGTCCAGAAAGAAAGCAGAGCCTGTTCATAGTCGTAATTGGCATTCGCGACCGCCGCATGCTGTTGCAAGACATCGCGCAGCAGGACTGCTTCTTTCGCAAACTTGTCGTTGGCCTCGCGCAGTTTTTCGGTAGACGCATCGCGAGCTGTCTGCGCCACTTCGAGAGCAGCGCGGCTCTCCAGCAGACTTCGGTAGCGGTTGTTTACATCCTGTAAGACCTGCGAGCGGACCTGTTCCAATTGGACCTGACTCTGAGTGAGGGAGATTTCCTTTTCCTTCACGACGTCGCGGCGCCGTCCCCAATCGAAAGGCTCCCAGCTGAATTCAATCCCTGCAGAGGCGATATTCGAGGGCAGTATTTGGGCTGTGAACAGTGAGAAGTAGTGAAATGAGGCGCTCACGTCGGGAATGTATTGCGCTTGAGCCAACTTACGATCGTATATCGACTTCTTGACACCAATGTTGGCCTCGGTGACTTCAGGACGTTGGGCCAAGGCCGTTTGCCGCGCCGCAGTCAAGTCGATTTCTTCAAATGATTGTGGAGGTACCGCCTCGGTATGAAAGTCGGTGAGGAGATCCCGTCCGAGCAGATCATTCAGGTGCTCTTTGCGTGTCTGCAACTCATTGTTCAAATGGACGACCTGATATTTGGCCTGGGCTAGTTTCGCTTTCACGTCCAGACTCTCGGATTTGAGTATGGCTTCCTGAGCGACGTATTGAAGTGCAACGCGATCAGTTTCCTCGTATTGCATTACCGTGCTCCTGGCAGCCTCGAGTGCACTCTCACTTTCAAGCACGGCATAATAAGCCTGCTTCACGTCTGACACCAGCGATTGGCGCTTCGCACGATACTCCTGATTTGCGTAATCAACTCCTAGTTGCTGCGCATGAATCCCAAGGTTGATCTTGTAGAGCTGGGTGATCGGTTGGTCGATCTGACTGAGCTGCGAACCACCGATTCCGCTAGAGAAGGGAATGATGGTGTCTTTAGGAGGAATCGGGATGTTGTCTATCGTCCCGAACGTCGCTTCCTTAAAAGTAAATGCGGGAGAATTCAGGTTGGCAGCGGCGAATATGTAGGTTTTCAATACAGGCAGCCGGTTTGTTTTCATCTCGGCGATCTGCCATTTCGATTTGTCGATATCGAGACTCGCGATCTTTAATGTTCGGTTGTTCGCCACCGCAATTTGAACCGCTTGATCGACTGTGAGCACGGGGCTGTCTGCGGATTCTTGGGCCACGACGACGCTGCCGATAGTAACCATGGCTACGACAACAAGAAGGGAATGAATGCGCACGGCAAACTCCAACATGCTGCGGGTTGGACCCAATATCAGCCCCGCCTCCCAGACAAAATCGGAGTACTTGAGACTTGTTTTGTCGTCAGCGGAATACACGAGTGTGCACTACCCATACTGAAGAGCTTCGCGCGAAGGACGATATCAAATTGTTGGGGATGGGGGAAGGCAGTTTATACGCCACTGTGGCAGTCGCCGTTGTGCACACCACTGGATGCGACGGGAAATCGTATTGATTGTGCTCGCAGTGACTACTTTCGAGCGTGCTAATCCGATCGCTTACTTCTTTTTGGGAGGATAGTTTTTGAACATCTTCTCCACCGCTTTTTCGATCTTCTTCGTGTTTTTGTCAGGACTATCGGAAAGCGTATCGGCGGCTGTTCCCCGCCATAGGAGGTTCTTGTTTTGCCCACTCGATAAATCGACCACGAGCGTCCCTTGATTTTCGACGATGGGGTCAATCCTTCCCATACCACCACCCATTCTCCATCCGCCCATTCCGGTGGCTACTGCCGAAGTCTCTCTGCGAACTCCGGCGGAAATACGTAACTAGCAGGTCGCCTCCACTTTCTCTTTTCTGCAAACCTTTGGCAGCAAGTTGCGAGTCGATCGCGGCGACGATCCGCTGATCCATCAAAGGATTGGGAGTAGGTCGGACGGGTTTCGACCAAGCATAGGTTTTGAAACTCGAGAAGTCCGTGACATTGTGGTCCCAATCTACAGTTGTTTTCTGAGCCAGGGCAAAGGGTACTGCACACGAACCTGCAATAATAATGAGCCGTAGGAGTCTTCTCATCGCTGAGGCATTCCTTTCAAAATTGAGCATGAATTAATTACTCCATCATGAAACTGATATAGGTGAGCTTGCCGTTGCGCTCGATCTGCATGGTAGCCGCCTCACCAGCCTTCAACTGATTGAAGGTCGAGCGCAGTTCATCAACGCTGGTTATCTGCTTGCGCTTTAAGGAGTGAATTACGTCTCCCTGCATCAGCCCTGAATCCACGGCCAGGCGATCATCGACGATCGAAGCTACCGCGACACCTGAGGGAATGCGCAGTTCCCCTAAAACCTCCCTCACGTCGGCAGTTATCGTGATACCGATGATACCGAGCCGGGGAATCATGTCGTTCGTCATATCGGCCAACTCGGATAGTTGATCAGGTTCGTTCTTGGATTCGTGGAAGGGCAGCGTGAGATCGAGTTCCTTGCCTGCACGCAAGATATGGGTCTTCACAGAACTGGTGTTACCCTGAGCGTAGAGACTCAAAGTAAAAAGAGCGACATTATCCACCGGCATTCCATCAACGCTCACAATAATATCTTCGATCTTCAATCCGGCCTGTTCTGCCGGGCTCTGTGGCAACACGTCGGAAACGATAACTCCATTCTCTACTGAAAGCCCCAATCCTTGCGCCATGTCCGCCGTCAACGTTTGTAGATTCACACCGATTGTGCGCCGCCGCACGCGACCATATTTCCGGATTTGTTCGTAGGCATAGCGGACAAGACCACTCGGGATTGCGAAGCCAAGGCCTTCATTTCCTCCCGATTGCGTATAGATGAACGTGTTGATGCCAACGACGTTTCCTTCAACATCCATAAGTGGCCCGCCACTATTGCCTGGATTGATTGCTGCGTCGGTTTGGATATAGACCATCGGGCTATCCGGATCTGGCTGTCGTAGTACTGAGCTGACCAATCCCAAGGATACAGAATTCTCCAAGCCTTCCGGGCTGCCGAAGGCCAACACGATTTGTCCTTTCTGCAGTTGTTGATAACGCCCGATTGGAAGTGTGGGAAGGCCCGTGCCTTCGACCTTCAAGACTGCGAGGTCGACCTGCTTGGTGAACCCGACAATCTTGGCGGTAAGAATTCGACGGCGCGACTTCGCCAGAGCCAGGGCTTGGGATTCCTGCGTTACCGGTGGAGTCATGACAACCCGTACGCGGTCAGCGCCCTTGATAACGTGGTAGTTCGTAATGATATAGCCATCCGGCTCGACGATGACGCCTGCACCAAGGCCGCGTTGTCGCCCCACAGGGCTTGAACCCTGCCCAGAATTCTCGTCGGAAGAGCCGAATCCGGTGACTTGAACTTCGACGACTGCGGGAGAGACACGCTTGGCGAGTTCCTGAAATGAACGATCCATTTCGAGGATGGCAGACCTGTTTCCAGACGTGGTCGATTGGGCTGACAAAGAAAGTGCGATCAAGCAGACAGCGAAAATGGTAGTGATCCTTTGAATGTAGGGAGCCCGCAAGGTTGTTTTTAGTAAACAAAGGGCACTCATGGTAAGCCTCTCATGCCCGAACATCGACGAAATCCTCCGCTGGCTATAAAGCTCTTTCTGGCATCCATCATGACGATTGAAGTGCTGAGGAGAGTGAAACGTCGCGGCATTATATCGTTGCAGCCGCCAGTGTCAATTTGAGTTGGCTCTTGCATTGATGTCCGATTGACGATGCGAGAGAAATTGCAACACGAGTTTGTGGAGGGTATACTGCGTGGCGCCAACGGGTCTACAATGTTCGCTGATTACGATCCGGAATCTTCGATGCTAAATGATTGTCTCAACAGTCACTGAAAGACCTCATGAATAACAAATACCGCAAACTTGCGAACTGGTTGGTTGTTGTCTTGCTTATGATGGCCGCGGGTGTGTCGCTAGCTGTTGCGGCTGACGCAAGTGTCGCCGGTCCGTGGAACATCAAGGTCAGCGGAGCTGCTGGAACTGCAGATCAAAAAATCGATTTGAGGCAAGATGGAAATAAGATAAGTGGAACTTTTAAAGGGCCGCGCCAGTCAGGCACGATCGAAGGCAGGGTTGACGAAAACAATATTAAGTTTCGTGTGAAGGCCCGCGTCCCGCTCGATTACGTCGGAACTGTCGACGGCGACACTATGAAGGGCACGCTGACGGGACGCGGCAAGACCGGCGACTGGACAGCAACCCGCGCCAACTAGCTACACAAACCGGAATATCTCACGGTCCCCGCAAACGGTTCCGGTCACATAAAGCCCTTCATGATTCGAAACGCCGCTCAAAACCGAGGCGGAAGAATACCGGAACGCTCCGACGAAACAGATGACAGACACTCGCTGAAAATACGGACGCCTTCAGTTGTGACAGATAGTTCGTGTGAAAAGTTGGAGTCTGGTGAATTCGTCTGGGACACCACTTCGTAGTCCCCGTACTCAATCGATAGCATCGCATGACCTCCTAGGCGAACATCCGTGTTCGATTCATTCCGAGCAGGAAGCCAAAAATCTCCGATCTTGCGGTAGGTGTGGTGGACGACGGTTTTCGTGATCCAGAATGATGGATATTTTGCCGGCTCGCCTTCGATCTTGCTCAAAGCGTAGTCTGCTGCGTCGACCCACACTTTTCCGCGGTAGAGCAGTTTGTTTGCGGTCTTCGGTTCGACCTGCAAAACGTATGAAGGACGACCGTTTATGTCTTCTTGACCGATCAGATGGAATTCGTAGTTATCCTCGGTGAGGGCGGTTCGCTCCTGAGTCTTCTGGTCGGCAGCTTCCTTCTCGGTCTCGAGCAGTCGTTTAAGTACTCGGTTAATCATCCAGTGCGATCCGCTCTCCGAAATGACGCGGAACTCCTTACGTGCAGGCGCTTCGTATTTGACTTCTACCACCAGATCCGCTTCGCGCTTTCCGGGAAACCCTGTGTAAAGGAGATGATATTGGCGTTGTCCCGTGTAAGAGTGGAGGTCCTGATTACGCTTGCGGTTGTTCTCCGTCATGCGATTAACGATCTGGCTCGCTGTAACGTCCTCTACGGGCCGAAGATTCTCTTTCAGTACAGCCGATGAGACCCCAACAAGTATGTAAATGCACAAAAGGCTTCCGAGAATTTTCATTAGCTTCGCATTTCCTTGAATTCGGGTTCGAACAGATGACCGTTGAAAAGATCCATCGCCTTGAACGGTTGAAGAATTCCCATCCCCGCGGTTTGCGGCGCAATTCTGAGACGGTGCCGTCCTCGGTGGAAGTTCAGAGATGAATCCTCGGCCTTGGGCCACGCGACGGCGACGGCGGTTTCAAGTTCGCAATAAAAGCATGCAACCTCGCCGGAGTATGCGTGCCGGTAATTCGCCGGATGCATCATCTTCAACGCCATTTCAGTCCTCAAGGGCGGAGGCACAGAGCATTTTCAGACTACGCCACAGCGCGATGAAGGGCTCTGCGAGAAAACGCGCAATCAACATCGGCAACGATGCAAGATCAGATGAGAATGGTCGTCCGCCGGAACCAACCAAAAGAGTCCCGCGACGCATGCTGTACCAGTTGAACGCGGAGGACACAATGGTTACAGCTAGCGACAGCAGCACTCCGGTGCGCAGGCTTGGCGTGTGCGTCAAGTAGTGAACGAGCGCATCCAGGGCAAGCGTCAGTAACGGCAACACACCTAACAGGAGAATTGCAACCATAGATTCCGGAATCGCGTAGCGAACCGCTTCAGTGAAGGCAGCGTACACCCCGGCCGCGCCGGCGCTGAAACCGGCTTCGACCGCCGCCGCCAGTGTAACCGCCTGCCAACCGTAGCGAAACGTGGTTATCACGTATACGGGAGTGCGCAAGATGCAACTGAGAGCAGCTGCCTTCCAATTCCAGCACCTGACGAACGAATTCACAGGATTGTGCAGAAGTTGTCCCACCACCTGTCGCACATCTGGGCGATCGTCCGAAGCGGCAGAAACCGGAGTTGGCCTTTCGCTCATCTAGTTGCTTTGGATGCAAGTTCCGCTTTTCTGATCTCAAAACATCTACAAGGGGTCAAGCCCGAACCCAACTGGGCACAAGACTTGTTTTAACGCGCAGCTTTGATAGCGTGTTCTCATAGACGTCATAGACGTGGCGAAAGACTGCGTCCCAAGAGGAGCGCAATGCGCGCTGCCGTGCCGCCCGCGACATGGATGCACATTTGTTCGGTTTGGAACAAAGCATGGCTACTTTCGCGATGAAGTCGATGTCGGAGATGGCGACGAAACCAGTTACGCCATCCTGCAGAATGTATTTCGGCCCGCCGCTGTTGGTTACGATGGCAGGAACGCCTGCAGCGAGGGCTTCTAGCACTACATTTCCAAAGGTGTCGGTGCGCGAGGGAAACACAAATAAATCGAAGTTTGCGTAAGCTTCCGCGAGGCGCTCTCCCTCGAGAACTCCGGTAAAGTCAGCACGCCGTAAATGTTTGTGCAGCCACCCAGCATCTGCTCCTTGTCCCACGATGACCATCCTGAAGTTGTCGCACCCACGAGCGAGCAACCCTGCTTCAAGGTCAAGAAGGAAGCGAATGTTCTTTTCGGTAGTGAGCCGGCCGACGTATCCGATTACGAATTGCCGATCTATCCGCGTCCGCCGGTTCGGATGGAAGAGCTCAGTGTCGACACCACGGGACATCATGTAACAAGGCTTGTGGGTCAACCGCTCCAGGTCCGAGATGAGTTCCGGATTAGGAGCGAACAGAACACGTGCAATCCGATAAAAACGCGCCGTTAGTCGCATGCATACCTGGCTGACGCGTGCGCCCAGCCATTCTGTGTTGTTGGCGGGCAGGAAAGGAAGCAGCGCCATCAGACGCTGTTGAGCATATTCGTGAACGTTGGTGTGCCAGGAGGCGACCAGCGGGATCCGCAGGCGATGTGCCACAAGCGCTCCCATTTGTCCGACGTCGCTTGGGCCAGTGATGTGAAGGATGTTCGGGCGAAACTCCCGAACCACCTCCTCGATTTGCCGCAGGTACCGCCAAAAGTTCAAGTCGAAATCATGTCTGGCGTCCAGACGAAACTTGGGCCAACGTCGTGGAAACTCCAGGCGCTCCACGTAGCCATCGTGCTGCCGGTATGAAGAGAAGCCACCGTGGATATTCAGCAAGGGGAGTTCATGCTGCTGCGCAAAGGCCTCGAAGTGGCGCATGGTATTCGCGACTCCGTCCACTTCGTTGTAAGCACATGGAAAGAGCGCCACGCGTAATTGCCGCATCACGCCTCCTTCTGCCCCAAGAGGAATTGCATTTGCTGTCTGCGCCGAACGTGCGATGCGATTGCCTGCCGTATGGCGCCACTCTCGAGCAAGCGAAACACACCAAACGTAGCTTCGATGAACGGTGGTCGATGTTGCCATAGCTGCGATAGCGGCTGTAGATTTCCATTGGGGTCGGGATGAAATGTTCGGTCGTCCCAATACCTCCGGTTGGGGTTGTGCGGCTGGTGCGCAGTCGCATCAAGTACAACCTGCAGTACACGCTCCCACAACGGCCGTGCATATTGCGGCATAAAGAGCACGTGCGTGCGTTTCTGGGTGCGAACTTCGGTGATGAACTCGGGAAAAGAGCCGGCCTGGGTGAGGTTCACGCAGGCACTGGGTTCACAGCCGTGGCGGTCTCCACCACCGATTATAGCTACGTTCCAATCCGCGGCCACTTCGTACACTTCGCGATTCTCTTCCCAACTTCGCAAACCACCGAGTTCAAACGCGTGGATATACTGTCCTAGTTTACCCATAAAAGAGTGAACAGCCTCGCGATGAAGTTCAGTTCCAGAGCCAGCGATATCCCACAGTGGGTGATTCAAGACAATAAGAACGTCAGGTCTAGCGTCGAGTTCGGCGAGAATCTCCTTTACGACTCTGTCTGTCGGATTGGCCGTGTATGCGTTCATTTTGGCCACAAAAGCGTGCGCATCGGCTACAGGCAGATTGTGCAGACCTAGGTGCAGTTCATCGCCAGCATAGGGAACGCTCCATTCGATGGAGATCGGTACGACCGCTGAGTCTTTGTGCACACGTAGTAGTAAAGGAGCTTGGATGTTGTCATGATCGGTAAGGGACACAATTCCATTGAGGCCCAGATGCTCGCTGATCTGAGCAAATTCGACGTCATAGGCCGCATTGGGCGTAAGCGGGGGTGTCCAATATGCGCGATCGAAGTCAAA
>Ga0126378_10004031_pt1 | contig 11140 bp, 7 predicted proteins | sample PanSoiMetPlot_23_FD_92587 | JGI IMG/M metagenome (GOLD analysis project Ga0126378, IMG submission 92587) | Tropical forest soil microbial communities from Panama - MetaG Plot_23 | ecosystem: Environmental > Terrestrial > Soil > Tropical forest > Bulk soil | place: Panama | collected 2016-02-17
AATTCGTTCTGATTCGGCCCGCAGCCGGCCGGCGATCGCCTTGGTCCTGATGTTCCACACGGACAGGACGCGCGTCATTACCGGCGTGCCGCAGCGCCAGCACTGCGCGCCGCCTTCGGGCAGCGGCCGGGTGGCGAGGAGCGCGCCAGTTTCGGACAGCATCTTGATCAGTGCCGGTTCTGAGTCGGCGAAGAACATTCCGCCGACGATGGGCAAGCCAGTAGTGAACCGGCCGTCCTGGCCGATCGGGTCGACGACTGGCAGACCATGCTTCCTGGCCGCCGAGAGGTCATCGGCCCCGAAGGCCGGTGCCAGAGCCACAAGGCCCGTGCCCTCCCTCACGCTCACGAGGTAGTCGCTGATCACCGGGCGGGCGGCGGCGGTGCCCGCGGCTCCTGGGAGGTCAGGCGCCGGATAGTAGGTGGCGCCGGCCAGGTCCGATCCGCTTACGCGCGCCGCCACGTGCCAGTCCTCGCCAAGCTCGGGAACCAGACGGGCCTCTGCCACAATGAGGCGATCATCGTGACCGGCCAGGCGGGCGAGCGCGTAGGTCTGGTGCGGGTGCACGGCGATGGCGGCATTGCCGACGAGCATCCATGGCCTGGCGACCCAGACGAGCAGGTCGGCGCCGCACAGCATCGGGTTGGCGCCGTCGGGAAGCGCCGCGAGCCGTAGCCTGACGAGCAGCCCGGTGCTGCCCGTTCCGTCTGGCCGACGGCGCGCATCGTCAGGGCAGACATCATGAACCGACAGCGGTGTCTGGCAGCGCGGGCAGTACGGCGTCACCTCGTGACTGCGCTCGAGCAGCCCGGCGTCGAAGATTTGTCGCAGTGATCGCCACACCGAGTCGATGTAACTGGCGGCCATTGTCGGGCGGGCGGCCGCGGCCGCGCTCCAGCAACCGAGGCGGGTGCTGAGCGCCGAGAAAGCCTCGCCATGACGGACCGCGGACTCGCGGCAACGGTCCGCGAATCGTTCAGCTCCGTAACCCTCGATACCCGCCATCCCGGACAGGCCGAGCTCCCGCTCCACTGCCACCTCAACGGGCAGACCGTGGCAGTCCAGGCCCGTCCGGACCTGAACGGCAAAGCCCTGCATGGTCCTCAGCCTCTGGTAGGTGTCCATGACCACCTGGGCGCCGACATGATGAATGCCAGGCAAGCCGGCCGCGGCCGGCGGATCGCCAGCGCAGGTCCACGCTGGCCGGCCCGCCGTTCCGGTCCGCATCCGGCCGGCTACCCGGCGGGCAATCCCATGGGCGGCCCAGCGGCCGAGAACCTCGTGCTCGATGGCCGGCAGCTGCAGGGCAGGACCCGATTCCGGCCCCGCGCGCGGCCGGGCAGGCGGTTGCCCCGCCCGCGCGCCAGAGGCCTGCTTTGTCACCCAAGCACCCCCGCAAGTGCCCGCTCTGTGGTAGCCAGCTCGCTGTAGGCCCGTTCTGTGCCCCGGCACGGACCTGCGTAGCGGTCAAACGATAACCCACCTCGCGCCTCCGTCCGCTCTCGCGTCGGGCGCCACTCTGGGGCCGGAGGGCTGGCGCCGCGGACCGAGCCGCGTCGCTTGGCCGGCCTGTTTTGCGAATTGCCCCGCTGCCGCTTATCCTCCGGTGACGCTTATCAAAGAAGATCATTATGGTTCTGCCCCAGGGGAGGCGGGGAATGACCGCAGCCGCACAGTCTGACGCTGCCGGCTTCCCGGTGCGGGAGGGCGAGCGGCGCTGGACCACCGCCGAGATCACCAAGGTCCGCACGCAACTGGCGAGCGAGGCGGCCGAGCTGCGGGAAGAGATCGAAAAGGCCGAATCGGACATCGCGGACCGGCTCGGCGATTCGGTCAGCGATGCGGGCGACGACCAGGCCGATCTCGGAGCCAAGACCTATGAACGGGAGCACGAGCTCGCCCTGACCTACAACGCGCGGGATCTGCTCGTGCAGACCGAGCGGGCACTTGCGAGGATTGAGTCAGGAACGTATGGCTCGTGCGAGTCGTGCGGCCAGCCGATCGGGAAGGCTCGCTTGCAGGCGTTCCCCCGGGCCACGCTATGCGTGCGCTGTAAGCAGCGAGAGGAACGGCGCTGACAAGCAACGAGATCGCAAGCGGCAGGCCGCAGCCTGGCACGATAGCTCAGGTGACCTCGCCGACCAGGCACCGCCGGACGATCGCTGTGCTGCTCGCTGTGGCTGTGTCGGTCCTGGCGACCGACATCATCACCAAGGCCGTGGTGGTAGCCACGTTGTCGGATCGCCCGCCGATCAGGTTGCTCGGCGGCCTGGTAAAGCTGAGGGTAACCCGTAACCCTGGCGCGGCATTCAGCATAGGCCCGTCGCTGACGGTGGTTTTCGCCGTGATCGCCGTGGGAGTAGTCGTCTTCATCCTTCGCACCTCGCGCCGGATTCAGAGCCTGGCCTGGGCGGTGACGCTCGGCCTGCTGCTCGGCGGTGCGACCGGTAACCTGACCGACCGCTTGCTGCGCGCCCCGGGGCCATTCCGCGGGTATGTAGTGGACTGGATTCAGGTCCCGCATTGGCCGGTCTTCAACGTAGCCGACTCATGCATCGTCTGCGGCGGGCTGCTCGCCGTGTTCCTAGCCGTCCGCGGCGTAAGGATCGACGCTGCTGCCTCTCGCCAGGATCCCCATGGCGGCGACGGGGCGTGACTACGCCCGTCCAGCGCCGGGTGCCGGTGCCCGAGGGCCTTGACGGGGAGCGGCTCGACACGGCGATCGCCAGGATGTTCGGCCTGTCGAGGACCCGTGCCGCCGAACTGATCGGCGACGGCGCTGTCCTGGTCGGCGGGCAGCCGGCTGACAAGTCTGACCGCGTGCCTGCCGGGGAATGGCTGGACGTGACACTGCCTCCGGCGGCACCAGCGGCGGCCGCTCCGCTCCCCGAGGTCGTGCCCGGCCTTGTCCTGCGCCACGAGGACGCCGATATCGTCGTGATCGATAAGCCGGCCGGCGTTGCAGCCCACCCGACCCCGGGCTGGACGGGACCGACCGTGCTTCAGGGCCTGCTCGCGGCCGGTCATCAGGTCGCCACCAGCGGTGCTGCCGAGCGCCAGGGCATCGTGCACCGGCTGGACGCCAACACCACGGGGCTGATGGTGGTGGCCAAGAGCGAGCGTGCATACAGCGCGCTGAAGCAGGCGTTCAGGGACCGTGAGGTAGACAAGCGATATCACGCCCTGGTCCAGGGTCATCCCGACCCCCTGCGCGGCACCATCGACGCGCCGATCGCACGCCACCCCTCTGGTGACGGCAGGTTCGCGGTCGTGGCTGGCGGCCGCCCCGCCGTGACGCACTACGACACGCTTGAGGCGTTTCGTGCCGCGAGCCTGACCGAGATCGGGCTGGAGACCGGCCGGACGCACCAGATCCGCGTGCACATGGCGGCGGTCAGGCATCCGTGCGTGGGGGACAGGCTGTACGGGGCTGATCCTGTCCTCGCGGCCAGGCTGGGGATCACCAGGCAGTGGCTGCACGCGGTCAGGCTCGGCTTCGCCCATCCCGGCGATGGCCGGTCGATGGAATTCACCAGCGACTACCCCGGCGACCTCGCCGCGTCGCTCGAACTTCTCGCCGCGGAGTCCTAATCGCCGGGCGAGTCCAGATGCCTGTGCGCCGCCCGCTAGGTTATCGTCGGCTGGTGGCTGGCGGTGAGAACGGGTTCGCGCACCTGCATGTGCATACCGAATACTCGATGCTGGACGGCGCCGCACGGCTGGACGACTTGTTCGGCGCGTGTTCGGGCGCCGGAATGTCGGCGATCGCGATCACCGATCACGGCAATGTGTACGGCGCCTACGACTTCTTCAAGAAGGCACAGCAGGCTGGGATCAAGCCGATCATCGGGACCGAGGCCTACGTGGCCCCTGAGCACCGCGGCAACAAACTCCCGGTGCGCTGGGGCACGCCGGCCCAGAAGGACGATGACGTTTCAGGGGCCGGCGCCTATACCCACATGACTCTGCTCGCCGAGAGCACCGAGGGCATGTACAACTTGTTCCGCCTGTCCTCGCTGGCCTCGATCGAGGGTTACTTCCGCAAACCCCGGATGGACAGGGAACTGCTCGCGAGGTACGCCAAGGGCCTTATCGCCACGACGGGCTGCCCGGGGGGCGAGGTGCAAACCAGGCTCAGGCTAGGCCAGTACGACGAGGCACGGGAAGCTGCGGCCGCCTACCGTGACATCTTCGGGCCAGGCAACTTCTACATCGAGCTGATGGGCCATGACCTGGACGTGGAACGGCGGTCAATGGACGGGCTGCGCCGGATCGCCGCCGAACTGTCGCTTCCCTATCTGGTCACCAACGACGCCCACTACGTCGCGCCCGGTGACGCGCAGGCACACGAGGTGCTGCTGTGCGTCCAGACCGGGACCAACATGGCTGATCCGAAGCGGTTCAGGTTCGAGGGCACGGGATTCTACCTGAAGAGCCCCGCCGAAATGCGCGCCGTCAGCGATTCGCCCGAGTGGCAGACCGGCTGCGACAACACGCTGCTGATCGCCGAGCGGGCCGACGTAGAGTTCACCAGGACGAGCCTGATGCCCGACTTCCCGCTGCTGCCAGGGGAGACCGAGCTGACGTGGTTCCGCAAGGAAGTGTGGGCGGGAATGGACCGGCGGTTCCCCGCCGGCTACGACGACGAGCGTCGCCAGCGCGCCGAGTACGAGATGGGCGTCATCGAGCAGATGGGGTTCTGCGGCTATTTCCTCGTGGTCGCCGACTTCATCATGTGGGCCAAGCGAAACGGCATCCGGGTTGGGCCCGGACGGGGCTCGGCAGCGGGCTCGATCGTGTCCTACGCGATGGGGATCACAGACCTGGACCCCATCGCGTTCGGGCTGATGTTCGAACGCTTCCTCAACCCCGAGCGCGTGTCCATGCCCGACATCGACATCGACTTCGACGAGCGCCGGCGGGGTGACGTGATCCGGTACGTCACCGAGAAGTACGGGGACGATCGGGTAGCCCAGATCATTACCTACGGCACGATCAAGGCGAAGGCGGCGGTCAAGGACGCGGCCCGGGTGCTTGGTTATCCCTACGCCCTCGGTGACCGGATCACCAAGGCATTCCCGGCCGCCGTCATGGGCAAGGACGTGCCACTGGCCGGCATCTTTGATCCGGACCACCCACGGTATGGCGAGGCGGGCGAGATCAGGGCCTTGTACGAGGCCGAGCCCGAGGTCAAGCAGGTGCTGGAGACCGCCCGCGGCCTGGAGGGCCTGATCAGGCAGGCCGGCGTGCATGCCGCCGGCGTGATCATGAGCAGCGAGCCACTGCTCGACCACGTGCCCGTGTGGAAGCGCGAGGCCGACGGCGCGATCATTACCCAGTTCGACTACCCGAGCTGCGAGGACCTCGGGTTGCTCAAGATGGACTTCCTCGGGCTGCGGAACCTGACCATCCTCGACGACGCGCTGGCCGGCATCAAGGCGAACCGTAGCGTCACCGTCGACCTTGAGGGTTTGCCGCTAGATGACAAGCCGACTTACGAGCTGCTGGCCCGGGGCGACACGCTCGGCGTGTTCCAGCTCGAGGGCGGCCCGATGCGGGCGTTGCTGCGATCCATGCGGGCGGACAGGTTCGCCGACATTTCCGCCGTCAATGCCCTGTACCGGCCGGGGCCCATGGGGGCTAACGCGCACAACGACTACGCGGACCGCAAGACCGGGCGGAAGCCGGTCGTCCCCATTCACCCCGAGCTGGCCGAGCCCCTGGCCGCCGTCCTCGGTGACACCTACGGGCTGTTGGTCTACCAAGAACAGGTGCTCGCTTGCGCTCAGGTTCTCGCCGGCTACTCGCCCGGCAAGGCGGACCTGCTGCGCAAGGCCATGGGCAAGAAGAAGAAGGAGATCCTGGACGCAGAGCTCGAGCCATTCGCGGCGGGGATGCGCGCGAACGGGTACTCCGAGCACGCGATCAAGACCATATGGGACGTGCTCGTCCCCTTCTCCGACTACGCATTCAACCGCGCCCACGCGAGCTGCTATGGCATGGTTGGCTATTGGACCGCGTACCTGAAGGCCAATTACCCGACCGAGTACATGGCGGCCCTGCTGACATCGGTCGCTGGCGACAAGGACAAGTCCGCGCTGTATCTCAGCGAGTGCCGCCGGATGGGAATCAAGGTCCTGCCGCCGGACGTGAACGCGTCCACCGCTTACTTCACCCCAGTCGGCACCGACGTCAGGTTCGGCATGGCAGCGGTGCGCAATGTCGGGGCATCCGTCGTCGAGTCCATCGTCGCGACCCGGACTGCCAAGGGGACCTTCACGAGCTTCTCCGACTTCCTGCGCAAGGTTCCTGTGAACGTGTGCAACAAGCGGGTGATCGAGTCGCTGATCAAGGCCGGCGCATTCGACTCGCTTGGCAGCTCCCGGCGCGGCATGGTGATGATCCACGAGCAGGCTATCGACGCGGTCATCGGGGCGAAACGCGATGCGATGCTTGGTCAGGACTCGCTCTTTGACGATGACGAGGATAACGCTTCGATCTTTGACGTGCCGGTGCCGGATGGCGAGTGGGATAAGCCGACCCTGCTGGGCTTCGAGCGGGAGATGCTTGGCCTGTACGTTTCCGATCACCCGCTGCTCGGGCTCGAGCACATCCTGGCGGCTGATACAGACTGCTCTGTCGTCCAGTTGCTTGGGTCGGCCGACGAGCCGGAACGAAGCGGATGGGGTGACCGCGGCGACGGCCAGATCGTCACGCTTGGGGGGATCCTGTCCGGCGTGCAGCGGAAGGTAACCAGGCAGGGCAGCCCGTGGGCAGCCGCGACCCTGGAAGACCTCGAGGGCGCGATCGAGGTGCTGTTTTTCCCTGTCACCTACCAGGCGTGCTTGCACCTGGTGGTCGAGGACGCGATCGTGATCGTGCGGGGCAGGCTGGACCGGCGGGAGGACGTGCCCAAGCTGGTGGCCATGGAAGTGAAGCCAGCCGATCTGCCAGCCGGAGAGTCCGGCCCTTTCGTGGTGTCGCTCCTCGAGGCCCGGTGCGTTGGGCCGGTGGTCGACCGGCTCAGGGACGTGCTCCGGACCCACCCAGGTCCGATGGAGGTTCATCTGCGGCTGCTGACTGGGAACCGGGCCAAGGTGCTCAGGCTCGATGACAAGCTCAGGGTGCGCCCGTCGGCTTCGCTGGTCGCCGACCTGAAGCAGCTGCTTGGCCCGGCGTGCGTGAGCTAGCCGGCCGAGCATCCTGACCGGTCAACTACGCTGTTCGGCAATGTCGATCAGCAGCGATTACCCGTTCGAGCCGCGGCCAGGCGGCCGTCGTCGCGGCCACACGCGGTCGGCGTCCCGGCCAGGCTCGCCCGGCGGTAGCGTGCTCAGCTCGGTGCTTATCTTCGCCGGCAGCGTGGTGATCGGGCTTGCTGGCGGCCTCGCCTGGACGGCGCTCGCCCCGCGCGCGCTCTATGTGGTCGTGAGCCGCGGTTCGGCCAATGTCGTCAATCCCGAAACCACGGCGTTCATCGCCGCCGACGCCTGGTATTGCCTGATCGGCGTGGCAGGAGGGCTGGTCATAGGCCTAGCTGGTTACTTGCTCGCCGTGCGCCGGTACGGGCCGGTACCGATGGCAGCGATCCTGGCTGGCAGCACCATCGCCGGCATCGCCGCCCGCTGGGTGGGCGAACATCAGGGCTTGCACCGGTTTGACCGGCAACTGCTGACTACTCATCAGGGCACGCTGCTGCACGCGCCGCTCGCGCTGGCGGGCGATACGTCGGCGGCCGTCTGGCCGACGGCAACGTCGCTGCCCGCGATGGCGTTCTGGCCGCTGGCGGCCTGCGCGGTGGCTGGCGGGATCCTGCTGGTCACCGCGCTGCGCGAGCGGTCGGCGCGTTCGTACGGCCCGCAGTCTGGCGTGTCTGAGTTCCCGGTGTATCCGGGTCAATAGCCGGCTAACACCGCGTCACTGGCCCTCGCAATCGATCACCCGTTCGACATGCGCAGCGCCATGATCGTGGGTGTTGGTCAGATTTCGGGGCATTGCCAGCGCGAGGGACCGGAATTAGCCCAGGTTCTGGCTGGTGTCCGCGATCATGCTGAGGGTCCGATGGCCGGAAATCGGAGGAGCTGCATGACAAGGATCAGCGTCGCGTGCCTGGACATGGCCGGAACAACAGTCGCGGATGAGGGCACCGTAATGTCCGCATTCCGCGTTGCGATGGAGCATGTCGGCCTGACCCCTGGCGCACCTGGCTACGACCGGGCCGTCGGCATCGTGCAGGCCACGATGGGTCAGTCGAAGATCGAGGTCTTCGGCAGGATACTGGGGGACGCGGCCTTGGCGGCGGCGGCCAACGCCGTGTTCGAGAAGCACTACGCGCGGATCGTCCTAGCCGACGGGATCGGGCCGCTGCCCGGAGCGGAGCAGACCCTGACCGCGCTGCGTGAGGCGGGCATCAAGGTCTGCCTTGCCACCGGCTTCTCGCCAGCGACCAGGAACGCGGTCCTTGACGCGCTCGGCTGGCAGACTCTGATCGATCTGGCGCTCTCCCCGGCCGACGCGGGCCGGGGCAGGCCGTGGCCCGACATGCCGCTGACAGCGCTGCTGCGCCTTGGCGGGGGAGCGGTCAGCGAGCTGGCCGTGGCCGGGGATACGGCCAGCGACGTCGAGTCAGGCCTTCGTGCCGGTGCAGGCGTCGTGGCCGGCGTGCTGACTGGCTCGGGCACGAGGCAAGAACTGGAACAGGCCGGCGCTCCCTATGTCCTCGACACAGTCGCGGGCCTGATTCCCCTGCTCGGGCTGGCCAGCTGAGATGCTCGAGCTCAGCGCCTCACTGCACCGCCGTCGTCGCGCGTGGCCAGTCGACCAGCAAGATCACGTTGCGGTCGTTAGCGGTCCCTGCACCCGCGCCGCCGTCGGCCGTGATCGTGTTCCGCACCTGCCAGTCGTTTGCCGCGAGCTGGCGGGCCAGTGCGGCCAGACCCGCGGGTCCCTCGACCCCGGCGTAGCCAGCTGGGGCGTCGCTGTCGATCACTGTGCACGCGATCGCCATTACCCCGTCGGCCTGCAGGACCTCGATCAGCCTGGCTTGCTGCGGCCAGTCGATATGAGACGCCGTAGTGATTTGCCAGAAGCCGCCGGATGCGCCCTCCTCGCGAATTGCCGTGACGGCATGGACATGCGTGTGGCCGTTGATCCAGGCCACCACGCACGGGAACCCGAGCAGGAAGCTGCGCAGTTCTGTGGCCAGCACCCGGCGGTCGGCTCCAGGCGGGCGCTTGTCGTTCACCAGCGTCTCGATCGGATGGTGGCTGAACAAGATGACCGGCCGGTCCTGGGTAGCGGTCAACTCCCCTTGTAGCCAGTCGAGCTGCGCGGCATCGAGCGAGCCCTGCCAGCCGCCGTGCGGGTTGACGGTATCGAGCACGACGCAGCGCAGGCCTGCATGGTCGAATGAGTAGTAAGCCGTGCCGTCGGTCACGTTCCGCCGGCTGTAGCCGTGCCCGGCGGGCCTGCCCGTCGTGCGGAAGTGCTCGCGGACATGCCGGGCCCTTGTCACCGGCGCGCGGCGAGGATCGGGGGTCACCGCGATGCTGGCGGCGTTGTCGAGTCCGGTCAGCGCATCGGCGCCCGCCGCGTCGAAACGATCAAGCGCGGCGGCGGCATCGAGGTCTGCCCGCGGGGTCACGTATTTCACTCCGCCGAGCAGCAGGTCGGCGACCCAGCCGACCGCCGGAACTGTTCCTTGCAGCATGTGGTCGTGGTTGCCATGTACGGCATACCACGGCAGGCCGATGCCCGCAGCGCGGAACGGGCGCCTGGCGGCGGCCAGCACCCCAGGCACGGCAGGGAAGCCGTACTTTGTCCTTGGCAGGTCATCGATGCCGTGCTCCGGATGCCAGTAGCGTTCATCGGCCACCTGCGGCCCGGCCACGCCTTCGTACCGCTGCAGGTCACCGGAGTCGGGCACCATCATTGCCCCGTCCAGCAGGTCGATGTAGGCCCGAAGCTCGTTGAGCTGGCAGTTATCGGTGGCGTCGCCGGTCACGACGGCGAAGTCGATCGGCGCGGCGGAGAGCGGGCCGCGCTCGGCCTTGCGCACCGCCCGCGCCATGGCATCAGCCACCTGGAACGTGAAGAGCTCTTGCGCCCGGTAGCACCCTATGATGCCCACCGCGTTGCGCAGCTCGGAGTCTGGGTCGGAGAAACGGTCGAACAGCTCGGCTCGCCCTGGGGACTGGTGGTCCATGACATGGGTGTCGGACAGGTGCGCGATACACAACAGCGGCTCGGCGGAGCGTAGCCAGCCCGTCCGCAAGCCGGGACCAGCCAGATCCGACCTGACCCTGTGCTGCTCGCCGTCGGCGGGGACAAGGGTTCGGAAGCCGCCCTCGCCCGGCTCGCCCGGAATCAGGCGGCGTCGGGCAGTCGTCACGCCACGCACCGTCGCATCGGCCGCCTTCGTCCCGCCGTCATCGACGACGGGCCAGTTACCCGGGTGGTCATCGGCCAGCCTTGGATAGCCACTGTTTGGCGACGATTGCCTCGGCCGCCGACACCTGGGCGGGCGTCGCGAACGCCAGCGGCGTCGGCGGCGCCGGCGGGAGCGCGGCTTGCGCGGCCTTGTCTACGGTGCCCCTCACGATCATGGTTGGCAGCTCGACCGGCCGTATCATGCCCTGCAGCCACAGATTCTGGCCGGTCGCTGAGTACAGGTACTCCTCCCATAGCCGGGCTGCCGCCGGGTGCGGCGCATCGGCACTGATCGCCTGGTCGTTATAGGCCTCGTAGCTCGCGTCGGAGGGAATGACGATCTTGAAGTATGGGTGGGTGGCCGCAATCTGCGACGCCAGCAGGTACTCCCACCAGATCACGATGGGTGTCCGCCCGCTCCGCACGCTCGCCGGGCCAGCGGTGACCGGAACGTAGTTGCCGTTCTTCCTCAGCTTGGCGAAAAAGGCCACTCCAGGCTTGACGTTGGACAGCGATCCGCCGTTGGCGAGGGCCGCGGCGTAGACCGCGGAGAACGCCCCGCCTGCCCGGGTCGGGTTGCCGTGAATGCCCACCTGATGCTTGTAGATCGGCTTGGCCAGATCCTTGATCGAGGTTGGCGGCACCTTCACCGTCCTGGAGTTGTAGCCGATCGCGACGTAACCGCCGTAGTCGCCGTACCAGGTCCCGTCGG
>Ga0126378_10004032_pt1 | contig 11139 bp, 8 predicted proteins | sample PanSoiMetPlot_23_FD_92587 | JGI IMG/M metagenome (GOLD analysis project Ga0126378, IMG submission 92587) | Tropical forest soil microbial communities from Panama - MetaG Plot_23 | ecosystem: Environmental > Terrestrial > Soil > Tropical forest > Bulk soil | place: Panama | collected 2016-02-17
AAGCAGATGCTCATGACTCGCGGCGTATTAACGACGTTTTCCATCGCCAACGACGTGGCGAAGTACTTCGCGATCATTCCTGCCATGTTCATGAGCGTTTATCCGGAGATCGCGCCGTTAAACATCATGCATCTGGCATCCCCGCAAAGCGCGATTCTTTCGGCGGTAATATTCAACGCGCTGATCATCATTTTACTTATTCCATTGGCGCTGCGGGGCGTTCAGTACCGTCCCATCGGCGCAGGACCGTTATTGGCCCGTTCTCTAGTGATTTACGGAGTGGGAGGTGTCGTCGCGCCGTTTATTGGCATCAAATTGATCGATCTTGTCTTGGAAGCCGTGGGACTTGTCTGAGGCGATGGAGAAGAAGAGTTCAAAACGTTCAAGCTGTTCAAGCCGTTCAAATCGATTGAAGAGTAGAATGTGAGCGATGCGAATACGAAACTGGGAGCAATCATGAAAACAATGAGCATTGCGATACGAACGACGATTGTCACGATTGTGCTGACCGGACTTATCTATCCGTACATAATGACCGGGCTGGCTCAAGTATTTTTTCCGTGGAGGGCCAACGGCAGCCTGATCACTGATGAAAAGGGGCAAGTGGTCGGCTCAGAGCTGATCGCGCAGGGATTTGCCAATCCAGCCTATCTTCAGCCTCGGCCGTCAGCGGCAGGTGAAAAGGGATACGATCCGACTTCTTCCGGCGGTTCGAACCTTGGTACGACTTCTAAAAAATTGCAGGATCGAGTGGCTGGAGATGTAAAACGGCTAAAAGCGGAAAATCCGGACGCACCTGGGCCGGTGCCGGCGGAACTCGTGACGACTTCGGGCAGCGGGCTCGATCCGCACATTTCTCCGCAAGGCGCTCTTTGGCAGGTGCCGCGGATGGCTAAGGCGCGCGGAATCGCTCCAGAGAGAGTGAAAGCCGTCGTTGATGCGAATGTCGAAGGAAGAACCTTCGGTGTCTTGGGTGAACCGCGAGTGAACGTGCTCATGGTCAACTTGGCGCTCGATCGGCAATTTGGTCGCCCGGCGCCTTTGCCTCCAGCCGCAGAAAAAAAAGAGACAAAGGAAACTGTGCCGGGCGCTTGACCGTAGGGAGAAGCGTTTGATGAAAAAGATAGAAGCGACTTTCCAACCGTTCAAACTTGATGAGATCAAAGAAGCGCTGCGGAAGCAGAGGGTTCAGCGCTTGACTGTTTGTGAGGTTAAAGGCGCTGGTCATGAACAGGCAAAAATGAAATACTATCGTGGAGTTCAATACCTGGAAGACGCCTCGGAGGTAAAGCTAGAGATCATTGCTGATGATGCCGAAGTGGACCAGGTGTTGGATGTCATTGTTAGTACGCTCCGGGATGGTGGTCACTACGAAGGACAGATTCTCATTCTGCCTATGGAGCGCGTTGTACGCGTCCACATGAATTATTCCGCTTAGCGCAAGCGCTTTCGAATACATCTCCTCGCAGTAATGGCAAGGAGTCGGCCATTTTACAGTTCAAAATTGATCCCGAGCTTGATTCTGATAGATCGAACCTTCGCAGCGTTCTGGAAGCAGAGTTCATGCATAATCGGATGAGCGCTGCCAGATCCTTATTTGCCCATCTGATGGCGATTAGCGCTGCGCCGATTTGCGTGGACGAGATCTGGCCCGGTTTGCTTTCTCCCGGGGCGCGACTCGTAACTGTTCTGATATGGGGTAGTCTCCTGGTTCTGACGCTTTGGTTTGCTATAGAAGAATACGTTTCAGGTCGACGGCTCAAGGCCTGCCTCCGGGCTGGCAAAGGAGTAAGAGCCATAGATACAGATGAAGAATAGTCTATGTTCGGTTTTGCTCAGACTCCGCACTTCGCGCGGCTTTAAAGAAGCTTTTTTTGATGACCACGAATCGCAAACGTCCTGAAGATTTTCTTGAGTTAGTCGAGCGCGCCAAGCGCGGGCGCCTCAAGGTCTACATTGGGCCGGCTGCGGGCGTAGGCAAGACTTACCAGATGCTGGAGGAAGCGCACGCCTTAAAGAAACGGGGTGTGGACATTGTCTTGGGATTTATCGAGACTCACGGTCGTGCGGAGACCGAAGCGCTAATCGATGGATTGGAAGTGATCCCGCGCCGGCGCATAGAGTACCGCGGCGTGGCGGTGGAGGAGATGGATCTTGACGCGACGCTTAAAAGACATCCGCAAGTCGCGGTGGTCGATGAATTGGCGCACACCAACATCCCCGGAAGCCGGAATCGCAAACGGTACCAAGACGTTCTCGAGCTTCTGGCCGCCGGAATCAATGTCATCTGCGCTTTCAACGTGCAGCACTTGGAAAGCTTGAACGACCTGGTCAAGCAGGCAACGGAGGTCGTCGTCCGCGAAACCATCCCCGACTCTTTTTTGCGGCAAGCCGACCAGGTCGTCAATCTTGATTTGGCCGTCGAGGATCTTATCGAGCGCCTGCGCACGGGCAAGATCTACAGTCAGGAGAAGGTCAACTGGGCGTTGGAGCATTTCTTCAAGCCCGAAAAGTTATCGATGCTGCGCGAGATTGCGCTGCGCGAAGTCGCAGAGAGCATCGATCGCGCGGTTGCATCTCGGGCTCGCTCCGAGGAGCTTTCCGGCAGTAACGCTAGCGAGCGGGTAATGGCGTGCATCGCCTCTCGAACGCCGCACTCCGCGATGCTGCTGCGGCGAGCGTCACGCCTGGCCGGGCGGCTCAACACCGACTGGTACGTTGTCTACGTTGAGACGCCGAAAGAAAGCCCCCTTAGAATCGATGCCGAAGCCCAGCGACGCCTGATGGACACCGAGGAAAAGGCGCGGGAGCTGGGCGCGGAAGTGGTTCGTCTCAGCGCAAAGGATCCGGTTCCAGCGCTGCTTGAGTTCGCGCGTACCCACCACGTCGGTCACATTGTGATCGATAGAACGACCAAGCCGTTGTGGCGTCAACTCTTGGGGCAGTCGGTCATGTTTGGGCTGGTGAGAGATGCAGCCGGTTTCGACTTGCATATCGTTTCCTTCGAGGGGGAAGAGGCGCGATCATGAGCTTACGGACCAAACTGTTATTAGCGCAGATCCCCCTAGGCGTCGTGCTCATTATTATCTCCGTCCTTTCCGTCACCCTGATCTCCAAGCTGGGCTCGCACTCCCAGACCATCCTCAAGGACAATTATCGAAGCGTGCTCGCCGCCCAACGGATGAAGGAAGCCATCGAGAGAATGGATAGCGCGGCGCTCTTCATAATCGCCGGGCGCCCCGATAAAGGCCTGCCACAAGCCGCTCAAAACCGGCCTTTATTCGAAGCGGAGCTCAAGGTACAAGAGGGTAACATTACCGAGCCCGGCGAGGCAGAGGTGACCACACGACTCCGAGTATTGTGGACAGAGTACCAACGCAAATTTGATCACCTTGTTGAACTAAAAGATCCGCAAGCCTCCAGACAATTCTACTTCACTGAACTCGAGCCCGGCTTTGAAAAAGTGAAGAACACGGCGGACGAAATTCTGGCGCTGAACCAGGACGCAATGGTTCGCAAAAGCAATGATGTACAGCGCGCCGCCGAGCGAATGAATAACATTACGATTGGTGCCGTCGTGGCGGCCGTTATTCTAGGTCTTTTTCTCTCGACGCTTCTCACCCAACGGATATTACGCCCCCTCTCTCAATTAAGTCAGGCGACAAAAAGCCTCGGCGAGGGAAATTTTAATGCGCGAGCAAACCTGCACGGCAACGATGAATTGGCGCAGCTCGCTCGCGACTTTAACTCGATGGCTGATCGCTTGTCACAGTATCGCAATAGCTCTCTCGGCGAATTGCTGCAGGCTCAACTGGCCATGCAAGCCGCGATCGACAGTTTGCCCGATCCCGTTGTCATCTTCGGCGTGGGAGGCGACGTGACCAACGTGAACCGAACCGCGGAAACTCTACTCGGATTCGGAGCGGAACTCAGCACGAAAAATGCGCAACAAAACGTGGACGCTTCGGTGCGCGAAATACTTGACCGGATGCGAGCGCACGTCCTCGGCGGCAAAGGAGCGTACAATCCGAAGGGATTCGAGGAGGCCTTTCGCGCACGCACGACCGATGGAGAGCGATATTTTCTGCCGCGCGCCATTCCAGTTTATGAATCGCGCGCAGGGATCGTTGGCGCCACTGTCATTCTTCAGGATGTGACGCGACTCAGGCGATTCAACGAGCTGAAAGACGATCTCGTAGCGACCGTCGCGCATGAATTTCGCACTCCACTGACTTCCTTGCGCATGGCGATTCATCTGTGCCTGGAGCAGTTGGTCGGTCCGCTCACCGAGAAGCAGTCCGATCTGCTCCATGCGGCGCGGGAAGATTGCGAGCGGTTGCAGGCCATGGTCGACGATATCTTAGATCTTTCCCGGATTAAGGCGGGGGAAGTGGAAATGCACTGCCGGCCAACTTCGGTTGCGGCATTGGTCCATAACGCCATGGAAGCGCATCGCGCCGCCGCTGAACTGCAGAAAGTCCGGCTCTGCGCCTCGATTGCCGATGGTGATGATCAGGTGATGGCGGATCCGGAGCGGCTAGGCCTGGTCTTTTCCAATCTCATCAGCAATGCCATTCGCCACACACCAAGCGGTGGAGCCATCGATGTGCGCGTTCAGCCCAATAACGGTCTCATCCGTTTTGAGGTGGCCGATACGGGCGAAGGAATTCCTCAGGAGCACCAACGTCACATCTTTGAACGATATTATCGCGTGCCCGGCTCCAACTCAAAGGGAGCAGGATTGGGCCTTTCCATCGCAAAAGAAATGGTCGAGGCGCACGGCGGCGAGATCGGCGTCGAGAGCGAACCGGGACGGGGAAGCACCTTCTGGTTTACTGTCCCCAAATTCGTGCAGGATGAGTCGAAAGGAGAACTACGGCCATGACTGAAGCGAAGTCGCGTATCCTCGTTGCCGATGACGAAGCAAACATCCGAAAGACTTTGTCGTTAGTGCTCGAGAGCGCTGGCCACACGGTGGACGTCGCGCGTGACGGCGATGAGGCTTTGGAATTGTGCAAGCAAAACCATCCCGATATCGCGTTTCTGGATCTTCGTATGCCTAAAACCGAGGGGCTCGACGCCCTCGCCCAGATGCGAGCATTGAGTCCCAAAACAGCGGTTGTGATAATCACCGCGTATGGAACGGCGGCAAATGCCGTGGAAGCAATGAAACTTGGAGCCGTCGATTTTGTCGAAAAGCCGTTTGATCCGAAAATGATAGGTGTCCTCGCTGAGGAAATTCTTTTTCGCAAGCAGATGACTTCGGGCGGTTCCTTCGATGACCTGATGCATCTGGCCGACCTCGCGCGCGAGCGGAAAGCACATTTTGAAGCGCGCGCGTATCTGAAAGCGGCGATGGCCCGCGCTTTTAATCGCGCCGAGCCTTATTACTGGTTAGGTCATTTATCCGAGGAGGAAGGCGACGAAAGACGCGCCGTGCAATATTACTATATGGCCGTAAGTGCCGATCGCACGTACGAGTCGGCGGTTGACGCGCTCAAGCGCTTGGGAAAGATCCACTGACATTAAAACCTCTGTTCAAGATTCAACGTTCAAACGGGGGAGCGGGCATCATACGTTGAACCTGCAACGCTGGGCTCTCCGCGCTGCGCGCGGCTTAACCCTCGTACTTTTTTCGTTTGCGCCAGAGTGTTGACGCATCGATACCAAGGATCGCCGCAGCATCTTCAAGCGTCGCTGTTCTCGCCACCACGCGCGTGATGTGTTCCCGCTCAATTGCATCCAAAGAAAAATTGCCGCCTAGCTGAAGGGATTCCGTTTTAGCATGAGCAGAGATGTGCGCCGGAAATGCTTCCGGTTCGATGACCTGGGCAGGCCAGAGAATGACGGCTCTTTCGATGGCGTTTCTAAGCTCGCGGATATTTCCCGGCCAAGAATACGAAAGAAGCGCCCGTTCGGTAACTTGCGAGAGTTGTGGAGGATGGCGACGGGCTGCCTTGGCGAAGAAGAGCAAAAAACGCCGCGCCAAGCGCAGAATATCTTCAGGCCGCTCCCGAAGCGGTGGCAGTCGCAAGTCGATTACATTGAGGCGGTAAAGGAGATCTTCACGGAAGAGCCCTTTACGCACGTGGTCTTCGAGATCTCGGTTGGTGGCGGCAAGCATGCGCACGTTGGCGTGGCGGGTTTTGTTTTCGCCTACGCGCTCGAACTCCTTCGCTTCCAGAAAGCGCAACAGCTTGGCCTGGAGAGAGGGCGAGACCTCTCCGATCTCATCTAAGAAAAGCGTCCCTCCTTCGGCGGTTTCCACCCGGCCCGCCTGGTCGCGGATTGCTCCCGTGAAGGCGCCCTTGGCGTGGCCAAAAAGCTCGCTTGCGAGGAGCTCCTCCGATAGCGTCGGGCAATTGACCACCACGAAGGGTTGCCTCGCGCGCGGACTCATGGAGTGAATGGCGCGAGCCAAAACGCTCTTCCCCGTGCCGCTCTCTCCGCGCAAAAGCACCGGGACGTCCGACGCAGCTGCTCTAGCGGCAATGTCCAAGACGGCGCGAATCTTTGGTGAGTCGGAATCCAACTCAACCTCAGGAGTGGCCTCCCGCAGACGTCCCTCCAGTTCCACGACCTGTCTTTTGAGGTCGCGCTGGTGCATGCACTGATCGACGACATGCCGGATTTGGGCTGGCGTGAAAGGTTTGGGCAAATAGTCGGCAGCTCCGCGCTTGATCGCCTCAACAGCGCTATCGATCGTCGCGTAGGCAGTTACGACCACCACGAGCAAGTTCGAGTTTTCCGCGAGCAATTTGGGAATGAGGTTGAGACCGTCCGATGAACCCAGGCGAAGATCGAGAAACGCCAAGTCGAAAGACTGTCGTGCTAGCGCCGCGAGCGCAGAATCGGCCGAGCCGACAGCCGTGACCTCGCAGCCTATCTGTTCCAGGCACAAAGATAAGGTTGTTCGAATGTTCTTCTCGTCATCAATGACAAGCACTCGGAGATTTATCGCGGTCCCGGTCGTAGTAAGATTTTCTTCCATGACTCTGTGCGTTGATATAAGTGGGTGAGAATTTGGCTTCGTACCACTAAGCGAATTGTGGTTCTCCAACGATCGGCCGTTTCTCGGGCGATAAGAAAACTCGAATTGGCAGAATCATCATATCGAGTCCGTAAAAATAGAGCTTTCGCTGCAGAGCAAAAGGCGTCTGGTTATGGAGCACAGGGTTGAACCACGATTCGTTTTCAAAAACCAGCGATCCAGCGAAAAACACCGAACGCGGAAAATCTTTGACGATCGCTCTACAGATTTCCTCGAGTTCGTCGAGAAGATCGACTCCTAGAGAGTAACGATACTCCGCATACCAACCAAGACAGTTGGCATACTCCACCAAGCTCTTGAGATCTTCTTCCTTCGAACGACGCAGGTTTTCTATTTCCCTTAATCCTTTGAACTGACCAGAATTAATAACGCCGATAGAAACGAAGACGATGTTTTTAAAATGGTTTGGAAAAATGCGTTGAATATTAAGAAGAGAATGGATCGCAATGCCATCAAACGCTCTTACAACAAGCACCGCAGCGGGAGCCTGTGGACTTTTCGCTGGTGTCGGGTTGAGGTTTGGTTCAAAGGGAATATCAATCAACGTTTCATCGAGGCTTTTCAATGCCCGTTGTACGCGGTCATAATGGGAACGGATGGCGTAACAGAGCCCAATAAAACTGGCAGTAATCACTATGGTAATCCAGCCGCCCTCCGCGAATTTTTCGATGATCATGATCACGAGGATCGAGAGGCAAAGGATCAACCCCGTGATATGAATGGTAATGTGCCGCCGCCAATCGGGGTACTCTTTGCGGTGGCGGACCCAGTAGCGCACCATGCCCGACTCGGAAAGAGAAAAAGTAAGAAACACGTTGATCGAGTACATCAGGACTAAGGTGGTGGTTTCGCCACGGGTGTACATCAGGGTGGACGCCGCGGCAAGAGAAATCAGAATGACCCCGTTCTGCACCGTCAGACGTTCCGAAAGATGGGCGAACCGATGAGGAAGCCAAGAATCGACCGCCATATTGGCCATGACGCGCGGTCCATCAATCAACCCGGTCTGCGCCGCAATTAACAGGATCGCCGCCTCGCTTGCTAAAAAGAGAATAATAAACCAGTTGCCGAGCGGCAGTCCGGCCCAAGTAAAGCCGCTAGCGAAATTCTCGACCAGGACGGCATTCATCGTCTTGCCTTCCAGGGGTTGGGCGTGGATGAGCAAGTAGCAAAGCAGGATGCCGCCGGCGGTGACGGCGAGCGAGGTCGCCATGTAAAGCATCGTCTTCTTGCCGGTCTGAACCGTGGGCTCGCGCATGATCTGAAGTCCATTCGAAACCGCCTCGATCCCGGTATACGTGCCGGCGCCACGCGTATAGGCATGCAGGAAAAGTGCTGCAAGCCCTCCCCAACCGAGCGTGCCAAGCCCAGTCTGAAAGCCGGCGTGCACTTCCCGAGTCACCTGTGGAATTTCGCTTCCATAGAGTGAGATGATGCCGAGGATGGCTATGGCGTGAGTCAAGATGAAAAGTAAGAAAACGGGCGCTATCGTTGCGACCGATTCCTTCACGCCACGAAGATTCATGATCATGAAAAGACCAATGGCGAGGAATTCGACGATGAGCTTCCAGCTATGCCAATCCCTCGGCAGGAAGCTGAAAATTGCGTCCGAAGCGGCAGCGATTGAGACCGAGATAGTCAAAATATAATCCACGACAAGCGCTGAACCCGAGACAACACCAAAGCCGGCGCCTAGCAGATTGGTTGCAACAATGTAGCCGCCGCCGCCGAATGGGAAGTGCTCGATGATCCGCGAATAGGCATAGGAGATCACAAAGATGGTGAGGGCCGTAGCGAACACAAGCGCGACGGCGAGATAGTGATGCTCTCCGAGTCCGCGGAATGCTTCCTCTGGGCCGTAGGCGGAGGAAGACAAGCCGTCGGAACCGAGACCAACCCATGCGAGAAACGCCGCCAATGAGACTCGATGAAAGACAGTTGGGTCTAGGGGGTCTTTGGGTTTCCCCAATAACATACCTTTTATGGACGAGCTCAGCTTCTCCTGCTTCATAATCTGTGCACTCTAATGCGAGGCTAATGAAGAATCAAATAGCAGATACTTTTAGTGGCCATGCAAACCATCTCAGTTGATGATCCGTTTGTAACGATCGTAACGGGAGTGTGGCCTTACCGAAGCTCTCGAATTCATATCCGGTGTCGGCCAACTTTCTGAGGCTTTGAAGGAGTTAAAACCCGGATTGGCAAAACCATCATATCCAAACCCTCGAACTGAAGCTGCTGCTGCAGTGTTGCCGGTGTTTGGTTATGAAGTATGCGCGCGAGAAAATTCTCCTTTTCAAAAACGAGCTTACCAGAGAAAAAAATCGCTCTGGGGAAATCTTTGGCTATCGATTTGCAGAGCTTCTGCAATTCTTCTATCAAATCAACCCCAAGTGAATAGCGATATTCCGCATACCAGCCTAAACAGTTGGCAAACTCCGCAAAACTTTTAAGATCTTCTTCTTTCGACCGGCGTAAATTCTCGATCTCGGTGACTCCCTTAAATCGCCCTGAATCAATCAATCCAACCGAAGCAAACAAGATGTTTTTGAAATGATTTGGGAATAGCCGGGTGAGGTTGAGCAAGGAATGGACTGCGAGCCCATCGAAATCCCGTACGATGAGAACCGCGGTCGGCGCATTTGGATCTTTAGACGGGGTGGGATTTTTGAGATCGGGCTGAAAGGGAATGTTCATCAGCGTATCATCGAGGCTTTTCAGCGCGCTTCGGACGCGATCATAATGCCATCGGACCACATAGCAAAGAAGCACAAAACCGGATGTCACTACCAGCGTCACCCAACCGCCTTCCGCAAACTTGATGACAACTGTGACGACGAGAATCGTCGCCGTAAACGATAAGCCAAGACCGTTTACAAAGAGCTTTCTCAGCCAATGGCCCTCAGCTTTCCTTACTTCCCACCAATGGCGGCACATGCCGAGCTGGGACAAGCTGAACGTCAAGAAAACATTGATACTGTACATCACGACTAACAACCTCACGTCGCCGCCCGTATAAAGGAGAAACGCGAGTGATGCCAGACCCATGAACCAGACGCCATATTGAGTGACCAAATGATCGCTTAAATGCGAGAAGCGATGTGGAACCCAGGAATCGATCGCCATATTGGAAAGAACCCTCGGGCCATCAATGAATCCTGTTTGCGCGGCTACCAGTAGAATGGCTGCCTCGGTGATGAGAGTAAAAATCACGAGAGCGTAGGCCAAATCGGGTGAAAAGAAAGCAGCATAAATTATTTCAAACAGGCTGGCGTTCAACGTTTTACCGGGTTGGTGAACGACTTGATTAAGTAGGTAACAGAGCAGAAGACCGCTTGCCGTAAAGGCGAGCGAGGTGGCCATATAAAGCATGGTTTTTTTCCCAGTCTCGACTCTGGGCTCCCGCAACGCCTGAAGTCCGTTACTGACAGCCTCAATGCCTGTGTAGGTGCCGCCTCCCAAACTGTACGCGTGCAAAATGAGAAAAACGGTCGTCCACAGTCCCATGCCATGAATATCACCAAGCGTCTTTTGGTAAGTGGCTGAGGCAAGCGACGGGATCTCCGCCGCTTTGGGAGCCACGCCCAGGCTGATGGCAAAGATATGTGCCACCACAAACAGAAGAAAAATCGGCAACAGAAAGATAACCGATTCTTTGGTACCGCGGAGATTCAGATAAATTAAAAAGAAAATGAGTGCTAACTCGACACCGAACTTGATTCCATGCATCGAGACGGGCAGGAAGCTAAAGATCTGATCGCCGGCGCTTGCGACAGAAATGGTAATCGTGAGCATGTAATCGACGATCAGAGCGGAGCCGGAAATAAGCCCGGTCCTTGGTCCCAGAAGTTTGGTGGCAACTAAATATCCTCCGCCGCCCGTGGGGAATAGTTCGATGATATGACTATAGCTTGCTGAGATGACGAAGACCGTTACGGCCATCAGGATCGCCAGCACGAGGGCAAGGAAAGTATGTTCCCCCAATGCCAGGTACGCCTCTTCGGGTCCGTAGGCCGAGGAGCTCAAGCCATCGGCGCCGAGTCCAACCCATGCGAGAAATGCGATGAGGGAGATGTGATGGAAGACCC
>Ga0126378_10004033_pt1 | contig 11138 bp, 8 predicted proteins | sample PanSoiMetPlot_23_FD_92587 | JGI IMG/M metagenome (GOLD analysis project Ga0126378, IMG submission 92587) | Tropical forest soil microbial communities from Panama - MetaG Plot_23 | ecosystem: Environmental > Terrestrial > Soil > Tropical forest > Bulk soil | place: Panama | collected 2016-02-17
GACGGATCTTGTCTACCTCGCTAGGCACCATGAGCCGTACTAATTCGTCCTTTGGCGGAGAGCCGGATGGCGGGGCGAGTCCCGTCGGGCGCTGGAAGCAGCGTCTTCGGCCCCAAGAAGTGACGCGGCTGGAGTGGTACGTTGGCAAGACCTTGGAAAGGACGGGCTACGCGCTGACCGGAGTCGCCGCGGACTGGAAACCTCGGATTCGTGATAAGTTCCTCAGGGCTGTCTACCCCTCGTTTCTTAATACTAAGCAACGCCTGAAGGATAAAACCGTACTAAGGCGGCTTTCGAATACCGACCGATTGGAGTTAACAGCGGAGGAAGAAGACGTTTTTTCATCCTCTTCACCGGCGCCATAGGCTCGCAGAGCTGACACCCTCATGACCTGCAAATCGCACGCGCTGTCACTGTTGTTTAGGGTGGTTGATCAGATTCTGATGCGCGTCGAGGAGCGACCGCGACGCGAAGCTTGGTCAAGTTCCGGTTCAGCTTATTGAACACGTCATCGAGGTACAGCATCAAATCGCAACCGGTTGGTATTGACGAACCTGCCTAAGGGCGTTTTCGACCGCAGCCATTCCTTCAGGCTGAAAAAAGTGGGATAAAGTTGGTTCATCGCCTTCAGGGCAAGAGTCTGGGGTCGCCTCGCCGGAAATTCCAAAGCATAGCCGAGCTTTCCGAGAAGCGGCCCGCAAGCACTCTCCAGTTGTGCAATCTCGGGCCTAGAGAGATAGGTTCGCCAGCGCTCCACCGGCTCGGACACGAACTTGCCATCGGGACCTCGATACGCAGAATTGGGTGAGATGAGAGTGCCAATGGACTTTCGTTGAATTAGATCATAATCGAGATTGCGACCTATAAATGTGCTGATCTGAGTCAGAGTCTTTCTGGGATTCAGAACCAAGTCTTCGAAGCGGACTTCAAGGTATCGGTCCTTTAGCGCGCGACTAAGTTCTCGCCCCCGCTCAACCTTCCATTTCCAGTGAAGGCCCGCAACAACGAGAGCGTGCGCGCGCGCGCGATCCCAAGGGAAGGGACGAATGAAGCTCTTCTTGGTCAGAGATAGCGCGACATCTCGCCCGTCCCGGATCAGGTGAATGAATTGTGCGGTGGGAATTGTGCTTGCGATGGCTGACATATGCAACAAATTATCCGGTCCCCACACCGCCCAGCGGCTAACCCCCTGGCGCCGCGCGATTTCGTTCATGACCAGAACGATAAAATCGCCGGCATTATTACAGTCATTGAGAACCCTGGGTGCGATGAAGTCACGTTCGAGACCCGACAGGTAAAACTGGTAACTGCGCAACCACACAGATAGCAGCCGGACGCGATTCCTTCGCCGGCTGAGGTCACCGAATTTCGGGACCAGCAGATCGAAAACGACAGGTTCGGTGCGATAGTTAGCGAATTCGCCGGAGGAGAGCAGGGTGTCATAGAGCAGATTGGTGCCAGATCGAGCCGATCCGACGATGAACAGCGGCGGTTTGAACTCAGCCCAAGGCGAAGCCTTGTCAACTGCGCTGCTAGCGCTCCGTGAGGAGCCACTCACCGGGTGCTCTCATTCAGGCAGGCGCGCAGGTAGGCAAAGTTCTCGCGGAGAGCTTCGTCGGTAGGGATGATCTGCTTCCTGCCGAGCTTCTTAATGTTGCGGTTGTCCAAGCGATAGCCTTTCCACATGGAGCTCGTTTCATATGGCGTAAGAACGGCGGGAATCTGGTCATGGGTCATTTTGTGCTAGCACTCGATAAATCTAGCGAGCAACAGGACAGCGGGATACGGCAATCGCAGGCTGGTCACCTTTTGGACAGCCTGTTCGTGCAGTCGCAAGTACTCCTTTGCTGATGGCAAGTTATCGTCGAGCACGTTGTAGCCATGTCCTGATGCCAGCGGAGAGGTTCCTGCCAATACTATCGCCTCGGCGCAGTTGGCAACATGGCATACGGGAAGCCACGGTTCGGATTGCCTTCGCCGTAGAGCACCCCGGGACGGATCACAACCAAATCGATGCGCCGCGCTCGGCATGTTCTTCAAACAGGCGTTCCGGCCAAATCTTGGCGTGAAAGTAGAGGTTGCGTTTTTCCGCATGGGATCGAGGTCTGTATCCTTGCCGACCGGGTGCTTGGCGTTCCGGAGCGAGGTATTAAAGACGCCGATTGAACTCACCAGGACGACACGCGGCTTCGTGTCTTTGATCGCCTCTAGGATGCGTTGCGAGGCGATGACGGTGTTAAGAAAAATTGTGGCCGGAAGGCCCTTCATGCCAGCCGCTACATGGTCGATGGTGTCGACACCATCGACAGCGCGCCGGGCGTCCTCGGCGGAGCTCAGATTGACAATTAAATATTCCACTCTCCTCGTGGGCGGGAAGCCGCTCAACGACGACGTGTCCGAGAAAATCGAACACTCGGATGTTTCTCAGTCCTCGAAGAGATTCGCAGCCGTTACTTCGCCCCGGGGTTGCCTGTATTTGCCCTAGGAAAAAAGCCTCTAAATTTCCCTCAACTGCGCAAGATCTTGCACATCGACAGCGAGAAAACTTCGCCTTCCACAATAAAATGCCGATTTAAGCTTTTATCCTTATCAATTTACAGTACAATAGCGAAACCGTAGGCGGCACGGCACTTGCGACCAGTAGGAGCAGTGCTTGCTGAGTGCACACTGTGTGTAATTAGGGTCACCGATACACAGTTTGCGTCTGGTTAGAATCCCCCCAACAGCAGTCCGGAAATCGTCATGATTCGCTCTGCGAGACACTGAATTACATGCACTAAATTCAAATTCGATGTATTGGGAGGTTAACGCACTTGTCCGCTTCGACTAGCCATTTGATTGCTCCGCATGGCGGTGAACTCATCAACCTTTTTGCCTCCTCGGAGAAAGCCGCAGAATTGAAAGCCCATTCTCGCGAATGGCCATCCTGGGATTTAACTCCCCGTCAAACTTGCGATCTGGAGTTGTTAATGAGCGGAGGATTTTCTCCGCTGCGCGGCTTTATGAACAAAGCCGACTACGAGGGCGTTTGCCACAACATGCGCCTGGCCGGTGGACTCCTCTGGCCGATGCCGATCACGCTAGACGTCACCGAAGAGTTCGCAAAGAAGTTGACGCCCGGCAGCAGCAAGGTCGCGTTGCGAGACGCTGAGGGCGTAATGCTAGCTGTGTTGCACGTTGAGGAAGTGTGGCAGCCAGATCGGGCTGCGGAGGCTAAGGCGGTTTTCAAGAGCACCAGCAAAGCACATCCGGGTGCGGACTATGCAATGAACAAAGCCAACCCGTGGTATGTGGGTGGACGGGTTGAGGGTCTGCAGGCTCCATCGCACTACGATTTCCGCTCGTTACGGCTTACTCCGCCGGAGTTGCGCGCTGAGTTTGCGCGTCTGGGATGGCGCCGCGTGGTTGCGTTCCAGACACGAAATCCCATGCATCGCGCTCACGTGGAACTCACGTTCCGCGCGGCAAAGCAGGTCGAAGCGAATCTGCTGATTCATCCCGTAGTGGGCATGACCAAACCCGGCGATGTCGATTACTACACGCGCGTGCGCTGCTACCAATTGCTCAGCTCGAAATATCCGCAAGGCACACAGAAGCTTTCCCTGCTCCCGCTGGCGATGCGGATGGGTGGACCGCGAGAAGCAATGTGGCATGCACTGATCCGCAAGAATCACGGGTGCACGCATCTGGTTGTCGGCCGCGATCACGCCGGCCCGGGCAAGGATACGGACGGCACTCCCTTCTACGGCCCATATGAGGCACAGGAGCTGTTCAAGAAGAACGAATCGGAAATCGGCGTCACCATGGTGCCGTTCAGCATGATGGTGTACCTCGAGGACGAGGACCGCTATGTACCTGACGATGAAGTCAAGAAGACGGATCGCGTGCTCAACATTTCGGGTACGGAATTGCGTAAGAGGCTTAATGAAGGACGTGAGATTCCTGGATGGTTTACCTATCCGGAAGTCGTGCATGAGCTTCGCCGGAGCTTCCCGCCACGCAGCCGCCAGGGCCTGACGATTTTCTTTACTGGACTCTCGGGTTCGGGCAAATCGACGATTGCCAACGCGCTCTTGACCAAGTTCCTCGAGACCGGCGGACGTCCCGTGACGCTGCTGGACGGAGATCTGGTGCGGAAGCATCTTTCTTCGGAGCTCGGGTTTTCAAAAGAACACCGCGACATCAACATCCGGCGCATCGGATACGTAGCTTCGGAGATTACCAAGAACGGCGGCATCGCCATCTGTGCTCCCATTGCTCCATACGATGCCACGCGGAAACACGTGCGTCAGATGATCGAACCGTACGGTGGCTTCATCTTGGTTCACGTCGCAACCTCGGTCGAGGTCTGCGAGCAGCGCGACCGCAAGGGCTTGTATGCCAAAGCACGAGCTGGCATCCTCAAGGAATTCACCGGGATCTCCGATCCCTACGAAGTTCCGCCGGATGCGGAAGTGACAATTAACACTGGCGAGTTGTCTCCCGAAGAAGCCGCCCAGGAAATTATTCTGCACCTGGAGCGCGAGGGCTTCATCGGAGTAAACGGAGCCGCAGCGTAGAAGTACGGGGCTGAACATGTCACTACTGGCACTCAAAATCCTGGTCGGCTTTATCGTCGGTGTTTTGATTGGAATGAGTGGCGTGGGGGGCGGTGTGTTACTGCTTCCCGTGCTGATTTTCGGTTTGCGAGTGCCAGCGATCGTTGCGGTAGGTTCGGACGCGCTGTTCAATTTCTTTACCAAAATTCCGGCGAGCCTGATGCATTTGAAAAAGGAGACGGTTCGCCGGAAAGTCGTATTGGCCCTCGCCTGTGGCAGCATTCCCGGATCCATAGTGGGGGTTAAGCTGCTGATGTATATCCGTCACCTCTACGGCGACGGCGTGAATAACTTCATTAAGAGTGCAGTTGGCATTCTTCTTATTGTCATTCCCCTGCTCATGCTGTTTCAGCGACGGATTGAAGAGAAAGTTGCGAATCGACCGCCGACCATGAAGGGCTTCGCCGGCATGGCTCTCATCGGGCTGATTGCCGGGTTTCTGGTTGGAATGACCTCAGTCGGTTCCGGTAGCATCATCATGATGCTCTTGCTGCTGTTCTATAGCTTCCCTCCCAAAATCAACGTCGGTACCGATATCGTGCATGCGGTCGTGCTTACGGGTGTGACTGGGTTCATGCACTTCCGCCTGGGAAATGTCGACTCCGGACTCGTGGTTTCGCTGCTGATCGGCTCCATTCCGGGCGGATTGATCGGTTCTCACATCGCTACGCGACTTCCAATGCTGTGGTTGCGACGTCTGCTATGCGCCTTGCTGCTCATTACCGGAGCCCGCATGTTGTGGGCTTAATTTCTCTAAGGACAAATTCATAAAGATGACTGCTTCCGCATATGCCGACATCCTGGAGCGCATCTCTGCCGCACTCGAAGCCGCTCGCGCCGTGTTCGCGCGTTTTACACCGGGAGCGATAGAAACTGAGTACAAGATCGGACATGATCCGGTCACCGAAGCGGACCGCGCCATCGATGAAGTGCTTCGCCAGAATCTGTTGCGGGATGGGGAAGGCTGGCTTTCGGAAGAAAGCGCCGACGATGTTACGCGTCTCAGCAAGAGCCGGGTTTGGGTCGTCGATCCGCTCGATGGCACGCGCGAATTTGTACAGGGCATCCCGGAATTCTGCGCGTCGATCGGGTTCGTGGAGGATGGCCGGCCGGTGGCGGGAGGAATCTGTAACCCGGCCACGAATGAGACGATTATCGGAGCGATCGATTGCGGTGTTCTTTATAACGGAAAGCCTGCTCACCCGAGCCCGCGAACAACGTTAAAAGGATCTCTTATTCTCGCCAGCCGGAGCGAGGTGAAACGCGGGGAGTGGCAGCAATTCCAGAGCGGCGAGTATCAGATCCGTCCGATGGGATCGGTGGCGTATAAGTTGGGCCTGGTTTCTGCAGGACTTGCGGACATCACGTTCACGCTCACACCCAAGAATGAGTGGGACGTGGCGGCGGGAGCGGCGCTGGTGCAGAGCGCTGGCGGTTTTGTAGCCACCCTGGACAACGCGCCCCTGCAGTGCAATCGAAGAGACCCCCTTCTTTCTGGCCTTCTGGCTAGCGGGCCATTCTTGCGAGAGGAATTGCTGGCCGCGGTGCAGACACATTTGCCGGCCTCGGCCGCACAAGCCGCGCGCGGCTAGGTTTCCTTGGCGGCAGGATTAAGCCATAGACTCGCTAGAGCCGCGTTACCACACTCCCCCGAACGGGCGCCCATCCTGAAGCCTCTTCTCCGTCAATGAAGACTCGTTGCCACAACTCGAAGTTCAGCAGTCGCCAGATGCGGTTGCCGTGGTCAAGCTGACCGGTACGATGCTCCGCAAAAATCTGCTGTAGGCTCTCGACACGGAAGATACCTCGCTGCAGAGTGCGCGGCTCGGTTAACAGGGCTTCGATGTCTGCCAATTGCGGTCCGGCCAGCCAATACGCCCAAGGCGTCGGAAATCCCATTTTCTTGCGATACACAATGTCGTGCGGTAACAGATCGACGACGGCCTCTTTCAGGACGAACTTACCTGCGAGACCCTTTATCTGGTACGGGGACGGAATGCTTGCGGTGAACTCGACCAGCGGGTGGTCAAGAAAAGGTACGCGGCTCTCTACCGAAGCGGCCATACTCATTTGATCTTGCTTCATCAACAATTCGACCAGGTAGCTGTTCAGATCCGTGTAGAGCAGACGATGCATCAGATCGCCCGAGGAACGCTCCCAGACGTTCATAGAAGCGTCATAGGCGGTCCCGGCTGAGTGCCTGGCATCGTCGGTCAGGAGCGATACGAGCTCAGGGTGGGAGAATGCCGAGTAGAAGTTGTCGAAGTAAAACGAAGGCCAGGATGCTCCATCGCGCATCAAGAAAGTGTGCTCAAGCTTGCGATGGAGAGCGGCGGAGAGTCCCGTTCCGCGGATGGATTCGCGCAAAGCAGTACGCAAGAAAGCCGGCGTGACGCCGCGGTAAACGCGGTCCATCTTAGAATTCAAGAGCGTCCAGGCATAGCGTGTGTACCCGGCTAAGGTCTCGTCGCTACCTTCACCAGTGAGAACCACGGTGACGCACTCTCGGGCAAGCCGCGCAACGAAGTACAGCGAAACACTGGATGGCCAGACGATGGGCTCGTCTTCGTGGTAGATGAGCATTGGCAAAGCAGAAAAAAACTCTTCGCGGCTCAGACGAACTTCGTGGTGATCGGAATTGATGTGCTTCGCGACCTGTCGGGCAAAAGGCAGTTCACTAAAGTCTTCTTCACCGTATCCCACCGCAAACGTCTGAATCCGGTCGCCGCGAATCTTTGTTGCCAGGGCGGCAACCGCGCTGGAATCCAGGCCACCGCTCAGAAACATTCCGAGAGGCACATCGCTCATCAGGTGGGACTCGACTGCGTTCTCGAGCATCTCGCGATAAGTTCTGACATAATATTCGCGCCCACGAGGACTCTCGTGCCCTTCGGTCTTCAGGTCCCAATAACGCTCAACCCGAATTTCGCCGCGCTCCGTAATCTCGAGGGTGTGGCCCGGCATGAGCTTACGGATTCCGGCGAACATTGTGTCTGCGCCGCTCAGATATCCGAAGACCAGGTATTCGGCTAGGGAGGCGCGGTTGAACTCCGGTGTCACATCCGGATAGGCCAAGATTGCTTTGATCTCGGATCCAAAAAGAAACGCTTTCTCATCCCAGCGATAGTAGAAGGGCTTGATTCCTAGCCGGTCGCGGGCAGCGAAGAGAACTCGATGGCGGCGGTCCCAGATGGCGAAGGCAAACATGCCGCGCAGATGCTTGACACAGTCGCGGCCATATTCTTCATAAAGGTGAACTATGGTTTCGGTATCGCTGCGGGTGCGGTATTGATGGCCTTTTTGTTCAAGATGGGGCCGCAGTTCAGCGTGATTATAGATTTCGCCGTTGAAGACGATCCAAACATCGCGATCCTCGTTGGCCATTGGTTGATGCCCCGTCTCGACGTCGATGATGCTCAGCCGACGCATCGCCAAACCGACATTCTCTTCCAGAAAGAATCCTTCGTCATCAGGACCGCGATGGATAATGCGGCGGTTCATCCGTGCCAAGACATCGCCTTGCACTCGCCAATCGCGGTTTGCGAAGAAGATGCCGCAGATTCCACACATATCGTGAACTCGATTTGCTAAATGACCTTCATGCAATCTGTGGGTTAAGCTCCGAAAACATTCGCCAGGCTTCCTGTTCGATGGTGATGGCTTCGGGATTTGGGGACACGAGTTCAGGCTCGTCGCCGCCGAACACTTCCACGCGCAAGACCGGCTTTTTCGCTGCGACAATTCTACGATGATTCCAGTCCGCATATGTCGCGTGACAACAGATCAGCATTCGTCCGCTCGGAGTGGCTTTGGAATACAAGAATTCGGCGTCGCTGCTCCATGCGCCCACGGTCCAAGACCTCCCTTGGCCGAAAACCATGAAATGCTCAATGTCACCCGACTGGTAGTGATATCCCCTTACCGAATCTGCTTTTGATGACGGAACGAGCGAGAGTCTTCGCTCCAAGGATTCGCCCTTTTGCACGGGTTGGAGGATGGTGACGAATTCGACGGGAAGCTGCTTCTGGGTTGTGAGGTGCAGCGCAACGTGAGTCTCGCGTCGGCCGTACACCGGAGCATGAGGCTGTCTCTCGACCGTGCGCACCCAATCGTTGCCCTGCGCGGTCACGATCTGGATACCACCGTCCTGATCTGCGAAATAATCCGACTGAACCGGGTCGAGCCGAAGCTCCGGAGAAAGATGCCAGAACAAATCCAGCTGATGTTCGCCAGAGCCCGAGATAAGGTCGCGAATCAGCCAGAATCCCGACTTCAAGGAAAACACGAAACGCCGATGGACTGCGGGATTCCGGAGCCTTGCATATCCGTCGTGGCTGGCGACGAAAAGGTCGAACGATTTTCCAACAATCCAACCTTCTGCTGTTACGTGGGGCAAGCGCTGCCATCGGAACGGCCCTCTACATTCGGCCTGATCTTGGCCGGCAATCATCACCGTGTTATGGGAGCCAGTTGCCCGGAAGCGATCGCGCCAGGGTTCGTTGCCCACATATTCGCATGTGCCTGAGTCGACCAAGAGGCCGCGGCCGGCGTAGCTTGCCGTTACACTAAGCGCGTCCGCGTGGCCGTGGCCGGCTGTGTCTGTACCCTGAGGACCGGCATCGATAACCAGTTGGCTGGGAGGATCGCCGCCGGTCATGACATACAGCCCACTGTCGGAAAAAGACTTTGATTCGAATGGAAGAGCCTTTGATGAGAGAGATTCAAACTCGTCGAGGCCGGGCTCGCCCAGCAGCCAGAGCGTCTCTTCGCGGGGACCGCCGGCGATCGATTTGAAGTCTCCTCGACTGAATAATACGGAGCCCGTGGCCAGGGGATCCAGCAGGTGAGCGGATTCGTTCCTTGCCGGATCAAAGAGCCTCCCGCCATCGTCGTCACCAAAGCCAGGCACGGCACCTCCGCTGGCGAGATGGGCCAGTGCGTCGAGCATGCGCTCAACCGTACGCACGAACTCCAATGGCACTTTGATCTCGTTTAGTGACGCCAGAACTGAGGTGTGCAGAAAGAAGTCCAGAGCGTAGACGTGATAGTAGATTGCCTGCTCAACATGGAGACCGTCGGCGCGGACCTGGCGTCCCGCTTCTTGTTGGATGATCTTCCATCCTTTTTGTTGCCAATGGCTGGAGTCCGGAATCTCGGGACACAGCGTGCCCATGAAAAACAACGCGACGGCCTCGCCCAGCAAATGGGTGTTGGGAGAAAAGTAAGTGGATAGATACCGCTCTATATGCCGACCAGAGATGGCAAGGCTTCGGAGCCAGTCTGCACGGAAACCAGAGGGCAACACCGGAGAATCAGAAAGCAGAAAGTAAATCCAAAGCCAGGAAATACAGCGGAACCCAACCTCCAAGCTGCTCGCCCAATTGATTCCGATGGGGTATGGATTTTCAGCGTGCCAATGATGCCACTGCCGGAATAGTTCCTCTGCGTATTTGTGCTTGCTCGTCATGCGGAAGGCCTTGGCGAGCGTCACCAGATGCTGGTGGCGGTTCAGTTCCCACGTCACTTTGCTGTCGCCTACTTCCGAAAAGTCGAGATACTTCAGCCGATACCAAGGTTTTCTCGGTGCCTGTATGCCATGAACGCGGTCGGAATGCCAATCAATCTCCGCGCCATAGTCGATGTCTTTATAGCCGAGGAGATCGAAGCGATGCTGGCAAATCCGCTCGGCGCGCTTGACGATGAGGTCGGCGGTATCCGGAAACTGACGGCGTAAGCGGGCACAGAGGCCAGGCACGGACTCTGGGCTAAAGAAAAACTGTGGCGTTAGGTCGCCCGCAGAAAAATTCAAAGGGACCGAAAAATCGGCTCCGGCTTTATAACGTACAAAGTCGATACGCGCATTCGTGCGCTGCCGAACTCGGTCCATGATCTCAGCCCGGTCCATGTTGCTGGCGCGCCGATAGAGGCGCTTCCAATCTGCAGAGCTGAAATTCATTGCACCCTTCTTGACGGCAACAGCTCGGCATATAACTGATCGCTCTTTCTGATCGCTCGAGCCAAGCTGAATTCCTGAAGTACGAAGTCTCTTCCATTTTGCCCTAAGCGGGCATTGGGTGTATCCCCTAAGAACAAGACCTTGCGGCGTCGCTGGGCTGTTCGCGAATTAACAGCGCCGCTGCCTTGACTTGCATGGCTGGTTTCGGGGATCACCGGATCAGAGCGGTGGGTCGGCGCTTCCATGCTTTCTTATAATAGGGGCAAATTTCCACGGCTATGACAGCCTTGGATTAATTTTCCGTGACAACCGTTGCCCCGAAAATGAGTAACCGACCATTCACATTTGCTGTCGGGCACACTACGCAGCTGAAAAATCTGATGCGGGGTCGGCACATCCCTGTCTCCACCTCGCCTTGAACTCTGAGGCGTGGGAACGCCTAGAGAGTGGCCTGTGAACCCTTGTCGAATATGCAAGTCCAACCCGGCAGGTTGGCATTCCCTCTTTAGGAGGGGTTTTCTCGCGTCTGTGCGTCTTTGTCAGCGATACGCCACAACTGAATCCGGGACAAAGCTCCGTCGCAA
>Ga0126378_10004034_pt1 | contig 11137 bp, 7 predicted proteins | sample PanSoiMetPlot_23_FD_92587 | JGI IMG/M metagenome (GOLD analysis project Ga0126378, IMG submission 92587) | Tropical forest soil microbial communities from Panama - MetaG Plot_23 | ecosystem: Environmental > Terrestrial > Soil > Tropical forest > Bulk soil | place: Panama | collected 2016-02-17
CCCGCGCCGAACCGCAGGTCCTGGTCGTAACGGGGACCGTTCTGGCCGTTGAGGTCGATGTGGAACAGCTTGCCGTGCCACAGCGCCTGGCTGATCGCGTGCGCGTAGTTGAGCCCGGCCATCTCCTCGTGGCCGACCTCAGGGTTGATGCCGACCAGCTCGGGATGTTCCAGCTCGTTGATGAACGCCAGCGCGTGCCCGGCGGTCGGCAGCAGGATGTCGCCGCGCGGCTCGTTCGGCTTGGGCTCGATCGCGAACCGCAGCGAGTACCCCTGGTCGATGACGTACTGGCCGAGCACGTCGAAGGCTTCCTTGTACCGTGCCAACGCCGCGCGCACGTCCTTGCTGGCCCCTGATTCCGCGCCTTCCCGGCCTCCCCAGCACACGTAGATGCTGGCGCCGAGCTCGGCGGCCAGGTCGAGGTTGCGCATCACCTTCGCCAGGGCGAACCGCCGGACGTCGCGGTCGTTGGCGGTGAACGCGCCCTCCTTGAAGATCGGGTGGCTGAACAGGTTCGTGGTAGCGGTCGTCACCACCAGCCCGGTATCGGCCAGCGCCTGCCGGAACTCGCCGATCCGCTTGTCCCGGTCGGCCTCGGTCGCGTCGAAATCGAAGACGTCATTGTCGTGGAAGTTGACGCCGTAGGCACCGAGCTCGGCCAGCTTGCGGACGGCCCGGTCGGCGGGCATCGGCGGGCGCACCGCGGGCCCGAACACGTCCACTCCCTGCCAGCCGACGGTCCAGATGCCGAACGAGAAACGGTCGGCGCGCGCCGGCGCGTACCGGTCTGCGGTCATGAGCGTGGTTCCTTTCTCTCATCAGAAGGCGGCACGCCCCCGGCCCACGACGACGTGCCCGCGCGCAGCGCGGCATAGCGCTCCCGCACCTCCACCTGCGGCGCGCCGGTGTAGCGGCGGGACAGCGGGCGCGGCCAGGCGGGCGGCTCTGGCGTGCCAGCCAGCGCCCACGCCGCCTGTCGTGCCGCCCCGAGCGCGACGTACTCCTCTGGCGCCGGCACCTCTACGTCCGCGCCGAAGATGCCGGGTGCGAGCGCGCACACGGCGGGCGACCGGGCGCCGCCACCGATCAGCAACACCCGGCGCTGCTCACCGCCGAGCAGCGCGACGGCCTCCGCCAGTGAGCAGAGCACGCCCTCGATCGCGGCCCTGGCAAGGTTGGCGGCCGTCCCGTTCGTCGTCGTCAAACCCGAGAGGACGCCGGTGGCCAGGGGAAGGTTGGGTGTCCGCTCCCCGTCGAAGAAGGGCAGGAGGGTAACGCCAGACGCTCCGGACTCGGCCGCCAGCGCGCGCGCCGCCAGCCCGGCCAGATCAGTGCCCGTCATGGCGGCCGCCGCCGACAGCACGAGCCCCGCGTTGATGGTGCACACCAGCGGGAGAAACCGCCCCGTCGCGTCGGCGAAGCCGGCCACCGCGCCCGACGGGTCAGCGGCTGGGATGGGCGTGACGGCGAACGCCGTGCCTGAGGTTCCGATGGAGACGGCCACCTCGCCGGGCTCGAGGCCGAGACCCAGCGCGGCCGCCATGTTGTCGCCGGTGCCCGGACCGAGCACCGCGCCGCCTCGGGTTTGCCCGACCGCCTCGCCTGGCGCCGCGACCCGCGGCAGGACTGGCTCGTGGCCCAGCGCCGCGGCAGCAACCTCGGGTAGCCACTCTCCCTTCGCCGTCGCGAAGTAGCCGGTCCCCGACGAGTCGCCCCGGTCGGTCACGGGCTCTGCCGCACCTAGCTTCGACGTCAGCCAGTCGTGCGGCAGGAGCACGCGCGCGACGCGCGCCGCGTTGGCCGGCTCGTGGGTGGCCAGCCAGCGCAGCTTGGTGACCGTGAATGAGGCAGTGGGCACGCTGCCAGTGACCTCGGCCCACCAGCTCGGCCCGCCAAGCTCGGCCACCAGGTCTGCTGCGGCCGAGGCCGAGCGCATGTCGTTCCACAGCAGGGCAGGCCGGATGACCTTCCCGCTGTCATCGAGCACAACCGATCCGTGCTGCTGGCCGGCGATCGCGATCGCTGAGGCCCGCTCCAGCAGCCGGTCGCCAGCCTGCTGCAGGGCGTCCCACCATGCCTGCGGATCGACCTCGGTGCCCGGCGGGTGCGGCGCGCTGCCAGTCCCGACGACCGTGCCGTCGGCTGCGTCGCACAGCACCACCTTGGTGGACTGTGTCGAGGAATCTATCCCTGCAACAAGCGTCATCGGTCGAGCACCGCGACGGGGGTGGACAGCACCCGGCCGACCCCGACGACGCGTTCCGGGCCGATCAGTTCGATCTCGCCGTGCAGCCGGAGGTCTGCCGAGGACGATCCGATGTCGACCTCAATCAGCCCGGCCTCCACGACACGCTCCCCCGAGAGCCCGCAGAACGTGGTGCGGTCGGCGTGCAGCCGGAACGCCACCCGCCGGGACTGGCCCGGCCGAAGCGTTACCCGGGCGAAGCCGGCCAGCTCGCGAACCGGCCTGACCACCTGCGCGACCGGGTCCGCCAGGTACAGCTGGACGACCTCGGTGCCGACACACTCACCGGTATTGCGCACCGTGCAGGCAATCTCGGCCATGCCGTCAGTGCCGATGCTGATCCGCGCCGTGCCGGCGTCGGCACTGCCGGCCGGACACAGGGACAGGTCCGTGAACTCGAACGTGGTGTACGACAGGCCGTGCCCGAACGGATACAAGGGTGTGACGCCCGCCGAACTCACCTCGCTGTCAGTGCCGAGCTTGGGCGCACGATACGCGTTCTGCGTTGTGCACGCGAGCCGTGGCAGCTCGATCGGCAGCTTTCCGCTGGGCACGACCCGGCCCGCCAGCACGCCGGCAATCGCACCGCCGCCTTCCTGGCCGGGAAAGAACGCCTGGACCACCGCGGCGAGCTGCCCGGCGACCGGCCCGATAGCGTACGGCCGGCCCGTGATGAGGACGAGAACGACGGGCTTGCCGGTCGCCGCGAGCGCGTCGAGCAGCTCGCCCTGCACGCCGGGCAGCCCCAGGTCACTGGCGTCGCAGCCCTCCCCCGAGCTGCCGCGGCCGAAGAGCCCTGCCTCGTCGCCGAGGACGGCGATAACAGTGTCCGCCGCGGCCGCGCGCTCGATCGCCGCCGCGAATCCGGACCGGTCGCTACCCCGCACGTCGCACCCTGCCGCGTGCTCGATCGAAGCCTCCGGCAGCTCCCGCCGCAACGCGTCGAGAAGCGGCTCGACGGGCACGCCGATGCTCGTGCCCGGGTGCGCGTGCCCGACGTGCCGGGGAAAGGTGTAGCAGCCGAAGTACGCGAGCGGGTCAGCGGCGAGCGGGCCGACTACGGCGAGCCGGACGGTGCCCGGCAGCGGCAGGGTCCCGGCGCCGTTCGCCAGCAGCACGACCGACTCCTCGGCCAGCTGCCTGGCCAGCGCACGGTGCTCGGGCGGATTCAGGTCGATGTCCGCGGCGGCCGCGTCCGTGCGGACGCGACCGGCCGCGAGCGCCCCCGTTACCCCGTTCCGGGCTGTGTCACCGTCCCCAGCGTGATCGAGCAGCCCCAGCTCAACCTTCTGCCGCAGCACCCGCGCGACGGCCTGGTCGACGAGATGCTCGGGCACGTCGCCGGCGCTGACCGCGGCCGCCAGCGGCTCGCCGTAACAGCGCACCGTGGGCAGCTCCATGTCGACGCCGGCCAGCAGCGCCAGCCCCGCCGCCTGGGCAGGCGTGCCGGCCACCCCGTGCAGCATCTCCAGGAACGAGATGCCGTAGTAGTCGGCCACGACAAAGCCGTCGAAGCCGAGCTCGTCGCGCAGCAGCCCGGTCAGCAGCCGCCGGTCAGCGGCCGGCGGCACGCCGTCGAGCGCGGCGTAGGAGTGCATGACAGAGCGGGCGCCGCCCTCCCTGATCGCCATCTCGAACGGCGGCAGGAACACGTCGGCGAACTCGCGGCGGCCGATGGCGACTGGCGCCATGTTCCGCCCGGCGCCCGAGCCCGAGTAGCCCGCGAAGTGCTTCAGGGTCGCGATGATCCCCGCTGACTCCAGCCCGCGTACATACGCAGTCCCGACCATGCCCACGAGGTAGGGGTCGGCGCCGATGGTCTCCTCCACCCGGCCCCAGCGCGGATCGCGGGCCACGTCGAGCACGGGCGCCAGGCCCTGGTGCACGCCAACGGCACGCAGGCTGCCGCCGATCGCCGCGGCCATCTGGCGCACGAGCAAAGGGTCGAAGGAGGCGCCCCAGGCCAGCGGCGTGGGGAAGATGGTCGCGGTCCACGTGGCGAAGCCGGTCAGGCACTCCTCGTGCGCGATCGCGGGAATGCCGAACCTGCTCTGGGCCACGATCTGTGCCTGCAGGTCGGCGAGCTCGGCGACGCCCTCAGCCGGATGCAGCGGACGGGTGCCGAACACCCGGGTCAGCTGTCCGAGTCCGCTGCGGATCAGATCGGCGAACGGGGGCAGGCCGGTGGTGAAATCACCGTGCAGCGGCGCGACGCCGTTCCCATCCGCCGGACCGCTCAGCCAGACGCTGTACAGCTGGGCGAGCTTCTCTGCCGTGGTCATGCGCGAGAGCAGGTCGGCTACTCGCTCAGGAACCGGCACGGCCGGGTCACGCCACGGTTCGGTTGTCGTCGCGCCCGCTGTGACCGGAGTCAGGTCCTCGCTGGCCGGCCTCACGCGCTCAGCCTGGCGGTCGACTCACGGACGATAAGCTCCGTCGCCAGCTCGACCCGCTGGCTGCGCAGCGGGACGCCCTCAATCAGATCGCCCAGCATTTCCGCGGCCATCCGGCCCATGTCCGCGAGCGGCTGACGGACCGTCGTCAGCGGCGGCGACACCCACCGAGCGGTCGGCAGGTCGTCGAATCCGACCACGGACAGGTCCTCCGGGATCCTCAGGCCGCGCTGGCGGGCCGCCTCGTAGACGCCGAGCGCCTGCTGGTCGCTGCCGGCGAAGATCGCCGTCGGCCGCACGGGCAGGTCGAGCAGCTCGCCGCCGAACTGGAAGCCGCCCTCGTGATGGAAATCGCCGTTGCGGACCAGGGTCTCATCGAAGCTCGCGCCCGCCCGCTCGAGCGCAGACCGGTAGCCGTCGACGCGAGCCCGGCTGCACAGGTACTCGGCCGGCCCGGTGATGGCTGCGATCCGGTGGTGTCCGAGGCTGAGCAGATGGTCGGTGGCAGCGAGGCCGCCCGCCCAGTTGGTGGCGCCGACGCTCGGCACGTCCGGGTCTGGCATGTTGGCGGGATCGACCACCACCAGCGGGATGGACTCCTCCCGGACCTGGCGCAGTTCCGGCGACGTCAGCTCAGACGTCACGAGGATCACGCCGTCGGTGTCGTGGCTCGCCAGCGCGCTCGTCCAGCTGGCCGGGCGGGCACTGCCGTGGCGGACGGCGGAGACCGCCGCGCCCATGGCATGCGCCGAGCACCAGTCCTCGACGCCACGCAGGATCTCGACCGCCCAGGGGCTGTCGAGGCCGTTAAAGATCACGTCGACCAGACCCGCGCGGCGGCCGCGACGGCCGCCAGGCCGCTGGTACCTCAGCTCACCGAGCAGGCGCTCCACCCGGGCACGGGTATCCGGTGCAACGTCCGGCCGCCCGTTGACCACCTTCGACACGGTCGGCAACGAGACGCCCGCCTCGGCGGCGATGGCTGCCAGCGTGGGCCGGCGCCGTGGGGCAACGTCCCGTCCATCCGCACTGCTAACCGGCTCAGTCGGCACGGCACCATCAACCCCTCTCGACGCTGAGCCTGGGGCGCTTCCATCCTGGCCCTCCCGATCGCGACCGGCTTGTCTCCTGCCGCATTCCGTGTCTGGGCGTGTCGCAGTAATGAGCCCAAGCCTGACTTTCGAAACTAATCGACCAAGTTATCGTAGCGCAATCCATGGCGACCTTGAGCCCCTCAAACGCCCAAATCGGACCAACCTCGCCACGAATCATCTGCGCATGCGGGGCTGACGCTGACGGCGCCGCGACCGATCGGCAAGGAGGCCGGAACGGCCGACCGACGCGGGTAATCGGAGGCCTGTGAGGGAGCATCGCCGAAATGTTCCTGAAACTCTGCGCCGATTCTTTCGGCACGACGCGTCGTGGTCGGCCGAAATCTGTTCGCGGCGCTTGGCCCCCCCTGCGCACGTCAGTGTGCGAGCTCATCGGGCCGGCCTGTCGCCGATGTCGTCCGTCGTCACGCCGGCCGCCGGAGCGAACCGGGAGACGACGGCGCAGAGCTCTTTCTGCTCGCGGCAGTGCGCGAACGCGAAGCACGCGCCGAGGGCGACCAGTTCCTCGTCTGTCGCGTCGGCGAAGCACGCGGCGAACTGGTCGGCGAGCGGTTCGGCGAACAGGATGTTCAGGACGAGCTCCTCGACGTGCCTTCGTGCGCCGAACGGATAGGGGTCGAAATCTCCGAACTCGCGGGTGAAGCGGGCCATCAGTGGTTCGAGGACGTCTCGCATGCTGTCGGTCGTCATGCCCCAGTGATCTGCGGCCACCGATGCCTTCTTGGCCCGTGCTGGAGATGTGCGCGACATCCACGGGGACTGGGGATCGACGGTGACGAGACCCTGGACGCCGATGTCCTTGTACGTCCAGAGCGACCAGCCGGCGCCCGCGGCCTCGTAGATGTCGAGCTGGTCGGCGAGCAGCTGGCGGCGCTGTTCGTCGCGGGCGGCGCCCGCGCCATAGACAGGCCCGAACTCGCCGATCCAGACCGGGAGGCCGTGCGCCCGCATGTAATTGGTCATCGACCGGAACGACTGGGCCACCCAGTCGCGGTCGTAATGCCGGCCGGCGGTCACCCCCGGGTAAGGGCCGCCATCGGCCGCTCCTGGCTCGGGGTACTGATGCACCGCATAGACGGCGTTCTCAAACGGCTCGCCGAATGCGGGGAATTCGCGCGCATAGCGATTGCCGTCCAGGAACACCATGTGGTCGGCATCCTCGGCTCGGATCGCCGCGACCGCGCGCCGGTAGAAGTCCACGAGGCGGGTGTTCTCCTCGTCGGCGGGCTCGTTGAGGACGTTGTAGCCAGCGACCTCGGGCCGGCCGGCATACCGGGACGCGATCGCCTCCCACAGCCCGATGGCCCGGTCCTGGAACGACCGGTGCTGCCAGAACAGCGGCTGATGAAACGGGTTGTCGGAATGCCAGTGGTGGTTCTGCCCGCCAGGTGCCGCGTGCAGGTCGATGACCGTATAGAGGCCGGCGGCCGCGCACGCGTCCACCGCGCGGTCCAGGTGCGCGAATCCGCCCGGGTTGATCTCCCCCGGCCTTGTGTCGTCCTCCCAGTGCCGGTAGTTCACCGGGATCCGGACGCAGTTGAAGCCGAGCGAGGCCAGGAATTGCGCGTCGTCGGGTCCGAAAAAGTTTGTCAGCAGGGAATCGAACAGCAGCGCATACCGATCCGGTCCGAGCACCCGGCGCAACGCCTGGCGGTGTGCGGACTCGGTCCCCGGGTACCCGGTGATGAAGTTCTCCATATTGAGCCAGCCGCCGACGCCGCACCCGCGCAACTGCACCGGCTCATAGTCCGGGCCGACGATCCGGTGGCCCGCGGTCCGCAGCCACTTCATCGGGCCACCACCCCGCCGAGGCTGGTCATGACCTGGCGGCGCATGAGCACGAAGAGCACGAGCAGCGGGAGCACCGATACCAGCACGCCGGCCATGACCGCAGGAACGTTGATCGAGTACATCCCCTCGAGCTTGGTCATCCCGAGCGGCAGCACGGAGACGTTAGGGCTCTGCGTCAGTACGAGCGGCAGGAGGAAGTTGTTCCACACGTTCAGGCCGTTGTAGATGGCCAGCGTGGCGAGCACCGGCCGCGACAGCGGCCAGATGAGCTGCCGGAACACCGTCCACTCGGTGCCGCCGTCGACGAGCATCGCGCTGATCAGCTCTCGCGGGATGTCCCGGACGAAGCTCACCATGATCAGTACCGACACCGGGATGGCCGCCGCGCTCAGCGTGAGCACCAGCGCGATCAGCGTGTCGTACAGGTGCATCTTGTAGATGAGCACGTAGATCGGCACGATGATGGCCTGAATAGGGATGGCCAGTCCGAACAGCATGACCACGAACGAGGCGCTCGCGGCGCGCGAGGTTCGCCGGACGATCCGGAACGCCGCGCCCAGCGAGATCGTCACCGTGAGCACGATGCAGGCCACCGTGAGGATCACGCTGTTGACGAGGTAGCGGCCGAGCCCGGCGCTGAAGACGGTGCCGTAGGAACTCGTGGACAGACCGCCGGACGGCACCCACGGGTTGGACGTCAGGTAGGTGCCCTGCGTGCGGAAGCTGGCCAGGATCATGTAATACAGCGGGGCGAGCACGATGACCAGCCACACCGTGGCCAGCAGCACGGCCAGCAGTCGCCCAGCCCTTGACCCCCTCACGCCGCGCCCTCCTGCTGGCTCCCCATGGAGGTGAACCCGGAGAACCGGACCAGACCGACGGCCACGGCGATGCCGATCACGCCCAGCAGGACCGCGAGCACGCTCGCGTAGCCGTACTGGTCCTGCTGGAACGCCGCGTTGTACATGTCGAGGGACAGCACGCGCGTGGTCAGCCCTGGACCCCCGTTCGTCATGATGTAGATGATGTCGAAATAGGTCAGCGAGCCGACGACCATCAGGATGCCGGACGTGACCACGGTGTAGCGCAGCTGCGGCAGCGTTATCCGCAAGAACGTCGCCATGCGTCCCGCGCCGTCGAGCGTCGCCGCCTCGTACAGCACCTGCGGGATCTGCCGCCGGCCAACTTGGTAGAGCAGGGTGTGGAACGGGATGAACTGCCACGCGATGATCGCGATCACCACGTAAAGCGTGAGACTCGGGTCACCCAGCCAGTTCTGCTGGAGGAACGCCGCGTGCCAGGACTTCGCCAGCGAGGTCAACGCGCCGAAGTTGGGGTCAAGCAGCGATTCCCACATCAGCGAGATGCCCGCGGTGGACATGAGCAGCGGCAGCACGAACAGCGCGGCGTACACGGCCCGGTAGCGCTGCCGGCCGGCCGTGAACAGGCCGAGCGCCAGGGAGATCGGCGTCTGAACGACGTAACTCAGCACGACCACTTTCAGGGTGACGACCAGCGATGTGTGGGCGACCGGGTCGCGGAAGAACTGCGCCCAGTTCGATGCCCCTGCCCACTGCGGGGCGCCGAGCCCGTTCCACCGCACGAAGCTCAGCGCGACGGCGACGATCATCGGCACGACAATGAACAGGCAGAACAACACCATCGGCGGTCCGACACCCGCGAGGTCGGCGAGGCGGTGGCCGCGGCGACGGGCCCGGCCGCCGCCCCGCCCGAAGGGCTGGGCGGCGGCCGGGGTGGTGCGGACGCCCTGAACGGAGGGCGCTGTCATCGCGTGGTTGACCTCCCGGTCATGACTCGCTCGCGGCCGCCGCATTGAGCGCGGACGAGAACTGAGCCGGGGTTTGGGTGAGATCGAAGACCTGCGCGAGGTTGCTCAGCAGGATGTTGGCCACCTTCGGGGTCATCGCCTGGTCCCAGGAGTACTGGAAGCTGGGCGCGGTCTGCACCGAGTTGTAGATCGACGTGTCGTAGGACTGGAGTTGCTGGCCGCTGAACAGCGGGACCGCACCGCTGGTCACCGGCACCTCACCGGCAGCCACCTGGGCCTTGGCATAGTCCGTCGAGGTCAGGGCGTCCTTGAAGAAGTCCTCGGCGACCTTCTTCTGCGCGGCGGTCGCCTTGCTCGAGATCGCCACGTAGCTCGCGGTGTTGCCGGCCAGGTCGGCCGCGTTGCCGGTGCCGCCAGAAATGGTCGGGAACGAGGCCATGCCCAGGTTGCCGTCCGTCACAAACGACTTGTCCGAGCCGAGGATGCTCGAGATGTCCCAGTCACCCATGAGCTGCATGGCGGCCTTGCCGCTGAACACCAGGGCGTCCGAGCCGCTGCCGCTGTACTTCGTGGAGTTGTAGCCGGTCTGGAAGGCGCCGGCCCTCACCAGGGTCTGAATGTCGGTCAGCGCCTGTGTCACGGCGGGGTTGGACCATGCGTTCGGCTTGTTGGCCTGAAGGTCCTGCGCGACGGTCGGCCCGCCGATCCGGTCGGTGAGGTACTCGAGGTACATCAGCTCCGGCCACTGGTCACCGCCGGCCAGCGAGATCGGCGCCACACCGTGCGACTTCAGCGTGGAGATTGTGGTCTGGAGCTCGCTCCAGGTCGTCGGGAACGTCAGGTGGTACTGGCTGAAGATCTTCTTGTTGTAGAAGAAGTAGACCGGCTGGGTGCCTTGCACAGGAACGCCGTAGAGCTGGCCGTTGTAGGTAACCGCGCCGAGCGAAGACGGCAGGAAGTTTGAGGCCCAGCTCGGGTTGGTGCCGAGCGACTGCACGTCACCCGCCTTGATGTACTGCTGCAGGATGCCGCCACCCCAGGTGAAGAAGATCGTCGGCGCGTTCCCGGCGCCCATGGCCAGCTGGATCTTCTGCTTGAAGGACTGGTTCTCGACGAAGTCGAGGGTGATCTTTTCGCCCGGGTGGCTCGTCTCAAATGACTTGACCAGATTCTGAACTGCGGTGTTGGCGGGACTCGGGCCGGTCGTGACCAGCCACATCGTCGCCGTACCGCTGGAGCTGGCGTTCTTTCCGCTGCCGGCCGAGGAACCGCAGGCGGCGAGTGCCAGAGCCGCCGCCGCTGCCGCCCCTACCGCCAGCCATCGACGGTGGGCGACACCTGTGTGACCCATGTACCCTCCTGACAGATTTCCGATATTTCTAGGGCTGGTTACTAAGAAACCTTTTAGAAACTTTTCGAAACGCCTGTCATACTAGAGACGCCCAGGAGGGCGGTCAACCCCCCGAAAGCTCCGTTAAGGTAACAAACAGACTACGTAGTCTGGCCGCATTATCACTGAGCTTCCGCTGACAGGGCGGCTCGCCCGTTGTCTTGCTGCCGAGACATCGTGGCCCGGACCCGCGTCGGCTGCCGACCGTATCGAGAAAAGTGATCAACCACGCGCCGATGCCGCTGTCCTGTACCTGGACGGCTGGCGCGGATGGCTCGGCGAAGGCATCGCGAGCCTGCCCAGCACGCTGTCCCGGCTCTGGCTATCCGGCCAGGTAGGCGCGGTAATCACCGCCGCGGACCGGCTGCGATGGGTGGAAACTCGAGGTCGAACGTCCGCCGAAATGTTTCAGCGGAG